>Ga0073936_10006041_pt1 | contig 16093 bp, 10 predicted proteins | sample AliMusrvi5mmetaG_FD_87041 | JGI IMG/M metagenome (GOLD analysis project Ga0073936, IMG submission 87041) | Freshwater lake bacterial and archeal communities from Alinen Mustajarvi, Finland, to study Microbial Dark Matter (Phase II) - Alinen... | ecosystem: Environmental > Aquatic > Freshwater >... | reverse complement strand
GATCCGCCGCGGCGGATCAGCAACACGGCGTCCATCCTGCGGTTGGGAGCCGAGGATTGCAACGCGTCGGGCGAATTGTGAAGCAAAGCACGTGCTTCTTTCCAGTGTTCTTCGCCGCCGCGTTCGGAAAGCATGGCGACGAGAGTTCGACGCGCCGGGTCATAGTCTGGTGAGTCGAGCACGATGTCCCTCAAGAGCTTTTCGCCAGCCGCCGCGTTTTCTTTTTGGGGCCAGCGCAGCAGAAACTCGACCATCCGCAGACGCACCGCCGGATCGTTCGGCGGCACGTCGCAGGCTGCCTGATAGTGCTCGCGGGCTGCCTGGGTGTCGCCCAGAATTTCGTCAACTTCGGCGATTATGAGTTGCTTTTGGACTTCAGGCAAATCTTTGCGGGCGGCCAGTTTTGCCAGCATTTGACGAGCCTTTTCAGGCTCCTTGGTTTCGATGTGGCAGAGGGCTAGGGCACGGATTGGCAGGAGATTGTCGGGCGCGATCTCGACCGCTCGCTGAAACGCGGCCACGGCCTCCGTGGATTGCCCTGTTGCCAAGAGCATCTGTCCGAGCGAAAGCTGGATGGCGGCATTTTGGGGGTGCTGCTTTGCTTCGCGGCGGATGATTTCCAGGGCTTTGTCCCGATCGCCGCGTCGAGCCATCAACTGCGCTTTCAAGGCATCGGTGCCTTCAGGGGCAAAGCTCTGCTCGCGCAAAGCGTCAAGATAACTCTCGGCTTCGGCATTTCGACCCGCGCAACTCAAGAGGTCGATCAATCGCTCATAAGGACCGAAGCCTACAGCGCCGTGCCGGATTGCCTCGCAATAGGCGTTTATAGCCTCGTCGCTACGCCCCTCGACTTCGAGGAGTTGCGCATGGAGGAGCAATCCGGCCGGCCATTCCGGATACCGACTAATAAGGTGATCGATCAACTCGCGGGTTTCACGAAGTTGCGAACTGTTGGATGACTTGGTTTGGGCCAGGACATTGTTGGCCTGGAGAAATTGCACATAGCGGCAGTCGTCCCCTTCCATCTCGATGAACTTCTGCCGGCAACGCTCGACTTCGGCTGGCTGCCTCTGTTCCTCGGCCAACTTGATATAGGCAAAGAGCAGATCCGAGTCGCGAGGACCAAAGTCGGCCAAGGCATCGAGTTCCGTGCGAGCCTTTTGCCAATCGCGCTCGACAAGACTCAACTCGACCAGGAATCGCAGCGCGCTGGATCGCTCGGCAGGTGGAAGCTTCTCCAAATCGACTTGGATAAGACTCCGCGCCTCGTCGTACTTCTTGCGGTTAGCGGCCATTCGGGCGCGAAGCAACCGCGCTTGCTGTGGTGCAACGGTCTTCTCCCACTGGGCAATGGTGCGGTCGGCATCGTCATGTAGATCGAGTTGATCGAAGGCCATGGCGATCGAGGGCAGCACGATCCTTTCCGCTTTTTCATCCAGCTTGATGTTTCGATAAATGGCTGCCGCCTCGCGGACTCCGTCCGCATGGCGGCCCTCGGCATTCGCTCGGGCCTGAGCGAACTCCGCTTCCAATAGCGCCAACCGCCAAGGTTCCTGCAAGGGCTGCTTCGCGTGGGCAAGGCGAACATCGGCCAAGGCAATTTGCACGGCCTGCCAGTCGCGGTTGCCTTTGATCGCCATGAGGTTCTGCCGAAAGATCGCCACGGCGAGTGCCAATCGGGACTCCGATCCATCAGCAAAAGCCAAGGCTAGCTGCAGGTCGCGGACCGCGCGATCGGGGTGATTGGCCTCAAGCCAAGCGGCTGCCGCCATAATCCGATAACGCAGCGACTTGGGCACCATATCCACGGCCTTCTCGTAGGCGTCGGCCGCTTCCGCCCAGCGGCGAAGCGACACATAAGTATCAGCCAAAAGTAACCACGCTTCCAGCGCGATATTCACCTCCTGAGGGGTTGACGTCGTGCCCGTCGCTAGGGCGTGGGCCAAGGCGATAGCCTTGAATGGTTGGTTTTTGCCTCGCAGCCAACCGGCACGCATGAGTTGATACTTTCGCACGAATATGACTTTTTCAACTGGGATCTGATCTGTGTTAAGCTTCTCGAACTCCTTGGCCAGACGGTCGAGGTGCTTTTCTGCCTTGTCGAAGCGGCCGATGTTTACCAGTCCGCCGGCCAGAAGCATATCGAAGAGATTTGTCGCAGCGGGAGCGAAGCGGAGACCGCGCTCCCAGACATCGATGGCAGCCTGTGATTGACCGAGTTCCCACCGCGTTTCGCCCAGTCCGAAGTAACCTCGATAATCGCTGGCTGACACGGCGATCACTTTTTCGTAGCTGGCACACGCGGCTTCACGCAGCGATCGGACCTTGCCGACCGCCGCGGGCGACGGCGTCACATCCGTCGCCTCGCGACGAAGCGATTCGGCCGATGCCAGCAGGATATCGAGATTTTTCGGGCCAAGCCGCCTTGCTTCCTTCAGGTCGTCGTCCGCTCCCGGCAGATGGTATTGCAGGCGATATCGATAACGAGCCAGATAAACTTCGGGCTGTTGGGGATGGGCGGCGACGAGTCGATCGATGATCTGGTCCGCCACCTTCTCGCGCTCGGTCACGCGTTGGGAATGGGCCGCTGCGCTTGCGCTGAGATACTGTGGTTCCTCCCTGTAAATCCGTGCCAGGATCACGGCTGAATCACCCTCGCCAGGGGTATGTGATAGCGCAGTTTCAAAACTCGCCCCCACTTCGCTGGGCTTGCCTTTGAAGATGCCTTGGCGAGCTTGGCCATAAAGGGCTTTCGCCAGCAGATTCGCGGCTTGAGCATTCATCGGATCTTGCTTGAGCATCGCCTCGGCCTCACCTGCCGCGACAACGTACTGTCTTGTCTCCAACAGCATTTCGCCAAGGCGCCCACGGATCGAGGTCTTCTGCCCCTCCGGAGTTACCCCTAAGGCTTCCTGGTAGAGTTCGATCGTCCGTTGCGCTCGGCCGAGCTTGGAATAGGCAAGGTCATAAGTCTCGGCGAGGCGAACACGAGCCACGGCGTCGTTGGGGCAAAACTGAATATAGCGGGCAAATTGTGCGGCGGCGGTAGGGTAGTCTTTCTTTTCAGCACATTGTTCGGCATAGTCGTACAATGTCTTCGCGTTGCGGCTCAACGAGAACTGATACCATAGGTAAGCACCGCCCGTCAGGACTACAAGCCCAATGAGCGACGTCAGCAACGCCGAGCGATTCACATAGTGCTTCGTTCGTTGCGAATTGGGCAAAGGTTGGGAAGACTCAAATGTCAATGTTTTGCGAGATAATCGTAGTTACCGTAGCGGTAGAGATAGCTCTTCGTCGGCACTCCGTTGAGCACAACGCCGACGGGACGTCCACCGACAGCTTTCAACCGGTTATGGACCATGAGAACCTGTTCGGTGCGGCTGCGATCGCGCATCGTGCAGATTAGCGCCGCGTCGGCAGCTTTGACGAGAACGAGCGCCTCACTGGTGGCCAGAACCGGTGGTGTATCGATGACCACATAGCGGTATTCGGCCGGAATCTGTGTAAGCAGGGTCGGCCATGCATCGTCGGCCAGCAGGCCGAGCGGATTGCCCGTCAGCTTACCTGCGGGAAGGAAGTGGACCCGATCGCTCCAGGTCGTGACGATAGCGTCGGCGAGTTCGCATTGTTTGGCGAGCACGGCTGCCAGGCCCGGATCGCGATCGATCTGGAAGACGCGATGGATGTTGGGGGAACGCATGTCGCCATCGATCACGAGTACCCGTTCCTTGATGGATCGCGAGAGGCTCAAAGCCAACTGCGCGGCGACGCTTGTCTTGCCTTCGCCGCTCACCGCGCTGGTTACAGCGATGATCCGCATGGCACCGATCTCCTCGGAAAGCGTGAGCGTCGTTTGCAGATTATCAATGCTCTCTTGGTAGACGCGAAATTCGATTTCGCTTTGCCCCGAGCCGTGCTGGCTCAGCGACGGCAAACGCCGCGGCATTTGGGCGATCTCGCCGATGATCGTCAGCCCCTGTGATTTTGGCAGGTCGCTGGAATTCCCCACGCGGCGGACCCAATTTTCCCAAGCGAACGCCAGGCCGAACGGCACGCAGAGGCCTCCGAGAATTGCCAGGGCTAAGTTGCGGAGAGGGTAAGGTTCGACCGGTGACTGCGGCACGTCGGCCATTCGCAACAACGAAACGCGCGTCGGCGCCATCCGTTCCGTTTGAAGTTGCAGTGACCGGGCCGCAATAAGTTCAAAAACCTTTTCGGCCCGTGCAAGCTCGTCGTATTTGAATTCGAGTTCCAGGGTGTTGCCGCTGAATTGTTTGACGTTTCGCAGTTCCTTGTCGTATTCCGCTTGCAGTCGCTGTTCCAGGATCTGGCGACCCTGGAGGTCCAAACGCATGCGAGAGACTTCGTCGAGACGCTTATCGGAATCGGAGCTTTCTCGATCGCTTCGCCGGGCTATCAACATCGCCTCGGTTTGCTTTTCCACGGTGGCTCGCAACGACTTCTTCAAGGCATCGAAGGATTGGCGATCATCGGCGATTTGGCGGGCGAGCAGTGCATAAACCGGGTCGTTCTTGCCGTCCTTCATCCGCAGCTCAATTTCTTTCTGGCGGGCCTCTTTGGCAAGCATGGCCTCGGTAGCCCTGGTCACTTCCGGCCGTTCCAGAATCGCTTTTTCAATCATCGCTTCGCGAAGTGCCGCTTCGCTGCGGTTGAACTGCGCGGCCAAAGGCTGGGCTTCCACGCTGTTGGCAACCGCCTTGACCTGGAATTCGTGCTCGGCTGCTTCGATCCGTGCTGCAAGTACCGACCTTTCCACCTGTACGGTCACCAGTCGTCCCTGCAAATCGGCTAATGCGCTCTTTTGACGCGTATCGCTTTCAGGTTTGGCGGTATAGGTTTCCCGGCCGGTCAATTGGCGGGTCATGTCGCTAAGATCCTGACGCAAGCGGATAACTTCCCTCTGCCGGTTGGATTTCTCCTTTTCCAGGAGATCGACAACCTTTTGATTACGCTCGGCGTCAGACTGATCTCGAAGCTTGAAGTACGATTCGGTAATCGCATTGACGATCGCCGCTGCGGCCACCGCGTTGCTGCTCACGTAGAGGATCTTGAACAGTTCCGATTCTCCTACCGGACTGACTTTCACCTGTTTTGCCAACGTCGCGATCGAATCGGCCTTCTGCTGGATTTCGGGAAGTTGGGCAATTTGTGGCCGTTGCACGACCGATCCCAGCACGAGAGGGCTGCGAATCAACTCGATCTGCGTTTGAAAGAACGCTTTCGACCGAGTCTCGTCACCCTTATTCTCGAATGCCAGATAGGGAGCTTTTTCTTCGATCTTGAGCCACGCCGCCGCCTCGTATTGACGCTCAAAAAGAAGCCAGACGACTGCTGCTCCGGCGGTGGCCAGGAGTATGCCCAGCGGCACGGCAATCAGCCACCAACGGCGGATGACGTTGAGTGCGAAGGAAAGACCGCCGCCTTTTTCGCAGCCTGGTGCAACTTGGCCTTTCGTCGGCCCGCCGACCACGCTAACCCGCGAGGACGGTACGGCGACTATACTGCTTGGCCGCCCGCCAGAAGGAATTCCAGACGGCAGACTCGGAACACCGGACGATTGACTCGCTGGTTCAGACATCTTGGTTTCCTTGCGAACGATGGATTGCGGTTGGTGCTCGATTCGTTGCATCGTGCCGGATCAAGTCGCCAACATTGACGACCGTGTAATCGCGAACCAGCCACTTCAAGTACCGGAGTAACAGTCCAAAAAGTGTGGCGGCTAGCACGATCATGACCCAGCCCGCCGCGTCGTGGGTAAACTTCTTGCCGGCCTCTACCGAGACGTGCTGGTAAATGAACGCAGTCGCCACGATCCGTGCGGCGTTGGAGATCAGTGCAATCGGAACCACGGCAATCAAGAGCAGGCATTTTTCCCACCAGGGACGGCGCACCAGTACGACATAGGCATATGCCAATGCGGCAATGCCGACAAATATCCGCAATCCCGAGCAGGCTCGTTCGACCTCGAAGTGATGATCGCCGACCACGATCGTGTTGTTCGTGGCCAGTGCTGGCTCGCCGATCATTTGCAAGATCCCACAACTGAACTCCGCTGCGACGTGTTGCAGCGGCATGCTCAACACCCTCTCGGCGCTGAACGGTAACGGCACCGCCAGGAGCAAAAAGGCCAAGGAAGGAAGTGCCCACGTGAAAACTCGCCAGCCTGCAAAAACACCGACTACTCCGCCGAGCCACACGGCGATTGACCAGCCATCTAGGGCTTCCAGATAATAGCGGGCCCCAACCCAACGCATCGCTAGTCCAAGCACGATCAGCGACCATCCCCACATGCGAAACCGATCACACTCGATTGGATAGCAGTCGCGACGTGCCCACAAAAACAAAATGGCTAGCGGCGCAACGAGAAACCCGTGGGAATAGTCAGGCTCACGATTCCAGGCTCCGACGAGCGCAATAATTGTGGGTAGATAACACCATGCAGCAACCGGAATGATTATCATCGCAGCAATTAGGCATCTCGCATACGCCTGACGCGGAACGCACTGCCCCAAAGGCACTATCGACCCACCTGAAGTGGGCTGTAACTGCAATAAATCTGATCTTACGGATGACAAGACGATTTTCGGATTTGCACTCAAGCAACGATAAAACATAACGCTCGAAAACGGCGCACTCCGTGCCCGTGGGTTGCACGGCCATGCACGGCCCTGGATCAACCCATTCTTCGTAATATATTATATATCCTAGGGTTACGGCCAGCCAATCGGCACGAAACCGCTCACGGCTCGGCCCCTGGCTCGGAACCTGACGCGATGAGACGCTCTATCGTCTCGATGTTTCTTATTACGTATACCGAGTGTAACACCCGAGGCTCGGAAATCAGATTACCAGAGAACCAATGATTGCCAGCCCAGGTGAAATTGTCAAGCATGGTAAACGCATAATAACGTGATTTTAGTGGCTTTGCAACGAATAACCGCTATAATCGATACGTGCGGCCGGTTGCACGGAATTCGTGAGATAAATCGGTAGAATCGTTTCGTAAGGAATGTCGATAAGCGAGTAACGATGTGCAAAGTCCGCACGCTGTGCGAACGCGTTCCAGTCGCCCCGGAGCGGCCGAAGTCCGGATTACCGCGTCAAATCACAGACCATCAATCAACGGAGCCCGAAATGACCCGTTTCAACACTTTTTTGGCAGTTGTTCTCCTCGCCGGCGGAACCATGTTCTCTCAGTCGGCAGTTGCCCAATATTCGCCCCAACGCCCGACAGTTAGCCCTTGGATGGGGCTCTGGCAGCGCAATACCGGCGCGATGGACAACTACCACACTTTCGTGCAACCACAGATGGAACTCAACAAGACATTGCAAATGCAAGGCGCCGCACTGTATCGCCAGGAAGCGGGGCTGCAAGATCTGAACTATGAGATCCTGCAACCGCAAGGGAATCGGTCCACGATGATGCCAACGGGCCAGGGCGCGACATTCATGAGCTTCTCGCACTATTATGGCGGCAGCCGTCAGGTGTCGCGTCCAGTGCCTCCCAGACCAACTGCGTCAAAAACCGTTCGCAATTCGATGTCGTCTTCAGTCATGTCACGATGAAAAGCCGTAGGGCGGGGCTTTAGGCCCCCCCTACAGTTTCCGGTGCTCCGCGTATAAACCCGGAAGAACCAAAATTGCCGATTAACGGATCGATCTCGATCAACCTTTCAGCGGCCGAGGAGCGCGGGATGGTCCATGAAATTGCGAAAAAGCTCTTAGAGCATGCTGAAACCTTTTCGCAGCGAACGGAGGCCGTTCGCACGGCCATTTCGCTTGAGATGTCCTTGAACGAAATCGAGGCATATCTCGATTGGCTCGATTCCACTCGTCCCGGAAACCCGCCAGACGCTCCCGACAACAATATTCCTCCCGCCGATTCCGGCCGCGTTTGCTAGTCTTCGACGTTACAATCGTTAGCTTTGGTATACGTCGTGGATCTTCTAAGTCGTGCAGATTTGGGACAATCGTTACGACACAAACCCATCAGCGGAAATGTCAATTGTGCATGTAGGTTCATTTGTAGGGACCGTTCCGTGCGTGACGAAAGTTTAATTGGCAAGGTACGCTCCAAACGTGCTTGAAGCCCGCAATTTGGCGTTAAACCCGCTTGTTCCTCGATTACCGATTGCAAATCATGACGCGTTCCGTCTCCATCGCGGTTTCGTTGCTGGGGTTGCTATTGGTGGCAAACGGCTGTCGTACACCGGCAACTCGGCCTCCCGAGCCGATCGTCGTGCAGCCCCAAACCATGCCGAGAGAATTGTGTAAGACGGTCCTGCCGCCTTATGTCATCGAACCACCCGATATTCTCATGATCGAAGCGGTGCGTGTCGTGCCCAAGGCACCTTACCGGCTGAAAACGGCCGATGTCCTTGCAATACAGGTTCTCGGGACGCCTTCCGACATGCCGATTGCGGGCCCACATCAGATTGAGCCAGGCGGAGTGGTTCGCCTTGGACCGCGCTATGGTGCCGTCGCCGTGGCGCATCTCACCGTGGAAGAAGCCGAAAACGCCATCCGTGAGCACCTCCGTCGATTTGTCAACGATCCAATCGTCACCGTCAGCCTGGCCGAGATCGCCGGCAAGCAGCAGATCGCCGGTCAGCACCTTGTCGGTCCCGACGGCACCGTCACACTAGGCATCTACGGCAGTGTCCGCATCGTTGGCATGACTCTGCCTCAGGCCAAGTACTGCATCGAGCAATACCTCTCGCAATTTCTCGACGAGCCGGAAATTTCCGTCGAAGTCTGGGCCTTCAATAGCAAGGTTTACTATGTCGTGACGCAAGGCGCCGGACTCGGCGACGCCGTCTACCGGTTCCCGGTTACCGGCAACGAGACCGTACTCGACGCCATCTCCCAAATCAACGGCATGAATCAGCTTTCCTCGAAGCAAATTTGGATTGCCCGACCGAGCGACTGCCCAGGGCAGTGCCAAGTCCTGCCCGTCGAATGGGATGCCATCACCGCGCATGCCTCGGCCGGCACGAACTTCCAAATTCTGCCTGGCGATCGCGTATTCGTGGCCGAGGATAAGCTTGTGGCCTTTGACAACGGGCTGGGTAAGTTGCTGGCGCCTGCTGAACGGATCATGGGCTTCAGTATATTCGGAGTTGGCACTGCGACTCGCTTCAGCGGCCCTGTACTTCGCGGCGGTGGAAACCCGCAATCGAACTTCTAACCTCAATTGGAACGCCCAGAATTTACCGCTAGCATAGTCTGAAAGATCCCCATGAACATCACCAGAGCGAAGATGCCATGCCGACGACCGGTTGTACTACCGGCAGGGCAGCGCAACCGACCCGGTTTAACAATGGCGTACAAGCGGTTCTTTCCGGTGGTAGCCGGCGCATTACTTCTGCTCGCGGATGCCGGCCGTAGTATTGGCGGTTGCATCGACGATCCGTGCAAGTTCCCCAGCCTGGGCTATCCCTTTGAATCGAGTCCTAGTTTTCATCATCGTCGTGACGATGCGAGCGGCACGTTCTGCGCACCGTGCTACGCCTATCGTCCAACATGCTGGCGGGAATGGCCCGAATGCTGCGTCGGCTGCCCGCCACCGGCCGGGCTCATGTTGCCGGGTGTGATCGGCAATCCGATGATCGCATCGCCGACACCAGCCCCCAATCAGCCAGCCATTTCCAGGCCCGCTCCTTTGCCCACGTTGCCGCCACCCGTTTCCATGCCCATGTTGCCTCCAGCAGAGCCGCAGATCTTGCTTCCGCCCGACGTCGGCCCAACGTCTCGGCAAACCCCCGCGGTAGCACAGCCGCCCCTGCCGCCGGAACCAAAATCGGAGCCAGCCATTATTCCAGTGCTGCCACCGGTTTCCGCGCCCGTTGCGCCGCCCCCAGCCGAACCGCAGACCTCGCTTCCGCCCGATGTCGGTTCGACGCCTGAGCGGGCCTCTGCGGTAGCACAGCCGCCCCTGACACCTGTACCAAAATCGGAACCGGCCATTTCACCGGTGCCGCAATCGCCGACCGCGCCACAGCCGCCGCAGCACCCAGCCGGCTCGGCACGGTTGCCTTTGCCTCCGATGCCGATTGCCAAACCACAAATTTATTCGCATGTTGATAGAGCACCCGGTTTTTCTGGCATTCCTCGGATGACTGAATTGCCTGAAGCCCCAATGCCCCCGAGAACCACGGTAAACGTGCAACAGAAAACGTCCGCATTGGCCGAGTCGGTTCCAAGAGTGTTTCAAAATCCTGGCACTGCATCGGTGTATCGCGATGCAGCACGGATGGGTGCGAAGATTGATTTTCAAGATCTTGGTATTGCACCGATGCCGCCGGGTGTTCGCGCAAACATCGTACTGACCTCCGCCTCACCGCCCATGCGGGTAACAAGGCCCGAAGAAGATCTTGGCATCGCGCCGATGCCGCCGGGCCTTGAGGTTGCACGTATTTCCAAGGCGAAAAGGGTAGTGAAGTCGTCCGCCCAGCTCGATCTGGCCCCAATGCCACCGGAACTACCCCGCATGACCCAATTGATCCAATATCCGCTGGCACCGATGCCACGACGGTAGTGCTAGGATTATCTATTAGACAGCGGAAGATGTTCGATTCGTTGCTGCCCTGTTCCGATATCGGATCAGTTCTTCCTTGGTGTGTTTCGCTCCATTCAGAATACAGCCCACCATATTCTGGACGATAGACGATCAAAAAAAGAGTCGCGGCCCTTTTTTTTTATCCGGAGATTTCCACCCACTGGCCGCGCTTTGCGCTGTCCAGCACCGCTTCGCAGACCCGCTGTGTCGCCAAGCCGGTGCGCAGCGTTGGCTCGAACTTCGGCCCGCCTTCCAGGCTCGCGAGGAAATCGGCAAAGCTGTTCGTGAACGTGTGCTCGTAGCCGATCGTGCAGCCGGGCACCCACCAGTTCTTCATGTAAGGATGCTCGAAATTGGTCACGTTGATCTCCTGCCAGCCGGTCAGGTGGTCTTCGATCTTCTTGCCGGTCGCGGGATCAATGTAACGAAAGAAATCGAGCAAATGCGGGTCTTCCAGATTAAAAAATACAGAGCCATTCTCGCCGTTGAGCTCCAAGGTGCTATAGTTCTTCCTCCCCCGGGCGTAGCGCGTGCTTTCAAAGGTACCCATCGAGCCGTTGGCGAAAATTGCCAGGAACATGCAGGCATCGTCGATCGTCACCGGCTCGACTTTGCCGGTCTCGGCGTGCTTCCGCTCTTTGACGAAAGTCTCCGTGTGGGCCACGACGCGGCGGATGGGGCCGTTGAGCCATTGGGCCGTATCGATCGAATGGGCCAGCAGGTCGCCCGTCACGCCGGAGCCGGCCACGCGAGCGTCTAGCCGCCAGAGCGCCATGCCGCCCTGGGGCACGTCGGCCGAGATCGTGTAGTCCTGGTTGTACTGGGCACGATAGTGGAACGGCCGGCCGATGCGGCCTTCGTCAATGATCTGCTTGATCAGCGAGATGGCCGGCACGCGACGATAGTTGAACGAGACCATATTGGGCACACCCGCCTTCTCGACGGCCGCAACCATCTCTTCGGCCTCTGTTACGTTCATCGCCAGCGGCTTTTCGCAAACGATCATCTTGCCGGCCGCAGCCGCGGCGAGCACGATCTCGCGGTGCAGGACGTTGGGCACGCAGACGTCGATCAGGTCGATATCCTTGCGCTGCATGAGTTTCCGCCAGTCGAACTCCATCGACTCGTAGCCCCAACTCTGGCTAAACTTTTCCAGTTTGTCTTTTTCTTCGATCCGGGCACAACAAGCCTTCAGCACCGGCTTGTGCTCACGGGAGAAGAAGTGGCTGACTTGCAACCATGCGTTGGAGTGGGTGCGGCCCATGAAGCCGCAGCCGATGACGGCGATGCGAAGTTCCTTTGACATGAATAGACTCCTTAGGAAAAAATACAAGGTTCAAGGTTCAAGGTTCAATGACTGGACTCACTCAGGGTGGACTTTGCCTTTTCGGTAGATTGAGCTAAATATGAGATTCAATTCATGCGACTCCTTCCACAATAGGCGAGCCTGCTCCTTCCGTGATGGAAAAGCAACAGCCAACATCCGCTGCCAGTGTTTCGTTTCGCGAACTTCACGGCTACATAAGCTGATTCAATAAATGAATTCTTTGTACCTTGAACCTTCGGTCATTCCGCCCACCCATGCTTATCTCGCACGGCGATCATGGCCTTCAAAATGCTCACCCAGGTCTCGCGTTTCATCATCACGTCGTTGGGGAACATGCAGCCATCCCAGCAGATATGCCGGATCCGTTTGGTCAACTCGCCCTTCTCATCGCGCAGCCAATTGCCGGCGTGATGTGGAATGTCGAGCTTGCCTTGGGCGTCGTCGGGCAGGCAGTGGCGGCCCGTCTTGTCGTGCGAGCCGCTGCCATGTACCGTGGCATTGCTCTGGGCGATATGGAAATCGATTGTCCAAGGCCGCAAAGCTGCGGTCAACTGGCAGTAGGCTGCCTCGAACTTGTCTTCATTCCGCCAGTTGAAATTGGCCGGCAGAATCGCATCCTCCGGCGCGTTGTAGCCCAAGAGATAGAGCAGAGTGTGGGCCATGTCGGCCTCAAAGCCAAGTGTTTGGGCGCGATCGACCATCTCCAGCAGTTGCAGCATCCGCTTCCAACTGTGCATGCCGCCCCAACAGATCTCGCCCTCCGCGGCCAACCGCTCGCCATGGTTCTCAGCGATATTGCATGCCTCGCGGAAGGTCTCGGCGATCCGCTTCTGATTGCCCATCGGATCTGCGTACCATGCCTCCACGGGCGATGCCGAGTCGATCCGCACCACACCGTTGGGGCGGACGCCTAACTCCCGTAACCGCTCGGCGATGCGGCACCCTTTGCGGACTTGCGTAAGAAATTTTGCCTGCTCGTCGGCACTGCCCATCGCCATGCCGCCGCCGGTCGGTCCCCAGACGGGCGCGACAACCGTGCCGATCTCGAGGTTCCTCGCCCGGGCCTTGTCGGCCAATTGGCGGATCTGGTCATCGCTGGAATCGATGTCGATGTGTGGGGCGAAAAGAAAGAGGTCGAATCCGTCGAAGCGGACGCCATCTAATTCAGCGTCCGCGGTGAGGTCGAGCATCGTATCGAGGTCGATCGGCGGCTCGGCCCCGGGGCCTTTGCCGACAACGCCCGGCCAGGCGGCATTGTGAAGTTTGGGGTAGTTGTGGGGATGTTCGTAGGTCATGAGAGGGAAGTGGGTTGGGGGTTCAGGAGTAGGCGGGCGTTATAGGCCATAGCCTGCCCCTCTCCCGGGTACGGGAGAGGGGAGTATTAAGTCACCTCTTCGCATGATCGCCGATCCTGGGCATACTGGAATGCACATCGGGGCCGAAGTACCGCAGGCTCACCAGCGGTTCGCAGCCGGTGTTCTCGATCTCAATGCCACGCACGGCTGCTTCGTGCGCGATGTAGACTTCGTCCCAGGGCTCCTCGCCAAAGTGGATCATCACCGGCGTTTGCAACGCGAGCTTGCCGATCCGCCCGCTGCCTTGAACCGTGATCCAGCCGCTGGCCCCCGGGTCGCGGAGCACGCATTTAGCGCCAGGTTCGACGGTCAATTCCTTGGCCGAGACGAGTTGCTCTCCGTTGAAATGGCCGTAGTCGATCCAGCGGTCGGTGTAGCCGGGGCCTGAAGCACTGGGGTCGACGATCGGCTCGACATACGTGTGCTGTTTGAAGCACGGATCGACGTTCTTCTCCCAGTCGAGCTGCTCGACGATGAAATCGAGATCGTGGTGTTTGTCCGCCGGAACGTCCTTCACGAGCAAGGCCCACGGCACCTCGCGGCCTTCAACCAGCGATTGATACATGCCGAACACGTCGGAACCCCACTGTGGCTCATAGGTACACATCGAGCCTGGGGCGTGCAGCACACCAGCCGGCACCATCCAGCCGGTGCCGGCTTTGAGCCGCGCTGCCTTGGAGAGATAAAGGATGCCGTTGTCGCCCTTGTTCCAGTTCTCCAGGCAGCGGCGGACGTCGTCCTTCGTCGTGCCCGGCTCAAGACCGAAGAAGGTGTAGTCGAAATGGTTCTCCGCGGCGTTCAATTGGGGCGGAAAGTAGTAGCACTCCGGCTTACCCTGCTGACCGGTCAGCGCGGCATGTTCGCTCTTCTGGTGCATGTGGTGCGGGATGGGGCCCATGTTGTCGAAGAACTTTGAATAGACGGGCCAGCGGCCGTACTTCTCGAACATGGTTTTGCCGACGAGCCTCGCGCCAGCCTCAGCCACGGCATCGCGGAGCAGGAATCGCTCTCCCTCGAAGACGGCATAGCTCAACCCCTCATCGGCCGCGCGGTTGTCGTTGGCCGCCTCGGTCGTACTGGCAAACCAGCGTTCGTCGATGCCGCCACGATGTGTACCCAGGGCGTACCAATCGGTCGGCGCCAACTTGATCCGCTTGCCGGGATGGAGAAAACTCCGCGGCACCCAGTTAGGTGTCAGCCGCAAAATGCCTTCGCCAGCTTCCAAGGCCCTATTCACAATAGCCCCTACATTATCCTTCTTCACGACGGGTGATGCGCACATGATCGCTTTTGCTCCCAAATGTCCAAAAAATCCCTGAAGTTCGAGACTAATTTATCACGAAAGATTCCCCCTTTGTCCAGTACCCCAGAAAAAAAGGAGGTTTGTCTTGCCGGGAGCCGCAAAAAGTGGTAGATTGCGAGGAGGCAATGCAACCGCGCGGGCGTGGCGAAATTGGCAGACGCGCCAGACTTAGGATCTGGTTCCGAAAGGAGTGGAGGTTCAAGTCCTCTCGCCCGTACTAGACAGAAAGCCTTGCGTAGCAATGAGTTACGCAAGTCTTATTAGAGTGGGAGGACTGGGCCTGTGGTGGTCCTAGCGTGAGACCGGTTATTTAGCCCCGCAGCCGAAGAACTCGCCCAAGGGGCACCACACAGCCGCTGGCCGTCGAAAGCCGCCTCCACGACGGCCGACCGCAGCATCGGGGAGCGTTCCGAGGATCGAATCTTATGTTGTGCCACGACCGGATTATAGGCACAACATGGAACATACATAAGGTTAAACCGCGAGGGCAGTCAACCTCATTTAATCGCGTTGCACGTTCAGTCGAAAGGCCTGGGGGATCATATCGCGCTGGTCGCGGATTGCCTGGAGCGTGTCGGCATCCATCTGGCCGGGGTTGGCAAGGATCTTTTCCCGACACAAATGGTAGAAACCGTTGGATTTCTCGGAAAGTCGTTCCAGGGCGACATTCCATGCTGAACAGTCGTGCTCGGTGAGGGTATGGCAGGCAACAAATGTGAACCAACCGCCGACTGTCGCGTTGTTCCAACTGAACTGGCCTCGCGAACTGGCACTGATGTCGACCACGCCACTGTGCTGAAGCAGGAGGATTTCCAAAGCCGTGGGTGTTTCCGGGGCTGGGGCACCAGGTGCTTCGGGAATGTGGACGTTGGCCCGGCTCCTCACGTTGCAGGTGTCGGTAATCAACACAGTGAGCCGCGCACCCTTGTCCAAGAGGTGCTTCATCAAGGTCTTTCGCATCAGGTCGCCACTGGGAATTTGGAAGTGATGTCCACCGGACGGGTCGCCCGCGGCGCGCTGCGGATCGAAGGCTCCATGCCCTCCGTAATAACAAAACAACGTATCGCTGGGGCTGAGTCGCGTGGCATCCACGGTGGCGAGAATCCGCACCGCCGTAACTTCTTCAGCCTTGAGCACTCTCAGGCTGCCGATCCGCTGGGCCGGAATTTCGCTGTGCAGAAGCTCTTGCAGTCCGACCAGGTTCTTTTCTTGCGCCTTACCAATCGATGCGTCGTTGGTCAGACCGATCAGCAGCACGTGCAGTTGCCGCGTGCCTGGCGGAGGCGGCGATATCGGCACCAGACCCTGCCCGCCAACGGGTGTGGCCTCCCAGTGAATGATTTGGCCGGAGGTCACATCGCGGACTCGGAGCACGATCTTCCCACGATTGGTCCCGCCGGCCTTGACGAGATCGTAGAAATTTTGAAGACTCTCGACCAGTTGGCCATCGACGTGCGTAATAAGATCGCCCGGTTCCAGCGACCCGTGGACGTCAGGCTCGCCTTGCTTGACAAGCTTGGTGGCCG
>Ga0073936_10006038_pt1 | contig 16095 bp, 30 predicted proteins | sample AliMusrvi5mmetaG_FD_87041 | JGI IMG/M metagenome (GOLD analysis project Ga0073936, IMG submission 87041) | Freshwater lake bacterial and archeal communities from Alinen Mustajarvi, Finland, to study Microbial Dark Matter (Phase II) - Alinen... | ecosystem: Environmental > Aquatic > Freshwater >... | reverse complement strand
GGCTGGTGCGGATATAAATTTCTGAAATCGACCGGAGCCAATCCCGAACTTCCAGGGTAAGATGTTGTGGGTTGCCTGGACCCAACCCCAGGATGGTTATTCCATTTTTCTCAGCCATGATCAATCACCTTTTCGAAAAAAATAAACCTATTCCAGCTCTCATCAAGCCGGAATAGGTTTTGTAATCCAAAATAATACGTTATCGAGTTAGCGTTTGGTATAGGTCGGCGCCTTGCGTGCACGTTTGAGACCTGGTTTTTTACGTTCCTTGATCCTTGGATCTCGCGTCAAAAGACCAGCCTTGCGCAGCATGGGGCCTTCTTCCGGGTTCATCTTCAGCAGGGCACGAGCCAAACCAAGCATGACGGAATCAGTTTGCCCGGTTACACCACCACCCATCACTTTAACGGTGATATCGATATTGGTCCGATCACGACCAACTGCAGCCAGAGGAGAAATGATCGTATCAATATCTCCAAGACGGGTGAAATAAGCGTCAACTGTCTTATCGTTGACGGTAAAAACACCTGAACCTTGCATCACACGCACGCGTGCAGTGCTTTCCTTGCGACGGCCAATACCTTCATAATACTGAACTGCCATAAAACGCTTCTCCTTTACGCTACCGGTTTAGGATTTTGAGCCTGGTGGGGATGTTCACTGCCGCCGTAAACTTTAAGCCGTTTAATCAGCTGGCGTCCCACCTTGTTATGGGGCAGCATGCCCCAAACCGCGCGTCGGATCACTCGATCCGGATACTTATTTAATAGGTCGCGTAAATTTACGGACCTGATCCCACCCGGAAAACCTGAGACCGTAAAATACGTTTTTTCGGTCATTCGTTTTTGGGTGATATCGAGCTGGAAAACATTAACCACCACCACAAAATCTCCCATATCTACACCCGGGGTATAGGTGGGTTTATGTTTGCCCATCAAGTAATTAGCAATTTGTGTTGCAACCCGACCCAGGCCCTGGTCTTTTGCATCCACCAGGAGCCAATCGTTTTGCGCATCACCTTTGATCACATATGTCTTTTCCACAGCCATCATCTCCACTATTACAACATTTCGAACGGAGCCGCCGGACTGCTTTGATCAGTCCACTGCACGTCATTCGTAAAACCTACTTTAGTCAAAAACAAACCGTGCGCCGGGGCCAATCCTGGAGCAAGAAACTTCTGCTCCCGGATGGTTTTTATAAATTCATCCAGCGCCAGGCGTTCTTGAGCCACCTGCACTTGCAATAACACCATACGACGGACCATGTGATAAAGAAAAGCAGTTCCCATCACCTCAAAAACGATCAGGTTGGGTTCTGTTTTCTGCCATTCAGCGCGGTAGATCATTCTGGTTGTACTGCCCCCCTTTTGGGGAGGCGTTCCGAACGCAGAAAAATCATGCCTGCCAACCAGCATGGCGGCTGCCTGGTTGAGTAAATCCAGGTTTAATTCTGGAAAAACGCGCCAGGCGGTCAGATTGAGAAACGGGTCCCGGCCAGCATCCGAATAAATCCGGTACTGGTAACATCGGAAACGCGCCTGGAAACGGGGATGGAACCGGTCATCAACCAGTTTCGCTCGTTTCACTGCAACATCCTCAGGCAAGTGGGCGTTAAGTGCCCTTATCAGGACTTCCTCGCCGTGCCGCCACTCCAGGTCAAACGCAATTACCTGACCGCTGGCATGCACACCCGTATCTGTCCGTCCGGCAGCGAGAATGCTTTCTCCCTGCCAGCCAATCTGCCTGAGGGCTTCCTCGACCACGAACTGGACCGTGCGGTCCAGTCCCTGCCGTTGAAACCCGCAGAAATCTGTGCCGTCGTAGGCTAATATAATTTGGTAACGTGCCATTCCAAACCGGCTGTCCGGATGGATTAATCTTCGACCAGTTCCAACCGCACCATATCGGCGCAGTCACCCTGGCGTGGACCTAATCGGTAAATACGGGTATAACCACCATTGCGGGTCTTATACCGAATGCCAATATCGTCAAATAATTTCTTGACAATCTCAGCGTCATTTCCCAGGCGCGAAGCGACCAGGCGGCGTGCGTTGACTTTCGCCACTGCATCACCCTTATCGCTGTTGCGTGCGACTGTGATTAACTTCTCAGCTTCGCCGCGGATGAAAAGAGCCTTAGCTTTCGTCGTGTTGATATGTTCAAACTTAAAAAGCTGTCGGATCATTGTCCGCTTCAAGCTGATTCGCTGACCTTTATTTCGACCTAATTTGAAACCTGCAACCTGATGTCGCATTTCTCTTACTCCATATTCTTTTCATCTTGCAGGAAGCCCTTTTCGCGCATCTTCTGGCGAAGTTCATCGAGACTCTTCTCGCCAAAATTACGGATGGACATGACCGCTTCATCGCCCTTTTCGAGCAGTTCCAACACATCGCCAACCGTGGTAATTCCGGTGCGTTTCAACGAATTGAACACGCGCACAGAAAGATCCAGGTTTTCAATGGGGGTTTCGGCTGCTTCACTGGTGAGATGGCCAACCACCTGTTCTTTTTCAGGGCTGATTAAGAATGTATCCTGCCCAATCCCCGCGACAAAGCGTAAGTGATCGATCAAAATTTTGGATGAAAGGCTGATCGCATTTTCAGGTGTCATTGTGCCGTCCGTCCAGACTTCCAACATTAACTTATCGTAACTTGTGTTCTGACCGACACGAGCAGAACTTACCGTCCAGTTCACACGTTTGACAGGCGAAAAAATGGCATCCACGGGCAGTTCACCAATGGGTAAATGACCGCTGCGTTCATTCGAAGGGGAATATCCCCTTCCGCGTTCAACCGTCATATCAATTTCCAGCCGGGTTTTCGGATCATCTACCGTGAAAAGATAAAGATCAGGATTGACAATTTCCACTTCGGCCGGGACTTGAATATCAGCAGCTGTCACTTCGCCTTCACCGCGCACATCCAGGTGCAGATGGGCAGAATCCACATCGTGCAGCATCATGCGCAGCTGTTTAATCTTCAGCATAATCTGGAGAACGTCTTCACGCACACCTGGAATGTCGCTGAACTCGTGTAACACATCCGATATACGAATGGAAGTAACTGCGACACCCTCTAGTGATGATAGCAGCACCCTTCTCAGGGCATTGCCAAGCGTCACGCCATAACCGCGCTCCAAAGCGCCGATCTCGAACTTCCCATAATTTCGAGCTTCGGCCTTGCGCTCAACCTTTGGGATAACCATATTACTTAGTGTCGTCACTTTTCACCTCTTGCCAGCACACCATTTACAACCGCGCACCGGCTCTAACAGGGTTAGCGGGAATAATACTCAACAATCAACTGTTCGTTGAGATTACCGTCAATTTCAGCCCGCTCAGGCAGGCGTAAAACCCGGCCACCCAATTTTTTGATATCCCGGTCCAACCAGACAGCACACTGGCGGTTGGCGGCCAGCTCAGGCATTTCCTTGAAGAAGGTGTGTGTCTTTGAATTTTCGCGGACAACCACTTCATCCCCGGGCTTCAACAGCATGGAGGGAATGTCTGAACGGATACCATTGACCATGAAATGACCATGGTTGACAATCTGGCGAGCTTGAGCCCTGTTTTCGGCCAGGCCCAAACGATAGACGACATTATCCAGGCGCAGTTCAAGCGTCTGCAGCAGGTTCAAACCAGTCATACCCACTTTGTGGCGGGCAAATGCAAAATAGCGCCGGAACTGGCGTTCCAAAATGCCGTAATTACGGCGGGCCTTTTGCTTCGCGCGCATCTGGCGAGCATAATCTGATTCACGTTCACTGCGGCCACCCTGCCTGCTTCGGCCACCATGTTGACCTGGGGGGGTCGCACGGTGTTCAAAAGCGCACTTGGGGCTGAAGCAGCGCTGCCCTTTCAAAAATAATTTTTCACCTTCTCGCCGGCATAATTTACAAACCGGACCAACATACCTTGCCATAGATTACACTCCTCCTATACGCGGCGTTTCTTGGGAGGCCGGCAGCCATTGTGGGGCACCGGCGTAATATCAGCGATCGAGCGCACCCTGACGCCCATTGATTGCACAGCGCGGATTGCTGATTCGCGTCCAGGACCAGGGCCCTTGACAATCAGGTCCACTTCCTGAACACCCATCGAAACAGCAGCTTTTAAAGCCTGTTCAGCCGCCAGACGCGCCGCAAAAGGGGTACTCTTGCGTGATCCTTTGAAACCAGCCGATCCGGAACTTCCCCAGCAAATGGCATTGCCCTGCTGGTCAGTAATCGTCACGATGGTATTGTTGAACGAGGCAAAAACATGCACCTGCGCTGTTGACACGGTGCGCTTTGTTTTACGTGCAGTTGTACTGCGACGCGTCGAGCGTACGTTTTGAGCCATATTTCCTCGCTATAACCTCTTACTTTACGAATACATAAACAATCCTGGGTCCTAGCCTGGCCGGGCAGCCGCGGGAGAGGAAGGCTTTCCCATTCCCAGCCAGGGTCGTTACCCATGGATGTTATTTCTTGGTTGCACCACGACGGCGACCGCGACCAGCCACTGTCTTCTTGGGGCCTTTACAGGTACGTGAATTGGTACGGGTTCGTTGACCACGGCAGGGCAGATTACGGCGGTGGCGCATTCCACGGTAGCAGCCAATCTCAATCAACCGTTTAATATTCATCTGCACTTCGCGGCGCAAATCACCTTCGACCTTAAAACTCTTGCCGATATAGTCGCGCAGGAGGCTGACTTCGCTTTCCTGCAGGTCTTTTACGCGGATATCAGGATTTACCTTGGTGGACGCAAGAATTTCATGCGCCCGGGTCGTCCCGATGCCAAAAATATACGTCAATGCAATTTCAACCCGCTTATTACGCGGAAGATCAACACCTTCAATTCTCGCCATAACTCTACTTATCCTTGTCGCTGTTTATGTTTTGGATTTTCACAAATGACGTAAATACGTCTTGCACGCCGAACAATCTTGCATTTGCTGCAGCGCTTTCGTATGGATGGTGTTACTCTCATTCCTATAACTCCTTAATAATGCCTGTCTTCGGCTTCTCGGCCAAAGTAGCTATTATAATAGCATTTTTTAGATATGTCCAGCGATTTGGCCCGGACTGGTGTTATCACCCAGCAGGGTTAAAATCACCGGACCTTCGTCCGTAATTGCGACTGAATGCTCAAAATGGGCTGTCAGTGAATTATCCCGCGAAGTGACTGTCCACTGGTCAGGCATGACCTTGGTTAAGGGCGTTCCGATCAAGACCATGGGTTCCAGGGCCAGCACCATTCCTGACCGCAAAAGCATGCCCGTCCCCTGGATGCCGTAATTTGGCACCTGGGGGCCTTCATGCATTTCCCTGCCAACGCCGTGCCCGGTATACTCACGGGTCACGTGTAAACCCTGTCCTTCGACATAGTTCTGAACGGCAGCTGAAATATCACCAACCCGTTTCCCGGGCCACATCTGGTTAATCCCGATATAAAGGGATTTTTCAGTCACTTCCAATAAATGCCTGGCTTTGGCTGTGATCTCACCCACTCCGGCTGAAAAGGCTGAGTCGCCCACAAAACCTTCGTAGACGGTGCCGCAGTCAACCGATACCACATCCCCTTCTTTGAACTTCCGCTTCCCTGGAATCCCGTGCACAAGTTCTTCATTAATGCTGACGCAAACACTCGCAGGATAAGGATAAGCACCCGGATAGTTTTTGAAAGGGGAATAAGTGCCGTACTTTTTGAGAACATCTTCAGCAGCTGCATTAACATCCGCTGTGGTCGCTCCGGGAACAATTACCGCAAGGCAGGCAGCCAGTGCTTCTGCATTAATTCTCCCGGCAACCCGCATGATTTCGAGTTCCTCGGCTCTCTTGATGACTACCTTACGTTCCCAGCTCATTATTTCACAACCTTGTTAATTGCGGACATCATTGTTTCACTGACGATTTCAATCGATTGGGTTCCGTCCACTTCGGCCAGCAGCCCCGACTTTTTATAATACTCGATCAAAGGCGCGGTCTGCGCTTCGTAAACCTTAATCCGGTTTTTAACCGTTTCAGATTTGTCGTCGTCGCGCTGGTAGAGTTCGGAGCCGTCCACATCGCAAATCCCGGCTTTCTGGGGGGGATTAAACTTTTCGTGATATGGATGTCCTGCAGCCCTGCACGACCACCGCCCGGAAAGGCGCTCGATCAAAATTTCAGCAGGCACATTGATGCACGGAACAATTTGAACCTTGCCGCCCAACGATTTTAACGTCTCGTCCAGGGCAACGGCCTGTGCGGGTGTGCGTGGAAAACCATCCAGAAGTGCACCCTTCGCACAATCCGCTTTGCTCAGGCGGTCTTTAATCATCGCAATGGTCACATCATCGGGTACAAGCTCACCTTTATCCATATAGGTTTTGGCAAGTTTTCCCAATTCGGTTTGCGCCTTTAAGTTTTCCCGGAAGATATCTCCCGAGGAAATATGCACAAGACCATAGGCTTCAGAAACGCCTTTTGCCTGGGTACCTTTTCCCGCACCGGGCGGGCCTAACAAAACGATATATACTGGCATAAGCTCTACCCCTTTATCAGGCTTTCATCATAACCATGCAGTTTAAGTTCTGCTTCAATAATATTGAACGTGTCGCGTACAACACCCACAACAATGAGCAAACCCGCTGATGATACCAGCAGCAAACCGGAGGCCTGTAAACCAGGCATGGCCGCAGACAGGATATAAGGAAGAACTGCAACCAATCCAAGGAATAACGCGCCAGGTAAAGTAATTCGGCGCTGGACCTTGGTCAGGTATTTTTGAGTCGGTCCGCCGCGCACCACACCGGGAATTTGTGCGCCCTGCTTTTTTAGGTTTTCACCATAATTTTGCTGGGTAAAAAGCACATCGGTATAAAAGAAAGTGAACAGCACGACCATGATAAAGTACAAAAGTGAATACCAGAAGTTACCATTTCCAAATGTATTGGAAACCGACCTGGCCAGGTCCGCAACCCATTGGGTCGTGCTGGCAAGGAAAAAGCTGGCCACCACGGCGGGGAAAGTCAAAATGGATTGGGCAAAAATCAAGGGGATCATACCAGCCATGTTAACCATCAGGGGCAGGTTGCTGCGAACCGGCATCGACATGCGGTTGCCCACACGCCGCCCCGGAAATAGGACAGGCACGTTGCGTTTTCCCTGCTGCACGTAAACAATGGCAAAAATCGTTAGCGCCAGGATGGCAATAATGATCAAGACCCACAGCCAGCCGTTCTGGTCTACCAAAAGCGAGAGCAGGTTTTTCGGGATTTTTGAAACGATACCGGCAAAGATAATCAACGACAACCCCTGTTTGGGAATGCCGTATTCCGATATCAATTGTCCCAGCCAGATGCCAAACATCGTACCGGCTATCATGGTGAAAATGGTGGTGATGGCCAGCAGGATTGTCCCGCTGTTAAAATTAAGGCTCATCAATGGGGTAAGCCCCAAACTGTTGGCCAGCGAGTTGAAAATATTAATCTGGCCCACAGCCGATAAGGCTGCCATCGGGATGGTTAAGATCACCGTCCATTTTTCCATCCATTTCTGACCTTCACGCGGATTATCTTTAATCCTGGCTTCAAGTGCAGGGATGATTGGAACGAGCAATTGCAGAATAATCTGGGCCGTGATATAGGGATAAACACCCATGGCCAGAATTGAAAAAGTGGAAACCGTGCCACCTGAAAGCAAATCCAGGAGGCTGATGAGCTGGCCGCCTGCCCCACCCACAGATGAGAGCTTGGTCAACACTTCGCGGTTAACTCCCGGAACAGGAATATTTGCTGCAAGCCGGTAAAGTACCAGCAATAAAAGGGTAATCAGCAGCTTATTCCGGATATCTTCAGATTTCCATAGGTAGCGCCATGCTGAACGCTTCATGGACGGATTCTCCTTTTGTTAGTTGGCAGCTTCATTCGCCAGATCAACGATTTCCACCGAACCACCAGCGGCCTCAATTTTAGCCTTGGCGCTCTGGGTCACTCGTTGAACACGAATTTTCAAAGCCACAATGATTTCCCCCCGGCCCATTACTACCACGGGGTTTTTCGCTTTTTTAATCAGGTTGGCCTCAGCCAGAACAGCATTGGAAACTTCCGCACCGGCTTCAAAACGAGCCAGCTGGTCCAGGTTAATTTCACTGTATTCAATCTGATTTGGCGGAGTGAATCCTTCACCGCGCATAAACGGAAGTCGGCGGTAGAAAGGCAGGTTGCCGCCCTGACGATACATGTGGCCGCCTTCACCAGAACGCGAGCCCTGGCCTTTTGTCCCGCGGCCGCCAGTTTTACCCTGGCCTGCGCTTGGTCCGTGACCGACACGTTTTCGAGTCTTTGTAGAGCCCGGATTGGGCATCAATTCATTTACTTTCATTTCTCTACCTGCTCTTCTATTTCAACCAAATGAGCAACCTTCGCCAGCATCCCGCGCAAAGCAGGGGTGTCCACTTTTTCTACCGTTTCATGCAAACGATGAAATCCGATCGCACTGATGGTGGCTTTGTGGCGAACCGAATATCCAATTGCGCTGCGAACATAGGTGATGCGCAATTTTTTAATGGTTTCATCTATTTTAGCCATTATTCTTCCTCCGCTCCCAGAAGGGCAATAATTCCCGTACGGGTTTCCCACGCCGGATCGCTTCTTGCTCAGGGGATTTTAACTGTTCGAGAGCATCGAATGTGGCTTTGACCACGTTTAACACATTGGCGCTTCCCAATGATTTTGTCAGAATGTCATGAACACCGGCAGCTTCCAATACAGCGCGGACACCACCTGCGGCAATAACACCCGTACCAGGGGAAGCGGGCTTGAGTAGAACCCTGGCCCCGCTGACACGGCCGATCACTTCATGAGGAATGGTTGTTCCAGACAGGGGAACACTCAGCATACCTTTATGCGCATGCTCGGTGGCTTTACGCATTGCATCAGGAACAGCGTTGGCCTTGCCAATTCCCAGGCCCACTTTACCGTGATTATCACCGGTAACAATGGTAACCCGGAACTGGAAGCGGCGACCGCCCTTGACGACTTTTGCAACGCGCGCAATTTCAACCACGCGCTCGTCATATTGTGACTCTAAGGGATATTCCGTCATTTCCATAGTCATATTGTTTCCTTTTTCTCCGCTTCTTCTTCGCTTAGAACTTCAGTCCAGCTTCGCGGGCAGCATCTGCCAGGGCTTTTACACGACCAATGTAACGGAAACCGCCGCGGTCAAAAACAACCACTTCGATTCCAGCTTTTTTGGCGCGCTCTGCAACTGCTGTACCGACCAGCTTTGCCTGTTCAGTTTTATTCAGGGTCTTTGCTTTTTCGCGCAGTTCCGGATCAACTGTTGAGGCAGCGGCGAGGGTATGACCTGCTTCGTCATCAATGACCTGGGCATAAATTTCAGCCAGGCTTCGGTAAACACTTAAACGCGGCTTCTCAGGGCTTCCAGATATGTTCTTACGCACACGCTGATGCCTTCGAAGGCGAGCTTGAGCACGAGTTAACTTTGCCATTTACTTCACCTATTTACCTTTACCAGTTTTACCAGCTTTACGGCGAATCTTTTCACCCAGATAATGAATTCCTTTGCCCTTGTAAGGCTCGGGCGGGCGAACTTTGCGAATATCTGCCGCAACCTGACCAACCAACTCAACATCTGAACCACTTACTTTCAACTGGCAGGTTTTGGTATCAACCTCAAAAGAAATACCAACCGGGGGTTCAAACGTCACAGAGTGAGAGTAACCGACATACAGGACTGCTTTTTTGCCGTCCAATTCAACACGGTAACCAACACCTTCAATTTCAAGCACCTTTGTGAAACCGGTGCTGACACCGACAACCATATTGTTAATTAAAGCACGTGTGGTTCCATGCATAGCGCGCACTGAAGCTTCTTCAGAGCTGCGAGCCACAATAACCTGCTCACCGTCGAGTTTAATTTCGACTGTCGCAGGAAAAAGGCGTTTTAATTCGCCTTTGGGGCCCTTGACACTGACTTCATTCCCATTAACGTTCACTTGCACGCCCGCGGGAACCGCCACTGGTAAACGACCAATTCGAGACACGGTTTTACCTCCTTGACCTCTGGACTACCAGACCTTACAAATAATCTCGCCACCCACACCCAATTGGCGTGCGCGCGACCCGGTCATGATGCCCTTAGGCGTTGATAATATCGTAATACCCATCCCTGAAAGTACCCAGGGAATATCCTGCTTGCGGGTATACACGCGGCGGCCGGGTCGGCTGATGCGTTCCAGACCGGTAATAACTGGGCGACGCTGTCGGCGTTCACCCGTGTACTTCAAGTTAACTCGCAGTACACGATGAGTCGGTTGGGCTTCACCCTCTACTTCTTCATAGCCCTCGACAAAACCTTCTTCTTTTAAAATCCGGGCTACTTCAGCTTTCACTTTCGATGCAGGCATCGCACAAACATTTTGGCCTGCCATAACCGCATTACGAATGCGGGTCAACATATCAGCAATAGGATCATTTACAGTCATTATCTACCTCCAGGGGCTTACCAGGACGATTTTCTGACGCCGGGAATCTGCCCTTTTAGCGCTAATTCGCGGAAGCATATACGGCATAATCCAAACCGACGAATATATCCACGAGGACGACCACAAAGCGAGCAGCGGTTTCGCACCTGGTTGGGATATTCTCGCCGCATTTCACGGTACTGCATACATTTCTTCGCCATATCAACCCTTCCTGAAAGGCATACCAAGCATTTCTAAAAACACGTAGGATTGATCATCCGTCAGTGCACTGGTGACAAAGGTAATTTCCAAACCCCTGATTTTATCGATTTTGTCGTACTCGATTTCGGGGAAGATCAACTGTTCTTTGAGTCCCAATGTGTAATTCCCACGTCCATCAAATGCCTCGGGAGAAATCCCCCGGAAGTCACGCACACGCGGCAATACAATATTAACCAGACGATCAACAAAAGACCACATTTTCTCGCCGCGCAGTGTCACTTTGACACCGATCAAACGTCCTTCACGCAGTTTGAAATTCGCAATGCTTTTGGTTGCTTTAGTGACCACAGGTTTTTGGCCTGTGATAGCGGTCACGTCTGCTACAGCGGCATCGATCGACTTGGGATTATCCAAAGCCTCACCCATGCCAATATTAACAACCACTTTTTGCAAGCGGGGTACCTGCATGACGTTTTTTAAATCTAACTGCTTCATCAACGCAGGTACGATTTCTTTCTGATATCGTTCTTTCAACCGATTCATCTTTTATGCTCCCTGGCAAATTAACCGTCGATCAGGGCCTGGCATTTTTTACATTTCCGGACCATATTATCGCCTTCAAGGGTATAAGCAACACGGGTTGCTTTGCCGCATTTCGGGCAAACAAGCATCACATTAGCAATACTGATGGGTGCTTCAAAACGAACCTTGCCGGGACTAACCTGGCGGTTTTGGGCCTGGACCGGGCGCTGATGCTTCGTTCGCATATTGACGCCCTGTAAAACAACCTTACCATCATCTGGCGATACTTTGATGACATCAGCACGTTTGCCTTTGTCTTCTTCGCGGCCACTGATCACTTCAACTAAATCACCCTTACGAATTTTAATATTCATGGCTTTGCTCCTGTCCTTGCTGGTCCCTAGATCACTTCCGGGGCCAGTGAGACGATTTTCATAAAACCTTTCTCACGCAGTTCACGAGCCACTGGGCCAAAAATACGAGTGCCTTTTGGGTTTTGGCCATCCGCATCGAGGATGACGGCTGCATTATCATCAAAGCGAATGGTTGAGCCATCTTCACGGCGCCATTCTTTTGCACAGCGAACAATCACTGACTTGACAATCTCGCTCTTTTTCACTGATCCCTGCGGGGCTGCTGTTTTGACCGTTGCCACGACCACATCTCCCACACTACCATAGTGCCGGGTGGACCCACCCATGATGTGAATGACAAGCAGTTCTCGCGCGCCGGTATTATCGGCTACATTTATCCTACTCTCCTGCTGGATCATAGTTATACTCCTTCACCGGCCAAGAGGGCCTGACCGCCGCGCTTCACGATCGTTTCCACCACCCAGCGTTTTTCGCGGGATAATGGTCGGGTCTCCACGATCTGCACTTCATCGCCCTCCTGGCATGCCAGGAGATCATGGGCTTTGACGCGCATATTCGTGTGAACCACCTTGCCGTAGAGAGGATGCCGGTAGGTGCGTTCAACCTCAACGACGACCGTCTTCATCATCTTGTTACTCTTTACAATACCTGTCATACGACGACGTCCGTTCATGTCTCACCTTCCTATTTGGCTGCCTGTTCACGTTCACCCAGGAGGGTCGCAAACCGTGCGATCTCTTGACGGGCACGCTTCAAGCGGCTGGTATCAGTTAATTGGCCAGTCACCATCTGGAACCGAAGGTTCATCAACTCATGACGAGCATCCGCCAATTTGGTTTTAATTTCATCATTCGATAAAAGTCGAATCTCTGCCGCTTTCATTTCAGTTCTCCTGTAATCTCATGACGGGCTATTACCTTCGTCTTGATGGAGAGCTTGTACGAAGCCTGTCTCAGAGCTTCCATGGCAATCGGGCCGGGTAGACCGTCGACTTCAAACATAATTCGGCCCGGTTTTACAACAGCCACCCAGTACTCAACGTTTCCTTTACCTTTACCCATACGGGTCTCAGGGGGTTTCTGAGTATAAGGATGATCGGGGAAAATGCGGATCCACAACTTACCACGGCGTTTCATTTCACGCACAATGGTGCGGCGGGCTGCTTCGATCTGCCGGGCGGAAACCCAGCCGGGTTCCAGGGCCTGCAGGGCAAACTCGCCAAAGTCGATCTCCGCGCCACGAAGTGCTTTCCCACGCATATTTCCGCGCTGTTGCTTGCGGTATTTAACACGCTTAGGCATCAACATAGTCGCTAACCTCTTTCTTCATCAGTCAGGATAGTCCCGACCCTATTCACTTACATATACGCCTTCAGTGGTTTCAGATTTCTCTTCCACTTCAGGCAGCACGTTACCGCGATAAACCCAGACCTTTACTCCAATAATTCCATATTGGGTTTTGGCTGTTGTGCGGGAAAAATCCACATCGGCGCGCAAGGTTTGCAGGGGAACCTGCCCTTCACGCAGCCAGACTGTGCGAGCCATTTCGGCTCCGGCCAGACGACCAGCGACTTCAATCTTGATGCCCAATGCTCCCTGGCGCAGAGCCTGTTGAATGGAGCGTTTCATCGCCCGGCGGTAACTCACACGCCGTTCAATCTGCCCGGCGATATTACGCGCCACCAGGTAAGCATCGATATCTGGTGATTTGATTTCTTTAATTTCCAGATCAATCTTCTTGCCTGTCAACACTTCAAGACTCTGGCGAATTTTCTTGACACTTTCGCCCTTGCGGCCAATGAGAATACCGGGTTTGGCGGTGTGGATCACCACTTTGACCTTGCCAGGAAACCGTTCAATTTCTACCAGTGAAACACCGGCTTTGTCGGTTTCGGCATGGATCATGTCGCGGATGACGATATCCTGGCGCAGTTGGGTTCTATATTCCTCACCCTCGGCGTACCAGCGCCCTTCCCAGGGCTTGTTGATTGCGAGACGAAAACCTATCGGATGTACTTTGCGACCCATAAACTTCTCCTACTCTCGTTCCCGTAAGATTACGGTGACATGTGAAGAGCGCCGTAAAACCGGCTTGAAACGACCGCGGGCTCCAAAACGGCGCCACTTACGGGTGGGGGCTTCATCGGCAGAAATCTTGTAAATATACATATCTTCCCGGTTCAAGCCAAAATTCTCTTCGGCATTGGCGACTGCTGAGGCCAAAAGTTTGTGAACATGGCGGGCGCCAACCTTGGGCATAAATTTGAGTACATTCAAAGCCTCGGTCGCTGGTTTTCCACGCACCACATCGATCACCAGGCGCACTTTTTGGGCGGAAACACCGCAGTTTTCTAAATAAGCGCGAACATCGGTAGCCATGGCTTATTTACCTTTCGCCGGTGCTGCAGACGCTTTTTCAGCAGCCAGGTGGCCGCGGAAATGACGCGTTGGAGCAAATTCGCCCAGACGGTGGCCAACCATATTTTCGGTCACATAGATGGGCACATGCCGCTTACCGTCATGGACAGCGATTGTATGTCCAACCATCTGGGGGAAAATCGTGCTGGCACGACTCCAGGTGCGGACAACTTTTTTATCGCCACGCTGATTCATGGCTTCAATCTTTTTCAACAGTTTGGGGTCTACAAATGGACCCTTTTTCAGAGATCGTGACATATTTCTCGTCCTTCTATCTCTAGCTCATCATTAGCGCCCGCCCGATTTATCACGGCGGCGCACAATGTATTGATCGGTCAACTTATTACGACGGGTCTTATAACCACGAGTGGGTTTACCCCAGGGTGTTTTTGGACCAGGCATACCAGCAGGCTGACGCCCTTCGCCACCACCATGCGGATGGTCGCGGGGTGACATTGCTGTTCCACGCACAGTTGGGCGGACGCCCATGTGGCGTTTTCGGCCAGCTTTGCCAAGCTTGATATTACTGTGATCCAGGTTACCAACCTGTCCAATAGTGGCATAACAACTCTGACGGATCAGGCGCACTTCACCAGACGGCATACGTATCTGGGCAAAATCACCTTCTTTAGCCAGGAGCTGGGCTGCTGTGCCAGCTGAACGGACCAATTGACCACCACGGCCTTCTTTAATTTCGATGTTATGGACCATGGTACCAACCGGGATGTTTGAAATGGGCAGACTGTTTCCGGGGCGAATTTCCGCCGTCGAGCCAGACATCACTGTGTCTCCCACTTTCAAACCCAAAGGAGCCAGGATATAAGCCTTTTCACCATCCACATAAAATAACAGGGCAATTCGTGCTGTGCGATTGGGATCATATTCGATCGCAGCCACTTTTGCGGGAATACCCTGCTTGTTCCGCTTGAAATCCACCATGCGGATATATCGCTTGTTTCCGCCGCCCTGGTGGCGAACGGTCACACGGCCGTAACTGTTACGGCCAGCATGGCGTTTCTGAATGATCACCAGGGAACGTTCAGGCTTATCCTTGGTGATTTCTTCAAAGGTGTAACCAGTCTTATTACGCTGGCCAGGAGTAATGGGTTTGTATACTTTTACAGCCATTATTCCACCCCCTCGAAGAACGGAATGCGGTCGCTCGGGGAAAGCGTCACGATCGCCTTCTTGTAGGCGTTATTTCGCAGCGTCAGCTGGCGGCTTTTCCCCGAGCGCTTTCGCTTGGCGGGAACTTTCATAATATTCACCTGTAATACCTCGACGTTGAATAATTTCTCCACAGCGTCCTTGACCTGGGTCCGGGTTGCGACCGTCGCCACTTCAAAGACGTACTGGTGCAGGTGATTCATTTGATAGTTTGATTTTTCGGTCACCAGCGGGCGGCGGAGAATGTCATAAACTGTTGTCATTTATTCCTCCTACCTAACCCAAATTCTCATTGATAACATCCAGCACCGCCAGAGGAAGAACTACTTTGTCAAATGACAGCAGGTCTCGAATGTTAAGATAATGAGCTAACATAACCTTGGCATCTGGAAGGTTATTGGTTGAGCGGATCACGCCGTTGTAGGCGATTTTTTCCGGTATCAGAACCAGGGCGCTCGCATTGCCCACCAGTGCATTTAAAGCGCTGGCCATCAAACGCGTTTTTGGCTCTTTCAATGACAATTCGTCCACAACCACAACGCAAGCTTCCTGAGCCTTCACAGTCAAAGCAGAACGCAGGGCGGCGCGGCGCATCTTAAGCGGCATTGCCAACCGGTAGGAATGCGGATGGGGTGTATGCACCTTGCCGCCGCCTTTCCAGTGTGCTGCACGCGTCGAACCCTGGCGGGCTCGGCCGGTACCCTTCTGCTTCCAGGGCTTGCGCCCGCCACCAGCCACTTCACCGCGGACCTTGGTCTCATGTGTACCGAGGCGGGCATTGGCCATCTGGCGAACATAAGCCTGATGCATCAAATCTTGATAAACTGGGGCTTCAAAGATAGCTGCCGGTAATTCAACCGACTTCACCTTTTTGCCCTCCATGTTGAAAACATCTACTAACATAGTCGTTTTGCTCCCTTTGAAAACAGTTT
>Ga0073936_10006033_pt1 | contig 16109 bp, 10 predicted proteins | sample AliMusrvi5mmetaG_FD_87041 | JGI IMG/M metagenome (GOLD analysis project Ga0073936, IMG submission 87041) | Freshwater lake bacterial and archeal communities from Alinen Mustajarvi, Finland, to study Microbial Dark Matter (Phase II) - Alinen... | ecosystem: Environmental > Aquatic > Freshwater >... | reverse complement strand
GTTCCACCAAAATAATTCCTCACGGTTTCAACTTCCATCCCAAGCTCCTGAGCAATCCGTTGCATCGAACCGTGAGGCAAATGATCCTTGATATCCCGAAGCTCATTGAAGGTAATTTTTTGAGTCATAGCGAAAAGTTTTAAAAAGTTAATAATGAATAGTCAATATAAGTAACCTGATTCGATTTGTACACGCCGAAAATTAATACTAAATATCCAATAATGTAACCTTAATGTAATATCTTTTCAGCCTGAAATCCCAAATTTAGAATTATTAACAATTGAAGGATTCATTCACCTAAATAATCAGTTGTAATTCAAACTATTAAAGATATTACAGAAATACCAAAGGTGTAAACGGCGAAATGTGTTATACAACAGTTCTGATACCCATGGAAAGAATTTTAGTTTTTCAGGATTTGATAAGCCGCTTGTTGTATCGACTCCCGAAGGTTTAGCTGATTAAGCAGGTGATTATTGCGTGATGGGTAAATCCGGTTCGAAAAGAACAGAAAGAGTATTCCCGTTCTCGGGTCTGCCCACGCATAGGTTCCTGTAAAGCCGGTATGACCAAAGCTGACATCACTACATAAAGGGGCAGGGTAGGAATGTTCACCGCTACTCAGATTATTGCCCGGACCAGGCTTGTCGAAACCAAAACCCCGCCGGTTATGCTGTTTTTCAAAATGACGGGTTGTCCACTCTTTCATCGTCGCTTCCGACAAATAGCGATAGCCGCCATACCACCCATAATTCAGATACATCTGCATCATTTTGGCTGCATCATTGATTGTACCGAACAAACCGGCATTACCGGAGATTCCTCCCAAAACCGCAGCACTCTCATCGTGGACAAATCCTTGCAGCTGCTCTTTCCTGAATACATCGTCGTTTTCGGTCGGAACTATTTTATCAATTGGCTGATAAAGATATGGCCTGTAAGTTAATGAATTAGCACCCAGCAGATCATAAAAATTAGTTTTAACATACGTTTCATAATCCTGGTGAACTATAGAGGCTATGATTTTTGGAAAAATAATAAACCCAAGATCAGAATAAACAAACCGCTTTCGCTTTAAAAGTGGTGACTTACGAATGGCAGCATACACAGAATCCGGAAAACTATCCAATATAAACAGACCTTTACATACCCTAAGTCCAAATTGTGCTGTTGAATCTTTAGAACAATATTCAGGTTTAAAATTACCTTGAGAATCAACGGTCCTCAGCCAGAAAGGAATTCCCGTTTTGAGCCGTGCCTGGTGCGAAAGGACATCTTCAACCAGAATATCCTTTTTATTGGAACCTTTCCAGTCAGACCAGTACTCGCTCATCTTCTTTTTAACATTGAATTTCTTTTGATCATTTAACCGCATTAATGCAGGTATAGGAGCCAGGATTTTGGTCAGGGAGGCAAAATCAAACAGATCATCCTGGTGCAAAGGTCTTTCGTTACTGTAGGTCTGGTTGCCATAGGCTTCATTTAGAATCACCTTCCCATTTTTGGCAATGAATACCGCACATCCCGGAAAGGCCTTTGCCGACAAACCTACATTTACCAGTGAGTCAATTTTTTTTTTTAGATAGGTCGAATCGATTCCAAGCTCTTCGGGAAGGGTATACTTAAAACGATCAAGCGAAATGGTTGGGAGGCCATATCCTGAATGATAAGCGTTGCTTACAGTAACGGGAAGTTTCCCTTCTGCAGAGAAAGCTCCAAAAAGGAGTTGTCCGGCCAGATCCTGAGAATCAGAGCTCTCCTGATAGGCGACCACTAACCCACTGGCTTTTTCAATACCCTCGAGGTAATTCAGGACATAGGGATTGCCAAAAAGGACAAAAACTGAGTTTTTGAAAGTCGCTACCTGCTCTGTAACTTTCTGCTGAATTTCAGTAATCCGAAAATCCGACGACACAAAATTACCCAGATTATCCAGCTCAGCAATCACCAGGTTATAACTCTTTAGCTGAGCCATAAGCTTTCTAACTGCTGCGGGTTCAGCCTCCTTTGAAATCGAAAAATGGTCCATACGGGTATAACGCTCCAGGGAATGTTGGAATGGGGTAACATTTCCGCGACCAATACTTAGCGTTGCGATTTTTAAGGTATCGAGACGACGTATTGGTAACAACGCGTTGGCGTTCTGAAGAACTGTCAGGGATTGCTGAGCAACATTTCGTAAGGTCATGCGATAGGCCGATTGATTCAAATCGGCATACAGTCCCTCAGATTTTATTGGTACATATCGATTGAGCCCTGCCCACCTTTTTAGCATCAGAATTTTCCGGCATTTCCGGTCAATCTCCTCCATTGGAATCTCTCCATCTGAAATTGCTTTTTTGACTTCCCCGATAACTTTAGCAGGATTGACCACAAATTCGAGTAAATCATTTCCGGCAAGTAGAGCTTTCACTTCCGAACTGTTAATATCAGACGGATTATCCTGATCAACAGCCCCTTCCATATTCATGGCATCGGTCACCACAAGTCCCCTAAATCCTAAATCGCGAATCAGCAAATCCTTAATAATTGATTTTGAAAGAGTTGCTGCCGTTCCACTACTATCAAGCGCCGGTACATTTAAAAATCCCGTCATCACACCCCCGATGCCTGATTTAATAGCTTTACGAAATGGATAAAGTTCAATTGAATCAAGCTGAGCCCTGGTGTGTCCTATTAAAGGGAGTGTGTAATGAGAATCTTTTTGCGCATCACCGTGTCCGGGGAAGTGCTTGAGGGTTGCCAGCACCTGTTCAGACTGAAGTCCCAAACCAAAATGGAGAGCCTTTTGAAAGACTTTCTCAGGATTATCCCCGTAGGATCTGAAGCCAATCACCGGATTGAGGGGATTGCTGTTTACATCTGCAACGGGTGCGAAATTGACATGGATTCCAAGCCTTTTGCATTGTCTTCCCAGATCGGCTCCCAAATCAAAAATCAATGTGTCATTATCGATGGCTCCGAGTGTAAATCCATAAGGATATCTAATGGTGCTGTCAAGGCGCATGGACAACCCATATTCTGCATCAATAGCTACCAGCAATGGAATTTTTGATACCCCCTGGAGCTGATTAACCATATTAACATGTCGCATCGGTCCACCCTGCATCGAAATGATGCCCCCAATTTCATTTTCCCTGACCATTTTGATTAAACGCGTCCTGTGCTTAATCCCTTTTTTAGAATAGGCAGGAACCATAATTAGTTGTCCAATCTTCTCATCAACCGAAAGCGATTTAAAAACAGAGTCAACCCATTGGTCTGTTTGGTAGACTAAAAAAGGGGGACGAACCTCAGGCTGTGCAGATAATAAAAGACTTAACAGAGTAAAAAATATGGATATATTATGTTTAAGCATAGTTATTTTATCGTTAAAATATTCATACGATTATGATTTTTGGATCTGAATCGCAAAGCAGTGCGGAGAAACGATCGTTTTCCCGAAAATGCAGGTTTCCATACCAATTAACCGCATCATTTTTTACGTATGAATTTGCCCAAAAATAGACAAAACCTGACAAATGGAAACCCTTCTCTGCTTTTAATCAAAAAAGAAGTTCAAAGTTCCCGATTTATTAAATCATATCAATACTTTCGCAGTAAAACAAATCCTGTTCAGTTATCACGATCATGAGAATATATCCTATGAAATCAGTTATTGGAGTCAGTTTTTGCAATCGGTTGATTCATTTGGCATTTGTTTTGGTGATGCTTGGTTTTAGTCTGATTACAAATGGCAGACCTGAAAAAATCACTCCAGGTGCCGATCAGCCAGAACTATATCTTCCCAAACTGAAAGGGAAAAATCTGGCACTGGTAGTAAACCAAACTTCCCGGGTTGGCGATCAACATCTTGTTGATTATTTATTAAGCAAACATGTTTCTATTAAACGAATCTTCGCTCCGGAACATGGGTTTCGCGGTGAGGCTGGCGCCGGCGAACTGATCGGCAACTCAAAAGATCCTGCCACAGGCATTCCAATTGTCTCTCTGTTCGGTAATAATCACAAACCCACCGCCGGACAACTTGAAGATATAGACCTTGTAATATTTGACATTCAGGATGTAGGATGCAGATTTTACACCTATATCAGCACCCTTCATTATCTTATGGAGGCTTGTGCCGGGAGCCAAAAGACTTTACTCATCCTCGACCGGCCAAATCCAAACGGGGATTATTTTGACGGACCGGTTCTGCAACCTGCTTTCCGTTCATTTGTCGGAATGGATCCGATTCCTGTAGTTCATGGATGCACCATCGGTGAACTGGCGCAAATGATCAATGGCGAAAAGTGGTTGTCCAATGGGATTCAGGCCCGTCTTGAGATTATAAAGGTTGCAAATTACACTCACTCAATGCCTTATGAACTACCAGTCAAACCTTCACCAAATCTTCCCAACTATTTATCCGTCAGGCTCTATCCTTCACTCTGCTTCTTTGAAGCCACAAGTGTCAGTATCGGACGTGGCACTCAGTTCCCTTTTCAGGTTTTGGGCTTTCCTGATCCATCCTTTGGTAAATTCAGGTTTACCCCGGTAGGTATAAAAGGAATGGAGATGGATCCGGTTCAAAAAGATCAAAACTGTTTTGGCGAGGATTTGCGTGAATTGCCTAAGGTTCCTCCTTTTACACTCTCTTATTTTATCAGTTGGTTTCATAAATTTAAAAACACGCAGGAGTTCCTTACCCGCAGTCAATGGTTTAATAAGCTAATGGGGAACAGCCAGGTTATCAAGCTTATACTGGAAGGGAAAGAGGAGGCTGAGATTCGGAAGAGTTGGTCCGAGGAGCTATCTGCTTATGGAGCAATCCGACAGAAATATTTGTTATATCCAGATTTCAGGACCATCAAATGAAAACCAACGTAGTAAACACCGCAAATCCGGGATTCCGGAGGATAATAAAAATACAAATGATAGAATTATGAATCCGGTATTAGTCGCTTTCCTTCTCGGTGGATATTTCCTGATGCTGATCCTTATTGCCCACTTAACGGGCAAATCTGCCACAACCGAAACATTTTTCACTGCAAACCGGAAATCCCCCTGGTTTGTTGTCGCCTTTGGGATGATTGGGACAACCATCTCAGGGGTGACCTTCATCTCAGTTCCAGGTGAAGTGGGAAATTCGGCCAGTACCTATTTTCAGTTCATTATGGGAAATCTGGTAGGGTTCTGGATAGTTGCCCTGGTGCTTCTCCCAGTCTATTACAAACTTAATCTGGTCTCCATTTACACTTATCTCGAACAACGATTCGGATTTTATGCCTATAAATCAGGTTCATTTTTCTTTCTCCTCTCAAGAACGGTAGGAGCTGCTTTTAGGATGTATCTGGTTGCAGAGGTTTTACAACTTGCTCTATTCGATGCACTTGGAATTCCATTCGCCGTCACCGTGTTGATCAGCATCTTCCTGATTTGGGTCTATACCTATAAAGGGGGTGTAAAAACCATTATCTGGACCGATTCGCTGCAGACCATATTCCTGCTGGCAGCAGTGATTATGACGATCTACTATATCTTTTCAAGTTTCGGATGGTCAGCAGGTGAAACAATGCAAAAAATATATGCGCATCCTTATTCCCGGATTTTCGAATGGGATATAAAATCAAGTAAATACTTTTTCAAACAATTTTTGGCCGGTATCTTCGTGACCATTGTAATGGTTGGGCTGGATCAGGATATGATGCAGAAAAACCTCACCTGTAAAAGTTTGAAGGAGGCACAAAAAAATATGCTCACCTTCAGCAGCATATTTGTGTTGGTTGTTGGAATGTTCCTGTTACTGGGAGTCTTGCTTTATCTTTTTGCAAAAAGCAATGGAATCCCGCTGCCGCAAAAATCGGACTTTCTCTTTCCGATGCTGGCGCTGAATCATATGAATCTGATGATCGGAATTTTCTTCCTTCTCGGAATCACTGCTGCCAATTACGCGAGCGCAGACTCAGCCTTAACCTCGCTAACTACCGCCTTTTGCGTTGATTTTCTAAATATTAGCAAGCATGAACAGACCCGAAAACAAACGCTTCTGCGGCGTACCCATATCGGGTTTTCGCTTTTGCTGTTTTTGGTAATTATGATCTTCAGGCTTATTAATGATCAAAGTGTTGTTGTCGCCGTTTTTAAGGCTGCAGGGTATACTTATGGACCCTTACTTGGACTGTTTTCATTCGGTTTGCTCACAAAAAAACAGGTTAAAGACCGGTGGGTACCCCTTGTTGCACTTTGTTCGCCTTTCATTGCCTGGTTTATCGATCTATTCTCGGCTCAGTTAATTAATGGCTATAAAATTGGTTTTGAATTGATTATAATTAATGGCGGGATAACTTTTCTTGGATTATTATTTATTCAAAAAAAACAGCACAATAGTTAAAAAAAGTTAAGGATTTCGCCAATTATGTAGTATCTTTGAAATGTACCGAAGAGTATTTGTTTTTAAAACAGGACCAAGGTAATCAACTAACATTCCAGGATGAAGTGTTTATCCGAAATATTGACCTTCTTCACAGTTTTAATTTTCTTTTGCGCCTGTCAAAAAGAGAAAATGGGAACTTCCTCAGAGTCAGCACTCCATTTTTCATCCACCTTTATTACATTTGATACCCTTTTCACTTCAATTGGCTCCCCGACAAAGAATCTTCGGGTCACAAACCAAACCAATGAAACTGTTGTCATTTCATCGGTTATTCTGGCCGGAGGAAATCAGAATGGTTTTCGTTTGAATGTAAATGGTGAAGCATCGAATGAAACATACAATGTCCAAATACCACCTCAGGATAGTATCTTCATTTTCATCGAAGCAACATTGGGGAAAACTGGAAAGAGTGGTCCGCTGATTGCCGAAGATTCAATTATTTTCAGGGTAAATAGCGTGGAGCAAAAAGTGCGGTTGATGGCCTGGGGGCAAGATTTTGTAATGATAAACTCCAATATTTCAAAAAATAGTGTTTGGACCAATGATCGCCCGTATCTGGTTTATAATGAAGCTACAGTTGACTCTGGTCGAACACTGACTATTGAGGCCGGGACATCCGTATATTTCCACAAGAATGCAGGATTGATGGTCAAAGGAACCTTAATCGTGGACGGCACCTTTGAGGAACCCGTAGAATTCAAGGGGGATCGTCTTGAGCCAGCTTACAGCGAAGTACCTGACCAATGGAATGGGATCATCCTCTGTTCAGGAAGTCATAATGATATCATCAACTTTGCAAAAATCAAAAATGCCAATACCGGGTTACAGGTCGGGACAATTGAACACAGCGGATTTGCCTCTCTGGAACTTTCAAATACCCTCATTGAAAACATGAGCTGGTCTGGAATTTGGGCTATGAAATCTAAAATCATAGCATATAACTGTGTTATTTCAAATGTAAGGTACTATTGTACTGCCCTTTTACTTGGAGGTGATTATCAATTCTACCATAGTACTTTTGCAAATTATTATAATGATTTATCGTCAGGTGTAAGAACCACTGAAACTTTAGTAATCTCCAATTACCTGGTTGACACCAACAGCGGCATCCGGTATGTGGGGGATTTAAGCCAGGCATTTTTTGGAAATTGCATCATCACCGGCAACCGTATCAATGAATTACTGCTCTCAATGGATACCAAAGGGGAGACAAACTACCTTTTCGACAGAAGTCTTATTCAAATCGCCGACACCTTTAAACTCACAAATCCAGGCAGTTTTACAGAAATCATCCGAAATGTGAATCCACGGTTTATAAGTCCTTATACCGGTAATTTTGAATTGGATACCTTATCCATTGCCAAAGATTATGGAAGAATGGATTATGCAAAAATATATCCAGTCGACGTAAAAAATGTAAGCCGTATAAGTGATGCAGGTCCCGACCTTGGTGCATTTGAACGGATTGAAAAGTAGGTGTTTTAGCTAATTAAACTGTAAATAAAACCTTTAACCTTCTGACAGAATCAGATTCAGCTACTGCTTTTGGCGACTGGCCTTAATAATTTCAGTTCTCCAACTTTTATTTCTGTTCCGATTCTGGTAAGACAACCCAATTTCCTAAAAATTCAATTATTTTTTGTATATTTATTTTTCTCTTTATTATTTGAATTGCAAAATACATTTGGTTTAATTATCAGAAATTCAATTACTAATTCTGCCCATAAATCATAATTCCTATGAGCAAGACAACTGAAATCAGGAAATTCCATTTGCTTTTAAACCTTTTAATAGTGATGGTTTCATTCAATACGACATATGGTCAGGATGCCAGTGTAGTTACTTTTAAACATACTATCCGATGGCTTGAGGAATCCAATTTCCCCAATTATTTCCTGAATCCTGAGGTTCGCGATTCGATTAATACCCAAATTAAAGCAGATCTTATCCATCAGTTTAGGTTCAGCAACATTAATTTTCCGGATAAAATTGACTACCGGAATATTAAGGGTTTTGGAAAGCCGAAGGAAGATCTGGCAGGACCTTCATCCCCCAATGGTTATAATGTACATATTTTCTCCTTTCTCACAAGGGAAACGACAGGCTATGGTCTAATTTGGTCTATAAAGACCCTTATCCGAAAAGAAGGAAAAATAATTCTTGAAAAAGAGGTCAAACATAATATTATATATTCTAATGATATTCCAGCTTCCCAGCAGCAGTTTTCATCAAGGGATTTCCAAAGAATATTCATTGGGTTGATCAGGGAGACCATCAGCATGGAAAGTGAGTATACCGGAGCAATGACCATAGCTATTGGCCCCAACAGAGAGGAGCAGGAGAAGGAAATTCGATTGTGGTTTCCCAAATCAATACGTTACGTTTTGAAAACCAATGGAGCCTGGCCCAGTTTAGATAATTCTTCATCCCTGCTGGTCAGTGATAAAGACACGGTTATGAAGTTCAACTATAAAAATAAGCTGGATGTCGCAACTGATCAAATATCCTTAAAACCAATGCTGGCCAAAATGTTCACTGATGCAACAGGTGTTGGAATGGATTATACCGTTAAAGAAAAAGGGAGAAAAAGAGGAGTGATTCAACTTCCAGGCGGGAAAAGGCTCCTTATTCATATGAAATGGACAGAGGAAAAAACGTCTGCGACCAATTCCGATGAAGTGCAAAGCCGGATTATAAGCCCTTTGGAAGTTCAATTATTCAATGATTCGACCAGTGTTGGTGGCTTTTCCTATCAAAGAATATCTAAGGCTCTTCCTTCAGACCGGCCCAATGAGAAGTTCAATCTGACAAGCGGATCTTTTATCGAAAGTTCATCAGGTACTGGGGTTATTCACCGGGTTGTTGGAATACTAAATAATATCCCTTTTACAGCCGAATTCAATGCTATAACAGGACTAATAGAACTTAATTCTGATAGCCACACGTTGACAACCATGCTATTCTATAATTGCAATCCGGAAAGTAACCGGTCCCTCAAAAAAATAAATACTTCTGCAACTACAGGTGCCGGCTCAGAAGAAGATACTAAAGCCGGGAATCCTTCTTCAAAGAAAGAGGCGAAGCTCAAATGGTACCCCTATTATATGAAGGAGGGGGCATCCTCTGCCGAGGTGGTAACCAGCCTCGAAATACTCATTTGTTTATTTTTCGGTGTGGAAAATATGTAAAACCGGGTGATTCAACAGAATGTCTACTCAGTTCTCTTCATTGCTGCTATTATTTTTGATATTCATAATTGACCTGTCGATGCATAGGATTCCTAAATGGATAATCATCTTTGCATTTATAGTATCTGCAAATGGCGTAACAGTTTCAGCACAAAAAAAATATACTGTTATTTTCTACAATGTTGAAAATCTCTTTGATATCTGGGACGATCCAACAACTTCGGATGAAGAGTTTACTCCCCGCGGTGAAAGGCACTGGACGATGCAACGGTTCGAAGATAAAATCCGGATGATCTACAAGGCCCTGATTACAGCCGGAGAAGGTCAATTCCCGGATATCATAGGGCTTGCTGAAGTTGAAAACCGTTGGGTGGTTGAACAATTGATCAGTCATACCCCTTTAAACAGAGTACCTTATGGAATTATTCATAAAGAATCTCCGGATCCAAGGGGAATTGATGTGGCTTTATTGTACCGCAAGGATAGGATAAAACCTATTGATTTTCGATTTATACCGGTATCAGGATATGGGAAAAATCCTTTTCAGTCGCGGGATATTCTCCATTTTACAGCTCAGCTTGGAACTAATCAAATCGATTTCTTTGTCAACCATTGGCCGTCACGAAGTGGAGGATATATCGAAACCAGGGAGAAAAGAAATATTGCGGCTGCCATTCTCAAGCAAGGCATTGATTCGCTGTTAAATGATAACATGAATGCAAAAATTCTGATCATGGGTGATTTTAATGCAACCCCCAATGAGGAATGTTTCGTTTCCATACTCAAGGCCGTCCCTTATCCGGGTGACAAAGATTCCAAGTCGCTAATTAATTTAGCCACTCTCTGGTCAAAACAGGCAGAAGGAACGATTAAGAACAGTGGTCAGTGGGAAATATTCGATCAGATGATCTGTTCACCTGATTTATTAATGGGCAACACTTTGAAGATAGTACCCCAATTGGGTGGAATTTGTGATTTTTGGTTTCTGTTAGAACCTGATCCCACATATCTTGGGAAGAAACCTTTCAGAACCTACCTGGGTCCGGTATACCACGGTGGAATTAGTGACCATTTGCCAGTCAAAATATGTTTATCTTCCAATTAAATCCCCTTAATAATGAGTTGACTACCACAAACTATTTAAGTTAAACCGAAAGAGAAGGTTATTCACTCTGTATTCAGAAACCTCTGAACCGGGTTGTGCTAAAATCATAAAATCAAGGGGTAAGAAGGAATAAAAAAGCGATTAGCCTGATCCCAGGTGAGTTTCAAAATTAAAAATTAAACTTTAAAAGTTCTATTATTCAATTTCTTAAACAATGTCACAATATCTGAACAGTTTACCGTTAATAAACCTTAATAAAACCGCTGGAAATTTGTTGGTATGGTTAAGAACAAATATCTTTAGCAGTCAATTACAAACCATCAAACTTTATAAGATTTATTTATCATCATGAAACGAGCATGTTCGCTAAACACAACCACGGATGGAAAACTTACATGCGAGTTCCATCCGACCTTAAAAAAATAAATTAATTACGGATGAAAGAAAACAACAAAGTTTCAAGAAGGGGATTTCTGGGAACAGGGGCAGCCGCTGCTGCCGCAATCGCAATTGTTCCCTCAAACACAATTGCAGGTCTAGGTCACCGTGCCCCCAGCGATAAGCTAAATATTGCAGGAATCGGAATTGGAGGAATGGGCCATGGTAATTTAAAAAACCTGAAATCCGAAAATATCGTAGGTTTATGCGATGTTGACTGGAAGTATGCTGAAAGAAGTTTCAAGGATTTTCCTGATGCTAAGAAGTACAAAGACTGGAGAGTGATGTACGATGAACTAGGGAAATCTATTGATGGTGTAGTGATCGCAACAGCTGACCATACTCACGCTATTATCGCTTCTCATGCACTCACCATGGGCAAGCATGTTTATTGCCAGAAACCGCTTACCCATACGGTTTACGAATCAAGGTTGCTAACCAAATTGGCAGCCAAAAATAATGTTGCAACTCAGATGGGTAATCAAGGGTCCTCACAGGAAGGGGTCAATCTGACCTGTGAATGGATTGCCAATGGTGAAATCGGGGAGATCACAAAAGTCGAAGCTTTCACCGACCGTCCTATCTGGCCTCAGGGTCAGAATACCCCTAAAAATGGCCAGTGGGTTCCTGAAACTTTGGATTGGGATTTATTTATTGGTCCTGCCAAGAAACGGATGTACAACGAACTTTATCATCCATGGAACTGGCGCGGATGGTGGGATTTCGGAACCGGTGCTTTGGGAGATATGGCTTGTCATATTCTTCATCCGGTATTCACCGGCCTTAAATTAGGATATCCAATTCATGCCCAGGGAAATTCAACCATGCTTCTGACTGACAGTGCACCCACTGCACAATCTGTTTGTCTGACTTTCCCTGAAAGGGTTAAACCTAAGAATTTTAAGATTAAACTTCCTAAAGTTGAGGTTTTCTGGTATGATGGAGGTATCAAACCGATGCTTCCGGAAGGATGGCCACAAGGAAGGAATCCTAATGATTCAGGCGGTGGAGTTATATTCCACGGGACTAAAGGCAAACTGGTTTGTGGCTGTTATGGAGTTAATCCCTGGATTTTACGTCCTGATGGTACTGTGGCCAAGCCGGAAAATGCCCCTAAATTCCGTCGCCGTGTAGAGTTATCTCACGAAATGGATTGGGTTCGCGCCTGTAAAGAATCACCTGAGGCCCGCCAAAAAACAGCTTCAGATTTCAGCGAATCAGGTCCTTTCAACGAAATGGTTGTTATGGGAGTGTTGGCTGTTCGTCTTCAATCACTTGACAAAGTATTGGACTGGGATGGCCCTAAAATGGAATTCACCAACCTTAACGATACTGAAGTGATCAAAACAGTTTTGGAAGATAAATTTGAAATCCATGACGGTCACCCAACATTTGACAGATCGTATACCGAACCAATCGCTGCAAAACTCTATGCGGCTGAACTGATTAAACATACTTACCGCGAACCTTGGTCTTTACCAAATATGCCGGTATAACTATCAATTTTCAGAAATAAAAAAGGTGGAATTTCTTCCACCTTTTTTTGCTTAAATAATCTGCTTCAACTAATTTCAATCTACTTCTTTGCATCCTTTTCAGCCTCAGCTTTCTCTTTAAGGTTTTTCAATGCCTGTCGTTCAGCCTCTTTCTTTTTGATTGTTGCTGGGTCGGATGCCTCAACTTTTACTGAAATTTCTTTCTTCATCTGATGTTCATCGTGCTTTTTCCGGACAATGGTTATTCTTTCAAGTCCATTCCCAATATCCTTCTTTTCGTAGGATATCACAGATTCATCTTTGGTATCGAAGGCAAAAGGATCACCTCCAAATTGTTGATGCATCATCCCAAAAGCATGAGGTGGCATGGGTGGTGGCGGAGGCAGAAACTCATCCGAATCCTCCAACATCCTGCAGTTTCCCAATCGTTTCACATGGATATTCCGTCCTTCTCCGATTACCTTGCCTGAATCACCGTTTTGAATCTGAATATCAAATTGTTCATCCCCCGGCAGTGTATCCATCTTATTTTCATGATGAAATTTCCGTGATTTGTCAAACCGGAAAACCATTCGATTTGCTTTATCGCATGATGCGCCATTCACATCAAGCTTTTTAAGCATTGAATCTACCTTGTTGTTAATTGTTGTTTCGTCTGGAAGGTTAAAGGTGGTATCTATTCTTGTCTCTTTACCATCCATAACGACCACAACTTTCACCTTTTGCTCCTTTTGCTGGGGGTCATCGCCAACCAGTTGGGCACTTTCTACCGGACCAAAGGTAAATGAGGAGGCCACAATCAACAAACCTACTAAAGTCAGGGCAAATCCCACCTTGTTTCGCAGACTTAAAACTCGTTTCATTTGAATTAATTTTTAAAGTGAACTTTTTTTATCCTTTTAATCACTCAAAAGTAGTTGGTTTAAAAACTCAATCCGGTTAAGGTTTTGCAAAAAAGTGTTAAGGGAAAGTTAAAGTTGAAAACTTGCTTAAATTATTGTCTAATTTTGGATTATGAAGAAACGGACAATCATAGGACTGGTAATTCTGATGGGAATATCTCTGTTGGGAATAATTGCGGTTCAATTCTATTGGTTTAACAATTCTGTTAAGGTACGAAATGAACTTTTTGACCGATCCGTGAATGAAGCAATGAATAAGGCACTCCATAGGCTCGAGACCGGCCGCGATCTTAAAATCATCCGCAATCTTGACAATGGAGACTCCACAAAATGGAATGAACAATTGCTTTTCCCTCCCCCACCTCCAATTTCGGAATCCGGGGAAATGGAGGTAATTGTAAAAAAAGACAGTGCAAATGGGCAGATTACCGTAATTACCTCCAAATCAGGGAAACGAAAATCAGAAAGTCAAACCATTCGCTTAAGGTCTTTTCAGCATGATTACAATCGACATCCACGAAAGACAAAAGATTTATATTCATACAACGGTGACACCATCGTTACTAACATTGATTCTGTTTTCGTTGCTGAACTTCCTCAGATCAGAGTTAATATGGGGCAGAAAATCGAGCAACTTAAGAAATTATCCAAGGCAATTGCCATTGAATACAAAGGCTGGGAAAATGGCAGACATATCGATGAAAATCAGCTGAAAAAACTACTTTCGGAGGAGTTGGAAAACAGAGCCATTCCAATCGGATTCAATTACCTGATCTACCCCGGGGACAGTGCAAATCAGCTTAATATTCATAATACGAATCCTATAAAATGGTATAAGGCAAACTTCTTTCCAAACGACATATTCCGAAGAAATCTGGAACTGGCCATTTCGTTCCCAAACAGAAATCTGTTTATAGGTCGGTCTACCAATCTGCTTCTTGGACTTTCTGTGGGGTTTTCTCTGATTATTTTCCTGACCTTTTCATTAAGCCTGTTTCTGATTCTCAGGCAGAAAAAGATATCGGAGATGAAGTCTGATTTTATAAATAATATGACTCATGAGTTTAAAACCCCGATAGCCACAATCTCCATTGCTTCAGACTCCATATTAAATGACAAGGTGATCGGGGATGAAGAACGGGTCAGATTCTTTGCAGGGATGATCAGAAAGGAGAATATCAGGATGAATGAACAAGTTGAACGGATACTTCAAATAGCCCGTTTGGAACGAAAAGAGTTCGAATTCAACTTTCAACCGGTCAATGTCCATGAATTGATCGAAGAGGCCATCCAAGGAATTTGGTTGCAGGTCGAAAAAAAAGGGGGGCGGATTAACTCAAAACTTGAGGCGCCAAATCCGGTGGTAACCACCGATCCCATTCACTTCATAAACCTGGTCTATAATCTGCTGGATAATGCCAACAAATATTCTCCCGAATCACCGTTAATCACTGTTCACACGACCAATACTCCAAAAGGATTAATCTTATCAGTTGAAGACCAGGGAATTGGGATGAGCAAGACCGTACAATCAAAGATATTTGACAAATTTTACCGGCTCCCTTCCGGCAATATTCACAACATCAAAGGGTTTGGTCTTGGCTTAAGCTATGTCAAGGCAATCATGGAAATTAATGAAGGAAATATTAAGGTTTACAGTGAACCTGGGAAAGGAAGCCGGTTTATGGTTTTCATTCCATTTTTAATGCACAAACGATGAGCCCTAAGAAATCACTTTTTTTTGTCGAGGATGATCTCAGTTTCGGAGCTGTTTTAAAATCCTATCTCGAGATCTGCAATTACTCGGTAACCTGGATCGATGACGGGAAATATGCTTTTAGCGCGTTTCAGGCCGGATTATTCGACTTGTGCCTGCTCGACGTGATGCTTCCTCATGTTGACGGATTTTCAATTGGAAGAGATATCCGGACCATTAATCCCGAAATTCCTATGATCTATCTGACTGCCAAATCATTAAAGGAAGATATTATTACCGGTTACCGTATCGGTGCGGACGATTACATAATCAAACCTTTTGATACAGAGGTATTACTCTATAAAATTGCAGTAGTATTGAAAAGATCAGATAATTCAGAAAACAATGATGATCATTTGGTCCAAATTGGAAATTATATTTTTGATCCGAAGTTGCGTGAGATTAAATTAGGGGATTCCCGGCAGTTATTAAGCCCAAAGGAGTCAGCTTTACTCAAGTTACTCTGTGAACATAAAAATGAATTGCTTGAGCGGGAGATTGCTCTCAAAAAAATATGGGGTGATGACGGCTATTTTACCACACGCAGTATGGATGTATTTATTACCCGTTTGAGAAAATATCTTAAGGAAGACCCATCAATAGAAATACGAAATATTCATGGCAGTGGTTTTATAATGACTCACAGCTCAGGTTAATCGGATTAATTTCACCGGAAAACTAAAAAAATGATCGGCTAAAAGGGTGTAAAACCTAAACAATAAGGAAAATAAATGTGTATATTAGCATCCGATTTAAACTATATTAATTTGTTCTTTTTGTCCGTTTTACCGGACTAAATATCAAACAAT
>Ga0073936_10006029_pt1 | contig 16114 bp, 11 predicted proteins | sample AliMusrvi5mmetaG_FD_87041 | JGI IMG/M metagenome (GOLD analysis project Ga0073936, IMG submission 87041) | Freshwater lake bacterial and archeal communities from Alinen Mustajarvi, Finland, to study Microbial Dark Matter (Phase II) - Alinen... | ecosystem: Environmental > Aquatic > Freshwater >... | reverse complement strand
TCGCAGCTACGCTGCTTTGATGCACTCGTCTGTGACGTTTCTACAAAGATCAGGCAACTACGTTGCCAATTGGGTAATTCGAAAACTTGTTGTTTATCAAACAAACAAGATGTGTATAAAGAGTAGCCAAAAAGGGAGGGGAGTCTTAAAACTAAAGAGAGGAGAGACCCCGCTTCGGGGTAGTCCGAAAGTTTTCGTACCTTTGCGGGATGAATAACATCCCCTTTTTAAAAAGTTTGCCGGTCATTCTCCTGATTCTCCTGCTGTCTCTTTCCCTGCAGTCGCAGAAGGCTGGAAGGCCCGCTGTTTCACCCAAACCGGAGGAAAGCTCCCTTTGCATTGAACGAACCGAACTGTTCGCATTTGCCAAACAATACCTGGGAACACCCTACCGCAGGGCCTGTGCCGATCCGAAGAGGGGGTTTGACTGTTCCGGTTTTGTCAATTTCGTTTTCAAACATTTTAATGTTTCCCTTCCCCGGAGTTCAAGAGAATACAAGGCGCTCGGCACAGCCCTGAAACCTGAAGAGTTCAAGGTGGGCGATGTCATCGTCTTCTACGGGTTCAGAGACAGGGGCCACATCGGCCATGTAGGCATCATCTGCGAGGCGAACGGCATGAAGTCAAGATTTATCCATGCCTCTTCCGGCAAAGCGCACAGCATCACCATCAGCGACCTGGGTTCGGAGGGATACCGCGCGCGCTTTTATAAATGCATCGATGTGATCAGCTAGAAGCTGTACCGAACTATTTTTCAACGAAGAGCAATTCACCCAGCCGCTCATCCCTTTGATAAATATCCTCATAAAAATTGATCTCACCCTGCGGGTCGACCCATGCTGTGAGATAGCCTATATATACAGGGATCTTTTCCTTTAAGGAACAGGAACTTTCTTTCCCGGCGTGCATGGCTGCAGCGATTTTTTGCGGGGTCCAGTTCGGATCATCCCTGAGAATTTCCAAAGCCAGCTCCCTTGGCTTTGCCACGCGGATGCAACCATGGCTGAATGCCCTCCGTTCATTCGCAAAGAGGCTTTTGGCAGGGGTATCGTGCATGTAAATATCATCAACATTCGGAAAGATGAATTTGATGAGCCCCAGAGAGTTGTTTTTTCCCGGTTTCTGGCGCACCTGCCCGTTGTTCCACTCCATGTTGTGGGTTTCCAGGTAATTCTTATGCTTTGCCATTCCCGGTTTGACCTCCTTCAGGATGATGCTCTGCGGCAAATTCCAGTAGGGGCTGAAGACAATATAGCTCATTTTCCCGCTGAAAATGACCGTTTTCGTCACATTCGACCCTACGATGACCGGGGATTCGAAGTCGCTTTTTCCGTTGCGGAAGTAATTCAGTTTGAAGGAAGGAATATTTACGACGATAAACTCCTTTGCGCTGGCAATTTCGGGAGAGATCCACCGGCAACGCTCCATGTTGACCAGGATCTTTTTGATGCGTTCACCAACAGGTACATTCATCTCCCTGATATGTTTTGGTAATATCAGTTTGCCGGGGTTGTACCCGTTGTGTTTTTGGAATTTCATTACAGCCTCGACCAATTCTGCGTCGTATTTGTTGCTCTCGTTGTTCTCTTTGACATCACCGGTCAGAAAAAGCCGGTCCCTGATCTGCTTTATGGCGGCTGCAGTGTCGCCCGGCTTGTAGGATTTCAGCTTCGGATCGAGGTCGACCGGGCTCCAACCTCCTTTTTTCTCAATATCCCGGTAGCGTTTAAGAACATCCCGCAGTTTGTAATACTGGCTGAAGAGGATGCTGTCGTTGCGGTTGAGCAGGGCAGGATCAGACATCACCGAATCAAGCAGGGCAGTGTATGAGACCTGTTTGCGGGGAAGCAGCCACCCCAGGGCTGTGGTGGTGGTATCGTCGAGTCCTTTGTAAACTTTTTCGGCGTAGAACAGGTAAAGGTTGGTCAGCATCAGTTCGGTCTCCGTCTGGGAGAGGGTGTTCTCCCGGTCGTTGTCAAAAATGCCATCGATCTTGTCCTGGTAAGGGAATTTCGAGGAGACCCCTTCTGTGCTGAGATCCCTGACCTTGTTGCAAAGGCTCTGGCCAAATTCCACGATCCCCTTGTTGTCGTACCAGATCTCATTGTACCGGTGCTGACGGTAAACCGTTACAACATTCTCCTGGTACTTGCTCAGCCGGGGATAGGTGTGATAAAATGCACCCACCAGGTTGCTGTCGAAGGGCAGGTTGCTCCGGTGGTTGACGGTGCCGTGCAGAACCTGGTCCCTGTTCGTTCCCCTGTGCCTGGTCTTGTTCAGGTTGCAGGAACCGGTTGCAAGTGCCAGAAGGATGGAGAGGGTGATTAAGGGCAGGAAGGACTTTCTCATTATTAAATATCAAACTGTAAAATGGTTATTGAATTGTTTTGCCAACTGAAATATTGAGTCTGACTACGTTTATGGCGTACTCAATCCTTGCTTTCAACTGGTTTACCCGGCTCTCTTCGAGTGCGGTTTCTGCGTCGAGCAGATCGAGGTTGGTGATGGCCCCCGTTTTGTAAGAGATGCCGGCAAGGTCGAGCGCCTCTTTTGCCTGTTTTACCTGGAGGTTGCTCTGGTCGATCTTTTTCAGCGATGCCAGCAGGTTCGTTTCATTCTGGTAGACTTCGGTGGAAATATCCCGTGACGTCAGGTCGATGTCGCTGCGGGTCATGTTGATATGGGCGTTGGCCATCCTGATCGAGTTGCGCCTGCGGGTTGCATCGAAGATCGTAATGTTAAGCCCCACTCCTGCAGCATAATTCGGGGTAAAAGCATTGAGATCGGGGAAATAGCCGTTTTTACAACCTCCTTCGGCAAAGAGGCTCAGCGTGGGGTTATCCATCACCTTTACCGAACGAAGCTGAAGTTGTGCGTGGTTTTCACGCAAACGGGCCATGACCATTTCATAGCGGTTGTCAAGCGCATAGATGATCAGTGAATCGGGGCTTATTTCGGGTTGGGAACAGACAAAATTTTCCTGCACTTTTATCCGGGTTTTTACCGGAAGCCCGAGCAGGGAGTTCAGCACAGCCTGTTCGGATTGTCTTGAGGCCTCCAGGTCGACTTCCTGGTTTTCTGCGTTTGACAGTCTAACCTGGGTGGAGAGGATTTCGTATTGCGTCGCAGAACCGGTCTGTTCTTTCCGGGTCACAAAATCGAGGTGCTGTTTCAGCGTGGCGATCTGGGTCTCCTTGATGCGGATGGCCTCCTGCAGGTAGATCTGGGTGTAAAAACTCACGGAAGTGAGCAGGGTGAGCCGCTGGCTGACAAGTCCCACATTTTTTTCAGCGAGTTCTTTGTTCGATTTTTCAAGCTGCACATTGCGGGAGGTCTTTTCAAAATCATAAATATTCCCGTGAACGCCCACCATCGCATTGTAGTTGTTGTTTGGGGCCATCACGAAATGACCGAGGTTGGGGATTGTCAGTTCAGGAACCGGGCCGATGTAAGTGTACCCGGCGTTGGCGCCAATGTTAGGATAGTAACCCGACTTTGCCAGGTCCACCGCGGCCTCTGCCGCCCTGATCGCCTCCTGTGCCTTTGCAATGGTAGGATAGGAAGCAAGCACCTGCTTCAGGATTACAGGAAGCGGGAGCGAATCGTTGATGTTGAAAGGGGGTGCCTCCTGCTGGGGCAGGCCGGTTGCATGAAATGCCAGTGTTGTAAGGATAAGCGGGGCCAGGCTGAAAATCAAATTTCTAACGTTCATCATTCTTTGTTGTTCTTTTTTACTCTGAGGAAAAAGACAGGAATTGCACTGATCAGCGTAAAGACAGCCGCGATAAGGAAGTCATCGCTAATAGCCTGCACAAAGGCCTGCCTGTTGAGGTGCGACAGGATGAGCATTTTTCCCTGCTGTACCGCACCGGATACGGTGCTGCCGGCGGTATGAACGAGGAAATTGCCCAGGTTGGCCACTACCCCTTTAAAAGCCGGTGAATTCTGGTCAAGCGATTCGCCGTAAACCTGGGAATGGAATATGACCCTGGTTGTTAAAAGTGTAGAGAGCAGCGCAACGCCAAAGCTGCCGCCGATCTGCCGCAGCACGTTGATCAGACCCGAAGCCTGGCCCATTTTTTCCTTTGGAATGCCGATCGTTGCCAGTGCGGTGAGCGGGCTGAACATCAGTCCCATGGCCAGGCCACGTAAATAGAGGGTTGCCATGATAAAGGAGTGTTCGGTCATGTAGGAGAGCATGCTGTTGAGGTAAAAACTCAGTGACAGCAGGACGGCCCCGACGAGAATAGGGATCCTGGGGTCCATTTTTTTGGAAAAGATCCCGGTAGCAGGCGCTATGATTCCCTGGATGATTCCGACCGGAAGGAAAACCGAACCGGCCTGGATGGCCGTATAGCCTAATGAATTCTGCAGGTATAGCGGAAGGAGGAAGGTGCTACCGAACATCCCGATGCCAAAGATGAAAATAACCAGGTTGCTTATGGCGAAATTAAATCCTTTGAACAAACTCAGATCGATCAGGGGCTCGTCGATGGTCAGTTCGGTAACCAGGAACAGGGCCAGGGAGATGGCCGAGATGCCGAAACAGATGAGGATCACCGGGGAGTTCCACCCGCCTGAATTGGCGGCGGCATTGCCTTCGGTGAGGGCATAAAGCAATACCGGGAGGAAGAGACTCACGGAGATGAATCCCACCGGGTCGAACGACCGTTTCCGCTCGCTCCGGTACTCCTTCTGGATGATCGCCGTTGCCAGCATGCCTGCAATGCCGATGGGTACATTTACATCGAAAATCAGGGGCCAGCTGAAGTTATCCACGAGATAGCCCCCGATGAGCGGGCCAAAGGAGACCGACGCCGCCGATGCAATCGACCAGAATCCCAGGGCAAGCGTGCGCTGTTCGGGAGGGAATTCGCGGGTGATGATAGCCATGCCGACCGGCATCAGTGCGCCAGCCCCCAGTCCCTGGATCACGCGTGAAAATATAAGCATGTCTTCGGACGAGGAGTAGCCGCAAAGGAACGATCCAACGGTGAAAAGGAAAAGCCCCAGAAAATAGACCCGCTTGTATCCGAACCGGTCGGCCATCCATCCGGAGGTGGGCAGCATGACGGCCAGGGCCAGCATGTAAGCCGTAAGAACCCATTCGATCTTATCGATCCCCACCCCGAACGATGCCATGATCTTGGGGAGCCCGACGTTCACGATGGTGGCGTCGAGCACCGCCATGAAGGTGCCGATCATCACGTTTGCCAGCAACCACCACTTGTAGGAAGGACTTTGGGTGTCGAACGTGGCATTCTGCGCCCGGATGAAATTCCTGAAACCGTGTAATGGTTTGATAAGCAGCATTGTTACTTATATATTTTAACCACGACCGACATCCCGGAAACCAGTCTGCGTTTGATGGAGGTATCGTTGCTGCCGGAATGATCAATGGAGATCTTGACCGGGATGCGCTGGGTTACCTTGGTAAAATTGCCCGATGCATTGTTGGGAGGAATGAGCGAGAACTGGGCCGCCGTGTTCGTTCCGATGTTGTATACCTTTCCGTAAAATATTGTTCCCGGGAAGGCATCCACGGTGAATTCGGCCTGCTGCCGGTCGTGGATCCCACCCACCTTGGTCTCCTCATAGAATGCCGTCACCCACAACAGTGAATCTTTGGTTATCGTAAACACCGACTGCCCCGGCTGAACCACGTCTCCCGGCAACAGCCAGCGTTTGGCAACACGCCCCCCTGAAGGGGAATAGATCCGGGTGTTGCGGAGGGAAGTCTCGATCGTTCCGATCTGGGCAGTTGCTGTTTTGATGGTCAGCGAGGCACTCTCTATCTGTGACTTGCTTACTGCCAGCTGCGCCCGCGAAGCATCCATCTGGGCTACAGCCGCCTGGTAACTTTTACTCATATGATCATACTGTTCTTTTGTGATCACCTTCCCTTCAAACTGTATGGTTGCCCGGTCGAGGTCCTCTTTGGCTTTTTCAACGTTGATCTCCTGCACCCTGGTGTTTTTCTGGTCGAGTTCGTATTTTGCCGTCGCCTGTGTTACCGATGCCACTGCCTGGTCGCGTGCGGCAGCCGCCTGCACGCGCTGCGAGACCAGGTCGCTGCTGTCGAGGTCGACCAGCAGTTGCCCCATGCGTATGGTATCGCCCTCATCCGCATGGGTAAGGATGATCCTGCCAAGAATCTTTGAACTGACGGAGACCCTGTCGGAATCGATGTATGCGTCATCGGTCGAATAATATTTCGTGTACTGCCGGTAATAGTACCAGCCTGTCACAACCACGGCCGCAATGACCAGTCCCAGCAAGGTATAGGCCCTGATCTTCCGTCCGATAGACGAACCAGGACTTTTTTCTTCTGCCATGTTGATAACTATTTGAGTGAGTATATGGGGGGGTATTTCTTCAACCCCCGGATGAATAATGCGATAAAATTCCGTTGTTTTTCAAAGATACGAATTATTCAAATATCCTCAGTGGCATTAGAAAACGCTAACTTTGCAAAAAAAAAATAGAACCATGAAATATAATTTATTAGGAAATACAGGTGTCCTCCTTTCAGAACTATGTCTGGGGGCGATGACATTCGGCGGCAAGGGATTCTGGAAACCGATCGGGGAACTGCCGCAGGAAGAGGTAGCGCAACTGGTCAAAACAGCCATTGACCAGGGAATCAATTTTATCGACACCGCCAATGTCTATTCTGAAGGCTTGTCGGAAATCATGACCGGGAAAGCATTGCAATCGCTCGGGATCAGCAGGCAGCAGGTTTTCCTTGCGACGAAAGTTCGGGGACGGATGGGCCCCGGTCCAAACCAGGTAGGATTGTCACGGCTTCATATCATCGATTCTGTGGATGACAGCCTTGTCCGCCTGGGAATGTCGCACATTGACCTGCTTTATATCCACGGAGTCGACCCGGTTACGCCATTGGAGGAGACCATGCGCGGCCTGGAAGAGGTGGTGCGAGCCGGCAAGGTGAGGTACATCGGTATCAGCAACCATCCTGCCTGGATGGTGATGAAAGCAAACTCCCATGCGGATAAGATGGGGTGGACGAAGTTTGTGGCGCTTCAAAATTATTATTCGATTGCCTGCAGGGACATCGAGCGGGAACTTGTCCCGATGGCCATGAATGAAGGGTTGGGATTGATGCCCTGGAGCCCCCTTGCAGGAGGATTCCTCTCGGGTAAATTTTCAAGGGATAAACAAAAGGCTGGCGGGAGCCGGAGGGACGAATTCGATTTTCCACCGGTAAATAAGGAAAAGACGTACGATATCATTGATATGATGGCTGAAATTGCCGGCCGGCATGATGTTTCTGTTGCACGCGTGGCACTGGCGTGGCTGTTGCGAAAACCTGCAGTGACCAGCATCATCATCGGGGCGAAACGGAATGAACAGTTGCTCGACAATATCGCTGCCACGACGCTGCAGCTTTCTGAGGAGGATGTAAAAAAACTGGATCAGATCAGCGCTTTGACGCAGGAATATCCGGGTTGGATGGTGGAGCGGCAGATGGCGGGGAGATTCCCTGATGAGGCTTAACCGTATCCGGGGATCAGAAATAATAGAAGACTCCAAGCAGGATCCTCAGGTTCCCTACCTCTTTTGCGTTGGAGACCATTCCCTGGCCTCCCGTTGTTCCATAGGCGGCAACGGTGTAGTCCAGTTCTGAAGCGATCTTCAGCTTCTTCACCATGAGGATGAGCCTTGGAGCTACCCTGTATAGGTAGTCGATGTTTGAGCCCCGCGAATAGTAGGGACCGGTTATATCTGTTCCTGCGCCAAGGTTCCTGCTGAACCCGCCGAAAATACCGGTGGACCACCTGGTTCCATTTGTTTTAAAATCGGCCCAAACCGAAGCCGTGCGGATGGCAGCGTAATCAACGATTCCACGCACCGGGTCGATAGTGCTTTTTACTGCATACCCGCCAATCAGGTTGAAGGCATAGCAATTTTCCCCGTAAACGCCGCCAATTTTCATGGTGACTGCCGGCAATTTCAGTTTGGCAAAAATGTTGCCTGTGAATGCCGTGGATTTTGCGGTGGTTTTGTAATTCACCACAACGGCATCATGGTGGGTCACCAGGTTGTTGACAACAGTATCGTAGGCTGCCCGGGTAACCACATCTGTGCCCAGCCGGGGGGTCAGCATGAGGAAATCGGCGCTGGCCCCGATCTGAAATTCAGTTTTTTTCTCTTCATTGGCAACCCTGTATTGCACCTGGAGCGCCATTTCGGGAATGATGGAGTTGCGGAGGTATTTCGGGCTGGGGCCGTCGGGACCTGTGCTGGTGGCATCCACCTGTGAGAGGGCCGACACGAGCACGCTGAAATTTCCCAGTTGCCGGGTGAGCCGCACCTGCGGGTTGCGCGTAAAGACGAGGAAAGGGGCTCCTGCGTTAAGCGAAACTGTCTCGGGGAAACAGGCGGGCACATACATCGGATGCCAGGTCTGACCAAGCAGCAACTCCGTTTTGGGCCAGTTCAGTTTTACATAAGCGTGCCGCAGCCTGAAGGTGTTTATGTTGACATTGATGTTCCCATAAAACTCGCATTCAATCAGGCCCGATGTTTTGGCATTGAAAATATCGGGGCCGGTGATGTTGCCCGTTAACCGGGTCTGGATGCTCAGGATGTCATAAGAGCCCCTGGAGTTGATGTCTTTCCCGTTGGGGTCAAGTTTAACGTTGTCAGGATAAAAGAGCCATTCGCCTTCGCGGGCCATCACCGTTTGACGGGTGTCGAAGAAGATATCCGTGTTGACATATCCCGAAAAGGTGATCCCGAAAGCGGGGGCTTTCTTTATTTCAGGGGTGGGATTTTGCGCAGGGAGGTTTGATGCCAGGAAAATCACGCTTAACGAAAGGAGTAACAGTTGTTTCATGCATGAAAGGTATTATGAATTGGAGTGCAAAGGTGCGAAAATTCCGGAAATTAACCCTAAATTTGCTCCCGTTAATCGATTACCCGCTTTCATGAACATCCACAAACTCAACAATATCTTCAACCCGGAGCGTATTGCGCTGATCGGTGTCACGACCAATCCCAACAGTGTCAGTGGCAAGGTGCTGATCAACCTTGTCAGCGGCGGGTTCCGGGGGGTGGTATACCCGGTGAACCCGGACCATGAGGCGGTGATGGGCATTCCGTGCTACCCGGGGGTGGCCACCCTGCCAAAGATCCCCGATCTTGCGATCATCTGCACGCCGGCAGAAAAGGTGTTGGCTGTGATCAGAGAATGCGGTGAAGCCGGGATCCGGGGGATCATCATCCTCTCTGCGGGGTTCAGGGAAATTGGCGAGGAGGGAAAAAAACTCGAGGAGCTGATCCGCGCCGAGATACGGAAATTTGAAGGCATGAGGGTTATCGGTCCGAATTGCTTGGGAATCATCGTTCCCGGGTTGAAGCTGAATGCCTCGTTTGCGGCCGATATGCCCAGGCCCGGCAACATCGCCTTTATTTCGCAGTCGGGAGCCTTGTGCACCTCGGTGCTCGACTGGGCCATTGAAGGAAAAATCGGGTTTTCTCAGTTTGTATCAATTGGTAACAGCATCGACGTCGAGTTTGGCGACCTGATCGACTATTTTGGTGAAGATGAGCAGACACACTGCATCATCCTCTACATTGAATCGATCAGGGATCCCCGGAAGTTCATGACCGCGGCGAGGGCTTTTGCCCGTAAAAAGCCGATCATCGTTTACAAGGCCGGGCGGTTTCCCGAATCGGCCGAAGTGGCGGCTTCGCATACAGGAGCGATGGCCTCTGAAGATGCCGTGTATGATGCGGCCTTTCAAAGGGCCGGGCTGGCGAGGGTTTATGAGATCGGCGACATCTTCAGCGTGGCCGAGATGATCGGGCGGGGCAAATTCCCCCAGGGCCCGCGCCTGGGAATCATCACCAATGCAGGAGGACCGGGTGTGATGGCGGTTGATGCGCTGATCGCGGCAAACGGCGTACTGGCTGAACTCTCCGGTGAAACGAAGGCTTTGCTGAACGAAAACCTGCCTCCTTACTGGTCGCACGGCAACCCGGTGGATGTGCTTGGCGACGCGCGTGCAAAACGCATCGCCAAAGCTACCCAAATCGTACTGGCCGACCAGGGGGTGGATGCCGTGCTTGTGATTCTTACCCCCCAGGCCATGACCAATCCGAATGCCACGGCAAAGGAGATCAGTGCGCTGGTTGCCTCCACCCGGAAACCGATCCTGGCTGCATGGCTTGGCGGGCGAAGCATGCACGAAGCCGACGACATCCTGGTGGAGAGTGGAATCCCGTCTTATAAAACACCGGAACAGGCGATCAGGGCATTCATGACCATGGTGGCCTACAACAGGAACCTGGCAACACTCTACGAAACCCCCAGGGATGTTCCCGTTGAATTCACCCTTGACCGGCAGCAACTCCGGGAATCATTCACGCGGATGATTGCCGGCCAGGAGGCGGTTCTGCCGGAAGAACGCTCCAAGACCATCCTGGAAAATTTCGGAATCTCCACCACCCGGCCCTATTTTGCCGCAAATGCCGAAGAGGCTGTTGAAATCGCGGCACGCATCGGCTACCCGGTAGTGCTTAAAATTCAATCGCCCGACATCACCCATAAATCCGATACCGGGGGTGTCCAGCTCGATCTTGGTACTGAAAAACTGGTGAGGGCGGCCTTCGAACGCATCCTTGAATCGGCAAAAAACCAGCGACCCGATGCCCGGATCGAAGGGGTGACCGTCCAGAAAATGGCCTCCGTCAAAGATTCGGTGGAGATGATCCTTGGAATTAAAAAAGACAATGTTTTCGGAACCGTGCTCATGGTTGGCATGGGAGGGATTACCGCCGAATTGTTTGGTGATAAGGCACTTGGATTCCCTCCGTTGAACGAGCGACTGGCGCGGCACATGATCGAGTCGCTTAAAATCTATCCCCTGCTCCGCGGGTACCGGGGATCGCCGGCGAAAAATGTCTATAAACTCATCCAGGTGCTGATCCGGCTTTCTTACCTGGCTGCAGATTACCCCGAGATCACCGAACTCGACATCAACCCCCTCCTGGTGACCCCCGAAGATGTTGTTGCCCTCGATGCCCGCATCGTCGTGGATGCGAATGCAGCGCGGCGGGAAGAAGACCCCTATGCCCACCTTGCACTGCATCCCTACCCGGAGAAGTACGTAAAATCAACCGTGTTGCAGGACGGCACCAGGGTGCTGCTTCGTCCCATCAAACCGGAGGATGAGCCCATGTGGCTGGCAATGCTCGGTTCCTGCTCCAAGGAATCGCTTTACAACCGTTTCAGGTATTTTTTCCATTGGGAAACCCATGAAGTGGCAACGCGTTATTGCTACATTGACTCTGACCGCGAGATAGCCATCGTTGCTGAAATCGTGGAGGAAGGACAGAAAAAACTGATCGGTGTCGGCCGGCTTGTCGCCGATCCTGATCACGAAACGGTTGAATATGCCGTCCTGATCGCAGATGCATGGCAGCAAAAGGATCTTGGAAACATCATCACCGATTTTTGCCTTGAAGTGGCGGAAGGGGGGAAACTGAAAAAGATCGTGGCTCAAACCACCCCGGATAACAAAAGGATGATCTCGGTATTTCAAAAACGCGGTTTCGAAGTGAAGATCAATAACCGCGATTCAACGGTCGACGTTGTTAAAGTCTTATAATAATTAATCCCTATTCCCGTTTTAAAACTAAATAGAAAAAGATGAACAGAAACAGAATCATTGCTTTTTGCACCCTTGCAGTCACCATCATTGTCATGACCTCCTGCGCCATCACCGCGCACCCGAATGAAAAAATCATTGTAGGTACCTGGAAACCAATCAAAGTGGAAAAAATAGCCGATTCTTCTGCCCTGAAGGCAGCGGCCTCCCTGGCGGGTAATCAGGGCCAGAAACAATCGAAGGAAGGAAAACCTGCCGTCGATGGCGGAGCCTCCAGGAAAGAGGTGACCCTCGACAGGCTGGTGCAGTCTGAAACGCGTGCCACCCTGGAGATATTTGCAAACCATACGGCCATTAAAAATTTTCCCGGGAAACCAATTCATGCCACCTGGAAACTAAAGGGCAAAGGCACCCGGATCGTTGCAAAAAATGTGGAGAATAAAATGAAATTCACCATAGAAATCCTGGAAATCAGCAAGGTGCAAATCGTTGTAATTGAACATGCTCCCGTAGGGGATGTCAAGATAACCTACGAACGGCAGATGTAGCGGAGAACTTTGTTAATTCTCAAGTCACCATGGGTGTTTTGCCAGGAGCAAACGGAAGAATAGCTTTATTTTTTTTGTTTTTATCACTGGGTGCGAAAATTTCACCCGCACAGCCTTGTTCCTGCCGGCATACTATTTCGAGTCTTCAGCTGGCTGCCAATGGGAACAACCTGAAGGTTGAGCCCGGAGATACCGTGTGCATCCAGGCAGGAATGAGGGATTATCTATACCTGAGCAACTTCCACGGCGATTCGCTGCATTATATTGTCTTCATTAACTGTGGAGGGGCGGTAGTTGTAAGAAACAACTATTTCAACTACGGGATAAAAATTGCCGGCTCCAGCTATTTCAGGTTCACCGGTTCGGGGGTCGATTCCATCAGGTACGGGATCAGGGTGACGGGAACCGCACCAAATAAAAACGGGGTTACGCTGGATGATAAGAGTACCAATTTTGAAATTGACCATATCGAGATTGCCAACACCGGGTTTGCCGGCATCATGTCGAAAACGGATCCACGCTGTGACCTGGGTTCCAACCGGGGGCATTTCACCCAATACCACACTATTTTTCACGACAACTATATTCACAATACCGGGGGGGAGGGGATGTATATCGGCCACTCTTTTTACAACGGGCACCCCACCATTTGCAATGGCCGGCGGGATACCCTTTACCCGCATGAGATCAGGGGGCTCAGGGTGTACAACAACATTCTCGAAAACACCCACTGGGACGGGATCCAGGTGAGTTGCGCCACCGTGGATTGTGAAATTTACGGCAATAGGGTTACCAATTACGGATCTGCCGCGGTCTTGTACCAGAACAGCGGAATCCAGATCGGCGGTGGGACAACGGGAAAATGTTATAACAACTTTGTTTCCGGGGGATCAGGCAACGGAATTGTTGTATTTGGCACCGGGAACAACCTTATTTTCAACAATGTGATCGTGAATGCCGGGATGAACTATTTTCCGGGGGATACGACCCTTCCGGTTTTTGGCATCTTCTGTGATGACCGGACGACAGTTCCGGGAAGATATTTTAACATCGTGAACAATACGATCGTCAATGTCAAAACCGACGGCATCCGGTTCTACAGTATGCTGAGCGCCGGCAGCAGGATTGCCAACAACATCATCGTCCATCCTGGGTCGGTTGGCAATTATCCCGACAAGGAACGGAGTTATATCTATCTTTCTAAAGGGGTTCATGTCAGCCTGTCGGACAATTACACCGATTCGTCCGCGGTCAATGTTCATTTCAGGGATCTCCTGCGAGGCGATTTCAGGCTGCAGGCTGATTCTCCCGCCAGGGGGATGGGGAGGGATGTGTCGCAGATGGGAGTAACCTTTGACTTTGATCAGGCGACCAGGTCCGGTTCGGGGCATGTTGATGCGGGGGCGTTTGAGTATCATACCGGCCGGCCATAATAATATTCGCCCCACCCTTTTTCGGCTTGGTATCCTTATAAATTAGTCGTATTTTTGTATGCAGAATAGTCCAACTGATTTATATTTAATATTTTATAAGCTAAAGCCATGAATTTCGAATTTACCGAAGAACAAATCATGATCCAGCAATCCGCGCGGGATTATGCACAGCGCGAGCTGATCAAAGATGTTTTGGAACGCGATGCCAAAGCCGAATTTCCAACCCATCATGTTAAAGCACTGGCCGAACTTGGATTCCTGGGAATGCTGGTCGATACCAAATACGACGGAGGTGGCATGGATACCATTTCCTATGTACTGGCAATGGAGGAGATCTCGAAAATCGACAGCTCCGTGTCGGTAATCATGTCGGTGAATAATTCACTGGTTTGCTATGGCATCGAATCGTTTGGCACGGAGGAACAAAAGGAAAAGTGGCTAAAACCGCTCGCACGCGGAGAAAAAATAGGCGCATTCCTTCTTTCCGAGCCTGAAGCAGGATCTGATGCCACCTCCCAGCGAACCACGGCCATCGACAAGGGTGACCATTATCTTGTAAATGGGGTAAAAAACTGGATCACCAGCGCAAATTCAGCATCAACTTATCTTTTGATCGCCCAAACCCATCCCGAAAAGGGACACAAGGGGATCAATGTTTTGCTGGTTGACCGCCATTCTCCGGGCATCACCCTCGGACCCCATGAAGACAAGATGGGCATGCGCAGCAGCGACACCCATTCGGTGATGTTCACTGATGTGATCGTTCCGAAGGAAAACCGGATCGGGGAGGACGGGTTCGGATTCAAATTTGCCATGAAAACCCTCGAAGGAGGCCGCATCGGCATCGCTTCACAGGCACTGGGCATTGCCCAGGGAGCCTATGAACGTGCCCTGAAATATTCAAAAGAAAGGAAGGCGTTTGGAACCGAGATCATCAATCACCAGTCCATCGGATTCAAACTGGCGGAAATGCATACCCGCATCGAAGCAGCCCGGTATTTCTGCCTGAAATCGGCCTGGCTGAAAGACCAGGGAAAACCTTACGGCACTGCCAGCGCCATGGCCAAATACTATGCTGCCGAAACCGCGATGTATGTTACCACCGAAGCAGTTCAGATCCACGGAGGGTATGGTTATGTGAAGGAATACCATGTGGAACGGCTGATGCGGGAAGCCAAACTGACCCAGATCTATGAAGGAACCAGCGAGATCCAGCTGGTCATCATCTCCCGGGCCATTATGAATGATTGATTTTTCAGCATGAGATATTGATTTAATTTTTTAAACACAATAGGCACAGCAGGGCACAGCAAAAAACACAATAGATCAAAGTAACTAATTTGGGAATACCCGGATCTCAGGGAACAGATCAAAAATATTTTTCTAATGTGCCTTCTACTGTGCCCTATTGTGCCTATTGTGTTTCATAACCCACCAGACTGATGAACACCCCCGAAGTATACAAACCAAACCATCACATCCGTATCGTAACTGCAGCTTCACTCTTCGATGGCCACGATGCGGCGATCAACATCATGCGCCGTATTCTGCAGGCCAGCGGGGCGGAGGTGATCCATCTCGGACATAACCGTTCGGTGCAGGAGGTGGTCGATTGCGCCATACAGGAAGATGTCCAGGCCATTGCCATAACCTCTTACCAGGGAGGGCATATGGAATATTTTAAGTACATGTTCGACCTGCTTCGCGAACGTGGTTGCAGCCACATCCGGATTTTCGGCGGGGGCGGAGGGGTGATTTTGCCGAAGGAGAGCGCGGAGCTCCATCAATATGGCATCTCACGCATCTACTCCCCCGATGATGGCCGTGAAATGTCGCTCCAGGGCATGATCAACGATTTGCTGATGAAATGCGACTTCCCGGTTGGAAACCAGGATGATTTCGATCTCGGAAAGGTTCGCCGGAAGGATTTCAGGGAGATTGCCAGCCTCATCTCCGCAGCTGAAAACTACCCCGATAAGAGCCGGCTCCTTTTTGATACCATAGGGCAGGAGGCGAATGAGACCAATATCCCGGTGCTGGGGATCACCGGAACAGGAGGTGCCGGAAAATCATCCCTGGTGGATGAGATTGTGCGCAGGTTCCTCGCCGACCTGAAGGATAAAACCCTGGCCATCATCTCCATCGACCCCTCCAAACGTAAAACCGGGGGGGCGCTGCTGGGCGACCGGATCAGGATGAATGCCATCTTCAACCCGCGGGTGTACATGCGCTCACTCGCCACCAGGCAATCGAACCTGGCGCTGTCGAAGTATGTGAAAGATGCCATCAACGTTGCCAAAATAGCCGGGTTTGACCTGGTGATCGTTGAAACTTCGGGCATCGGGCAATCCGACACCGAGATCGTAGATCACAGCGATGTGACCCTCTATGTGATGACCCCTGAATATGGCGCGGCAAGTCAGCTCGAGAAGATCGACATGCTTGATTTTGCCGACCTGGTCTCGATCAACAAATTCGATAAGCGCGGGGCCCTGGA
>Ga0073936_10006028_pt1 | contig 16118 bp, 7 predicted proteins | sample AliMusrvi5mmetaG_FD_87041 | JGI IMG/M metagenome (GOLD analysis project Ga0073936, IMG submission 87041) | Freshwater lake bacterial and archeal communities from Alinen Mustajarvi, Finland, to study Microbial Dark Matter (Phase II) - Alinen... | ecosystem: Environmental > Aquatic > Freshwater >... | reverse complement strand
GCCCAGTAACCGATGCGGCAGGAACCCGGTAAGCCAGGCCTGCCGCCTTCTCTCGCCATCGCTCGTCGCCGTTCTCTTGCGCTGCCCCCCGCCCGAAGGTCATGCCTAACTCGGACGCTTACGCAGAACCGTGGTTCTGGAAACGCCCAAGGCGTGGGAGGAATCGCTATGAGTAGTCAAGACTGGCGATGGAAGATTGGGGAAGTCGTTGAACGGGTGCGGACCCGCTACGACTTCATCGGTCGCAAGACCGGGGCACCGTTCCTGGCTCTGGTCTACCCGCCCGAGGCCGAAGCGGCGTTTTTTAAGGAGTGGCAAGCCCAGGTTTCCACCCTTTGTCCGGACTTCGACATGCGTTCGGTCAACGTCCTGGAGATCACCCAGGGCGTCACGGCCGACATCGGCGCCGAGAACATTGTCGATTCGCTGGCTGATCCCATGCCGGGTTCCGATCCGCAATCTGAACTGGGAAACCTATGGGTCAATGCCGTGGCCGAGACGGTCAAGAGCCGGCTGGCCGAGTCAGGGCCAGGCAAGCCGGTGGCGTGCATGGAACGCCTGGCCGCATTGCACCCGGCCGCCGGCCCCAAAGCCGTCATGCAACTCCTCTGGGATTGCGCCCAGTCGTTGCTAAATGGTCCCGTCATCGTGCTCATTCCTGGCTACGTCGTCGAGTCCCGGACGTACAGCTTCCTGGGCTGCCGCGACGAGTTCATGTATCGGGGTGACTTGCTCTGAACCACCACAAAGGAAACGATCATGCGCATCGGAGAACTGTTCGATACCCCCGTGGCCGACAAGATTGAGCCGGTCATCAAGGTTGGTGAAAGGGGTGATGCACGCAAGCTGGCCCTGGAAATTGGCAGCTACGTCGTCACGCCGATGATCGAGAAGTACATCGACGACATCCTGGAACACTTTACCGACACGTTCCTCGCGGCCACGACCGAAATCGGCATCTGGCTCTCCGGCTACTTCGGTTCCGGCAAATCGCACCTCGCCAAGACCATCGCGCTGATCTGCGAGAACTCGATGCTTGAGGGCGTGTCGGCCTGCAAGCGGTTTGAGGCCCGGTTGCCGCCCGACGCCCCCCATCGCGATTCGATCAAACGCAGCTTGGGCCGCATGGACCAGTGCGGCACGCAAGTCCTGGCCTTCAACATGAACTCGCTGTCCGATAGCCGCACTCGGCCACTGGCCAGTTTGCTCCTTTCGCAGTATTACCTGGCGTGCGGCTACAGCGGGAATCTGATCTATGCCCGCGTGATCGAGGCAGAACTGGACAAGCAGGGTAAGCTGCCGGCCCTGCATGCGGCGGTCGAAGCCCGCGCCAAGAAGCCCTGGGCCGACATCCAGAAGAACCTGGCATTCTATCGCACCCACCTCTACGCCGCTGCCTGCGAAGTCGCTCCCGAAGTTTTCCCATCGCCGCAAGACGTTGACCAGGCCCTGAAAGAGGCGGAACGCGGCGAATTGTATAATGTCGTTTTCCTCGTGGATACGATCCTGACCGACCTCAAGAAACGCGAGGAGCAACTCAAGAAGCCGCAGCGGATGATGCTCGTGCTCGACGAGTCAGGCCAGTGGATCGAAGATGACCAGGGCCGGCTCTCCCAGCTCCAGTCGCTTGTCGAGGAGGCAGCCATCCGCGGCCAGGGCAAGCTCTGGCTCATCGTCACGACCCACGGTGATATGGGCTCGATCTACAAGGAAGCCCGCGCCCTGGAAGGCGACATGAAGAAGATCGAGGGCCGCTTCCGCTTCAAGCCCGCGCTGACCACCGAGAACATCGAACTGGTGCTTGAGGATCGGCTCTTCCGCAAGAAGCTCGCTGGAAAACAGGCCATCGAGGCGGAGTATGCGAAGCAGCCCGGCGTACTGCGAGGTCTTGGCGAGTTGACGAATACTTCCCGCACCCTGACCGCTTGCAGCGAGGAGAAGTTCCCCGTCTACTACCCCTTCTTCCCTTACCAAGTTGGCTTGATCCCCGAAATCGTCAAAAGTCTGCGCTCCAAGGGCGGGCGCGGCGAGCAGATGTCGGGCTCGACCCGGACCTTGCTGGCGATTACCCAGGACATCCTTCGCGCCGGTCGCCGCAACTACCTCGACGAGCCGCTGGGAGCCTTGGTTAGCTTCGATGAGGTCTACGCCAACCTAGCGGGCGAGGGTGAAGTCACGCCCGATGTCCGCACGGAGTTGTCTCGCGTCAAGGACATGGTGCCGGGGGCAACGGCCCTGACGGCGCGCGTGGCCGAAGTGCTCTTCCTGATCCGCGAAGTTTCCTTCATCCCCCGCACTCGCGACAACATCGCCCGGCTGCTGGTGGAAAGCATGGACGACGACCTGCCCACAGTCTTGGCCCGCGTACAGCCCGAGTTGGACCGCCTGATCGCTGCCAAGCTGGTGGCGCTTATCGGCGAGGAATACGAGTTCCTCACCGGCGTGCGGCGAACCTTCGAGGAAGAGGTCACCACAGTCGAACAACAACACAAGCTCCATGACCGGGAACACGGCCTGACCGACAACTTCGTCCACGAGTCCGGCAAGAGCCACTGGCGGGGGTGGCTGGGTTCCAATGTGGTGACTTATCACGATCACGAGTTCACGCTCAAGCTGCGGATCGACAACACCCCAGTGCCCGGTACACAGGGCGTCGTCGAATTGAAGCTCTATACACCACTTTCCTTCGGTCGCGTAACGCTCGACGAACTGGAAGGCCAGAGCCTGCATCCCGATGGGCAATACACCATTTTCTTCCTCTGCGGTCGTGTGCCGGGCTTCGATCAGGACCTGACCCGCTACCTGGCCACAAAAGAAGTGATCGGGAATTGGGCCGGCGACGCGCACAGGTCCGAAGAAGCCCGCGAACTGGCGCGGAGCCGAGAGACCGACGATCTGCCCAAGTTGCATCGTAAGGTGATCAATGGGTTGAAGGAAGGTATTCGCACAGGGCATGTCGTCTTCCGTGGCTCCAGTCGCCAGGCCCGCAAACCCGAACAGAATCAGACGCCCGGCGATGCCCTCCGGCTCGACATGGCCACGTTCTGGCCAACGATCTATCCCAAGTTCGACAAGATGCCGGTGCGAATTGCGAACGACCAGAAGGCGATCTGCGATGTCCTGTCAGGCGCGGACAACCCCGGCAAGGAAGTGCAGGCCCTGCGGCTGTACGACAAGGCCGGCAAGATCGACCCGCACTGCCCGCTTCTGGATGGCTTGCGCATCTACCTGGCTACCGAGCAGCCGAAGGGTCACGTGCTCGGCAAGAAACTGCTGGAGGACTTTGCTGGCCCGCCCACCGGGTGGGACCCCAACGCCATGCGAGTCGGCGTGGCGGCCTTGGTCCGCGCGGGCACCGTCCAGCTCATCGTCGGCAAGAAGCCCTACACGAACCCCTCCGACCCGGATCTAGTGGACGCAATCCGCGTCAGCCGCAACTTCGACAAGGCCGAGTTGGTCCTCGAAGAGACCGATATCGAGCCCGACGTGCTCACCGAGACCCGCAAGTTCATAATGAAGCTGGCCAAAAAGCGGGGAATCGACGAGACACCGGCCGCCTTGGGCCAGGCCGCCGGCGACCTGGGCACGGCCATCCTCGGCAAGGCCGACGCCGTTCATCTCTGGGCGAGCGGTTCCGGGATGCCGCTCTCGGCCGACTTCACCGAGGGCGAAGAGGCGTGGCGCAAGGTTGCCGGACTGACCAACCCGATCCATCGCGTCAAAGAGATCCACAGCGAACAAGCAACGCTGGAATCCGGGCATAAGGCCATCGAGGCGCATGCCGATTTTCAGGAACACAGCGGCACGCTGTTTACTGATTTGGTGATGATGTTCCAACAGTTGCAGGCCATCGAGCATCGCCTTGAACCGGCTGGCCAGATCGCATCTTTCCTCAACGAGTACCGCACGGTTGAGCAGTCGGCGGCATTCACCGACAAGGCGACGTGGAAGCAGCTTCAATCGCGCAAGGCCCAGGCGAGCTTGGAATTGACACCGCTCCTGGACGGTTGGTGCAACCAGGCCCGGCAGCAACTTCAAGACGCCCTCGACCGTTTGCCTGCCGACCTGGCCGCGCAGGGGCTGGATGCCGGATTGCAGGCCGCCATGGCTGCCCCCCTCGTCGGTTTGCAAGACGGACTTGGTGCCGTGACGCTTCCTGCCCAGGTTGCCGCATTACCCGACCGCGCTGCCCAGGCCGTCCGGCAACTGGGCCAACGCTTCGCGGCAGAGGTCAGGAGAAAAGCGGAAGCCGAGGCAGAAGCCAAGGCCAAGGAGGAAGGCAAGAAGGTCGAAACGAAGCCGGTCCGCCAAACCCGTCCGGTTCGTGTCGGCGACGTAGCCACGGTCACCCGCGTCAGTACCGAAACCGAGTGGGAAGTCCTTCGCGACAAACTCGACAAGCGAGTGCGGCAGTTGTTGAAAGATTTCGACGTGGAACTGGAATAAGGCATCCCGGATGGAAACCGCCCACAAGAAAGTTCTGAAGTCGATCAGCCTGGATCTTCGGCACCTGCTGGAAGGGGCCTACGATGCTGCGGGTCGCTGGTGCCCCGGCGATCTGGAGCAACGGCTGGCAGCCATCGGTGTGCGGCGGGACCGGGAGCCGGTCGCAGTGGATGAGTTGCCCCACCTGTCGCCCGCCGACTGTAAGGCCCGGCAGATCGTTGATGCCTATTTGGAACTCCGCGCTGACGCTGGTGTTGGCCGAGCCGAAGCCGTGGCCGAGTTCGTCCGCGAGACGGCGTATACCTGGGCCAACCGCCTCATCGCCCTACGGTGTATGGAAGCCAGGGACCTGATCGACGAAGTGATCCTCCAGAAGGCGGCGTACGGCGGCCGATCACTGGAGCATCATCGCTTGGCCCAACGGCAACCGGGCCTGTGTGCTGGCGAAGACGACGGTCTGCTGGCCGTGCTGGATAAGGTCTTCGCCGAGCAGGCCGATCGGCAGCCTATGCTCTTCGATCCCGCGGCACCGGGCGTAACCCTAAAGCCCTCGGCAGCAGCCATCAAGCGGTGTCTGGCCCTGCTTTCTGACAGCCAGAAGGTTGGCGACCAAGTCGTGGCCACCAGCGATGTCTTTAAGGCCCCCGACGCCCTGGGTTGGGCCTATCAGTATTGGAATACTGAGGAGAAGGACCGGGTCTTCGAGAAGGTTCGCACGCAGAAAGGGGCGAAGATTGAAGGGGCCGACATCATCCCCGCCACGCAGCTCTACACCGAGCCCTACATGGTCAAGTTTCTGGTGCAGAACTCCCTGGGCGCGATCTGGATGGGCATGTACCCGGAATCGAGGCTGTGCGAGAAGTGGGAATACTACGTTCGCAATACCGAGCGCGCCTCCGTTGAAAAGAAGCCCGTCGCCGAGATCACGTTTCTCGATCCGGCCGGCGGTTCCGGCCATTTCCTGTTGGAAGGCTTCGACCTATTCTACGACATGTACATGGAGGAAGGGCGGATCACTGACCCCGAGGCCATCTGCCGCTCGATCTTGGAGAACAACCTCTTCAGCGTTGATATTGACGCTCGCGCCGTGCAAATTGCAGAGGTGGCCCTATGGATGAAGGCAGCCGAGCGAGCCTTCGGTTTCGAGGGCAAGCCGACGAACCTCGTGGCAGCCGTAGCCAGCCACCTCAAAGGCCCTCTCTGGGAAAAGTTCCTGGCGGGCTTTGAGAGTGAACCGTCCGTCGCCCGCGTGCTACGGAAGTTCGGCCAAGCCATGGAGCACATCGACGAACTGGGCAGCCTCGCCCGCCCCGATGAGGATCTGCGGGCGATCATCCACGAGGAACACGCTACCTGGGAGCAGCAGGTTACGCAAAAGAAGGAAGCCAACTTCCTTTTCTCTGATATGGCCGAGGACAAGCTTAGCGGCCAACTCCCGTTCCACGAGGTCTCCGACGAGGAGTTCGGCGAGCGGATGCTGTATCGCGCGAAGGCGGCAATCCACACGTTTACTCAAGATGCTCATGCGGCTGGTAACGTACAGAATGAGTACCTTGCATCTGAGGCCGCGGTTGGATTTAAGCTATTCGACGTCCTGGGGAGAAAGTACGACGTTGTTGCGGCAAACCCACCATACATGGGAACCACACAACTTTCACCCACGGTATCAGCGGTTGTTGCTCGACACGCGAACAGCCCCGATCTGTACTGTGCGCTGATGCTCCGCTGGTTAGACCTGCAAGTTCCCAACGGGATTGCTGCCCTCGTTACGCGAGCGGACTATCTGACGCAAGCGGAGTGTGAGGAACTGCGCAGCCAACTCCTAGCACGCACATCTATTCAGATTTTGGTGCGTCTTGAGAACCGAGTGTTCCGCGACCTCAGCAATCCCAATGCGATTTTTTTCAGTATGCAGGTACACTCCGTACCGCGGGTATCGTCACCAAGACTTGTACACATTTCTGTCGATAGTGGTGAATTTGAGGGTAAGGCGTCAGAACTTGCGAATCGTATCTCGCTGAACCAGACGGCTCTGGTAGCGCAGCAAGCGTTTGAGAATCTTCCTCGCCATTCATTTGCACTGAATCTGCCCGAGTGGGGCTACATCGCCTATACGTCACATCCGATGTTCCATCAATTCGCGGCGGCACGACAGGGGCTGATCACTGGTGATACCTCACGGTTCCTCCGGTTTCGCTGGGAAATCCTGAAGTGCAGTACCAAGCGATGGAAACTGTACGCAAAAGGTGGAGAGTTCTGCCGATGGTTTGGCAACGATTGTTGGGCTGTAGATTGGGGCCATGATGGTTCGCGGTTGCGACATTTCGTAGATCGTTCGACAGGAAAGAGTCGGTCTCGTGTTCAGAACACAGCTTATTATGGCAGGGAAGGGCTGACTTGGTCGTCGCAAACGGTGTCGGCATTTGCAACCCGCATCCTGGAACCCGGTTCCATCTTTGACACCACGGGATCGAGCGCGTTTCTTTTGGCGCAGTCTGATACCGAAGCGAACCGCCTGAAACTGATGGGAGTTCTAAACAGCCCTTGTTTCGGCGTTCTCTTTAGGAGTGTACAGCCAGGTGTCCATTTTGGAGAGGGGTACCTTGAGAATCTGCCGTGTCCGCACCCAGCCAGTCTGCCCGAGGCGCTGGCTGAAGCCGTATCCCGTTGTATCTACCACCAGATGGAAGTGGCCAGCTTTGACATCTGTTCGAGTAGATTTCGGCCGCAAGAAGGGTGCGGTTCTTCTGGTGTGCGTGACGCTGCTGCGAAGTTGATCCTATCGAAACTGGACCAGGAGGCAGAGGTTTATGCTGCTGAACTGGCAGTATGGGATCTCGGAGAAGAGGCATTAGGAGTGCCGCGCGACAGTCGCACGACTCATATACGCGCAAATCTGATAACTGGCTTTGATGATTCTGCCTTTCTCGAAAGACTTTGGAGATCCACGTCAAGTCCTACCGCAGAGCTTCAGCTTGCCACACAAAGTGGATTTGAGGACGCTTGCGTACGGACGGGGGCAAGACCAGAAGCCGGAAGAAGCATTTTGGATACAGTCACGCCTGGTACGATTCCGGCGGACACACTCCAAGACGCGGCCACTGCACTGCTTGACCCCCCCATCCTGTCGAGCCTCGGTTACCATTGGCCAAATGAGCGGGTGCTTGCGCGCAGCAAGCCCGTCACCGATGGCATCATTCCAGTGACGCACGACACCGACGAACCGGCGGTGCTTGATCGGCTCCGGGAGCGCTTCGGTGAGAACGACGGTAGCGATGCCGTAGCACCCATCGAACGGGAGTTCGCAGAACTTCTTGGTAAATCGGTGGATCAGTGGCTCGAATTGGATTTCTTTGCGCATCACGTAAGCCAGTTCAAGAGGCGACCCATCGCCTGGCAAATTCAGAGCGGCAAGTTCAGCGCCCGTACCAAGCCAGCTTTCGCGTGTCTCGTCTACTATCACAAGCTCGATGGTGACCTGCTAGAGAAGCTCCGTACTCAGTACGTCGGCCCTCTCCGACAGCGGTGGGAAACAGAGTTGCGGGGCATTGAGTCCGTGGCCCCATCCGCTCGTAGTGAACGCCAGACAACCCGACGCAGTGAGTTGGGCGACCTGATTAAGGAACTCCAAGACTTCGACGCTTGCCTGCGCACCGTGCAGGAATCCGGGTTTGAGACGCCCTTGCTTCGCCAATTCGCTGTTGAGGATGCCCTGTTGTGCATGAAGGCCCGTTGGCTCCGTCGCCTGAGCGAGACGATCCAAGCCGGCCCGCTTGCCGGTTGGAAGACGGAGGCCCGTACCGACGTCCACGATGATCTTCCAGGCTGGATCGACGAGGCGATGGCCCATCTCGATTACCATTGCAGCCGTGTCACGCCAGAAGAATGGGGATCGGCCGACGATCCGATGCCACCCTCCTTGGCCGCGCGGATCTGCGAGAATCCCGCGTCGTTGGTTGCAAGCGCCCTGGGGCATGCGAATGCGGTATGGTCGGGCCGGCTGAATGAAGAAGTCCTGGCCCCCCTTCGTCGAGAAATGAGCGAGAAGAAGGAATCGCTCAAGGAGATCCAGGCCAGGCTCAAGGAACTCACGGACCGGGACCGCGAACTGAAAGCCGACCTGAAGGATGAGGAGCAGCGTCTGAAACGCGAGATCAAGAAGCTCAAAGAGAAGATCGACGGAATCACCGCGGGCGCCGACCGATTGCGAAAGAAGATCGTCGCCTGGCAGTGCCGCGAGGCCGCCGGCTGGGAACCGTGGCTGGCGGCCCAACCGATGTACGACGCGATTTCAAGCGTGGACGGCCGGCGCCGGCCGCCAACGACCGTGCCGGAGTGGATCACCCAGGAGCGGTCCTACGTGCCCGACATCAACGATGGCGTGCGAGTGAACATCGCGCCGGTGCAGAAGGCCGGCCTGCTGGCGGCCGACGTTCTGGCCACGCGGGACCTCGACAAGGCCATCGCCGACCGGGCCGAATGGCGTACCGACGAGCGCCGCTGGTGCCGCGAAGGCAAGTTACCCCAACCCGGCTGGTGGCAGCAAGGAAGTGAATAGGTATTATGAGCGTTGACAGCTTTCGTTCGTGGTTAGTTGGAGAGGTCCGGGAAGTCCTGGGTCGGAAGACGGCCATGCCGCCGTTGCTGCTCTGGCTGGACCCGGACCAGCAGTGGCTTGACCTCCTGCGAGCCGCCGCGCCGGTGGGTAAGTTTGACCTATGGGCCGACCCCGATGAACACGAATTGGTCCTCCGTGACCGCTTTTACCGCACATCTCGGGCGCCACGGGTCGTCTGGTTGCCCGCGGCACGCGATTCGATCACCTGGTTCAAGCCCTTCGAGCTGGAGGCCGAAGCGGTCTGGGAGAAGGGCCTGCTAGAGGCGCTGCGGGAGTTCGGCGTTTACATCCCCCGCGAACACGAAAGCGAGATGGCATCCGAGCTGCCGGCCTACGCGCGGGAGTGGTTCGATCAGCCCAAGGAGGCATGGAAGGAACTGACGCCCGGCAATGCCCGAGGGACGTTGGTCGATGACGCGCGGGTGCTTCAGGTGCTGGCCGGTGAGACCGGCGAGTTCGACCGCCTCGGCGAAGAGGGCCGATTCGATTTCTTTGCCAGCCGGGTGGTCAAGGACTTTGGCCTGCCCGAGCCCGCGGGCCAAGCCGAGGGGGTGTGGCGGATTGCGGCGACGGCCCGGCTCTTGGCGACCGAGGCAGCCGATGGCGCTCCGCAGGAATCACCTCACGAGGGCGACAAGATCATTCCTGCCGGCCAGCCAAGGAAGCGGGCGCTGGGGATGTTGAAGAGCTGGCAGAACGACGTTCGCTACATTCCCACATTCGAGCACCTGGTTCCCGAGGCCGACAAGACCATCGGTCTATCCTACTGGGCTCGCAACCTGAATACGCCGCCCCGCTCGCGGGCGTCGAGAGCAGTTGAAGAAACGCTCTTCGGGCTGGCAGTGGATCGGCTGGATCGCATGGAGCAGGTCGATCTCCTGGTCAAAGAGTTGGGCCGCAACCTGCAAATGTACAAGGACCGCGAAAAGGGATTCTGGGGTTGCCAGGCCACGGACTGCGTCGGCTGGGCGTCCATCGTCGGCCTGGCGGACGCGGCCAGCCTGCTGGTGGAAAACCAGGGGGTGGCTGAAGGATGGAAGACGGCTTCCGACGCCGTTGCATGGTACACAACGCGCGGATGGCAGCTCGATGCGGTTGGGGAACGGCTATTCAAGGAAGAAACTGACTTTCCGACGAAGCTCCAGCGTGTTCGTGCCCGCCTGCGTCGAGGTTATCTCCGCGCTGTGGACCAGATCGGCGTTGCGTTCTCAGATCTGCTCAACAACGACAGCAGCAAGATCATGGCCATGCCCACGGCCGGCGAAGCCACGCTGGCGGAGCTTCAGCGGCAAAAAGGGCCAACGGCCCTGGTATTCCTGGATGCCTGCCGCTTCGATCTCGGGCAACGCCTGGCCGAGATGCTCAACCAGGGTGAACCAGCCCCCCGCGCGACGGTAACCGCCGCTGTGGCCTCCGTACCCAGCATCACCGCTGTGGGGATGCCGCTGGCGTTGCCGATGCCACGGGGCAAGTTTCGCGTGGGGTTGACCCCGGACAACAAGGACTTCGTAGTCACGGTGGAGGGATTCAACGGCAACCTGGCCGTGGCCGATGAGCGCCGCAACTGGCTCAAGCAATGCTTTGAGGCCAAGGACTGCCTGGGCATCGAGGAGGTTCTCGACGGCGAAACACTCAAGCCGGCGAGCAAGGCCCGGCGGCTGATCACGGTTCACGGCAAGGAACTGGACCAGCACGACGGTCAGTTACAACTCACGGGGGCCGATGATCACCTCAATCGCTACGTGCAGGCGATCCGGCGATTGCGGGATGCCGGCTACCACCGGGTCGTCGTCGTAACCGACCACGGATTCTTCCATTGGCAGCCCGAGGAGCATGAGATCGAGGAGAATAAGCCGAGCGGCGATCTGCTGTGGCAGTCTCGGCGGGCAATGGTGGGCCGTAATCTCTCCCATCCGCAGGCGGTGAAGCTGCCGGTGCCCTGTTCGGACCTGGAAGCCATGGTGACGCGCAGCGTAAACGCCTTCCGTACTTACGGCCGTTTGGGCTTCTTTCATGGCGGGGCAACCTTGCAGGAGATGGTCATCCCCGTGGTCGTCGCCACCTGGCCAGCGAAGTCGAGCAAGGTGGAAGTGGTCTTGAAGCCGGTCGTTCAGATCGCCACGCTCACGCCCAGGGTGCAGGTGCAGGCCGGCGCCGCAAGCCAGAGCGGAGGGCGTTTGTTCGCCACTGATACCAACGTGCTCGCGCGACGGGTGATTGTCAAAGTCAAGGAGCCGGACAGCGGCACGCTTGTTTTCAAGCACAGCGAGGCGGTGACGGTGATGCCGGACGGAGAGCCAATTACCGTCAACCTGCAACTCGTGGAGCCGAAGCCGGAACTGGAATACGACACGCCGCTCCTGGTACAAGTGCTGGATGCCGACAACGAAGAGATCCTCACCAGCGAGCCTATTACGCTGAAGGTCGAAATCAATGAATGGTGATTCCCAATCGAATGGTACGGTCGATGCACTCGACCAAAAGCTCATCGACGCCTTCCCGGGCCGCGTGGTGCGTAAGGACCTTGTCTACAGGTTGAAGGTCGGGTTCAGCATCCCGGTCTACGTGCTGGAATACCTGCTCGGCAAGTACTGCTCAACCACCGAGGAGGAGCAGATCCGGGAGGGGCTGGAGAGCGTCAAGCAGGCCATCAAGGAGCGGGTCGTACGTGCGGATCAGAGCGAACTGATCAAATCGCGGCTCCAGCGGTCTGGTTCGATGAAGCTCATTGACATGGTGACCGTAACCTTCGACGAGAAGGACCAAGGCGGCAAATACTGGGCTCGGCTTGCGGCGGCCGGCCTGGACAAGATCCACATCAACGAGCGGATCGTCCAAGAGCATGAGCGGACGCTGACAGGTGGCGTGTGGGCCAATGTCGAGCTGACCTTTGACGAGTCATTGGTCCACGGCGGCGTGACGCGGCCGTTTGTGCTGGCCCGGATGCAGCCGATCCAGATCGCCAGTGCCAAGCTCGACGAGTACATCGAGGCCCGCCGGCAATTCACCCGCGAAGAATGGGTCAATGTGCTCGTGCGGACGATGGGATACGAAGCGGCCCACCCCGACATGACCTGGCGGCGCAAGCTGCTGTATCTGCTGCGGCTGGTGCCGATGGTCGAGAAGAACTACAACCTAATCGAGCTGGGGCCCAAGGAGACAGGCAAATCGTTCATTTATCGGGAGATTTCCCCTTACGGGATTCTGCTCTCCGGCGGCCAGGGCTCTGTGGCCGACCTGTTCGGCTGGAAGGGGCGGAAGGACAAGGCGGGGTTGGTTGTCCGCTACGATCTGGTGGCCTTCGACGAGGTCGCCGGCCCGAACTTCAAGTCGGAATCCGACAAGCAGATGTACAAGGGGTACATGGAGCAAGGCTCGTTTTCCCGAGGCGACGACAAGGGGACCATCCAGGCCGACGCCGGGATCATCTTCAACGGCAACATCGAAGGCGACATCCCGTCCATCGCTCGCACCACACACCTGCTGACGCCGCTGCCGGAGAACATCCGCAACGACGATGCCTTCCATGATCGTTGGCATGCCTACCTGCCCGGTTGGGAAGTTTGCAAGCTCGTGCCGGAGCACTTTACCACGCATCTCGGTTTCATCGCGGACTATATCGCCGAGATCTTTCATAACGCCCTGCGGCCACTCAACTATACCGACGCCTATGACCGCTACTTTGCTTTCGGCAACCATGTCGGCGGGCGTGACCGCAAGGCGGCCGTGCGAACCATATCCGGCCTGCTGAAGTTGCTCCACCCTGATGGCAAATGCACGAAGGAGGAGTTGGCCGAATACATCCAGTTCGCCTTGGAGCTGCGCCGCCGCATCAAGGAACAACTCAAGCGGATGAACCCGCTGGAGTTCCCGAAGGTGAACCTGTCGTACATCGACAAGGAGTCGGGTGACGAATTCTTTGCCGAGTGCAAGGAGATCGGCGCAACGCGACTGATCCCCGAAGGCCCCCTGCCGCCGGGCGACGTATTCGGCGTTGGGCGGGACACGACCAACGAGCGCGTGGCCCTGTTCCGTATCCAGGTCGCGGCCCTGCCGGGCAACGGCCGGTTCCAGGTGGTCGGGGTCTCTGCGAAGGGCATCAAGGAGTCGGCCCGAATGGCCTTCGATTATCTACGGGCCAACGCCAAGCGGGTGGGGCTGGACCGCGACCTGGGGCAGTACGACTTGAATATCCAGGTGATGAGCCCTACCTACGGCAAGGACACGCCGGACCTGGGCGTGGCCTTCTACATCGCCATCCTGTCAGCCATCGTCAACAAGCCAATAGCCGGCAGTCTGGTCGTCATGGGGCAGATGTCGATCCACGGCATCCTAAGCCGAGTGGAGCAGCTTGGGGACCGTCTGCGTGTGATCATGGACGCCGGTGCCCGGCAGGTGCTCATCCCCACGGTAAACGCGGCGGACCTGGGCAGTATTCCGCCGGAATTGTTGGACAAAGTACGGGTCGATTTCTACACCGATCCGTCGCAGGCCGCGTTCAAGGCAATGGCGGAGGCTTGAACACAAGTGGGGTAGATTGATTCCAGATCAAAGCCATCTAGCGATGCACGGCATAGCGAATATGATTTCAATCCTCAAAAGTCTAACGAAAAGGAGAACATGACATGAGCAACCGTCCCGGTGGTGAGTTGGCCAAGAGGCCGTTACAGTTCATTTGGCTCGTTGACTGCTCAGGGTCGATGCAGGGTAAGAAGATCGAGAGTGTCAACTTTGCCATCCGCGAGTGCGTCATGTCGATGCGTGCGGTGGCCGACGAGAACCCTAACGCCCAAGTCCTCGTCCGTGTCATCAAGTTTTCGGACGGAGCACAATGGCACGTCTCTCAACCGACCGATATTCACGACTTCCAATGGACCGACCTCAGCGCGGATGGTGTCACCGACATGGGGCACGCCCTGTGTGAGGTCGCCAAAGCCCTGGATGTCAAAAACATGCCCGATCGCGGCCTGCCGCCAGTCCTCGTGATGATTTCAGACGGGCAGCCGACCGATGACTTCAATACCGGCATGAAGGCGTTGCTTGACCAACCCTGGGGTAAGAAAGCGGTGCGGATTGCTATTGCGATCGGGGAGCAAGACGCAGATCTGGAGGTCTTACAGAAATTCATCGGAAACCCCGAGGTGAAACCTCTGTTGGCCAACAATGCCCATGACCTGGTACGGATGATCAAGTGGGCCTCGACAGTGCCGTTGAAAGCCGCTTCCAACCCCGCGAGCCGGACCAAGGACCAGCCCGATACAGGAAACGTGCCGATCCCGGCCCCGCCTCCAGCCTCGTCCCAAGATGCTCTGCCGGCGAGTGCCGACGATTCCTGGTGATTGGACCTCTTGAGGCTTGGAGATAGCGGTCATGTCGCAAGTTCTTAGGGAATGTCGATGGGGCGTCCTCAGTTGCACCCAGAGGGGAGCCTCGCATGTGCGTCAAGGGTTGAAGAACCAAGATGCAATCGACCATTATGTTTCCGATGATGGTGCCGCTCCGGTCATTCTAGCCGTGGCAGACGGGCACGGCAGCGCGAAAAGTTTCCGAAGCGACATAGGCGCGGGATTCGCCGTCAAGACTGCCGTTGAAGTGTGCCGGGCTTTTCTGGAGGGAATCCGCGGGACTTCCCCTCCACCGACACCATCCGTAGTGAAGAACGACGCGGAACAGCAGATCCCTCGCGACATATTCCGAAGCTGGCGACAGCGAGTAACAGACCATGTCGCTGAAAACCCCCTGACGCCAGAAGAACTGGACGGTCTTGGGGAACAGGCGGGAGAAGCAGCGCGCAAACGTGCGGCCAACCCCGAGCAGCGGTATGTCGCATACGGCTCGACCCTCCTTGTAGCGATGCTGACCGATGAGTTCCTAATCTGCTTTCAACTTGGTGATGGCGATATTCTGGCAGTCTATGATGGCACCGATGAGGCCGGCCGTGTGATTCCCAAGGACGAAACGCTGATTGCCAACGAGACAACGTCCTTGTGTCAGGACGACGGATTTCGCCACTTCCGATGCCAGTTCAAGCCACTTAATCAGGATTGCCTACCGGGCCTTGTGCTCTTGTCTACGGACGGCTACTGCAACTCGTTTGCCTCCCCCGGCGCTTTCCTCAAGGTCGGCACCGACTACCTCAATATGCTCCGATCAGATGGGGCCGAGGAGATCGGGAAGAACCTATCGACATGGCTGGACGAGACATCCCGGAACGGCAGTGGCGACGACATCACAGTGGGGATAATCTACCGTCGCCAGCCAAGGTTGGAAAAAGCCGTAGTCAGGCAGGCAGAGGCCGAATCGGCCGGTTCCGTTTCGACGGCGGAAGCGGCAATCGAAACGAACGCGGCAAGTGATCCGGCAGCACCGGCGGGAGAATCGGCAGTGCCTGTCTCGGAAAGTCCTATCGGGGACCCAGCGGAGCACGGGTCGAAGGGGCTGCTGAAGGGTCTCATCGGTTCCGCCATGGGCTTATTTGGTAAACGTGGTGAATAACCAGGGGGAGACTGTATCGTGAACGAGCTTCTGAAACCCGGCCAAGTGGTACAGACCGAGATTTCCGGCCAGCCGTGCCAAGTTGAGAATTTTCTCGGCGGCGGCGGACAGGGTGAAGTGTACGAAGCGAGATGGGCTGGCGGCCCCTTCGCTCTAAAATGGTATTTTGCCCATACGGCCACCAACGACCAGCGTGAGTCATTGCAGAGCCTTGTCAAGGAGCCGCCGCCCAGCGATTCATTCCTCTGGCCACTGGACATGGCCTGCTGCCCTGGCGTACCGGGATTCGGCTACATCATGCGTCTAAGGGAGCCACGCTTCAAGAGCTTATTGGACTTGATGACCGACCGCATCGACCCGACATTTCGCGTGCTGGCGACCGTGGGGCTGGCGCTCGCCGACAACTTCTTCAAGCTGCATGCCAAAGGGCTTTGCTACCGCGACATTTCCTTCGGCAACGCTTTCTTCGATCCTGGCAGCGGCCAGGTGCTGATCTGCGACAACGACAACGTGACCGCGAACCGTTCACCCAAGGTGAGCGTGCTGGGGACACCGGACT
>Ga0073936_10006021_pt1 | contig 16132 bp, 11 predicted proteins | sample AliMusrvi5mmetaG_FD_87041 | JGI IMG/M metagenome (GOLD analysis project Ga0073936, IMG submission 87041) | Freshwater lake bacterial and archeal communities from Alinen Mustajarvi, Finland, to study Microbial Dark Matter (Phase II) - Alinen... | ecosystem: Environmental > Aquatic > Freshwater >... | reverse complement strand
CTCCTAACACCTTTGTCGCCTCGGCCAATTGTGCCGCATTTGTTGGGGCCACGCCGGACTTCTGTGACGTCGAGGCCGATAGCTTCACGCTGGATGCAGCATTGTTGGAAGCCGGTTGGCAAGCGGACACCAAGGCAGTGGTGGCGGTGGCTTACGCCGGACAGTCCGCCGACATGCCACAAATCGCCCGTGTTGCCAGGCAACACGGGGCCGTGGTGATCGAGGATGTCTGCCATGGCGCCGGCGGAGGCTTTGTGCATGGCGGCAGGGCCTGGAAACTCGGAGCCCATCCCTGGGCGGACATGAGTGTGTTTTCATTTCATCCGGTGAAAACCCTAACCACCGGAGAAGGTGGCATGCTGGTCACCGACAATGATGCCTACGCCCGGCGCGCCCGCTTGCTGCGTGGCCACGGGTTGCAGCGGGCCGCTGCTGAATTCGAGGGGTTCGGTGTGGAGGATGATCCAGCCTACTCCGAGCCAGGTCCATGGGTCTATGAAATGCAGGAACTCGGATACAACTATCGGATTACCGATATCCAGTGTGCGCTGGGCCGTTCACAGCTTGGCAAGCTACAGGGGTTCGTCGAGCGCCGCCGCGAGATTGTCGCCTGCTATAACGAAGCGTTCTGCGGCATCCCATGGCTTAGAACGCCCGCGCTGCGCAACCCGCTGGACCGCGAGGTGATTTCGTGGCACCTGTTCACGGTCTTGATGGATTTTGAGGCTTTGGGCAAGACGCGTACCGAAGTGATGGCCGAACTGCGCTCCAAGGGCGTGGGCAGCCAGGTCCTTTACATCCCGGTCCACCTCCAACCCTGGTATCGTAAGACCTATGGCTACCGCCACGGCAAATGCCCGGTTGCCGAAGCACAATACCGGCAGTCGCTGAGCTTGCCGCTGTTTCCCACTCTCACCTCAGCCGATTTGAATCAGGTGATTCAGGCGGTCCGATCCCTTCACCCATTGAGTTTATGAATGTTGCCATCATTCCCGCGCGAGGCGGGAGCAAACGAATCCCCAAGAAGAACATCCGCTGCTTTTGCGGCAAACCCATCATCGCTTATTCCATCGAGGCGGCGCGGCGTACCGGACTGTTCGATCGCATCATCGTGTCCACCGAATCGGAGGAGGTGGCGGAGGTGGCGCTGGCGTATGGCGCCGAGGTCCCGTTTCTGCGGCCTGAGTTGCTGGCTGGCGACCATGCAACCACTTCCGAGGTGTTGGTTCACGCGGTTGAATGGCTCAAGCAGCACGGTGGGTGCGAGGTGTTTTGCTGCATCTATCCAACCGCACCGCTGCTTGACGTCGAGGACCTGCGCAAGGGTTACGAGCAAGTCAACCGCTTGCTTTCGAATGCGGCCATGAGCGTGATGCCCATCGTTCATCCGGTTCATCGCACCTTGCAATTGGATGCCAGCGGGCTGGTCGGGTACCTGTGGCCTGAGAACCGCGACAAGCGCTCCCAGGATCTGCCCGAATTGTTCCAGGATGGAGCGCAGTTCTATTGGTGCCGCGCGGATGCGTTTCTTGAGAAAGCGGACATTCTCGCTTTGCAGCCGGCACCGATTCGCTTGGCATCCATGCGTTCGCACGATATTGACACACCCGAGGATTGGGAGATTGCGGAATTGAAATACTTACGATTGCAGCGGCGCACCGAAGTGGCGGATGTGGCACCCACAACCTCGCCGATGGTGCTTGGTACCGCGCAACTCGGCTTTACCTATGGGATCGCCAATCGGCTCGGCAAACCCGATGCGGCCACTGCCAACAGCATGCTTTGCACCGCCTGGGCCGGGGGTATCCGCATCTTTGATACCGCTCAGGCCTATGGTGACAGCGAATACGTGCTCGGGGACTTTTTCGGGAGCTCGTTTGGGTTTGCCGAGGCACGCTTTATCACCAAGTTGCATCCGGATGTGAATGTCAACGACGAAGCGGAGATTCGTGGTCACGTTGAGGAATCGCTGCGCCGCCTATCCATCCCGCGGATCTGGCTGCTGCTGCTCCACTGCGAGCAACAACTCGACCAGTGGTCGGGGACGCTCGGCAGAACCTTGCGCCGACTTTGCGACGAGGGATTAATCGGGCATCTCGGCGCATCCGTCTATGGGGTCAAGCACGCCTTGGCTGCCCTGCGCAATCCGGATCTCTCGTTTGTTGGAATCCCAGGTGGTGTGTTAGATAGGCGGATGAAACGCGCCAATATTGTGAGCGTGGCTGCCGAATACAACAAGAAGCTCTTGGTGCGCAGTGTGTTTCTGCAGGGACTTGCATTCATGGCTCCGGAGCAGATCTCCAGTCGAATCCCATACGCACGCGAGGCCACGGCTACGTTGCGGGCGTTTTGCGCCGAGCGAGACCTGGACGCACGCGAATTCGCCTACGGATACGTGCGCCGGAGCTTTCCGGGAGCCTTCGTCGTGCTCGGTGCGGAAACCCCGACCCAGGTCCGCGAGAACTGTGAACTGGATACGCTGCCTGAGATTGATCCTGGGGTTGCCGAGGCATGGGACAACCAATGGCCGGTGGATTACGAGGGACTCTACAACCCTGCCACGTGGGTCACTTCGCGCAACGAGGTGACATTGCCTATCTAATGATTCAATCCGCTGGTCGCAGCAATCTAACCGGTAGATTGATTTATGTAGTCTAACGGAACCTCGCATTGACCGTTCCGCTGCGCCCGGTGGATCAGCAGCAGCCCCCCGCGCATCAGCAACCCAATTTACCCAGACCCATCGACATGAAAATTGTGGCAATGATCCAAGCACGTATGGGTTCCACCCGGTTCCCAGGGAAAGTTCTCCAACCTCTGGCCGGCAAGTCGATGCTGCGGTTTCTGCTGGAGCGCTTGGCGCGATGCCGTGCCCTTGACGAAATCATGGTGGTCACCACCGACAGCGAGCGCGACGATGTGCTCGCCGCCCATGTGGTCGAGTCGGGCCACGCGGTGTTTCGGGGTAGCGAAGCTGATGTGCTGGATCGCTACTATCAGGCTGCAGCCACTTGTGGCGCTGGCATCGTCGTGCGCATCACGGCCGACTGTCCGTTGCTCGATCCAGAACTGGTGGACAAGGTGGTTGACGCGTTGGTGAGCCAAAGCGCAGACTATGCGACAAACACGTTGCCTCCGACCTACCCGGACGGGCTGGACGTCGAGGCATTTACCGTTGAGGCGCTCAAACGGGCGTGGGAAGAATCGACGACACCGGCAGAACGGGAGCACGTGACACCGTATCTGCGAAACTCCGGGACTTTCAGGATTGCCACGGTTCACCATGATAGCGATGAGTCACAACGGCGGTGGACCGTGGACCAGGTTGAGGACTACGAAGTTGTCTGCAACGTGCTGGAGGAGTTTGGAGGGCGCAGCGATTTCGGCTGGCAGGAGGTGCTTGAACTCCAGCAACGCAGCCCATGGTTGTTTGCCGCCAACCTAGGGGTGGAGAGAAATGCGGGGGCTGCGCTTGGCACCGGGCAGAAACTCTGGATCCGCGCCAAACGCGTGATCCCAGGCGGCAACATGCTGCTGTCGAAACGTGCGGAGATGTTCCTCCCCGAGCAATGGCCGGCGTATTTCAGCCGGGCCAAAGGGTGCAAGGTGTGGGACTTGGACGGCAAGGAATACATTGACATGTCCATCATGGGCATCGGCACCAACATTCTCGGCTATGGCAACGCCGAAGTTGACGAGGCGGTGCTGCGCACCGTCGGGCTCGGCAACATGTCCACGCTCAATTGTCCGGAGGAAGTGTACTTGGCGGAACAGTTGATCAAAGTGCACCCGTGGGCTGACATGGTGCGGCTGGCCCGTTCCGGCGGGGAGGCCAATGCGATAGCCATTCGCATTGCCCGTGCCGCCACCGGCAAAGACAAGGTTGCCATCTGTGGTTATCACGGATGGCACGATTGGTATCTATCGGCCAATCTGGGCGACGATGAGAACCTAGCCGGGCACCTATTGCCGGGGTTGGATCCGAAAGGAGTTCCCGCCAATCTCCGAGGTACCGTGTTTCCGTTTGTATATAATGACTTTGATGGTCTGGAGGCCTTGTTGAACACCCAGGACATCGGAGTTATCAAAATGGAAGTGATCCGCAATCTGCCGCCGCAGGACGGCTTCCTGCACAAAGTGCGCCAGCTTGCCACCGATCGGGGCATTGTGTTGATTTTTGACGAGTGTACATCCGGATTCCGGCAGACGTTTGGCGGCCTGCACCAGATATATGGCGTTGAACCTGACATGGCGATGTTTGGCAAGGCCTTGGGCAACGGCTATGGGATCACTGCGGTCATCGGACGCCGGGAGGTCATGGAGGCGGCCCAATCCACTTTCATCAGCAGCACGTTTTGGACTGAGCGGATCGGGCCGAGCGCCGCACTCAAGACCCTGGAAGTGATGAAGCGCGTCAAATCCTGGGAGACGATCACCCAAACCGGCATGGATATCACCAGTCGCTGGCAGGCGCTGGCCCAGCACCATGGCCTGGCCATCACCACCAGCGGGTTGGCGGCGCTCACCGGCTTTGCCTTTACCAGTCCCAACGCCCTGGCATACAAGACCCTCATTACACAGGAAATGCTCGGCAAGGGCTATTTGGCTGGGACAAGCGTCTACGTGTGTACCGAACACACGCCGGAGGTGGTCAATGACTTTTTCAGTGCGCTCGATCCGGTGTTCGCACTCATCAGGGAATGCGAAGACGGCCGAGACGTGATGAGCTTGCTAAAGGGGCCTGTCTGCCATGGCGGTTTCAAGCGGCTCAACTAGCAATTCGGCTACCACCCGCTCGCAGCGCCAGATATCCATTGCTCCCAAGTGCCCGGCACGATGTCACTGTTATCACTTCTCATTCGCGCCGACGCCGGAGGCTCGCTGGGCACGGGCCATGTCATGCGCATGATCGCGCTGGCTCAAGCGTGGCAAGCTCGCGGCGGCAGGGTAACGCTGGCGGCCTGTGAGTGTCCAGCGGCGCTGGTAGAGCGCTTGCGAGTGGAAGCGATTGGGTACGAGGCACTGGGACCGGTTGCGCCCGGCAGTGCCGCGGACCTGCAGCGCACCGTTGAGCTGGCAAGAAATTTGCGGGCCGGGTGGGTGGCCGTCGATGGCTATCATTTCGATGAGGAGTATTTCAAGGCTCTCAAGGCGGAGGATTTCAGGGTTCTCGCTGTCGATGACTATGGTCACTGTGAAACCTGGCACGCCGATCTGTTGATAAATCAGAATTTACGGGACGTCGGCGATACGCCACCGTCGCATGTAGGCATCGCCGGTGCGCGCTTCTTGGCCGGTCCGCAGTTTGCCCTTCTGCGACGGGAATTCCGTGAGGGGATTGGTGGTCAATTGCCACCCGCTGCAGCACGCCAGCGCGTTTTAATCACTTTTGGAGGTGTGGATCCGACCGGGGGCACCCTTCAGGTCCTGCAAGCGCTCAACGAGATCCAGGATCCGCCGTTAGATATCAAGGTTCTCGCGGGACCCGCCAACCCGAATCTCGAAGCACTTCGGCAGGAGTCATCCAGATCCCCGCATCCTATCGAACTCATCGCCGCCACCGACGACATGCCCGCGCTTTACCAATGGTCACAACGGGTGATCTCAGCGGGTGGCAGCAGTTGCTATGAGTGGATGTTCTGCGGGGTGCCCGGATGGGTCACCGCGGTCGCGCAGAATCAGGAGCAAATCGTGCGAATCCTGCTAGAGCGCAGGCTTGCCGGCGGGCTTGCCACCATCGCCTCGCTGGGGAAATCCGAACTTGCTGATAGTCTGGCCCGCTGGCTGCGCGCTTCGCTTCGCCGCCAAGCAGCACTGGTGGATGGCTGGGGTGCGTTGCGGGTGGCGGCGGCGATGTCGCCGGTGCCCTGCTGGGTGCGTCCCGTTGACATCAACCGTGATGCCCGGTTCTTGTTTGATCTGGCCAACGAACCGTCCGTGCGCACGGTGGGGAGCCACACGCAAGCCATTGCTTGGGCCGAGCATGTGGCGTGGTTGCAGCGGCATGGTGCCTCCGCGCACAGCCGCCTGATAGTCATCGAAATGTTAGATGAGGGGCCGGTGGGGCAGATCCGCCTGCACGAACAAGCCGGCCAGATTTGGGAGATCGGCATTTCGATCCAGCCGCGCCACCGGCAGGCTGGGCTGGCATCGACGGCCATCGGTCTAGCAATGCGGGAAATGACGGCCTCGGCAGACGTGGCGGGCTGGTTGGCGCGGATTCGGAGCGCGAATCTCGCATCGCAACGGCTTTTCGCCAAACTCGGATTTGTCTGTGAGGCCGCAACTTCAGGCATGCAATCCTGGATCCTGCGGAGCGCGACACGATAACCACCCCATTAAGGAGATGCAATATTTCGAACAAAAGGCGACTTGTTATGTGATCGCGGAGATTTCAGCCAACCACAATGGTTCGCTGGATGCCGCGCTGGAACTGGTGCGGCTGGCCAAGGGTTGCGGGGCGGATGCGGTGAAGATCCAGACCTACACGGCAGACACCCTGACTCTCGACTGCGACAATGAGTTTTTTCGCATCAGCGGAGGAACCTTGTGGGACGGAATGACACTCCACAAACTCTACCAACAAGCCCACACCCCTTGGGAATGGCACCCGGCGATTTTCGCCGAGGCCCGGCGCATCGGTATCGATTGCTTCTCGACGCCGTTTGACGAGAGTGCGGTGGATTTTCTCGAACAATTCAATCCGCCGTGTCATAAGATCGCTTCGTTTGAGTTGGTGCACCATCCGTTGCTCAGGAAAGTGGCGAGGAGCGGGCGGCCTGTCATTCTATCAACCGGGATGGCGACCCTGCGCGAAATTGCGGCGGCGGTGGAAGTGCTGCGGGAAAACGGCTGCAAGGACCTGGCGCTGCTCAAATGCACCAGTGCCTATCCGGCTCCACCTGAAGAGGCCAATCTGGCGCGCATTCCTCACATGGCGCAGGCATTCGCCTGCGTCGGGGGGCTCTCCGATCACACCCTCGGTCTTGGCGTGCCGGTGGCCGCAGTGGTGCTCGGTGCCCGCATCATCGAGAAGCATTTCTGCCGGTCGCGCAGTGAGCCCGGCCCGGACAGCGCGTTTTCGCTTGAGCCGGGGGAGTTCAGAGCCATGGTGGATGCTGTAAGAACCGCGGAAAAGGCGCTCGGCACGGTCACCTATGCCCGCACGGCGAAGGAGTTGTCTGGGCTGGCCTTCCGGCGTTCGCTGTTTTTTGCGCGCGACCTACCGGCGGGACACCGCATCATCGAGGGTGACCTGCGAGTGGTGCGGCCGGGCCACGGCTTGGCACCCGAATGGCTTGATTGCATCCAAGGCAAACCGCTGGCCCGAGCGGTCCATATGGGTACGCCCGCGGCGTGGGAGTGTTTTTGAAGTGCAATCTGGCATGCCGCCTCCTCTCATCCAAAACCCCACCGTCGCATGAATGTCTTATTGCTCCTGGACATGGTTCCAGAATATCACGACCTGTTGGTTGATCTTGGTAAAGCTTTCAATCAAAGGGGGCACCAAACTTACTATGCTGTTGATTCGCCGTTGAACCTGTGGCGGTTCCGCGAGAATCCTCCGGTCGGTGAATATCGGGTGTTTTCCGAGTTTCTCGCCGGCTTCGCTCAGGGCGATGGCAACAGCGAATTTGCGTGGGAGGCGTTTTTCGCCGATTTCGACCGCTACGAGCACTATGGTGTGAACTGGGGCAACAGGCAGGATTGGTATTGCAGGCTTGCCGCTGCCTTGGAGGGCTTCTTCGAGGCTTGCGTGCGGGATTGGAAGATCGAGCTGATTCTATATGAAGGCGTAACCAATAGTTACTCGCATTTTGCGAACCGGATTGCCGAACGCCACGGCATCACATATATCGGAGTTCAGGCTTCCCGGCTGCCGGGACGCCATGAGTATCACGGTGCGAACGAGGATGTGCTGCGGCAGCGAATCAAAAAACATCATGACGCGATTGCCGCTGGACATGCGAGCGATGCCGGCGTTGCCGAATGGGTCGCGCAATACCTGGCCAATTTTGAGGTGGCGACGCCCGACTATATGGCCAGCAACGGATTGCTGCTGCAGGACCCGCTGTCCAAGTACGCGAAATTCGGCAATCTATCAAACCTGTGGCGGCTCGGTACCTATCAATTGCTCCGCCGTGGCCCCGCCGACCGCAATTACCGGAGCGGGCCGCCGTTAACCTACTCACTGATCCACGCCAAAAGGAGTGCGGTGCGCTGGGCGCGCTCGAAGTTACTGGGGAAGTATTTCAGCAGGCCTACAGCGGGAGACCGGTTCTTTCTCTATCCGCTGCATTTTCATCCGGAGGCATCCACCTCGGTGAACTCGCGATGGTATGTCGATGAATACCCCGTGATCAAGAACCTCGCCTTCAGTCTGCCGCCGGGCACGTGGCTCTACGTCAAGGACCATCCGTCGGCGGTTGGCTATCCCAAGCTGGCATTCTATGAGCATGTGTCCCGCCTGCCAAACGTTAAGCTCATTCATCCCGGAGCCAACACCAAGCAATTGATCAGTGACTCGGTCGGGGTCATCACGCAGACTGGCACCGTCGGTTACGAAGCGCTGGTCTTGCGCAAGCCGGTCTGGGTGTTGGGCGAAGTGTTCTATGATTTTCATCCCGGGTGCCTCAAGGTCGGGTGGAACGAGGATCTTGCCAAGTCCCTGCGGCAGCCTCCCCAGGCACCCATCACCGAAGCGCAGGTGCGCACGCTGGTAGCGGCCTACTACTTGGCCACCAAGCCGGGAGCCCTGCCGCTGGGGAGCGAACGGGCCGCCAGCGCATCGTTCGACCAACTAGCCGCGGAAATCGAAGTGCAGGTGAGCCAGCCGGAGTGACGGGGCGGTAAGGTGGTTAGATAGTTTTTGCGCGATCAACCGATGGATTTCAGCGTCATCACCCCGAGCTACAATTATGGCCGCTATATTGGCCAGTGTCTGGAAAGCGTGGCGCGCCAGCAGGGTGCCACGTTTGAACACCTGGTCATGGATGCGGGATCAACCGATCAAACCGCGGAGGTGGTGTCGGGCTTTCCGCACGTGTCATTCTTTCAGGAGCCGGACAAGGGGATGAGCGACGCGATCAACAAGGGTTTCCTCAAGGCCAAGGGCCGATGGGTCATGTGGCTCAATGCGGATGACTTCCTCTTGCCCGACGCCCTGCGCAAGGTGCTGGCATGTATTGCGAGAAATCCGGCGGCTGACGTTGTGTTCGGAACCTATCGAATCGTAGACACACATGGAGCACCCGTGCGGACGATGAAGTTGCTGCCATACAGCCGGTTTGTCAGCGTGCATTATGGCTGCTACGTTCCGTCGACAGCCACCTTCTTAAAGCGGGCACGGACCATCGCAGAGGGTTTTGTTCTGGATGAGCGCATGCGGACGGTGATGGACAACGAATATTATGCGCGACTGAGTCTGGCGGGGAGGAAGTTTGTCTATGCCCCGCAGTTGTTAGCTGCTTTTCGGGTTCACCAAGAGAACCTGAGTTGCGTGGGGGGCGTCAAACGTGGCACGCTGACGGATGAATTGGCGTATGCTAACATGGGGACGGAAACCGAAGCGATCCGGCGCACCTATGGAGTCACTCTGTTTGGCAACACCATATTTAATCATGCCCTGGATTTTTTACTGTATTTCCTTGCATGGGGACTCAAAGGCGTGATGAAGCTTCCCTATTGGTTTGCCACCGGTGTGTCATCGCGCCACTCAGCCAGCTTGTGAAGCGCCAGATGAAATCAAAGCCGCCGACCTGCATTGTGGTGTTTGCCCAGGTGCCCCCGCCCGAGCACGGGCAGAGCCGGATGGTGCTGCTGGCATTGGAGACGTTTCGGCGGAATCCGGCGGCGTTTGAGGTGTATCATGTCAACGCGCGCTTCTCGCATTCGCTAGAAGACATCGGTGAGAACTCGTTGGGCAAGTTGTTTTTAACCACCAAATATCTAGCCCAAGCCATTCGCACGAGGATTCGGACAAGGCAACCGATTTTGTATTATGTGCCCGGGCCGGTGAAGTGGAGTTCAGTGCTGCGCGACTGGGTATTGCTGACGGTGCTGCGGTGTTTCTATTCCCGCGTGGTATTTCACTGGCATGCGATCGGACACGGAGAATGGGCCCGTGGCTCGGACCGGTTGGCGTTGGAGGGGCCGCGCTGGGTGGATCGGCTGGCGCGCAGGATCAGCGCCCGGGTGCTCGACGAGCCCCTGGCATCTATCACCGTGTTGGATAGCTCAAGCAAGGATGCACTTGCCGTTCATTCGCTGCAGAATCTGGTCATTTTCAATGGGATTGAGGATCCCTGTCCGAGGTTTGAGGAGGATCTTGCACCTTTGCGCCTCGCCCAACAGCTGGAGATTGCCACCGCTGATCACCCCTGTTTCAGGATCCTGTTTCTGTCTCACGGCACAGAGGAGAAAGGGACGCTCGACGCGCTTGAATGCATGCGCGAGGTGTTGGAACGTGCCGATGCGGCATGGGGGTTTCATGTCACCTTCGCCGGCGGCATCAGTGATGCCATTCGGGCAAAATTCGATGCTGCGGTCGCCGGTTTGCTGGCGCGCTGGCCGGGACGTTTTCGCATATTCGAGCAAGGCTATCTCACCGGCGAGGCCAAGCAACAGTGTTTTATCGAGCATGATATCTTTCTCGCGCCAAGTCGTTGGGAGAGTTTCGGTCTCACGGTGATTGAAGCGATGGCCCACGGCATGCAGGTGGTTGCTGCGGCCTCGGACGGAGTGGCAGGCGTGTTGCCCGATGGGTATGCCTTCCTCTCGCCGGTAGGAAGCGCGCCGCTGCTCGCTAAAAACCTGCTCGGGTGTTGTGCGAACCTGAGGCAAGGGCCGCGCTTGGCCGATGGGCGGGAGTTGCGGGAGAGGTTTCTTGCGCACTATCAGAAAGGCTATTTCGCGGAAAAGATCACCTCCGCCTTTGTGTGGTTGGGTGGTGGGGCAGCATGCAAGCCAGCGGGCGAGGGCAACCTGCCGGCCCGCGCCAGCATCCAGCCTCGTGCGGCCCTTTGCGTTCAGGTGTATCTGGCCGATCAGAATCCCGGGCATGATCGGAGCTTTGGCATCTCGCGGATGTCACACATGGTGGTGGATGCCCTGCAAACCGGCGGACAGATCCAGATTGAAGCGATCACTTCCAAGACATCGCAGCAAGCGCCTGAGAGTGTGACGGCGGTGCGAGTGCTGCCGTGGGGGACGCGCGGGAAGTGGGTGCGGCTATTGACCGACCATTTCCATCCGTTGTTTCGCAACGGCGCCTTTGTGCCGGAAGTGCACTATTTTCCTAAGGGGTACCTTCCTATGTTAGACGGGTTCTGCAGGCCGTCGGTCGTAACGATCCATGACACGATCATCCAGTACGATGAGGACCACTACCCGCAGTGGCGGATGCCGTGGGAATATGGCTATTGGGCCCTGATGCTCAAGCACACCCTGCGCAGGGCTGACCAGATCATGACGGTGTCGGAATCCTCGAAGCAACAAATTCATGACTTCATGGGGCGCCATCGGATCCCGCCGCGCAGCGAGATCATCGTCACGTATGAACCCTGTTTGTACGAACGCATTGCGCAGCCGGTGGCACCTCAGAAGTCGAACTATGTGATCCATCTGGCATCCTGTGAGCCACACAAGCGCACGGCCCACCTCATTCGCTGGTGGCACGCGGAGGAGGCCAAGAATCGCGACCTGCCTGAATTGCACTTGATAGGCACTGTTCCGCCTGCGGTGCGCGAGTTGTTGGAAAATTCACAGCGCATCGTCAAGCGTCCGTTCTTGGAGGATGCTGATTTGCAGGCGGCCTATCTGGGTGCGCGGGCGCTGATTTTGCCATCGGAAATTGAGGGCTTTGGGCTACCGGCACTGGAGGCCTACTATCTAGGCACACCGGTATGTTTTGTGGCAGGCACCTCGGTGGAAGAGATTCTTGGGGTTGCCACCGGCAAGGGCCGATTTTCATTGGAGCGGGCCGATTCGCTGTTTGCCGCACTAGAAGAGGTGATGCAAATGAGCGCGCAGGAAGTTCATGCATGCGGGCTGAAACTTCGCACGACCTATGCCGCCGCAAAGGTCGCGGACAAGATGGTGGCGGCGTTTGAAGCCGTGAGGGGCTGGCAGTGATCCAACCTCGGCAATTTTCGCGCGGTGCAATGCCGGTGGCGTTGGGCGCCCGCTGGCTCCTGAATTAATCCCATGGCCAGCCTCGTCACATGGCTCCGGACCTTCGGAATTGATCCGAAGCGTGGGATTTGTTCCATCATGGGCATCGGGCGATACTTGCGTGGACGCCGGGAGTTTCGCGCGCGCCTGGGGGAGGATTTTGAGTGGGGTGAGTCGCTGCCGATGCTGGACGAGTGGCAGGCCGCCTGCGGGTCGTTAGGAGCGTATTTTTTCCAAGACCAATGCGTGGCAAGATGGATCTATCAGGTAAATCCACAGCGCCACGTGGATGCCGGCTCAAGATTGGATGGGTTCATCGGGCATCTTTCGGTGTTTCGGAAGGTGGAGGTGATCGACATCCGGCCATCGCCCGCCGTAGTGAGCAATGTGACGTTCCACCAGTTGAATCTGATGGAGCCCTTGCCAGCCGGGTGGATCGAAGCGACCGATTCGCTCTCTTGCTTGCACAGCATTGAGCATTTTGGGCTCGGTCGCTATGGGGACCCAATTGATGTGGACGGTCATCTCAAGGGGCTCGAACAATTGAAGCGAATGGTTGCGCCGGGCGGCAGGCTGTATTTGTCAACCCCGATCGGGCCGCAGCGTGTGGAGTTCAATGGTCATCGGATTTTTGCGGCTGCGACTCTTGCCGGGTGGTTCACGGATGGATGGGAGATCGAGCGCTTTGCAGTGCTCGATGAGTCCAACCGGTTGGATGAGCCCGGGGCGTGGCGGGGGCCGGAGTTAGAGAGACACTTCGGCTGTCGGACGGGTCTGGGAATAGTGGTGGCGCGGAAGAGTCAGGCAGCAGCGGCACCTCACGCCCACGCGGCACAACTCGCAAGACCGGAGGGCGCTCCGGTCATCTCATGATACGCCGCACACTGCTAGATAGGATTCATGACCGGAGTTGGACACTGGTTTCGGCGCTGCTAGAAGCGCCCACGGTGCTATCGGAAGGCTGCGCGGATGCCGTGGACGGCTCGAGCATTTCCGCGTCGCATTGCTGGGCACGGGTCTGTGAAGCTTTTGCGGCAGGCGGATGTCCGAGCCGGCATTTTCGCCGCATGCGGGCGGTGCGTGAAATTGTGGAGACCTTGGGGCCGGTGGATGGCCGCTATTTCGCGCGGCTCGTCCGCCAATGGCAGGCCTCAGTGCTCGGCCACGAGTCATTCTTGAAAATTGACAGATGGGGAGGGCCTATCCGGTGGCCGGGTATTTTGTTAGGAACGGCGGCATCTCACAGTTCCACCAGTCTGCGCTATCTGGCGCATGCGCTCTGGCTCAGGCGCGAGGGGCTGGTGAAGGAGCACGGCAGGATCATTGAGATCGGCGTGGGTTTTGGCGGTTTGGCGGCGATGAACGCCGGGGTTTCCAACGCAACCACCCTGCTGGTGGACCTGCCTCAGGTCGAGCAGACCGCGATGAGAATGCTGCAGGAACTCGGAATCGGTGAATTCTGCCGGACCCACGCGCAGGCGGAGGGATTTGACGATTATTGTGTGGTTTCCAATTATGCGTTCACGGAGCTTTCGGCGGACCTTCAAGGCGAGTATTTCGAGCGCTACATCCGCCACGCCGCGCGCGGTGTGATCATCAGCAATGCCAACGTGTTTGCAGGAGTCATTGGCGGCAGGGGCGACGAGGAACTGCTGGCGTGGTTTCAAAATGAGGGATTGCCAGCGACGCTGGAGAGGACCTGTGAGATTCTCGGGCCGGCGGATCGCTTGTGCAAGGTGGGATTGATCCGTTGGTAGGCTGAATGGCTGAGTGCTTGGCTGGCCGTGAGTCTGGTGATTTTGGGTCTAGCGTCGCTATCATGATCCGCATCGTTCTATTAGGCCGGACCGGCAATCATTTGTTTCAGTATGCGCTAGGCCGAGTGCTGGCGGCCAAGCACGGTGTGCCGTTGGTGTTGGACGCATCGTGGTTCAATTCGGCTGGCTGGGCCGAAGTATCCCATTTCCTCAGGCTGCCGTTGCAGGCGAAAGTCGTGAGGCGTTGTTCGATATCAGCCCGTGTGCTGCGCAAGATCACGGGCAAACATTACTGGGAGTACCGGGGTGTGCCGGTGTTGCGGGAAGCGCCTGCAGATCAGTCATTCGACCGCCGGTTTTTGGAAGCGCCGGGCGACTGCGTGTTGATGGGCTATTTCCAATCGCCGCTTTATTTCCAGGGCTTCGCGGGCGCGCTGCGAAGCGAGTTGAATTCGCTGTTGGGTGCCAGCGTGCAGCCTGCCGCGGTGTTGCGCGACAAGCTGGGCAGAGGTGGTTCGGTGGCTGTGCATGTGCGGCGAGGGGACTATTTGCAGCAGCCGCTTTTCCAGGTGTGCGACTCCCGCTATTACCGAGAGGCGATGGCAAGCATGCGCGCGGGTGTGGAGGGCGCGCGATTCTATATATTTTCGGATGATCCTGAGTGGTGCCGTGCGGAGTTTCGAGCGGCGGATCAGGAGGTGATCGATCAGGGGCAAGCTGCGGCCAATCCGCTTTGCGATCTTCAGCTGATGAGCCTTGCCTCGCATCACATCATCGCTAACAGCAGTTACTCATGGTGGGCGGCCTGGCTCGGGGCCAAGCCGGGCCAACAGGTTCTGATGCCGGAGCGGTGGTATGCCCAGGGAATCAAGGCACCGATTGAGGAGAAGCAGATGCAGCACGAGTCGTAGGTCAAGATTGCTAATGTCAGATCATGCTAACAGCTGGGCGGTGGTCATCCCACTTGCCAACGAAGAGGCCGAGTTGCCGGAGTTTGCCGGGGTGTTGCGCGGGGTACTCGATCAGATCGGCGGAGGCACTGCCTATTTGGTGGTGGACCGGGTATCGAAGGATCGGACACTTGAATGTTGCCGGGAACTGGGCCGGTTGGACCCACGGCTCATCACCCTGTGGATTCCCGAGAATCGCAACGTGGTGGATGCCTATGTCAACGGCTTCAGGGCGGCACTCAAGGGTGGCCACGAGATCATCATCGAGATGGACGGGGGGTTGTCGCATGATCCGCGGGCGATTCCGGTATTCCTGCGGGCATTGCACGGAGGCAACGATTGCGCCTTTGGCAGTCGCTATATGAACGGGGGCTCGATGGTGGATTCGCCATTTAGGCGGCGGTTGCTGAGCAAGGGGGGGACGCTGCTGGCACGGTGGCTGTTAGGCGCGCGATTGACCGACATGACGTCGGGCTTCCAAGGATTTCGGCGATCGGTGTTGCTAAAGGTGGTGGACTATCCACTGCGCTCGACGGCGCACTTTTATCAGACGGAGCTGCGCCACCTGTTGCGGCGACAAAGGTTGATTGAAATTCCGATCCACTATCGCGCGCCCTCGCCACGGGTTTCGCAAGGAGCGATCCGGAATTCGGTGGCGGTGTTGATCCACTATTTTCTGCGGCGCATCCAAGGCCGGTCGCCCTCAATATGAACATGAGCCAGTTTTCCGCCACCGCCCTTGTCGTCACCTCGATCGGGTCACCGAACGCGGCGCTGCGGGGGCAAGCCGCGGGTTGTCAGAAAGCGGGCTGGGACTTTGTGGTGGCTGGGGACAGCAAGAGTCCGGCTGGGTTTGCCATTGAAGGATGCCGGTTTCTGTCGTTGGAAGCCCAGCGTGAGAGCGGCTTTGCGCTGGGGCGGATAGGTCCTGAGCGATCGTACACCCGGAAGAATCTCGGCTATCTGGCGGCCATGCAAGCTGGCGCCGGGGTGATTGTGGAGACCGACGACGACAATCATGCGCGCGCGGAATTCTGGGCGCCGCGTGTGGTTGAGGTGCCATGCCAGGCGGTGGAGACGGATGGCTGGGTGAACGCCTATCAGTATTTCAGCGAGCGCTTCATCTATCCGCGGGGGCTGCCGCTATGTCACGCGCGGGATGTCGGGCCGCCCGTCGGAGCGCTTGCCACTGCCGCATGTCCGATTCAGCAGGGACTGGCGGACAACGATCCGGATGTGGACGCGGTCTACCGG
>Ga0073936_10006020_pt1 | contig 16134 bp, 20 predicted proteins | sample AliMusrvi5mmetaG_FD_87041 | JGI IMG/M metagenome (GOLD analysis project Ga0073936, IMG submission 87041) | Freshwater lake bacterial and archeal communities from Alinen Mustajarvi, Finland, to study Microbial Dark Matter (Phase II) - Alinen... | ecosystem: Environmental > Aquatic > Freshwater >... | reverse complement strand
CGCTATCTGGGATTTTTCCTGTGGCGTGAAATTCTTTGGTTGTTTGGTCATATGTTTGTGGTCCTCGGAATCCATCTCATTGTACCAGATTTCGTGTCCAGGATTTCCCGACCATTATAGACGACACCTTTTCCGTCCATATCCCTGATCCCATAAATATCGGGGATTTTCCGTTTTCTTCTTGACGGAAATCCCGACATCCTATATAGTTAAAATCTCTAACAATTAGAGAAAAGAAAGGTTATGGAAAAGGAAAAAAACGATGATCAGACGGGGAGGATCGTCTCGCTTATCTTTACCGTGCGGAACCTGATACACGAGAAGGCGGCGCGTCCCGACAGTCGGAAGGTCTCGCTGTTTCAGCTGATTACGCTTCGGTTCATACGGTGCGAGCGTCCGACCATGAAGGAGATTGCCGAGTATCTCGGCATCACCGCCCCTTCGGCCACGTCCTTGGTGAACACCCTTATACGCGACGGGATGGTCGGTCGGAAGGCGGAAACGGGGGACAGGAGGAAAGTCCGGATCGTGATCACCGCGAAGGGAACGGTACATATGAATAAGGAGATGGAATACGCGTCCCGAAAGATACGGAAGAGCCTGGAAATACTCACCCGAAAGGAACAGGACGAACTGGAACAGATCCTGGGGAAGACGGCGGAACGTTTAAGAGATAAATAACGGCATATGGAGAAGAAATTTATCGGTATCGGAATCGGGGTGATCCTCGTGATCGGTGTGGTGACGGGAGGCCTCCTGTACGGGAGCCTCACCGCGCGTCCGGGATATTCGGAAACGCGCGTGACAAGGGGGGGTGTGACGGAGACCGTGAGCGTGAGCGGGAAGGTGTCCCCGATCCGTTTCACGGACCTCGGCTTCGAGGAAGGAGGAAGGATAACGGAGCTTTCACGAGTCGTCGGCGATCAGGTGAGGCAGGGAGATATTCTTGCCCGCGTCAACGATGCGGACCTTGCGGCGCAGTACGATGCCGCGCTCGCTTCGGTCCGGGTGGCCCAGGCAGGGTTGGATTCTTCCAAGGCGCTTCTGGGAAAAGACCGCGAGAAACTGACGTCTTTGAAAAAGACGGACGCGAACTCATCCGATAAGAACGCGCAGCGCGACCAGATCGATTCGAGCGTGGCGCTGGTCCAGGCCGGGCAGGCGAATTTGGACGTGGCATCCGCTTCCGTCCGGGCTCTCTCGGCACAGATGGAGAAGACAATCATCCGAGCGCCCTTTGCCGGCATCGTGGCCAAACAGGATCCGCAGGTCGGTGAGTCGGCCACGGTCGGTGCTCCGATTCTGACCCTGATCGACACGTCCGATTTCAAAGTCGAGGCATATGTCTCGGAAATCGATGCGAGGGACATCAAGGTCGGGGACAAGGCGGAAATTTCTCTGGATACCGATGTGGGAAAGACCGTTTCCGCCCATGTGACCGCAATCGATCGGACAGAGACCCTAAAAAACGGGGTTTCGACCTATAAGGTGGAAGCGGGGTTCGACGGGAAGGCCGGCGACATCGTATCGGGATCGGATGCGAACGTGAAGATCACGCTTTCGGGCGTGAATGGGGCGGTCGTCGTTCCGAAGGATGCGATCTATTCGGAGAATGGGCTGGAGTTCGTTTTCGTCTCTTCGGGCGGTACGCGCGAGAAACGGGAAGTCTCGACCGGTATCCGCGGTGATAACGGCATGGCCGAAGTCCTTTCCGGACTTGGGGAGGGAGACACTATCCTGAAGCTCTCTAATTGATTCGATTATCTGAAAACGTATGGAATCAAATATCCTGGAAACTGTAAATGAGGAAGGTGGGCGCGTGTCTGCCAAGAAGGGGCTCCTGCTTTTGTCCGCCACCGGGTTCATCGTTGCCGGAATCGTGACCGGTATGTACATGTTCCTGACGAACAACCGGTTGTATGTGGAAAAAAGCCAGGTTACGGCTCCCATGATCGGTCTTTCGCCGAAGAATGGGGGAATATTGGAAAAACTCCTCGTTGATCCGGGCGATGTCATCACCGAAAACCAGGTCGTGGCCCAGGTCGGGGATGAGTTGGTCAAGACCAAGGACGGCGGGACGGTTCTCGTCGTGGAAAATGAGATCGGCAAGACCGTCGTTCCGGGAGAGGCCGTGGTGACCATCGTCCGGCCGGATGATCTCCGGGTCGTGGCGCAGGTCGAGGAAGACAAGGGCCTCTCCGCGATCAAAGTCGGTCAGCAGGCTTCCTTTACCGTGGATGCGTTCGGGACGAAGACGTTTGACGGGATTGTGGACGAGGTGAGTCCGACATCGCGGGCAAGCGACGTGGTATTCAATATTTCCAGCCAACGGCAGATCAACGAATTCAATGTGAAGATCCGTTTCGATACCGCGAAGTATCCGGAACTGAAAAACGGGATGTCGGCCAAGAGTTTCATCTATACGGAGTAGGACCAGGAAACATCGGACAGATAACGGATACCAGGGAGCGGATATCCCTGAACGGAGCCCGTTATACGAATCCAAAAAAATCCGCGCTGAAGAATCATCGTCATGACCGAAGAGAAGAAAAACAAGCTGCGCTGGTGGATTCTCCTTACGGTGATCGTCGGGACGTTTTTGGGTCGCCTCGACCAGACGATCGTCGGGTTGGCGTTGCCGAAGATCATGAACGATTTCGGGATCACTGTCACGACGGCCGGCTGGATTTCGACGGCCTATATCCTGGCGAACGCGGTGTTTGTCCCGATATGGGGGAAACTCGGCGATACGATCGGGCAGAAGAAGGTGTACATACTCGGTTTTAGCCTCTTTATCTTCGGTTCGATCCTGGCGGGACTGGCCTGGAATCTCGGGTCCATGATCGTATTCCGCGTGATTCAGGCGATCGCCGGTTCGGCCGATTATCCGACCGCGATGGCGATTCTCGCGATCACGTTTCCGACCGGAAAGGAGCGCGCCCAGGCGATGGGAATATGGTCCTCGTCGTTTGCCGCCGCGACGGTATTCGGTCCGTTGCTCGGCGGCCCGCTCATCGACAATTTCGGTTGGCGTTGGGTGTTCTATATCAACCTGCCCATCGGTCTCATCGGATTACTTATGGCCATGGCGTTCATTCCGGAGTCCAAGAAACAGAAGAACTTCACCGGGTTCGACTGGTTCGGTGCCATGGCGCTCGGCGCGTCCCTGACGTCTTTAGTCCTAGTGCTCGACAAGGGGCTCGACTGGGGATGGACATCCTTTGAGAGCCTCGGCTGCTATGCTCTGACCCTGGCTTTCGCCTGGTTGTTCGTGAAGATCGAACGGCGGCAGCTGAATCCGATCGTGGACCTGAAGTTTTTCAGTAACAGCCTGTTCATGAACGTCTTGGGGAACAACTTCATTGTGTTCATGTCCATGATGGGCGCGATCTTCCTGGTGCCGGTGTTCGCCCAGACCTATCTCGGGTACGATGCGACCCAGACCGGGTACCTGTTCATGCCGATGGCGTTCATGATGCTCCTGGCCGCCCCGCTCGGCGCGGGCCTGACGGGCAAAGTCAAGCCAAACCATGTCATCATGGCGAGCACGGCCGTGGCCGGACTCGGTATCTTCCTGCTTTCGTTCCTCGATCCTCGTTCCACCGCGCTTTCGATCATCATCCCGATGTCCGTCATGGCGTTCGGCATGGGGTTCGGCATGGCGCAGCGCACCAGCACCATCGCGTCCGCCGTGCCGGTACAGGAAGTGGGCGCCGCGTCCTCGGTCCTCGCTTTGGCGCGCAATATCGCCGGAGCGTTCGGTATCGCTCTTTTCGGTACCATACTGCAGAATTCCACCTATTCATACATGGTAGCCACGGTTCAAAACAGCGCGGTCAATATCCATGTACCGGGAATACTGACCCGGTATATCCCGCTTATGACGTTGAAGGCGCAGATCCTGGCCTATGACCGGGTGTTCATCATCGCCTCGTTGTTCCTGTTCTTCGGTGCCGTCACGGCGTATTGGATCAAGGTCACGCGCGAATCGGATGTGGAAGTCTTCGTGGAGTAGCCGGTCATGACCATGATTTTCGTTTTATGGAGGCGCTATACCCGGTGCCTGCCGTCGTTTCCGAACGTCTCTTTATGGCCTTGATATGGCCTTTTTCGGCATACTCCGCGAAACATTGACTTTTTCTTAATTCCGTTGTATTCTTAATGACTGATGAGAAAGGAAACTTTGTTTCTCGCGATCGTTCACAGATCGTTCGAAATCAGCTTATCCACGGCTGTCATCCGCATATCGGGAGGATTTTGCCTGAACGGACCGATACATGAAGAAAAATCTGCTGATCATCAAGGACGTCGTCCTGAGAATGGGCGGAACTATCGAGGAATTCGTTCCCGAACGCGGGTGTTTTTATGTGAACGTGCTTGGGAGACGGATTCTGATCGATCACAAGATGTCCATCACCCGGCAATCATTCATCAGTTGGCGACTGACGAGCTGTAAGGACGTGACGCACAAGCTGCTGTGCGATAACGGTCTGCCGACCCCGGAGACCGAATGTTTCTATACGAAGAGCTATGATCGCGGCTCAGCGGAGGAACGATTGGCGACCCTGACGTATCCGATTATCCTGAAGGATGCACAGGGCTCGCAGAGCCTCGGAATATTCCCGTTTATCAGGAGCGTGGCGGATGCTGTCTCGGTACTTGAGCGGGAACTGCCTCGATATAAGAGTATGATCGCGCAGGAGATGGTCTTCGGGAAGGAGTACCGGGTACTCGTCCTCGACGAGAAAGTGATCGGCGCTCTCGAGATGATCCCACCGTGCGCGGTGGGGGACGGTGTGTCCACGATCCGTGAACTCATACGGGGGAAACAGGACGCGACCAGGCGGAGGACCGATTTTGACGAAGGTCTCGATACGATGCTCGCGGAACAGGGGGTCACGCTGGAAAGTGTGCTGTCTAAGGACGGTGTCGCCCATTTCAAGCGGAGTTCGTGTCTGGCTGAGGGCGGGGAAACGCGCGACGTGACCGACGACGTGCACGAAGCCGTCGAGCGGATCTGTGTGGAGGCGTCGAAAGCCGTCGGAAAGCACCTGGTCGGCATCGACGTCATGTGCGAGGATATCGCGAAGGATCCGGACGACCAGTCATTCCATATCCTTGAGATAAACGGGAAACCGGACCTCTATATCCATTACGATCCCACCCATGGTCGGACGCGAAACGTCGTCGAGGATATCGTCCGATTCATGGTCAAGGTAGCATAGGGAATTTTCTCGAATAGGGGACCCGCGAACACGACCGAAACGATAACATCCCGAACGTGGGATGTTTTTCTGCCTCTGTCAGATCGCGATTTTCCGGTCCCAATAAAGGATACATCGCATGGAGATCGATCCGGCGAACATATCCTCGTCGAAGAACTGCGGATCGTCGGCGCCGGCCGCCCCGAGGACGTAGAGAAGGGGAAGGAAGTGTTCGGTCGTCGGGTGTGCCAGCTCCGCTGTTTCCCGACGTTCGAATCCGAGCAGGGCTTCGATATCTTTCCGGACGAGGCTTTCCTTGACGAAGGAGTCGAACTCGGCCGCCCAGGGATGGGTCTCGGGCGAGAGCACGGAAAGATTATGAACGACGTTTCCGCTTCCGAGGATAAGGATACCTTCTTCTCTCAAAGTCGCGAGCTCTTGGCCGATTCCGAAATGTTCTTCCGGTGAAAGACTCTCGTCGAGGCTGAGTTGAATGACCGGGATATCCGCATCGGGATACATCCGAGCCAGTACGGACCAGGTTCCGTGGTCGAGTCCCCACTCGTAATCTTCCACGACGGTCACGCTTCGAACCAGATCACAGATGCGACGCGCCAGTTCCGGTGAGCCGTTGGCCTTGTACTCGAACGCGTCGTAGTGTTCCGGGAAACCGTAGAAGTCGTGGATCGTCCGGGGATGTTCCATGGCGGTGACGGCGGTGGAGCCATGATTCCAATGTTCCGAGTTCGTCCAGTGCGCCGATATACAGACGATCGCCTTCGGTTGGGGCAGAAGCTCGCCGAGTTTTGTCCAGCTTTGGCTGAATGGGTTGTTCTCGAAGGCATTATCCGGCGAGCCGTGGCCGATGAAGAGTACGGGCATCGTTTTTTCGTGGGTCATATCGTTTCGTTACGGTTGGGAAATCATATCGATATGATACCTTTTTCGGAACCGTACGGCCACTCTCACAGCGGATTCATCCAGGACCAGGGAACGGGACGAAAATAAAAACATTCATCATATCCCGGATAAAGCCATGATAGCCCGTTGACAACGTACGTACGCCACTTTACAGATACGGTCCCTCGTTGTAGAATTGTCAGACGCATCGGTAGCCATACGAGCTTCGTCGAACTTTTCTGGGCATCGCCATAAAAAGTGCGTATAATCAATCATATTCAAAGATATGGAACAAGGAAGAATTTCCCGAATCGTGGTCGACCGCGGATTCGGGTTCATCACCCGTGATGGACAGGAGAAAGACCTTTTCTTCCATTCCAAGGAGCTCGAAGGCGTGGTTTTCGAGGACTTGAAGGAAGGGGATACCGTCACGTTCGAGGTGAGCGAAAGTCCAAAAGGGCCGAATGCCACCCGCGTTTCGAAGGTCTAGTATCGAAAACGATCGAAAAGCCTCTCACGGCGGGAGGCTTTTTCGTTTTGCCCGGAAAACGGGACGCGGAAATCCGAATGCGTCCTTCTTATTTTTCCGATATCGCTCAGGTCTGTTCGCGCGGTAGATGTTCCTAGCGGATAGACTTCTTAGTATCTCTCTCGAATCTCACCGCGACAACAAACCGAAAAATCCGCTTGTCAGATAAAATAGAAAGAATGTCAGGTTCACGGTACAACCGTAAACCTGCAAAAAATTCGCCATAATTAAACGTCAGGTGAGGCTGAACGGTTATAAGATACGTGTGAAAGATTGGTTGCAATACTCGCCAAACGGGGATTTGCGTGGTAATATCGGGGCAAGAAGGACGGGTGTCCCGGATATCGGGAGCGCTCGGCCCACTGATCGGAGACGAAGGGCGCGACGGTCACGTCCTCGCTTCCCGCAAACATATGAGAAAGACGCTTATCAGGGGTGCGGACAAGGAGAAGGAGGCACAGGAGCATTTTCACCTCACCCGCCCGCCCCGCCTCGAGGGAAAGGCCAAGAACGCGATGGTGAATCCTGTCCGGAAGCCGAAGACCTCGAGCAGTCGGTTGCCGGAACGGTCAGATCGGAAGTCGGATCAGGAGTAATGGCAAGCCACGATATCCGATCAACCCCCGCCCTTCGCGAAGAGCGGGGGGTTTTCGTTACATACGGGTTGTCTTTACAATACCCCTAGGGGGGTATTAAGATGACACTGTCATGAATAAACCGGTAACATGAAATCGGATATGGCATCGAACAAGGAGAAACTCATGCGGCGGCTGAAGATCATCGAGGGGCAGGTCCGCGGACTGCAGGAGATGCTCGGGAAAAACGCCTACTGTATCGACATCATCACGCAGTCATGTGCCGTGAAGCAGGGACTGACCGCCGTGGAGGACATACTCATGGAAGGACACCTTGGCAGTTGCGTCATCCATCAGATCAAGAATGGCCAGGAGGCGAAGGCGAAGGAAGAGATCCTCAAGGTGTATCAGTTGAAACGGAAATAATGAATAATTTTGAGCATGAAACATATGAAACAGCTCTCGTTCGCCCTGGTTACGGGACTCATGATCGTTTCGGGTATCGTCGGCATCGGGATCGGCTACGCGTTCACGCCGGAATACACGCTTTCCATGTATGACAGGAATACGATGGATCTCGGCGTGGCGGACCGTTGGTTCGATCTGCGATACGTGAACGCCATGATCGCGCATCATCGTGGGGCGATGCTGCTTGCCGAACAGGCCAAACAGAGCACACGACCGGAAATTCAGGAGCTTTCCAAGGAAATCCTTGCGAACGAGCCGGTGGCGATCACCGAACTTACCGCATGGAAAAAGGCGTGGTACGGAGATATCCGTCCGGTAGCGGATCCGGTGGTCGCGAAGCTGGGGTCGTACGATGAGACGTTCGATCTCCGATTCCTGAACGCGCTCATCGCGCATCATAAGAGTGGCATCCTCATGACAAAGGATGTGAGAATCAAGTCGAGCCGTTCCGAGATCCTGAACAATGCTGATACGGTCGAGGTGTTCCTTACTGACAGCGGCGCCATGCTCGCGAAATGGAGAAGCGACTGGTACGACATAAAATAGCGACTTATGACTGAGAAAAAATATCACGTGGAGGGAATGCATTGCGCGAGTTGCGCGACGATCGTCGGGAAAAGCCTGCGACGCATCGAAGGCGTGACCTGTGCCGAGGTCAATTTCGCCACCGAAGAGGTCCGATTGGATACCGGGACAGCGGACATCCCGTTAGAGCGCCTGAACGGAACGCTTCGGAAGCTCGGATACGGTCTTTCCGAGAAGGAATCCGAAGGGGGAGCTGCTGACTCCTTAGTTGCTTCGACATCAGGGCAAGACGGGAAGAGTATCCTTCACGAGCAGGAAGAAAAGATACGGTTCATGATTCCGATCACCGCGCTCGTTTTTCTTATCATGATGTGGGATATCGCCGAACAGGCGTTTCCATTTGTTCCGAATCTTCCGTTGCCGATGGGTCTGTTCTCGGTCATATCGATGGTTTTGTCCGCGGTCGTGATGTTCTGGGTTGGAAACCGGTTCCTTGCCGGCGTCATGCGATTTTTCCAATACGGGGTCGCGGACATGGATACGCTGATCGGCATCGGAACGTCGGCCGCATTTCTTTTCAGCTCGTTCATCACCCTTTTTCCGGATATCGCCTGGACATTGCGTCTTCCGAACGTGACGTATTTCGACGCGGTCATCGTCGTCATCGGTTTTGTGACCTTGGGGAAATATTTCGAGGCACGATCGAAGCGTCGGACCGGGGATGCCTTGAAAAAACTGATCGGTCTGCAGGCAAAGACCGCATTGGTCATCCGCGACGGCAAGGAGGCGGAGATTCTCATCGAGCGGGTCGTAAAGGGAGACTTCGTCGTGGTGAAACCCGGATCGCGCATTTCCGTGGACGGCGTCGTGGCGGAGGGAACTTCGTTCGTCGACGAGTCGATGGTGACGGGCGAACCGATGCCGGCACGGAAGAATGTGGGGGATACGGTGGTAGCCGGTACGGTCAATACGACGGGAGCGTTCACCTTCGAGGCGGAAAAAATCGGCGCGGAAACGCTTCTCTCGGGTATCATCCGCATGGTGGAAGACGCGCAAGGGAGCAAGGCGCCGATACAGGCGCTCGCGGACAGGATTTCGGGAATATTCGTGCCGGTCGTCTTGGGGATCACGTTTTGTTCCCTGGCAATCTGGCTCGTCGTCGGGACGCGGTATCTCGGTTTTTCGCAGGCGCTTTCGTTCGGCCTCTCGTCTTTCGTCGGCGTCCTGGTCATCGCGTGTCCGTGCGCGCTCGGATTGGCCACTCCGACCGCCATTATCGTCGGAGTCGGCAAAGGCGCCAGGGAAGGTATCCTTATCAAGGACGCGGCCACCCTCGAACGGCTTCAGAAGGCGACGGTCATGGTGTTCGACAAGACGGGAACGATCACGGAAGGGAAACCGAAACTCGTTTCCGTGCTCAATCGGTCGGACCGAAGCGATGAGGGGCTGATTTCGATCCTCGCCTCGCTCGAAAGCCGGTCGGAGCATCCGATCGCCCACGCCATCGTGTCGAGCGCGAGCGAACAGTCGATCGATTTCGATGCCGTCGAGGAATTTACGGCGGTCGAAGGCAAAGGGGTCCGCGGTCGCGTCGGCGGTGTCACCTATTATGCTGGGAATACGCGGCTTGTCGGGGATCTCGGCCTTTTATTCGATCCCGAATCGATCAAAGATTCGACGTCCGAAGGGAAGACGCCGGTCGTCCTTTCGACGGAGAAAGAGGTCCTCGGAATATTCATGGTTGCGGATGCCGTCAAGCCGGAGGCGAAAGAGGCCGTTTCCTCGTTGCATGCGCTCGGTATGAAAACGGTCATGTTGACGGGAGACGACGCGGATACGGCAAACCATATCGCCGATCAGGCGGGAATAGACGAGGTCGTGGCAGGGGTCCTGCCTCAGGGGAAATATGCGAAGATACGGGAGCTGCAATCCGAAGGTCATATCGTGGCTATGGCCGGAGACGGCATCAATGATGCGCCCGCCTTGGCGGCCGCCGATATCGGTATCGCCATGGGCACCGGTACGGACGTGGCTATCGAGACGGCCGGCATGACGCTCTTACGTGGCGACATATCGAAACTGGTTAAGGCGGTCCGGTTGTCGAAGCTGACCATGCGCGGTATCAGACAGAACCTGTTCTGGGCATTCGCGTACAATGTCGTCGGTATCCCGTTCGCGGCCGGGCTCTTCTATCCGTTGTTCGGCATCACGCTGAGTCCGGTGTTCGCGGGACTCGCGATGGCGTTCTCGAGCGTGTCGGTCGTGGGGAATTCGCTCCGTTTGAAATCGAAAAAACTATGAAGACATATACGTTCCATGCGACCGGCATGCACTGCAAGGCATGCACGATGCTTATCGAAAGCGAACTCCGTGATGTCGAGGGGGTCGCTTCGGTGAAGGCGACACTCTCGGATGCTAGGGTGCGGGTGACCGGGGAATTCGGCGATCGTGAGGAAGATCGTGTCGCGCATGATCTGAGTGAGACTATAAGGGCGCACGGCTATGTGTTGTCGACCGAAAAAGGCGCTCACGAGCCGAAGTGGTCCGAGTTCACGCTTGCTGCGCCGATCGCGCTCGTCCTGATCGGAGTCTTCTTCGGGCTGCAGCGACTCGGGGTGATGAATCTGGTCACGTCATCGGATGTTGGATTCGGATCGGCGTTCCTGATCGGGATCGTCGCGTCGCTCTCCTCGTGCATGGCGATGGTTGGCGGGCTCGTACTCTCGTTGTCCGCGAACTTCGCCAAGGAAGGGGAGACGTTCCGTCCGCAGGCACTGTTTCATGTCGGGAGACTGGTATCATTCTTCCTACTCGGGGGCATCATCGGAACACTCGGGTCGGTGTTCAAAATCGGGGGGGGCGGAACGGCCGTGCTCGGGTTCATCGTGGCGCTCGTGCTTATCATGCTCGGTATCAATCTCCTCGACGTGTTCCCGTGGGCGAGGAAACTCCAGCCGTCCATGCCGGCATTCATCGGCAAACGGATGCACGGAGTGAAGGAACTCAATCATACGCTCACCCCGCTTCTGGCGGGAATCGTCACATTCTTCCTTCCGTGCGGGTTCATGCAGTCGATGCAGCTCTATGCCCTTTCGACCGGCAGTTTTTCCGAAGGCGCGATGACGATGTCCGCGTTCGCGCTCGGCACCTTACCCGTCCTTGCGCTTCTGAGTTTCAGCTCGATCAGCATCGGCAAAGGGGCCCGTTCTGGGATATTCTTCAAGTCTGCCGGTTTATTGGTCATATTCTTCGGGATATTCAATCTCCTAAACGGTCTGGCGGGTCTGGGAATCATCGCTCCGGTATTCAACTTCTAAAACCGTCAAACCAAAGAGTATGAAAAAGAACAAGTCGACCGTCATCGCCGTCATCGTATTGGGTATCGTCGCGCTTGGGGCAGGGATGTACCTCGGCGTGATAACGAACAAGCCCCCGGAGTCCGTTTCGGTAAAACCAACGGTGAAAAGAGATGCGGTAAGTACGGACGGCAAGCAGGTGATCGAGATCGCTGTCAAGGGCGGGTATTCGCCCAAGGTAGTCACGGCCAAGGCAGGGGTGCCGACCGTCCTCCGTTTCGTCACCGACAACACGTTCGACTGTTCATCGTCGCTTTCCATCCCGGCGATCAACTACCGCAACAACCTCCCGCGCACCGGCACGACGGACGTCGACGTCCCCGCGCAGGCCGCCGGCACCAAACTCCAGGGCGCCTGTTCCATGGGTATGTACGGCTTTACCGTGGACTTCGAATGACGCGTTACACGACAGTGCTCCTTGACTAGTCAAGATAATGCGTATATACTTGAGTAGTCAAATAGTAATCAAGCATATATGGAAACACTCTCACCGTCGGTACGGTTCTTTGTCGAAATGGCGAAGGTGGCTGCGGTCGTGAATCGGCGGTTCGACAACGGTCTTGGGGGGCTTGGGTTCACCGAGTTCATCATATTATCGCACCTGGAAGCGGCGGGGAGTACGGGTATCCGCCGTATCGATTTGGCCGAGAAGGTCGGATTGACGGCATCCGGTATCACTCGATTGCTACTGCCGATGGAGAAAACCGGTCTTGTGAAGAAGGAAATCAACAAGGACGATGCGCGGAGTAGTCTGGTCATGATCGCCCCGGGCGGCAAGCGGAAGCTCGAGGAGGCGATGGAGCGTGCCGAACTCTTGGCAGAAGAGACCATCCCATCCGAAAAGAAAGGTGAGGTGAAATATGTCGCGTCGGTATTGTCCGCGATCGGGGAAGAGATCGGATGACTCGTATTTCGCCGTCGCGGTGCTATTCTGCAGGCGAAGATACCCGTATCATGCTCCGCATATGAATGATGTGAAAAGCCGATACAAGCGATACCTCGATTCCGAAGAGGGCGCCCGGAAGTACAACGAATTCAAGGATATCCTCTACGGAAAGCGGGATTCCCTCGTCGTGAAGCTTTTCGGGATCATATATCCGAAGCTGAACGGCAGGGATTCGCTCCGTGTCCTTGATATGGGTGGCGGGGATGGAAGACGACTCATGCACCTTATCCGTCTGTTTCGGGCGGAGGGAATACGGGTCGAAGCGGATTTAGTCGAGCCGTCGAGGACGTTCACGAAAAATGCCCGAAAGACGGTTTCGGAAAACGGATACGCGGTCCGGGTCGTACGGAACATGTTCGAGGACTTCGAGTCTGCCGACGCGAACGGATACGATCTGATCCTGTCCATCCACAGCATCTATACGTTCCGGGATGACTCGTATCTGAAGAAGGTGCGCGGACTTGCTCCGTCCGGGCGGCTTGGCGGTATTCGTGGCCAATGACGGGAATTCTTTTTTGGGAGGGCTCAAAAGGATAACCGAGGCGTCGTACGGCACATCGCGGAACGAGATCGATTCGTTGCTGCGCGCTTTGAAGGGAGTGCCTCACCGTATGTTGAAATTCGATACGATTTTTTCGGGAGTATCCGGAGCGAGGAGGTTGAATCGGAAGGGAAACCTGATTCTCGAATGGATCGATATGCGTCCGCTTTCGGACATCCCTATGGAAGTCAGGGCACAGTCGGCGCGATTCTTCGCCCGCAGGTCCAGGGGTGGATCCATCCGCGAGAAGGGAATCGTTGTCATGGTCGGGAACTAAAAGAAAATCGCATGAGCCGTACTACCACCTCGTTTCGTTCTGGCATGACCGGAAGGCTTCGTAAAAAAATGCTCGCGTTGATCACCGTGATTTTCTTCCTGAATCTTGTCTGGGAGATGCTTCAGTCGTTCTTGTTCGCGCCGCATTTTTCAGGAGTCGCGGATTTCATCGTGATACATTTCGTCGCGGCATGTATCGATATCGCGATCACGCTATTCATCCTTTTGCCGGAATTGTTCCTGTTCGATCGTTTTCTTCAAAACAAGGCGGACCGGAGGCGCCCGGTGATTACTGCCATATTCGGGTTTCTTGTCGCGGTCGTCCTCGAGAAGATCGCGTTATCCGTCGGTATCTGGTCGTACGGACCGTTCATGCCAATCATCCCGTTTCTCGGTGTCGGTCTGACGCCCGTGTTGCAGATGATGATTCTTCCGGCGTTCGTGGGAAAATTCCGAAGGTATGTTTTCCGGAATAGTAAATGAAAGAACATCTGGTATACTGGCATTGTTCAAGAATGAAGCAAAAACCTATGTCCGAAGCAAAATGGTTCGGGAATAAAGAGCGAGCACAGAAGCCTGAGTTGAAGCCGGTCGGTCCGTCTTTTGAAGAGCTACTTTTTGCTCTTCCGCCGGAAAAGAGGGAGCGACTGCGAGATTTGAAGGATATCCCCGAGGAGATCGCGCAGTTTGAATACGGAGACGGAAGCTATGGAATCGATAGGTCCGGGTTGGATGTGGACAGCCTCTGCATACATGACGAGTATCTGTCGTTGATGAGCGAAGCGAAGGAACTTCTTGATGCACAGCCGAAAACGACCGTATTCGGTCAGGAATAACTCTTGAACGGAAGAGAATCCTGATAGTGATATGGGACGCAAGTAAAAGAATCCCTTTAATTAGGGATTCTTTTACTATTTTAGTTGACAATTGCTTGACAATTAATTTAATATAGATTACAATTGGTTTACAATTATGGATACAAAAGACCAAATCTTAGAGGAAACGAAACGTCTCGGCGGCATGATTAGGACCGTCGATGTCACGGCGCTTTTAGGCGTTTCCCGGCAGTACGCGAGTATCCTGATCGCTGGGCTCGTATCTGGCGGAAAACTCGTAAAGGTCGGGTCGACGAGGGGTGCAAGGTATGCCTTGCCGGAATTTGCGATAAGCCATCCGGATATCTTCCCTTCGCTGTTTACGAAGATATACCGGAATACAGCATTAGAAGAACACAAGGTGCTCGATGAGGTGGAATCTCGGTTTCCAATCATCGTGAATCAGCCCGAGAACGTACGGAGTATTTTCACGTACGCATTCTCGGAAATGCTCAATAATGCGATCGAACATTCGAAATCGAAAAAGGTGTCCGTCGAGGTTTCTGTCAGGGAGAAACGGATAACATTTATTATAAACGATTTCGGAGTCGGGGTCTTTCGGAACATCATGCAGCAGCGTCATTTGACGTCCGAGTTGGAGGCAATACAGGAATTATTGAAGGGTAAGACGACTACCATGCCGAAGTCGCACTCTGGCGAAGGAATATTCTTCACTTCCAAGGTCGTTGATACGTTCGTGCTGGAAAGCTACGGATATCGGCTGTTCGTGGATAACCGCCTGAAGGATGTGTTTCTGGAAGAACTGAAAGGAAAAGGAAATCGGAAGCAGGGGACTCGGGTCACATGTACTCTTTCTACGGATACAAAAAGCCACCTAAACGATGTTTTCAGCCGGTATGCGAACCTCGATGATGAAAGCGACTATGGATTCGACAAGACCGAAATTCTTGTGAAACTGTATACCGTTGGAGGCGTGCATATATCGCGTTCACAGGCGCGCCGTATTTTGTCAGGCCTGGAGAAATTCCGGTTCATCGTATTCGACTTCGAAAAAGTTCCCGTCGTCGGTCAGGCGTTTGCAGATGAGATATTTCGGGTCTTTCACGAAAAACATCCGGATATCCGATTGGAAGCGACGAATATGAACGACGCTGTCCGGTTTATGGTCGAACGCGTGGAGGGGAATAACCCGAGAAGTCAGGATATCTTCATGAAGTGATATGGCGAGCGTATGAACATTTGCATTTTCGGTGACAGTATCACCGAAGCAGTCGACGATAAGAAGGGCGGATGGGTCGGTCGACTCGATTTGAACCGTGATGAGGTGCAAATCATCAATCGGGGAGTCGATGGTGATTCTACCGATGATCTCGTGTTGAGGTTTGAAGCCGATATTGAAGGAAAGAATCCGGATATCATCGTTCTCGCGATAGGCACGAATGATTCCATGTATCTTTCGGATAAGGGTCGTAATCATGTCAATTTTGAGAAGTTTATCGCTAATCTCGGAATACTGAAAAGAATGGCCGAGCGACACGCGAACAGGGTCGTATTCGTCGGCCTGACTCCGGCTGATGAGCGTCTGACGACGCCTGTGCCATGGGGCACGGGAATGCATTACACGAATCGCGAAATAGAACGATATGATCGTGCGATTAGGGAATTTTGTGAAAAGGAAGCGGCTCAATTCATCGACATTCACGCTGGTTTTATGGGGTATTCCCGGAAGTCTGTGCAACAATACACAGATAAGCCATTTTCCTAAAGATGATGAAGCGTCATCTTGACGGACTGCTGGCATACTGTCGACATCAGATATCGAATGCCGTCACGGAAGGACTCAACAGCAAGATTCAGTTGTTAGATTCTAGAGCGTTGTTTACAGTTTCTCATAGATTCTCTGGATAGAAGTATTGTATCAGTTTTTCCAGAGGTGTCATGTTTTCAATGCCTTTATGCGGTTTCACGGTGTTGTAGT
>Ga0073936_10006018_pt1 | contig 16140 bp, 9 predicted proteins | sample AliMusrvi5mmetaG_FD_87041 | JGI IMG/M metagenome (GOLD analysis project Ga0073936, IMG submission 87041) | Freshwater lake bacterial and archeal communities from Alinen Mustajarvi, Finland, to study Microbial Dark Matter (Phase II) - Alinen... | ecosystem: Environmental > Aquatic > Freshwater >... | reverse complement strand
CGCATCGCCCCCGTCTGCCCACTCGCACTCTCCCCAACTGTGGCCCCACGATCCTCAACCCTCCACCCTCAACCCTCAACCCTCCACTGCCCGGGCTGCGCCCATCAGCACGTCGCCTATCCCGCTGAACTCGCGCTCAAGCAGCGCCAGCTCGAATCCCTGCTCGACCGCCAGGCCGGTGTGCCGCGCGACCTCTGCCGTCCGCCGGTTGCCGCGCCGGCACCGCTGGGCTACCGCAACAAGATGGTACTGCATGCGCAACTCGACGGTCGCGACGTCCGCGTGGGTTACTTCGCCGCCGACAACACGACCGTGATCGACGTGCCAGCCTGTCCGCTGGCCATGGCGCCGCTGAACGCCTGCCTGGCCGAGCGCCGCGCCGACCCTTCGTTTCGCCGTACGTTACGCGACGGCATGGCCGTGACGTTCCGCTGGACCGAACGCGATGGCGCGCTCTGGTGGCGCGGGCACGCCGGGGAGAAGGACGTGTGGTTGGTGGAAACGTCCGTGCTCGGTCCGCTCTCGGTGCCGCGCAACAGTTTCTACCAGATGAACCCTGCCACGGCCGACCTGCTGGTCACGGCCGTGCGCGACCGCCTGACGGCGCTGCAGCCGGCCGCCGTCGTGGATCTCTTTTGCGGCATCGGCGTCTTTGCCCTGGCCGCGGCCCAGGCCGGAGTGCCGCAGGTCGTCGGCGTGGATGTGGATGGACCGGCCCTGAAGGCGGCCGCCTACAATGCCCGGCAGCGACAGTTGACAACCATTGCCTGGCGCGCCGGTTCGGCTGATGCGGGGATCGGCAACCTCGCAGGGGACTTCCCGTGGCGGGACGCGGTCCTGGTCGTCGACCCACCCCGCACCGGCCTGGGCCGCGAGGTGATCGCACACATCGCCCGCCATCACCCCGCCCGCGTGATCTACATTTCCTGCGCCGCCGACACCATGGCGCGCGATGCCAGGTGGATGCAGGAGGCGAACTATCGCGTGGAATCGTCCCAACTCTTCGATATGTTCCCGCGCACCGCCCACTTCGAGTCGGTCACGGAATTCACGCGGGAGGACGCCTGAGCCCAGGTCGACAGCGTCAAACGTCCCCCACCGGCAGGTCGATATGAAAGCGCGTCCATTGCCCCGGGGCGCTCTCCACGCTTAACTCGCCCCCATGATCTTTGACGATTCCGTGGCTGATGGACAACCCCAACCCCGTACCCTTGTCATGCGGCTTGGTTGTGAAGAAGGGATCGAAAATCCGCTTGCGCAAGTCATCCGGAATGCCCGGCCCATGATCCTCGACGGTGAGGCGCACGGCACGGGCAGGCCGACCACAGACCAATGACACTTCCCTGGCGCTGATGATAATCGCCTTGTTCGGGTCATGCCCCGGATAGCGCTCGTTCAGCGCGTCACGCGCGTTGGTCAACAGGTTCATGATCACCTGCCGGATCTGCTGGCTGCGGCACTGAACTTCCGGCAGATCGGAGGGCACGTCCACTGTCAGCACGATCTGATCGTGCCGCATCACGGTCTTGATGAGCGACAGGGTGCCTTCAACGATATCGCCCAAGCGCGCCGCCTTGCGGCCCGCCTCCTTATCCTGCCGGGCAAACGAAAGCAGATTCTTCACGATGGCGGCCACGCGTTCGGATTCCCTGCCTATTTCGGTGGCATATTCCGCAACCGGACTATCGGGGCCAAGCTGGTCGAGGATCAACTGCGCGTAATTCATGATGCCCATGATGGGATTGTTGATCTCGTGCGCCACTCCGCCGGCCAGCGTCCCGATGGATTCGAGTTTCTGGGCCTGCCGCAATTGCACCTCGATGCGGTCGTTCTCTTCCTGCAGTCGAAGCCGATCCGTGATGTCCAGCGCAGCCCCCCGGAATCCGGCGAACTCGCCCGCCGGCCCGATGATCGGAACGGCCGTAATGCTGAGGCAGACGGGCCGGCCGGACTTCGTCAACTGGCGCACGACCACCTCGCGCACGGTCGCCTTCGTCCGAGCGCTCTCGCGCCACAGCGCCTCGTGCTTCCCTGCATTCTCTACGAACTCGAATTGCAGGCGCCCCACCAGCTCCTCCGGCCCGTATCCCACAATGGCGGCTGAGCGTTCGCTAACATACGTGAAACGCCCTTCTGCGTTAGTCTCCCAGATGAACTCCTCGGACGCCCCGATGATGTCGCGCAGGCGCTCCTCGCTGGCACGAAGTGCGGCCTGATCGCGCCATCGTGCTCGTTCGCCTTCGATGCTCTGCAGGGCGAACGCCAAATCGTCGGCCAACTCGCCGAGCAGCCGGACTTCTTCAGCGTCAAATGCCCCGGGGCGGTCGGCATAGACCGAAATGGCGCCGAAAAGCCGCGTCGCGTTCACCATGGGCACGGCCGCGAGCGAGGCGAAGCCCCTGGCCCGCGCCGCCTCCCGCCAAGGCGCAAGAAGGGGATCACCTTCGATATCCTGGCATACGTAGCCCTTGCGCGTCCGCAAGGCAGTGCCGATGGGCCCGCGGCCTGTGTCGCTGTCGTCCCAGGTGATACTGACGGTGTCGAGGTAGTCCGCGCCAACCCCGGCGCGCGCCAGGGGAACGACGCGTTTGGAGTCCGGTGACACGCCGCCGATCCACACCAGCCGGTAGCCGCGGGTCTGCGCGAGAATCTGGCAGGCCTCGGCGAGGATCCGATCCGGGTTCCGCTCCCGCACGATCAGTTCGTTCACATTCTGGACCGCGCGCAGGACGTCGTTGAGATGCCGGACTCGTGCCTCAGCCCGCTTGCGCTCGGTGATCACGTCGAAGACGGCAAGAAAATGGTCCTGGACAGGACTGTAGACCGAAATCGAAAACCACATTTTCAACGCATCAACATAGATTTCGAACATCTCCGCCACACCGGTACGCGCTACGCGGCCGTAGCACTCCAACAGCCGGGCATCACTCTCCCGGATGCCGGGAATCACCTCGGAAACCTTCTTCCCGACCACGTCCTTCAACCCGGTGAGTTTCTCGAAGGCGTCGTTGACGGCCAGGTAGATAAAATCCCGCGGCTCCTCGCCTTCGTACACCATGCGGCAGTAGGCAAAGCCGTTCAGCATGTTGTCGAACAGCGACCGATAGCGTTCCTCACTCTGGCGCAACGCCCAGGCCGCCCGCTTGCGTTCCACGGCGTAGCGCGCCGAGCGCACGAGCCGCTCCGCGTCAACCTGCCCTTTGACGAGGTAGTCCTGTGCGCCGTCCCTCACGGCGGCGATCGCCGCCTCCTGATCGTCGTTTCCCGTCAGCACGATCGCCGGAGTGGACGGCGACGCTTTCTGGAGCTTGTGAAAAGTTTCCAGTCCCTGGCTGTCGGGAAGCCCGAGGTCGATCAAGACGAGATCGATCCCGCCGGCAGCCAGGCGGACGACAGCCTCCGCGACTCGCGACACCGCTTCGACCTGAAAGGCAACGCCCCCCCTGTCCGGCAACGCTTCCCGTATCAGGTCGACGTCGGCCGGGTTGTCCTCGACCACCAGGACTCTCAGACTTTCACTCATGGCCTGGTCCTGTTCGGCGGGAGCCTGACGATCGTCAGCCAGAAATCCTCGATGGCTTGCACCACCTTGAGGAACTGACCCAAATCAATCGGCTTCGTGATGAAGCAATTCGCATGGAGGTTATACGTCTTGAGAACATCTTCTTCGTCTTTCGAAATCGTCAGGATCACGACCGGAATCCGTTTGAGGTCGTTATCCGCCTTAATCTCGGCGAGCACCTCGCGGCCGTCCTTCCTGGGCAGGTTAAGGTCGAGGAGCACGAGATCCGGGCGCGACGCGCTTGCGTACTTTCCCGCGCGCCGCAGGAAGGCCATTGCTTCCACGCCGTCACCGACCACGTGCAGCGTGTTATGCACTTTGCTGCTTTCCAGGGCTTCCCTGGCCAGATCCGCGTCTCCGGGGTTGTCCTCCACCAGCAAGATTTCAATGGGTTTCACGAATGGTGTTGCGCTCATGGTGTCAGTCCTCCGCTCTTAGCCCGGTAACGCTCCAATCACTTCGCGAGTCCGGCAGCGTAAAGAAGAACGTTGACCCGGCTCCCGGCTCGGACTGGAACCAGATCCTGCCGCCGTGCCGCTCCACGATCCGCCGACAAATGGCCAGACCGATCCCGCTGCCGGGGTACTCCTGACGCGTGTGCAGACGTTGAAAGATCGCAAATAGCCGCCCTTTGTATTGCGGCTCGATGCCAATCCCATTGTCCTTGACCGAAAACAGCCAGAAACTGTCGCGCGTCGATGACGATTGACCGGCGGCCGCAGCCGCTTCGCGTCCATCTTCGGGCCCCGGGCTCCCGATGACCTTTCGCGCGCCGACATGAATCCGCGGCGCCTCGCCGGGCTTCTGAAACTTGATGGCGTTGGCGATCAGATTCTGAAATACCTGCGCCAGTTGGGAAGCATCGGCCCGGATCGTGGGCAAATCGTCATTCGTGACGATCGCACGATCCTCCTCGATCATCGCCGAGAGATTCTTGATCGCCTCGCCCAGGACGGCATGCGCATCCACGGGCTCCGGCGGCTTGCCGCGTGTGCCGATCCGCGAGTAGGCCAAAAGATCGTTGATGAGCCGCTGCATGCGGACCGCGCCATCCACGGCGTAATCGATATATTTCCGGGCCTTGTCGTCAAGTTGGCCTTCATACCGCTTCGCCAGGAGTTGGGTGTAGCTCGACACCATCCGCAACGGTTCCTGCAGATCGTGCGAGGCGACATAGGCGAACTGCTCCAATTCCCGGTTCGAACGTTCAAGGTCGGCCATCGTTCGCTGGACTCGCTCCTCGGTGCGCTTCCGCTCGGTGATGACGTCGAAGACAGCCACAAAGTAGCCCTTTTCAGACCCATACACGGAGATCGCAAACCACATCTTCAAGGCAGCCACGTACGTCTCGAACTTCTCGGGCACACCGGTCAACGCCACCCGGCCATAGATCTCGATCAGCCCCGGATCGGCCTCCCGTATGCCGGGAATGACCTCGGACGCTTTCTTGCCGACTACATTCTTCAGCCCCGTCAGGGCTTCAAAGGCGCCATTCACGGCCAGGTAGATGAAGTCGCGAGGACGCTCCTCATCGAACACCATCTGGCAATAGGCGAACCCATTCAGCATGTTGTCGAACAGCGACCGGTAACGTGCCTCGCTCTGCCGTAACGCCTCATCGGTCCGCTTGCGCTCGGTGATGTCGCGCCCTGTCACCACGGATCCGATGATCGTGCCGTTAACGTCGCGGATGGGTGCGAAGGAGTAACTCCCCACCCAGGTTTCGCCCGTGTCCTTGCGTCGCAGGGTATACTCGGCGTTGGTGGCCGTCTCACCCCGCAGCGCCCGGGGAACCGCCCACTGTTCCACGGGTGCCAATTCGCCGTTGGGTAGGAAGACATCCAAAATGTCAGGATACTCGGCGAACGTCTTGGCGCATTCCTGCTTGTTCTTGAACCGGTGAAAAGTTGCGAAGGCGTCGTTGAAATCGATGAACCGACCCTCGGCATCCGAGATGAACACGGCGTCGGTCATGCTGTCCAAAGCCGAGTCCAACGTCGCCCGGTTCCCCAGGATCGCCGCGTCGGTCCGATTCGAACCGACGCTATGACCGGTATCATTCACGGCGAAATCGTAACAAGGGACCGGGGTACCGGCCATAGGGGAAAACCTTGGTTCCGTGTAGGCGAAGGCTTACACCCATCGCACCTCTTCCTCCAAGTCCCGGGTCCATGCTGCCCTCTTTTTTCCGGAGCCTAGGGCGCGTCCAACACTCCGCGCACCTTGCGGGCGAGATCTTCGCGCGAGAAGGGCTTTGATAGGAACTGCACTCCCTCGTCCAGTACTCCCCGATGGGCAATCGCGTTGGCCGTGTAACCGGACATGAATAGGCACTTCAGGCCCGGCCTGGCCGCCAGCAGCCGCTCCGCCAGTTGCCGGCCATTCATCCCCGGCATGACCACGTCCGTCAGCAGCAGGTGAATCTCACCCGGATGCCGGACGGCCATGTCCTCGGCCGCCGCCGGGGTTTCCGCGACGAGCACCTCGTAACCAAGGGCATCAAGGAACAACCCACACGTTGCGCGGATCGATTTTTCGTCCTCCACGAGGAGCACCGTCTCTCCCTGTCCCCGCGACGACTGGGACGCGCTGGCGGCCGATGGCTCCATGGTCTTGAGCGCGCACCTCGGCAGATAGAGCCTGAAGGTCGTGCCTTTGCCCGGCTCGCTGTACGCGTTGATGAAACCACGGTTCTGCTTGACGATGCCATGCACGGTGGCCAGGCCCAGGCCTGTGCCACGGCCCACACCCTTCGTGGTGAAGAACGGCTCGCACACATGAGCGAGCACGTCCTTCGTCATGCCGCACCCATCGTCGCTCACGGCGAGCATGACATACTCGCCGGGGACCGCGTCCGCGTGGTCCGCGCAGTACGCTTGGTCGATCGCGATATTGGAGGATTCGATGGTGATCTTTCCGACACCGGCGATTGCGTCCCGGGCATTGACACACAGGTTGGCAAGCAGTTGATCGACCTGGGAGGGGTCGAGCTTGACCAGCCACAAATCCGGGCCCGGCAACCACGTCAGGTCGATATCTTCGCCGATCAATCGCCGCAGCAGATCGAGCATGCCGGCCACGGCATCGTTCAGATCCAGCACCACGGGGTTGATCGTCTGCTTGCGGGCAAACGCGAGGAGCTGCCGGGTAAGGTTGGCCGAGCGTTGCGCGGCGGTGGCAATCTCGTCCAGATAACAACGGATGGGATGCTCGGGCGGCACCTGCTCCTGGCACAGTTCGACGTAGTTGATGATACCCATGAGCAGGTTGTTAAAGTCGTGCGCCACCCCACCCGCCAACCTTCCCACCGACTCGATCTTCTGGGCCTGCGCCAGTTGCTCCTGTAGTTTCGCCCGCTCCGCCTCAGCTTGCTTGCGCGCGGTGATGTCGGCGAACATACAGGCGAACTGGTTGGGCGCGGGCCGGAAGGCCGTCACCTCAAAGTGTTTCTTCAGTTCGGCGGCATAGTTCTCGAAGAATACCGGTTCACCGGTGAGGGCTACCTTGCCGTAGGTCTCGATCCAGTGCCGCTCGGTACCGGGCATTACTTCCAGAACGGTCCGCCCCACCAGTGCATCAGCCTTAAGGCCCGTCATGCGCTCGAAGGCCGGGTTGACAACCAGGAAGCGGTAGTCAACCGGCCTACCCTGCCCGTCGCAGACGATCTCGTGCAGCGCAAACCCTTCCAGCATTTCGCGGAACAACGTCCGATAATTCTTCTCGCTTTCGCGAAGCGCATCTTCGGCCCCCCGGCGAAGGTCAGCCCGAGGTTCGGATTCGTCGTAAGTGCGGTTCGTCTTCATCGAGGTCTGCCTACCGTTTCCGCCGCATTGCGCCCGGCTCAATCTCAGAGCCAAAAATGGTACGCCCCACCACCCAGCAAGTCAATTTCCGGCGAGGTCATCGTGTCCCTTCCATGGCGGAGGGGGAACTGTCCAGATCGAACCCCTTCTCCCGGAACAAGCGCACACAGGCGTCCACCGTTTCAGCGTCGTACTGGATCGCCCGTTTCCCGACGATCTCCGCGAGAGCCGCATCAATCCCCAGCGCCGGCCGGTACGGCCGGTGGCTTGCCATGGCCTCGACCACGTCCGCCACGGCAATAATCCTGGCCTCGATCCGGATGGCGTCACCCGACAACCCGAGCGGATAGCCTGAACCATCCCGCCGTTCGTGGTGTTGGCGGACGATCTCGGCCAGCGGCCAGGGAAAACGCACGCCGCCGAGGATCCGCGAGCCCGTCTCAGGATGCTTTCGAATGATGCCCATCTCCTCATTGCCAAGCTTGGCCGGCGAACTCAGGATTTCTGCCGGCACGCTGATCTTGCCCAAGTCGTGTACCAGCCCGGCGTGGTATGTGCCCTGGACTTGCTCGTCGGTCAGCCCCATTTCTTCGGCAATGGTCCGGGCCAGCCTTGCCACACGCTGCTGGTGCCCAGCGGTATAGGGGTCTCTTGATTCCACTGCGGATGCCATTGCGCAAATAGTCCCTTCCAATGCTTCGCGTAGTTCCGCCGTGCGCTGTCGCACCAGTTTCTCAAGGTTCACCTGGTACCTGCCGTTTTCCGCCTGGAGCCGTCGGTTTTCGTCCCACATCCTCTTGGTCTCGGCCGCCCGGCTCACGGCCTTGAGGATCGAATCCTTGGTGACGGGCTTTGCCAGGTAATCGGAGGCGCCCGCGCGCACGGCGTCCGCGGCCGTCTCCACCGTGGGTTCACCGGTCATCATGATCACCTGCACGTCCGGCGAGGCCTCCCGGATCGCCTGCAGCAGCGTTACGCCGGAGGCCCCGGGCAGGACGATATCCGATACAACCACATCGTAGTCCCCGCCAGCCAGCAGCGCCCGGGCACCCCGCGTGTCCTCCGCCACACTGACTTCGTACCCTGCATCCTGTAGAAGCGACTGGACGCTGAGCCGGATGCTCTTCTCGTCGTCGACGATTAGAACACGGGCGACGCGCGAGACTGCATGTTCGACGGTTGACGCGGGCGTCTGCATGTTCATCTTGCCTTGGCTACCTTGTTCCTGATCATGTCCGGCGGTTCCTGCGCCACCGGCAGTTCAACATGAAACTGCGCCCCCCGGCCAACTTCGCCTGCCCTGAGCGCCGTCGAAGGGCCTGCCCTGAGCGCCGTCGAAGGGCCTGCCCTGAGCGCTGTCGAAGGGCTCTCCACACTCAACTGGCCGCCGTGGTCCTGGACAATGGACCGGCTGATCCACAGTCCAAGCCCTGAATGCCGTGTGCGGTCTTTCGTGGTGAAAAACGGCTCGAACACGCGCTCGCGGATTTCCGCCGCAATGCCGGGGCCGTTGTCAGCGACGGTCAAGCGGACGGCGCGAATGCGCCGATCCGCGTCATTGGTCATTGGAGATTGGGCATTGGACCCATTTCCCAATAACGAATGACCAATGACCAATGACATCTCCCGTGCACTGATCGTGATCTTCTTGTCCTCACCGCCCAAGCGCTTGCCCTGCATAGTGGCGGGCGATGCAGCGTCAAGCGGCCCTTCCCCCCACGCGTCCATGGCGTTCGCCACCAGGGCCGTCACGACCTGACCGATCCGGTTCTTGCAGCAGACCACCGCCGGCAGGTCCGCGGGGATGTCGCAGGACAAGGCAATGCTGCGCTGTCGGGCTGCCTCCTCGAACGGCGCCAGTACGGAGGTGACGATATCGGTCAACGCGACGGGGGCCATCTCCTGAGTGCCACCTTGCTGCGTAAAGTCCAGCAGGCTGTGCGTCATCCGGGCCACCCGCTTGCTTTCCGCGAGAATCTCATCAGCAAACTCGGCGAGCGCCGCGTTGCCCACCGCCCTGTCCTTGATGAGTTGGGCATAGTTCGCGATCCCCATGATCGGATTGTTGATCTCGTGGGCCATGCCGCGCGCCAGGGCGCCGATCGAGATCAAGTTCTGTTCCTGACGATGTTGTGCCTCCATCCGTCTCCGTTCCGTGATGTCCCTCTTGATCGCGATCTGGTGGGTCATCACCCCGCCTTCGTCACACACCGGGGTAATCGAGACCTCTTCGGGGTACAGGCTCCCATCCTTACGGCGGTCGAGTAGTTCCCCTCTCCACACCTTACCGGCGGAGAGCGCCTTCTGGATATCCCGATAGGCCGCAGCCGATTGTTGGTCTGGCATTAGGATGCTCGCGGGTTGGCCGATGATATCCGCCGCGGTGTAGCCCGTCATGGCGGCGAATGCGGGATTGATCCAGAGCACGACGGCGTTGCGGTCGGTAATGACCATGGCCTCGGACGCCGCTTCCATCGCGGCGGTTCGCACCCGAGTCTGAAGCATCTCCTGCTGCAGAGCCTGGGTGCGCTTGGCAACCTGTCGTCGGAGCGTGAAGATGATTCCGATGGCGATGGCTGCGAGGAGCGACGCGGCGACCAACAGGAGCAGGATGTTTCTGGTGATCCGCCGCCGGTCGAAGTCCGGCTCCAACACGCCCAGCCATTTGTTGTAGATTCCCCGGTATTCCCCGGTTTCCTTGAGTTGCCTTAGTCCGTCGTTGAACAGATCACGCAGGGCGGTGTTCCCCTTGGGAACGGCATAGCCGTAATCCGTTTCGAGCAAGCGGGTTTCGATGGCCTGCAAATTATTCCAGCCATTCTTCTTGATCCAGTAGAGTCCCTGCAAATACGTGCCCAGCGCATAGTCGGTCCGACCCTTCTCAAGCAACGCAAGCGCTTCTTCCGAAGTCGCGGCAACGGTCAGTGTGTCCCCGAGTCCGTGCTCCACCGCATACTCGTGCATGATGTCCCCGTTCTGCACGGAGATGCGGCGACCCTTAAGATCCTCAAGGTGACGATACGGCGGCGCATCGTTCCGGGCAAAGACCGCCTGATACACCAGCGTGTGCGGCACCGCAAACTCCACCAGGCGCGCTCGTGACGCCGAATAGAACATACAGGCCAGATCGACTTCGCCGTTCTCGATCTTGCGGCGGACTTCAGTCCACGGGGCGAGTTGGAAAGAGATATCCACCCCAATCTGCCGGGCAATGGCGCGGGCCAGATCGATGTTGAATCCGGACGGATGGCCTTTCTCATCGAGAAATTCATAGGGCGGAAAGGCCCGATCGCCGCCGTAAATGAGGACCCGCGCCAGCGCGGCCTCGCGGGCATCGGCTCCCATCCACTTGCGTTCAAGCGGCCAGTTGATTCCCTCGGCCATGACGATGGCCAAGCCCTCATTCAGGGTGGAAAGCAACGCTCCGTTACCCTTCCGCACCGCGAAACAGAAGGTCTGTGTGAATTCTTCGTTCGGCGTCCCGACCACCTGGATACTGGTGATACCCATGTGTTTGAGCAAAGAGATCCCGATCCGTTTCTGCGCGATCACGGCATCGGCGCGCCCGTCTGCGAGCATCTGAAACACGCCCTCAAAACTGGGGGATGTGAGGATGCGGTCGGTGAGGTGAACGCGCCGGACGAACTCCTCCGCATTGTCGCCTTTCATGACGGCCACGCGTTTGCCTTTCACATCTTCCCACGTTCGGATGTTGGTCGTATCACGGCGGATGAACAGCGCGCCGTGCATGGTCAGATAAGGAACGCTGAAATCGTACAGGGCCTCACGTTCCGGCGTGCGGCCAACCAAGGGCAGGACCTCCAGTTTGCCGTCAGCCAGTTCCTGCTTGAGTTCAGCCCACGGCCCGGTTTTGAACACGACCTCGCGACCCATCGCCTTGAGCGCCGCCCGGAGCAGTTCGACAGAGAAGCCATCCGCCTGCTTGTCGGAAGTGACGATACAGTACGGAGGGTAATCGGGCTCACAGCCGGATAGGACGAGAGCAAGTCCCGGCTGAGGGACAGGCGCGGTTTCGCCGTCCGCAAGTCTCCCCACGAGTGCGGCGATCAGGATGGCCAACGCCTTCGAACGCCGAACTCGGAGCGCGGAGCGCGCAAGCGGAACGGGACACTCGACGTTTGACGCTGGAAACTGGGAACTCATGTTGTTCACACCCAACTGTGTACTGTTCACCGTTCACTGTTTACTGCGGATCTTGACTTATGTCCATACCTGAAGGGGTTCTCGGTGGACGCCGATTTGGCTCGGGACCGGGGACAACGATGACGGTCTACATTGACACCTCTGTGGTCTTGCGAATCGTTTTCCGTCATGCCGGCGCGTTGACCACATTCCCAGAATTATCTGGACAGGATTAACGGGATTTACAGGGATATTTCATCGAGTTCCAATCCTGTGCATCCTGTAATCCTGTCTACATTATTATGGGATTGCTAGTAACAGGCGCGGCTTCGTGGCCGCCGGTGTTAACCGGTGGCAAGTCCATGCCTGGACTATTATGAGATCACTCGTATCCGTCATGATTTCACTGTTCACTGCTTCCCCACACTGGCAAATCCACATGAAACCGCGTCCACTGTCCGGGTTCACTCTCGACGGTTAACGCGCCGCCGTGGTCCTTGACAATCCCGTGGCTGATCGAAAGTCCCAGCCCTGTTCCTTTGTCGCGTGGTTTCGTCGTGAAGAACGGTTCAAAAATGCGGGCTCGAACGTCTTCCGGAATGCCCGAGCCGTGATCTTCCACCGTCGTGCGGATCCACCGATGGCCGTCCCTCTCGATTCGACAGCAGGCGATCAGGATCTGCTTATTCGCGTCATACCCTGGATACTTGTCGTTCAGCGCGTCCCGCGCATTAGTAAGCAGGTTCATGACCACCTGTTGAATCTGCTGGCTGCGGCACTTGATCGGAGGCAGGTCTTCAGGCACGTCCACCTTCAACGCAATCTGGTCGTGCCGCATCACGGCTCCGATCAACGACAGCGTCGCCCCGACGATATCGCAGGGGCGGGCCGGACTGTGCGTCTCCTTGTCATGCCGGGCAAAGGAAAGCAGGTTCTTCACGATCGTGGCCACACGCTCCGTTTCCTTGCCGATCTCAGTCGCATATTCCGAAACCGGACTGTCGGGGCCAAGTCGATCAAGAATCAACTGCGCGTAGTTCATGATCCCCATGATCGGGTTGTTGATCTCGTGCGCCACCCCGCTGGCCAGCGTGCCGATGGACTCCAGTTTCTGGGACTGAATCATTTGCGCCTGCATCTGTTTTCGATCCTCCTCTGCCCGCTTGCGCTCGGTGACGTCACGGATGTTACACTGGATCACCTTGTGGTGGTTCACCAGATAGACGTGGCTGACGAACTCCACCTCCACCCGTTGTCCGTCGCTGGTTTGCAGCGCCATGTCGTCGTAGCGGACGTATCCCTTCTGCTGCAATTCCGTGAAGTTGTTTTGGTTGGCGAATAGATCCTTGAGGAATCCGAGTTCCCAGACCTTTCTTTCGAGGAATACCTCGCGCGAGTAACCCAGCAACTCGACCAGGAATGGATTCACATCTACGACCATCCCGGTCTCGGCATCGAGAATCAGAATGCCGTCTCTGGCCGCCTCAAAGAGCCGGCGATAGCGGGCCTCCGAAGCCTGCAACGCCTCCTCCATCGCCTTGTGGTCGCGCCGGCTGGCCGCCTCCCTCAATTCGCGATCAATGGCTGGGACCAGGCGCGCGAGTTTGTCCTTCATGAAATAGTCGTGCGCGCCCGCCTTCATCGCCGCGACGGCTGTTTCCTCGCCGATCGTGCCTGAGACGATGATGAAGGGGAGGTCGAGACCGCAGACCTGGAGAACGCGCAAGGCCGCGACCCCATCGAAGTGCGGCATGCGGTAATCCGAGACCACGGCGTCCCACGGCTCCGCGCGGAGCGCGGCCTGCATGTCGGCCTCGGTGTCCACGCGTTTCCAGGTCAAGTTAAAGCCGCCGCGCCGGATCTCGCGGACCACGAGTTCCGCATCGCGCGGCGAGTCCTCCACGACAAGCAGGCGCAGCGATTTCGGATTTGGGATTGCGGATTGCGGAGTCATCTGTACCTTCTTGCCGTCTTGATGGTTCTCTTGTTCATCTCCTCTTTGTCCACGCTCGTCTCCTCCGTAATCTGCAATCCGCAATCAAGTCAGCGGCTTGTTGACCACCATCCAGTAAAGCCCAATCTCGCCGATGGCTTCGACGAACTTGTCGAAGTCCACGGGTTTGACGATGTAACTGTTGACCCCGAACCGGTAACTCGCGACCATGTCCTTCTCCTCTTGCGAAGACGTCAGAACCACCACAGGAATGGTTTGGGTCCGTTCGTCGCTCTTGATCTTCTTCAGCACCTCCAATCCACTCACTTTCGGCAGTTTCAGATCCAACAACACCACTTTGGGCGTGTGGTTTGCGTTTCTGGCGGCGTAGGCCCCCGTCGCAAACAAGAAGTCCAGCGCTTCGGCGCCGTCCTTCGCCACATGCACCTGGTTCGCCAAATTGCGCTTCTTCAACGCCCGCAAGGTCATCTCCACGTCTCGCGGGTTGTCCTCGACTAACAGGATTTCCACACCGTTCGCCGTCATTGTCGTGTCTCCGTTTCTATCGATGCATGCGCCCCATGTCTGCCGCGCTCGTCCTTCCGCGGCAACGTGAATCCGAACGTGGCCCCTTCATTCACCTTGCCCTCTGCCCACACTCGTCCCCCGTGCCGCTGGACGATGCGCTGCACCAGCGCGAGGCCAATGCCTGTGCCTTCAAATTGGTCCGAGGTGTGAAGCCTCTGAAAAACGCAAAACAGTTTGTCCTGGTAGGCCATGTCGAAGCCAACGCCATTGTCGGTCACCGTGTAACGCACCTCTTCGCCTTCGACGCGGCCGTCTATGGCGATTGTGGCCACCTGCCGCGGCCGGGTGAACTTGACCGCGTTGGAGAACAAATTGATCAGGACCTCGCGTATCGTGGCCTCATCGCCGAAGGCGGGCGGCAGTTCGCCGATATCCCAGCGAATGGTCCGCCCGGCCGCGACCATCTCGACTTGCCGGCGGGCGTCCTGCGCCACATCCCGCATCTTGATAGGCATCATCTTGAGGTCCTTCCGACTCAGCCGGGAAAACGTCAGCAGGTCGTTGACGAGTTGGCCCATGTCGCGCGCGCTGTCGCGGACCACGCGCAACAGGCGGCGGCCTTCGTCATCGAGGCGCGACGCGTAGTCCTCCTCCAGCATCTTGGCGAACCCGTCCACGGACCGCAGCGGGGCCTTGAGGTCGTGGGAGACCGAATACGAGAATGCCTCCAACTCCCGGTTAACCGCCTCCAATTCGGCCGAGCGATCGGCCAGATCGCTGTTCAGCGTCCGCAAGGCTTCTTCCGCGCGCTTGCGTTCAGTGATGTCGTGCATGGCGGCAAACACGCCGACCACCATGCCGGCCTGGTCACGGTAGACGGCGGCGTTGTAGAGCACGGGGTGAATGGACCCGTCCGTGTGGCGGAGCGCCAATTCGTAGTCCCGCACCGTGCCTTCCCGGAATGCCTCCTGGTAGGCGGCCCTGGCGCGTTCAGGCTCTGTGAAGTAATCGGCAAAATCCGTGCCGATGAGTTCCTGGCGCGACCGGCCGGTGATTGCCTCGGTGGCCCGGTTGACGTCGGTGATCCTGCCGTCGCGGCCTTTGGTCAGGAGCGGATCCAGGCTGGCCTCGATCAGTCCGCGGTTGTAAGCATTGGCACTCCGCACCTCGGCCGTCCGCGCCTCGACCAGTTGCTCGAGGTGGTCGCGATGCTGCCGGAGCGCCGTTTCCGCCTGCTTCAACGGCTCGATGTCCGTGTTGGTGCCAAACCACTGCACGATCTGTCCGGAAGCATCCCGTAACGGTTGCACCCGCGTCAAAAAAGTGTGGAACTGGCCGTCCGTGCCGCGCAACGGAAATTGCATTTCGAACGGTTTGCCGGAAGCGATCGCGCCTGTCCAACTATGCATGACCTGTGGAAGTACGTCCGGATCATGCACGCTCTGCCAGCCCCAGCCTTCCATTTGTTCCGGAGTCGTGCCGGTATATTCATACCAGCGCTGGTTATACCAGAAGATGTAGCCGTCGGCCCTGGCAATCCAGGCCAGTTGAGGTATGGAATTCGCCATCGTCCGGAATTGCTCCTCACTGGTGCGTACCGCCAGTTCCATGAGCTTGCGGTCGGTGATGTCTTGCCCTTGCGCGATGGTGGCCACGGGAGTCTTCCCATCTGCGGCAAGGAGCGTGGCCGAATTCCAAAGCACGGTGCGGACTGATCCGTCAAGATGGAGGATGGCGATCTCGACCGTCTCCCAGCGCTCGCCCGCGGTGGTCTTCTCGATAAGTTCCATCGAACTTTCCACTAGGGCGGGCGGGAAGAGTAGCGCCAGCGACTTCCCGACGACTTCGCACGCGCGTCTGCCGCTCAGGGCCTCGAAGGCTCCATTGAAACGCGTGATGCGGAACTGCGGGTCCCAGACAATGATGGGAGCATTGGCATGGTTGAACAGATTCTCCAGATAGTCGTTCGTTTCCCGCAACTTCTCCTCCGCCTGCTTGCGCACGGCCACTTCGCTCTGCAATGCCTGATTGTCGGCCTCGGCTTTTGCTTATGGCTGATTCTTTTGGCAGGAATGAGAGAGGATGAGTGGGAAGGAAAGCGGGAGCGGCGGGTTGCGGGGAGTTTTGAGGCGGTGTTACGGAGTGCGGCGGGGTGGAGTTGGGGCTGGGAT
>Ga0073936_10006013_pt1 | contig 16147 bp, 7 predicted proteins | sample AliMusrvi5mmetaG_FD_87041 | JGI IMG/M metagenome (GOLD analysis project Ga0073936, IMG submission 87041) | Freshwater lake bacterial and archeal communities from Alinen Mustajarvi, Finland, to study Microbial Dark Matter (Phase II) - Alinen... | ecosystem: Environmental > Aquatic > Freshwater >... | reverse complement strand
TTTTTCGCCAGACAAGGCGGAAGAATGCCGCTGTGGCACGCCCACAGCAAATTGTGACAACGCAGTATGGCGGAAAATACGCCAACAGATGGGCGTTGAGCGGTAGTGTGAACACGCCCTAACTCAGAACCTATGAATGTGACCATCATAGCTGGCACACAGAAAAATCACCACGCATCCTCGAGCATCGCCAGCAACTTAGCTTTGCTCGCTGGCCGTGCCATCTTGTTCAGGTCGCAGCAGAAGTGCTTGCGGTAGATGCGGAACCGGCGTTCGTCCGGCAGGTAGAAGACGTTGATATCGCCGATCAGCAAATCATACGTCCCTTCATGCGGGTTATGCATGTCATAATAAAACACATAGCCGTCATTCGCCAATCCAATTTGTCCGTCAAACCACAGCTCGGTCCATGTGCCGTCCTTTTTATCGATCTCTTCAATCTTCAGGTGGTTGCGGATGGCGGCCACACGTGTTTGGGTGGTTGCCGGATGTTGCGCTAGCGCCAATAGCGCGTGCTCCACGCGATGCAGGTACATTGCGCGCAGGCCATGTATGGCAGCCAGACCCAGAGCGATGAAGAGGATGGGGATGCAAAAGCCGCCTATGAGGCATCCTGCCAGCTTACGCCGTGTCATTGCCATCCCCTTACCACCGCCTATCCCTGCTGGTCCCAATACAGAGTAACGCCGGGGCGGCATCGGTCGAAAGCACGAATCAACCCCGTTCTCTCACGGTCACCACAGTCAAAAACGTCATGACTGCGGTGAGACAGAGGAAACACCTCTTCTTAGCCCGGATTATTCATAAAGAAATTGACTGCCGAGTTGCTAGCAGCCCGCCCGAATGAGATAAAGCTGTGATGAGAGCAAACTACCACTCGCCATGTCCACTACTCAAAATAGAGGTGTTGTGGACATGGCAAGTAGTTTGTCTGATTGTTGCTATTACTCCATACCGGCGCGTTACTCGCCCAGCACCGCAGGCACATTCGTGGTGGGGTCGCTGAACATGAGGCCGGACGGCCAGTAGACTTTGAAGTCCTGCGAACGGCCCCAGGCGGACATGCCGTCAAAGGCGATGCCGATGCGGATGATTTCGCCCGGCTTACCGGTCATTGACAGTACTTCTCCTCCCTTGCGCCCAGCAATGCCGCCTACCAGCTTGATCTCTTCGATGGGGATCTTCGCCATCAGCGTGTAACCCGGTTTGCCGTCCAGTGACGTGCCGACCGCGGCACTCAGCAATTGCCCCAGCGGGTGGTCGGCGACATTGGCCAGGATGGCGCCCCAGATACACTCGTTGGGCATGGGATACATGGCGGCCCATTCTGCCCCGGCTTTGTTGTGATAGCGATACTTGAAGAGCCGCGGCTGCAGCTGCCCATTGAAACCGATGCCGAACTGTTCTTCCTCGATCCACAGCTCGATGCTGTCGTATTCAAACATATTCTCCCCGGTGCTGCGGGCGTGGAAGTGCGGCGTGTTGTCGGTGGTCAGGAAGTAGACATACAGATTTTTGTCATCGTGCGCCATCGCGCCGATGGAGGTGCCGGCCTCGAAGGTCTGCAGCAGGTTGGGGGGGAAAGTGCGTCCCCAGGAAACAATCGGCAGGCTGACGATCTGCGGCGTAATGCCCGCGGCCGACCATTTCGCCCAATCGCCATCGACCGGCAGCGCGGTCACCCGGGGCACGGGCATCAGATTACGCATAGCATTGCCGGCTACTTCGTGTGGAATGGGATTGACGCCCGCCGGTGCACCAGACCCCGCCCACGCCAGCGGGAAGATGGTCCGTTTCAGCGTGTTGGCGCCGTCGATGCGATAACGAATAAAGCGCCCGATGTTGTCATCTTCTACATGCGCACCGGGCTTGCCGTCCGGGCGAATGTAGGCCTGCAACCCCTCGCGGATATCGACCATACCATTGAGCCAATTCGCGCCCCACCCGCAGGTGCCGGTGGCCAGGCGCAGGCCGTCGCTGGAATACAGATCGATAGCGCCGCCGTTAGTATCCTTGCCCGCCATCACCCAGGCCTCTTTACCGTCGTTGATCACGGCCAGGCCGGAGTAGTTGCCGCCGGAGCTCATGGTGAACCACAGCGGTCGACCATCGGCGCTCATTTTGCCTACCCCTGTACCGCTGGCGCCCCACGCCGGCACCATTTTGTTCTGCAAAGGGGTGCACGCCAGCAGGTAGGCGTCATTGGTGCGCTGATCGATGGCCAGCCCGCCCTTGTGGAACATCTCGCGCGGCTTGGCATCCTTTTCGGCCACGCCGCGGTACTTGAGGGGGACGTCGGTTTTCCCATAGACGCCCAGGCTGGTGTAGCGCAAATACCCGTCGGCATCACGTCCCAGGTAGGGGTGCACCGCGATCTTCATCTGGTTGGCGACGGGGTAACACAGGCTGCCGTCCTTGTCGATGCGCAGGTCCGTGTAGGAAAATCCATGGGTGTTGCGGAACGCACCGGCGTAGCGCGGATTGAGCGGATCAGTAATATCGAGGAACGCCTGCCGTCTGGGAATATACGACTCCGCTTTCTTCTCTTCCGCGGAAGGCAAGTAACTGTCGGTCGCGTTGACCAGCAGATACAGGCGCCCATCGATGATGCCGGTGGTCATGCATTGGGCCAGCGAAAGGTTCGGCGCGACCAGACCCGGCGCTTGCCGTACCTGCTCCCACGCCCCGGTGGCATGATCGAGCTTGAAGATATTGGCGCCATAGCAGTAGGCATATTCCGGGTGCTGTGGGTTCGGCACCAACGCATCCAGGAAGTTGCTCAGGCAGGTCATCGTCACCGTCGCTGTTTGCGGGTCAATTGCGCGGATACGTCCGTATTCACACACCAGCAATTGGCCGTCCGGCATGAAGGCGGCATCTCGCAGGCTGCGGAACAAGTTGCCGGAGATGGGCAGCCACTGTCCGGTGGGCTGGTCTTGTCCCAGCGTGCGCGTTACAGCGCCGTTCGCCATCTGTAGGAAGATGATCTTATTCCCGGTCGTGTCGATCAGCGCGACTTGCGTCTTCCCCACCGCCAGGTAACCGGGGGAGAAACCGGGGGTGAAGCGTTTGGCAACCTGCCCTTGCGGGGTGAAACAACACACCTCGTTGCCGCAGAGTACCCAGGCGTTGCCATCGGCGTCGACATCGATATCACCGGCGTTGGGGGCCGGCCAATCTGCCACTTTCGCGCCGGTGGTCAATGCGATCACGCGCACTACGCTGCCGCCGGCCAGGGGCACGGTAACCAGTACGTTGCCGCCGCTCACCGCCACCCCACCGAACGATAAGTCGCTTTTACCATCCATTGTTTTCGCTAACTGCTCGCCGTCGGCCAGGATGGGGTAACTCTCGGCGCCGTTCAGCATCTTGCTGCGCTCGCCTGGCGGCACGATCCGCTGCAGTTCGCGGCCAACACCGATGATCAGTTTCTTCCCCGTGCCTTCGGCGGCAATCGCCCACGGCGATGGACCGGACAAAGCAGACCCACTGATCGGTTGTCCAGTAGCGGCATAATAGCGCATCGGTACGCCCGCTTCGTCATAAATGGTGGAGATGACAAAAGAGCCGTCCGGGAAGGTGACTACGCGCTGCGCATTGTCACAGTTGTAGGTGCCCAGCGGGTTGCCGTTGTCGCCGAGGGTGCCGTCATCCACTATACGCAGGTCATGGGTGATGGTACGCACCTCGTAGGCGCCCGCGGCCACCGGGGTACCGGTGTCATCGCGCCCATCCCACCACAGGTCGCGCACGCCGGCGGCGTCGGTAAGCAGCGTGCGCAGCAGGTTGCCGTCTTTCGCGAGAATCGCGGCGCTCTGCCGCACGCCTTCTTTTGGCAGCGTGACTTTCAATTGCTGCCACCCAGGAGCAGGGACAGGCGCGGGGTAAGCATACGCACCGGTTCCGACGCGGCCATTCTGTGCGGTGAAAGTTTTCCCATCGCGATCCTGCAGTACCGCCGGAGTGAGCGACATGCCGATCAACATACCCGGTAAGCCACCGCCCCAGGTGACGGTGGGGTCGATGTGCAGATCATATTGCGCCGGGTTTATGAACGCCGGCAATACGTAGCTGCTATGACGCTCCTGCCCGGTGGTGGAAAACCATTCATACGCCACGCGGCTGAGTGGGGCCAGGCCCCAACTGCCCATCGTGCCGTTAAAGGTGTTATAGTCACTGCTCCAGGACGGGGCACTGGCGACATCCGCCACCATGCCGGTCGCGCAATCTACCAGCAGGCAGTTGCGTATCTCACCGATGGCGCTATCGAAGAGCAGGATGCCCGAGGCGCTGCACGAGGCGATGGTCAGGTGCGCCAGCCGGGTACGCGTGGAGTTTTTCACCAGCACGCCGATGATCTGCCGCGTGAAGACACCGCTCTCCACGCGAACGTCTTCACACTCAGACAGGCTGATCCCCTTGGCCAGACGATCGAAAGTGCAGCGCTCGATGCGCGCGCGGCGCACCTTCTCCAGCGCCACACCCTCGCCCACACCACGTATCGTAAGGCCGGAAATGAGGACATCCTGTGCGCGGTGAATCTGCAACGCCGGCTCGCCGGGTGTCAGCGCTTCCCATACCACGGGGCCGGGGGCATCACCGGTACGCTTGCCGCTCTCATCGCCGCTGATGGCCAACGGCGTGTCCGCGTTGCCAAAGCGCTCAGCGATAAGGACGGTCCCGCGGTAGGTGCCCGGGCCGATGACGATGCTGTCACCATGATTCAGTGCACGGGCCGCACGGACGATTGAACGAAAGGCGGTTTTCGCCGTTTGGCCATCCGCCAGATCGTTGCCCTGGCCGCGCACAAAATAGGTGGTAGCACCGGCATGGGACACGACGAGTAGCGCCATGCACAACAGTATGATGCGGGTCCAGACAGAACTTTTCAACATAGCAATCTCCTGGGATGGTTTCACCTGGCACGCAGGCGTGTCATCGTATCAGTTCACTATCAATTAGCCCGGATTATTCATGAAGTTATTGACTACCGGGCTAACCCGCATTATTCATGAACGCATGAATAATGCTTCGGTTAGCCAGAGCTTTATTCGCTTCGCGAATAAAGCGGGCTAACTGTGGCATTATTCGAAATGTTATGAATAATGCAGGTTAGGCAGCGATGTGCGGTTTTCCTCTTCGACGAGTGTCGGCCGGCACTCCGAGTCTGCTGCGCCTTGAATGATGCCAGGTGGCCACTTACACGACTCGGTGTAGTGCTTCCGGCGAATATACCGCACCTCGTTGTCGTCGTTGTTATCTCCATCGTAAATTTGAACGAACTGGTCACTAACGGAGAGTCGGGCGTGACTTCAGCTCCTTTTTACGACAGGCAGATCGATCATCACTTTTCTCCAGGCATGCTCATCGCCACCACCCGCCCATCGGCCAGCGTGCCGACCAGTATAGCGGCGGTGTTTGTCGTAGCTGAGAAGTCCTGCGTGAAGAGTTCCTCAGCGACGACCTTCCCGGTGGCATCGAGGATGCGCACCGTACCGCCCCAGTAGACGACCGCGGTGAAGGCGCCGATGGCATGCACGTATTTTACAATACGCGTATCAACGAGATGAGCCCAACTCGCGGTTTTGGCATCGATGGTCGGTAAGCGGCGCACGCCGCCATCGCTTTCGGTGCCAACTAACCAGGCGTCAGCGGCTTTCACCAATGCCACCGGCGTGATACCCGCGACGGGCACGGATTGCACGATTTTCTTCTCCTTGACCGACACACGCTGCAACGCCTGGTTGCCGTCGGAAGCAAGGAAACCGTCGCCATCCGCCAGCACGGGGTAAGTGCCGTTGATGCCGGGGATGGCCGCCACGAATGCGCCGTCAGCGCTGGTGAACAGGTGGGCGCCGTTACCGGTCGCCGCGAGTAAGGTTGCGCCATCGGTGGAGAGCGTCACCTTCGTATAGGCGGCAGCGGCGCGCGGTGCGGGAGGCGTCGGTTTCGGGTCTTTGTTGTCCTTAATCCGTTCCCAGGCTTTCAATGCAGTTTGGAAGGCTTGCAATTGCTGCTGGTAAGCGGCCCAACCGGGCTCCATACCCAACCAGCGGCGCTTGCCGTCGCGGTCCAAGGCGACGACACAGGCATCGCCGGTACCCGCAAACACAGTATTACCGTCTGCTGACACTGCCAGCGATGTGATGAATTGCATGCGCGCATCAGGATATACACGGGTGTCGAAGAGCTGCTTTCCGTTTGCGCCATCAAAAGCAACCACAAAGCTGCCCCCGCTGATCGCCAGTGTGCGGCCCTCAGGCGATGCCGCAAAGGCCATCATTTCTCCGCTGCGCTCGGTGGTCTTCTCCCACACTTTCTTCCCGGCGGTGTCGTAGAGCGTCATTGTACCGTCGTAGCTGGCGATGGATACGCGTCCGTCGGGGAAGGCGGCCATGCCGATGGCGCGGTCGGGAACCTGAGACGTCCATGCCATCACCGGGACGGGAAGGATTTGCGTCTTCACCGTGGCAGGCGTCACCCGGGAACTGGCAGGCAGATTCCACCGGGTCAGCGGCGTCATGCCGGACGTGGCTTCGAAGAAGGTACCCGTCGCCTCACGCATCCCGTCCGCGTCATAGGCCAGGCAGGTGATCGAGTCCACATCATGCCCCAGACTGTCGACCTGCCAGGCCAGGTACCCGCGACTACGACCGGGGAAGACGTCTTTGCCTGGTTGATAGGGTAGCACATTCATGGGGCCGTGGCTCATCGGTCCACCTGCTTTTGTGAGCAGGAACTTCACCAGCGGATTATCGTCGGGATTTCCGAGCACTACGCAGGCGCCGGGCAGATCGTAACCTTCGCTCCATGACAGGCCAATTTTGTCGGCCCATGCACTGCGCTTACCGGGCTTCACTTCCGTCGCTGGGACGATGGCGCAGGTGACATCCCAGTCCTGCAGCGCCGTCGCCAGTCGTTCGGCTTCTGTCTTTTCATACGCGCTGGCGCCGATGATCAGGGTGAGTTGGCGGTGCTTCTTCAGGAATTGATAACAATGCTCGGTGTCGTCGTCAAAGAACACCGCGCGGCGGGTAGCACCCGCGATGGCGCCTACGGTGGCCGGTTGCGTCAACGTGACAGTGGCACGACCCTGCGTATTCGCGAGCAGTTCGGTGACCTCCACCGTCCACGCGCCGGCCGGATCATTCGCCGCCAGCGGCAGCGACAGCCGCAGCAGACCGTGCTCGGTGGCGCGATACAGGCGGTAGCGCACGTCGCCCAGCGGATCGACGACGAGGATACTCAACGGAATCGCCCCCACGAGCGGTTGCTGCCGGGCATCCAGCACCGCTGCTTGCACCTCAAGCGAGAGGGGCGCATCCGGTTGATCGACATAGTCGCGCACGATACGCGGTGGATAGACGGCAACGGCGGCGATTGGCCGCGCGGTGCGCGCGAAGATGCGCATCTGTCCGGGACCGAAGCGGAATGGGGCGGAGAGCTCTTTGCCTTTTTGAACGAAGGGGGTTGCCGCTCCGGTCAGGGCATCGTAGATGGGACGACCGTCCGCCGGGACGGAGATGGTCGCCGTGGCACCGCGCACGGTGTTCTGCCACTGTATATCCGGATCGCAGCGCATATTTACCGCGAACAGGTACTCCACGTCGCCTTCCGCCTGTTTGCGACCCAGGATATCCAGACTGTCGCATCCGAAGACCGGCTCGATGCCATAGGCGGCCAGTTTTTTTCGTAGCGCGATGGCCAGCGGTTCAACATTTTTCATAAAATTGATGGAGGTATAGCGGCTCCGATCGCGCGATTCAATGGATGTATGGTACGCATGATCCATCTGGAGTCCGAGCTTCACGGCTCCCTTGATTTGCACGGTGCATTCGTTATCGAGCAACACCACGCCGCCGCCGGCGATGTAATCTTCCAGTGCCGTGATGACTTTTGGTTCTAGATATTCAATTTTGCTTAGAATAACGACCTTATGGTTCGCCGCCAGTGTACCGTCGAGGATATCTTCTTCAACCACCGGAATGAGCGGCGTCTGATTGCGCATGCCGGCAGCGTAGAACGCCTCGGTGGTGCGCATATGGTCGTTGGCGCTGCGGATATCCTTCATGTCGCTGCGGATCTCCGACTCGATGCCCTGCGACAACGAGTAAAGGATGGCGGCATGTTTGCGATACACCGGCATGGTGGTGAAGATCGTGCCCAGGCGCAGCATGGTTTTGTTATCTTCGACCACGCCGGGCATCCCCGGATCGCGCGAGGGAGACCATGCTTGATACCCCGGCCACATCATCCCCTGCAAGTTCTGAATGAAGGACATGGATTGCTCCATGCGCGTGTGGGCGATGTTCATCGTCCACCAGGTGGGCATGTACCAGCACGGACGGCTCCAGTCGCGGATGCGCCCGAATTCCGACGCCATAGGCGGCGCCAGATTGAGCCAGTAGACATCGCTATACCAGCCATGGCCGTTAATGACGGGCAACTGGCGGGCGATATTGAAATAGTAGCCGTCGGAGAAGGCATCCCAGCCATACATCGTCTGCGTGGCAGTGAGCCAGTCCGGGCGCACCTGACGCACGCCGGAGGAGACTTCCTTCCAGCACGCTTCCATGATGCCTTGCTTCCAGGAATTCATCGCGCGCCAGCGCTGCATAGCTGCTGGGTCATCCTTCACCGTATAGTATTGCTGGGGATCGGCGCCATACATGGCTTGCCAGGCACGGTCCTGTGCGGCGATATTGTACGGGTTAAACTCTTTGGTGATCGGATGCGTGTTCCACGTCAGCCCCGGTTCGTCATAGAAATGCACGCCGATACAGTTCGGCGCCGTGCGGTCCTTCAGCGCCTCCCGGCTCGCGCGCAACCGTCCCTCGCGCATCACTGCGGGGTCCGACCAGTCATTGAGCAGGTTGCCGTCGAGTTGATGCGCGCCACCAAGCACCATGCCGCGCATGAAGTCGGTACCGCCGCGGATCGACGCATCACCGTTCCCCTGCGTGTAGGTAATGTTATAACCCATGCCGTCTTCACCGATCAGTTGTTGGGGACGCCCCGTCGGACCGGCATGATTCCAGTCGACAATTTTAAAGGTTGATTGGCGCAGGTGGCTGAAGATTTCCAGCGCTCCGTCAACAGCGGCGCCATCGCATGTGACGTGCACGGCATAGGCGCCTGGACGGAGCAGGCGACCGTTCAGGTGCAGGTGTTCTGTCGCCACAGCTTTACCGTCAACAAGGGCCACCGCGGGCGCCGGGAAGGTCGCACTTATGCTCCCGCCGTCGTTGCCGGTGAGCATCACCGTCAGCGCGCCTGCCGCCAATGCGGTGGCGTCCGCGCGCACTACCGACAAATCGATCCATTCATTGGTCTGATAACAACTGCGCTCCAGTGGCCAGAGCAGGCGCAGTTCGGCCGCCTGACAACGGCACGCGATGGAAAGTAACACGAGAGCGAGGAGGACAGAGTAACTAAGGCGCATGAGCGACTCCTTGGTGGTGGCCTGGAAAGATTGGTGTCCAGGTCAGCACAGGTGAGTAAAACAGTATCAACAACGATTATACACCAGTTCATATCGGGACGGTAGACTGGCTCTCGAGATGCGAAAGATCGATAAACGTGGTGGTGGAATGACGTTACTCGCGGAAGAAACAGCAACTTGCAACAATCAGGTTACCTCAATAGTGGAGTGAGAACTCGATGGTGCGCGAAACGAAACATCCCACCGGTCAGATCGGCGTTTGGGGCGACAGCCTGGTACATGGCGGCAATGATTTAGAGCACGGTGGTTGGGCGACGCGGCAGAAACTCTATCTGATGCGCCGCAAATTGGGCGACCATGTCTTCGATCTGGGAATCGGCAGCAACAACAGCCAGGATGTGTTGGAACGCCTTGTGCCGGAACTGCGCGCGCGGCAGTTGTTTATTGACTACGTATTGATCTCTGTTGGCCTTAATGATCTGGCCTACGACATCAAACTCACTACCCCGGATACGTTTCAGGCGAATCTGGCCGCCATCGCATCCTGCGTGCGCGACGCCAACAAATGGCTGTACCTGCTGACCATCACGCCTACCAATGTCGTGTCGGTCGCCGCCTGGGAGGAACGGAACGACATTATCAGGCATATCGCCGAGGCATCCGGCGCCGGGATTATCGTTTTCAGTGCGTGCCTGACGCTTGTTGAGTTGCCGGACGGCGTGCACCCCACGGCAGAAGGACACGATAAAATATTCCATGTGGTGAAAGACGCATTACTCCGTGACGGAGCCATCCGTCCCGCAGGATGATGATTGTTTGCAGGACTGCTGTGTGACGCTGAGGAAGCATACAGTTTCACAATACCGGTATGTATTGCGTTGGTCGCATTTCGAACAGCTGGCCACCGGCGATGGTCTAATCGCGATGACATAATGTGTTCACCAAGGCTTCACGACCAGCGCCGGAACCTTGCGGTGAGGCCATCTTGTTGGCAAAGGTGGGCATGCGTCTCACAAAGAGAATGCAGCATGGTTGTCAGCCAGGGGAACGCGAAGAAGCGCCTGGGGTACCACCCCTTTCCCGGAAGGTGGTGAATGCTTCAGAAAAGTTCCTCAGCTAGCGCGACGATGATTCCCTCAGGGCCTCGCATGTAGCACAGCCGGTACTTGTCCTCGTACTGGACCACCTCGCCGACGAGTCCAGAGCCATGGGTACGCAGGCGGGCCACGGTGTCGTCAAGGTCGTCGACCGCGAACATGATCTGCCGAAGGCCCAGCGTGTTCGGCGGGGCGATCGCTGGCTCAGCCCCGACCATATCCGGATGGCGGAATTTCGTCAGTTCAACCCGCCCGTGGCCGTCCGGGGTCCGCATCATGGCGATGTCGACCTGGACGCCTTCGAGCCCGCAGATATGGTCCACCCATGGCCCCTCGACCGGCATCTCGCCCTCAAGCGCCATGCCAAGGATGGTGAAGAAGGCGATGGCGGCCGGAAGGTCATCGACGACGACGCTGACGTGGTCCATTCTTTTTATTGTCATGTCCAAAGTATATCACAGGTAGCAGTTCGATTGGCCCGGCGCCCGTCGTGTGAGGGGTATATCCGCGTATCGTCATGCCGATTACCGATTCCAATACGTTTATACTGCAGGTCGAAGACCCCGGGATGTCTCTGGAAGACCTGTCCGGCATGCAATTGAGTGTGAGAAAATACGTAGTGTTGCGAGAATCAAAGAAGCTTACGGCGTCCAACTGTGGATGACTTCCACCCCAAAAGTTCGAAACACATGCACACCGTTTTTTCGCTCCTCTATTCACCAACCTCGAACCCTCCGACCGCTTCTCGCCATTTTGAACGTATAAAACTGAAGACGATATTGGGGGGTCGTCTTCAGTTTCCAGTGAGACAGAGAGAGCAATCAGAGATGGTTGAAGACCACCTAAGGCGCTGAGAGTGGAAAAATGGGGATTTGTCGGCTTGAGGTCGTCCACTGTTTTCCTACACGGGGATTTAGTTCGGGGGCCACGAAAGCGGGTACAGGCACGCATTTTGCAGGATCACCTGGTAAAGAGCCATTGGATTGCCTGGCAAAATGCGAGCCAGTCCCCGTTTTCGCAATACGTTTCAATAGACTTTATAGCAGTCATTATTCGCAATGACATTTCCTTCGATCTGCACGGAAGAAGCGTCGCCACGGCACACGGGGACCGACGACAAGCCCAGGGAGAACCTGCGTACCCGTCCAATCGATGATCCTTATGGTCTACACCGCGCTTGCCAACGCGCTACCCATTTGTTGTCCCCACGGCAGGTGGCCTACCGCTTGGCATTTTGGCTGGGCACGCTCGCATCGATAAACCGTTCACCCCGCACAGTCTGTGCCATACTTTCGCGACGCGACTGTATGCGCGGACAAACGATTTGCTGGTAGTGAAACGCGCCTTCGGGCACCGGCAAATTGCCATCACGGAAATCTCTACGCATCTGGTCGTGAAGCCATGGAAGAGGCGCTGGAGCGTTTATAGGACTTCCTCGCCACGCACAAATCAGTGCCAATTGCTCTGCCACCACGGCAGCAGCCATCTCCGGGGAAAGTGATCTCTACCACTGGGTGAAGGCCCGGTCTGCCCAGTCCTCCGCGTTCATTATCGGTAGCGTATCCCGTTCTGGATCAGCGGGGATGGCATGCGCCCACTTCTCCTGATACTGGTCTGCCCAACGGCGAAAGCTCTCCTCATCGTCGGCGAAGACGGATTTCGCCCGGGCGAAATTTGCGGCGTTGTGCGGTCGCGCGCCACGGACATAGGCCGGATAATACGCCGTGCGCAGCCCAGCACTTTTCCCAAGTATTTGGCGTCATACATGCCAGATACGGCTCGATCAAAAGAAAGGCATGCGCGCAGTAGAGCGAGATGTTTATCATCCTCCAGTCCTTATTTCTGCAGATACCACTGGCAAGAGGGGATACTCTCAAAAATGCGTGGTGCAGCACCGGCGGGAGTACTCCATTGCAGGTGGATGCCATGGTTGGTGGAGGGATGGCTTCCCGCGTTGGTGTATTCGAGCTTGACCGGATAGAGCTTCCCGGCTTCCAGATAGATAGTATCGTTGACGACAGGCCAGAAGGGACCGACGCGTTTCCCATCGATCCATAATACGCCGATGCGCGGCCAGTCCAGGAGGATGGTATACATGCCCGTCTGCCGCGGCTGGAGGAAAGCGGTGAAGCGCGCGCTGAAGTGCCCGGTGCCGATGGGCTCGGGAGCCTTGCCGACGCCCCAGATCAGCTCCATGCTCTGTTCGACGCGGGTGGCAACCTTGTTCTTCTCATCGAACCCGCCGCGGTAGTACTCGGCGAGGACGCCCTTGCCATGTCCGGCAGGCATGACTTGCACGGGATTGAGTGGGAAGAGGCGGGTGGTGGGGATAACCTCTCGTGGGCGGCTGGGACTCTCCCAGGTGAGCGATAGGCGGCTGTTGGCTTTGGCAGTATATTCGAGCTGGATGTCGATCAGCTTGCCGGCCGTGAGCGGTAACTCGGCCGGCGTGCTGTCGACGGCCGGCGTCCACGCATCGATGAGGGTACGGCCATCGATGACCAGCCGTACGCCTCCGGTGGTGGTGGCAGTGAAGGTATACAACTCGCTGAATTCCGGCAGCAACTGACCGCTCCAGCGCACGGTGGCAGTGCCGGGCTTCACGCCGGCAGGGAGAGCGGTCGACGGCCATTGCGGGAGTGGGTCGACGCGGGTGGCGACCACGTGGGTCACCTGCGCGTCATCACAATAGTCGGCGCGCAGGCCGGTGCCGCCTTCAGGCGGTGACGCTGCCAATTTGATGGCGCCGTTTAGATGCACCCAGCCATCCCATCCGCTGATGCGGTAGATGCGCCCTTCATTGATCCCATGCCCCATGAACAACACTTCGCCGGTTTTGTGGTCAGTGAAGAGGGTGCTGGAGAGGGTCTCGGCGCCCAGTCCATATTTCCACAGCGGCGTGGTGCGAAGATCGACATTATCCATGATGCCGCCGACCCACAGGCCATCACCATCCCACACGTATGTCGTCGCCGGGTGATCGCCTTCGTAGAAATCGGTGAGTACCAGGCAGCCGTGGGTGCGCCCGGCAATGCGGCGGAAGGTACCGATAACGCCAGGCGGCGCGGTCTGCGTCGCATGCCCCAGCGTTTTACCCACCATCCACTGCAACGCGCCGTTAGCGTTCCACTTCACCAGGAAGGAGTCTTTCGACTCCCCGAAGCCAGGCATGGCGTCGTTAAAGGCGCCGAAGAACTCCCCGCTGAGCGGATCTTTATAGAGATACGAACCCCAGCGGCCTTCGATGCTGGTCACCCGTGATGGCAATTCGATGCCCTTTTTGCCCATCGGAAAATCCGCATACCGCGGCGATCCGACGGCATTCCAGCCCGCCAGCGGGTATTGCTGTATATAAGACGGTTTGCCGTTGATGACGCTTGTATACTGCATGCTGTCATCCACCATGGGTAATGCGGTCCAATTTCCACCTTCCTGGTGAAAAACCATCTCCTCGCGCTGCGGCTGGCCGTCGCCGTTGGCGTCGGTCCACAGGTAGGAATCATCGCCTGCACCGGCCCAGTCCTTGATGAGTTGCGGTTGGGCATTCCAATAGTGGCGGATATGGGTATTGCCCACCGCAGCGGGGAGCAGTCGCCAGTTCTTCTCATCCACCCGTAACACGCACACTTGCTGCCGTTTACACAGGTAGGTGACGCCGTTGTGTTTGCGGGCATCCCACAACCAGCCGTTGCCTTGCCCACCGACCAGTCCGTTCGCCAGACTGGTGGTGTGATAGACGGAATGCACCTTCCACGAGTGTGTCTGGTAATTCACCGTCACGCGCATCAGGCCACCCCAGTCAGAGGCCATCCACACCACGGTGGGATCATCCGGGTCGAAAGTTACCCATGGCGCCCACACCTGCCCGCCATACCATTCGTGTGCGAGGTGGCCGTTCGCGGTAAACAGGCTGGTACGCCGCGGCGCGGCGTTGGGCTCGGTGATGGCGAAACCGCCGTGCGGGTCGATGGCGATGTCGGAGGGTGCACAGAAGCTTTCCTGCATGGCGATGGTATACAACCCATCCTGTCGGCCCCCGGCACGACCATAGACGGCTTTGCGCTTGCCATCGGCGCCGAAGCGCGACACTTGCTGCTTCTCGCCGCCTTCGATGACCAGCAAATCCCCGCTTGCGCGCTCCACCGCCAGCCGTCCCGGCGCGATGAGGCCAGTGATGAATGGGACCGGGGTTTTCTCAGCGCGACTCACGCGGAAGATGGAGGTGTCGGAGACTACATACACGGCACCATCGGCGGCCAACGCCACTCCGCACGGCGCCTTGATACCGGTCACCTCATCGAGCAGCTTGCCCGCCGTATCGAACCAGCGGAGGGTATCGTGGTTGGCATAGGCAACCACCAGTTCTCCGGTGCGTGCATCCAGATCATACGGGAACGCTTTATCGCCGTCCCACGCCACTTGCACTGTAGTCTTCCGCGTGCCGGTGGCTGCATCATATGGCCACACCTCGCCGTTGGTGCCGAGGACATAGAGAGTATCGCCGGCCACCGCCATACTCGCGCCGCCTGTCCACGGTATATGGTTACCCGCTGACCACAGGCGCTTGGCGCCGTCGCGGGTGGTTTTCACCAGATAGTTCTCGATATTTTCCGTGCAACTGGCCGCCACGTAAACGCCCGTCTCATCGACTGCCACCGCACTCGGTCCGCCGTGACAGCCAGGCGCGAGCTGCGTGTAGTTGTCGCCATCGGGATAATTGGAGCCGATAGTGAGCAGGTACTCCGCCGACAACCCCGCGATGCCCAGCAACTTCCAGCGGTACGTCCCCGCCGGCGCCGGCTTCCCCTGCTCGTCACAACCATTCCAGATTTCCGTATGCGCCCCCGCCGTCCGCGGCGCGCCGTGCAGCAGTTCGCGCACGACGGGCCCATCGGCGGCGTAGATATTAATCGATACGCGCGTCGCCTTTGGGAGTGTATACGAAAGCAAAACACCACCCGCACTCCATGCCACCACCGAGCAACACCACAATACCACCACAAGACCGATCCGCATCGCATCATCCTTTCGAGGTGATCGCAGCGCCGCTCAAAAGAAAGGCCTGTTCACTTGTGTAAACAATATCACCATCACCTTATTTGAAACAAGCAGTTGGATAATGTTGTTGGAATAGCAGTTCCCGCCGTTCGCGCTGCCGTCTAAAGATCGCGTCTTCAATCCCGCCCCATTCACGGTCCAGTGCTGACATCTGCGCGTATCAATGGTTGATCTCCGAGGTGAGCGCCGGTAATCGTTTCGAATTCAACGCGCTCATTCATCGGGACTCCGCATCCGTAATCAGCGTTGTCCCTACTCGGTTAAACGGTATTGTTGATGTCGGTTTTGTGGTTTATCGGGTAACGTGCGTTCAATATGGCCTGCTTCAATTGCTGGATGCAACTATACCTGCCTGAATTTCGCTAGATTATGCAGGCCAAGTAAATCCATTAAGTTTTTCGTGAAATCGGCGCCTTGCAGATGGGAAGAAAGTGCGATTTCGGCACTGACATGGTCGGTATATTGAGCAGTGACCGGGGTGGCCCCCCAAGTCCTCTTCGAACTTCGCTGCCGGCAGGAATGTAATCACCACGGACCCCGTCTTCCCAAG
>Ga0073936_10006011_pt1 | contig 16151 bp, 8 predicted proteins | sample AliMusrvi5mmetaG_FD_87041 | JGI IMG/M metagenome (GOLD analysis project Ga0073936, IMG submission 87041) | Freshwater lake bacterial and archeal communities from Alinen Mustajarvi, Finland, to study Microbial Dark Matter (Phase II) - Alinen... | ecosystem: Environmental > Aquatic > Freshwater >... | reverse complement strand
TCGCTGCACTGGTCCGCGCAGAAGCAGTACAGCCAGGCATGCACGCGCAAGCCGCGCGGCTTCGCCGCGGCCAGACATGCCGCGAGCTGATCTCCCTGTTCCAGCAAAATCCGCGAAGGCGGCAACACCGCGCTGCGGTAGTGCGAAAAACCAACCCCGCCCACGCACAGAAAGAGGTCGGAGATGCCGTTGTCCTTCAGCATCTGGCAGGTCCGCTCCCAGTCGCCCGGGTAGAGCCCCATGCCGGAGCGGTCCCACACGGCGCGGATTTCGCCGCTGCGAGGCGTCTGCATCCAGCCATATGCCAGCTCCATCTGCCGCTGCAGATTGCCGGCCTGCGTCCAGGCCGCGAAACTCCGCCCCTCGCGCAGCGCAGTTTCCGCCGCCTCTTCCGCTGCAGCGGCCGCGCGCGCCGTGGCCAGCACCATCCCCCGGCGCTGCGGATCGTCCACGCGCCGGGCCTGTGCCGCCATGCCGGCCGTACCATGGAACGGTCCGGTCTGGCGCGCCAGCGCCAGCCGGCGCTCCGCCGCCGTCCGCCACAGCGACGGATCGCAGGAAGCCGCCAGCGCCAGCAGCAGTTGCGCCTTGGCGTCCACGTCGCCGTCGCCCAGCAGCACGTGCGTCATCCAGTAACCGTACCGGCACGCCAGCCAGGCCGCCTCCGGCGTGCGCTGGCCGCCGCGATCCTCCCACCAGGCCAGCGCCTGCGAGGCGCCGGCCACTGGTTTCACGAGGAAGAGGTTCGGCGAAGTCTGCAGCACGCTCTTCGGCACGCCCTGCGGGCGGGCGTCCTCAAAATGCATCCTCGACCAGCGGCCGCCGGTATCGCCCTTCGCGTAGCCAACCAGTTGCACGCCCATGAGCTCGGCCAGCCCCGGCGAGGACGAATAGCAGACGATCAGCCGGCCGCCACTCCGCACGTACCGGCGCAGCGTAGCCAGCGTAGCGGGCCCGGGATTGCCCAACTGCACCAGCACGGCCACACGGGAGCCGGGGAGCAGGTCGTCCAGCCGCGTGTCGCCCCCCATGACTGCGTCGATCCCCGCTTCGCGGTACCAGCGGAAGGCGTGCCGCGCCAGCGAGAGCGCGAAACCGCGCTCGGTCGGCGCCACGGACTCATCGCCGTAAACGATCACGACCTGATTCGAGACGCCAGCCGCCAGCGCGAATTTCGCGCACATCAGCACCGCCGCCGCCAGCATCTGCACCCTGCGAAACATGCTTCTCCCCGTTCGTGCCCGGCAGTGTCCGGGCGCCCGCCGGTCCTGTCAAGCGCCGTCACACGGCCGGCAGATCCCCGGCGAGCCGCTCGCGCAGTGTCGTGCGGCGCTCGCGCACCTCGTTGTTGCGGATGGCGATGCCCACGGCCTTGGCCGAGCCGACCACGCAGACCAGCTTGCGGCCGCGCGTGATGGCCGTGTAGAGCAGGTTGCGCTGCAGCAGCTTGAAGTGCTGCGTGTGCAGCAGCACCACCACGGCCGGGTATTCGCTTCCCTGCGACTTGTGGATCGTACAGACGTAGGCGAGCTGCAGTTCGTCGAGGTCCGCGACTTCATAGCGCACCGGCCGGCCGTCGAACGCCACGACCAGCGCGCGGTCCGCCTCGTCCACGGCCTGCACACAGCCAATGTCGCCGTTGAAGACCTCCTTGTCGTAGTTGTTGCGGATCTGCATCACGCGGTCGCCACGGCGGAAGACCGCGCCGCCGCGCGGCAGCGACGGCCCGGTCGGATTGAGCGCCTGCTGCAGCACGGCGTTGAGGTTCTCCGCGCCGAGCGGACCGCGCCGCATGGGGCTCAGGACCTGGATCTCGCGCATCGGATCAAAGTGGAACTTCTGCGGCATGCGGCGCGTGACGAGGTCCAGTACGCGCTCCAGGATGAGCGCGGGCTCGGCGGTCTCGATAAAGTAGAAGTCGCCGGGCCCTTCGCCCGTCTCGAACATCTCGCCGTGGTTGACATGGTGGGCGTTGCGCACGATCAGGCCGCTGGCGTCCTGGCGGAAGATCGTGGTGAGGCGGCGGCAGGGGATGGCGCCGGAGTGAATGGCGTCGCGCAGCACGTTGCCGGGGCCGACGCTGGGAAGCTGGTCGATGTCGCCCACCAGCACCAGGCAGGCGTGCGGCGGCAGCGCCTGCACGAACTGCTCCATGAGGCGGATGTCGATCATGGAGGACTCGTCCACGATAAACGCGTCGCCTTCCAGCGGATGGTCTGCGTTGAACGCGAAGGCACGCTCGGCCGGCTGGTACTTCAGGAGGCGGTGGAGGGTCTGAGCCTCGCGGCAGGTGGCCTCGGCCATGCGCTTGGCCGCACGCCCAGTGGGTGCGGCGAGGTGCACGACGAGCTTGCGCGCGCCGAAGATCTCGACCAGCGCGCGGATGATGGTGGTCTTGCCCACGCCCGGGCCGCCGGTGATGATGGCAACCTTGGACGCGAGCGCCGCCTGCAAGGCGTCGCGCTGCGCGGGCGCCAGCTCGATCCCCATCTTGCGCTCAGCCCAGGCTACGGCCTTCTCCGTGGGGATCGGCGGGAAGCGGCTGGGCGTCGCGAGCATCTGCCGCAGGTGACCGGCCACACGCCGCTCAGCCTCGAACAGGCCGCGCAGGTAGACGCGGTCCTGCTCGCGCACCAGGCGTCCATGTGCCAGTTCGTCGGCCAGCGCCTCGGCTACAACCTCCGTCGGAATCTCGAGCACGGCCTGCGTCTGCAAGACCAGTTCCGCCTCGAGCGCAAAGCAGTGCCCCTCCTCAGCCAGCGTCAGCAGCAGGTGCGCCAGCCCGGCGCAGGCGCGCAGCGGCGATTCCGGCGGAATGCCCACGCGCAGCGCAATGCGGTCCGCGGTCTGGAACCCGATCCCCCAGACGTCCGCGCAGAGCCGGTAGGGGTTGCGCTTGACCACCGCAATGGCGTCCGCGCCGTACTGGCGGTAAATGCGCGCGGCCTGGGCCGTGCCAATGCCGTGCGCCTGCAGGAAGATCATGATGTCGCGCACGGCGCGCTGCTCGACCCACGACTCGCGGATCATCTGGCGGCGGTGCGGGCCGATCCCTTCGATCTCCTCCAGGCGCTTCGACTCCTGCTCGATCACCTCGATGGTTTTTGCGCCGAACACCGCCACGATGCGCTCGGCCATCACCGGCCCCACGCCGCGAATCAGCCCGCTGGACAGGTAGCGCCGCAGCCCCTCGACAGAGGTCGGCGTGATGCACTGGATCAGCTCGGCCTGGAACTGGCGGCCGTGCTGTGGATGGCGGACCCAGCGCCCCTCGGCGATCAACTCCTCACCGGCCCAGAGCGCCGCGGTGTTCGCGACCACGGTGACACTTGCCACGTCGCGTCCGGACGGCTGCAGCGTGCAGACCGTATAGCCGGTGGCCTCGTTGCGGTAGAGCACGCTCGCCACCGTGCCGGTGAGACGCTCCCGCGGAGTCTCCGGAACGTCGTCAGGCGGTTTGGGCGATCGACTCATGGCAGTGTTACGCGCGGCTGCCCAACTGGCAGGCAGCCGTCCATAGCGTTGCCGGAAGCGCGCACGCGCACAAGAGAAAAAAGGCGGGCTCGGTGCGTTTCGCGCCGACCGGCTGGCAATGGACTTCACACGCTCAACGAAGAAGAATGGTTATCGATCAAGCTTCCATTCCCCATTCACCTTGATCAAAGAACAACTATATCTGCCAAAATTATTCGTTTTGCCGGCAAGTTGTATAATGACAACACTGGTTCCTTCTCCGGTCTCGCGTTCTTTGATTTCACCTGTCTTGCCTTCCGAGAAATCTAACTGGCCGTGTTCCGTAATGAAATCAAACCCATCGCGGTCCATTTGGGTGACTTCTCGCTTGGCTGTCTTCCTAGGCTTGCAATACGATACCGCCGTTGCGTAGTCGCCCGTATTTGCGGCGCGCAACGCGGCCAGCAACACCTGCCCCATTGGCCCTGGTTCCTTAGCCATCGCCGATGCGGTTGTGGCTGTCGCCGTCGATATTTCCGGTTTTCTTTCCGAAACCAGCGGCAGGTTGCGCAGGCGATCGAGATCAACGAAGTCTTCGACCAACGACTTCAATTCCGCTGCCTCCAGCGTCTTCTTGAGCACATGAACGGTCACCTCGAATGCACCGACATAGACGGTGATCACACCATCGCCAAAGCAATTTGACAAATAGGCGTGCATGCCATCCCGACAGGGCGTGCTGTTGGCCGGCGGCACACTGTCGCCCACGAGGCGGACGCCGACCAGTACGGACGGCTGGCCCTCCTTCTGATAGGTCAGCGTACAAGTGATGTAGCATTCTGTCTCGCTCCTGCCAACAATCTTTGCGCCCGCAAACGCCCCCTTACCCGGTCGGTACACGTGGTCTGTAAGTTCCTTCATATAGGCCACATAGGTCGGATGCAGAGATGCAGACAGGTCGGACAGTTCTTTCTCCTGATGGACACGCAGTTCTTCACCGACCTGTTCCAGTTTCTTTTCGATCTCCGCACGTTGCGCCGGTGTGCCGGCTTTGGACCACTCGACATTCAACGGCTTGAGCATGGTATGCTGTGCAGCGGCCTGCTGCGCACGCAGAGCGGGAATCTGCAGCAATACGCGCGCTGAGGCTAAGAGTGCGTCGCTTGATCCACCTGCCGACCCGGCCGCATTTGTGTCTGCCCGGATCGGTCCGGTCAAAAAAGCAATCACCGTCGCGAGCGCGCCACCAAACATCATCATCCTTGTCTGCATGTGCTTTTGTTCTCCAGCTGGAAAGAATATTAGCCGCAATATGCGGGGAAGGTAACACACCAGCGGCGCATGTCGAGTCTGTTCTGAACAGCCTCGCCGAGACCGGATCATGGAGGGGATTCGCGATTTTCGGCGACTTTCCTTTACTTCGCGTTTCTATGAAATTTCTCTGTGTTCTCTGCCTTTCTCTGTGACCTCTGTGTCCAAAACACCCGTCTCGCGCCAGTCTCTAGCCGAACAGGAGCCCGGGAATCTTGCGCCGAACCCGCCCTTTGGCCTATGCTGCAAGGCAATCGCATTCCGCGAGGGGGCTTCCGCGCATGGACACACCGACCGTTCCACCGCCGCCGCGTGTGGCCGTGTGGCTATTCTATGGCGTTCAGGTTCTGGCCATGGCCGGACTGCTGGCAGCGCTGGTGTGGCTGATCGCGGTGCCGCCCTTCCCCGGCCGGCTGGCCGGCGTGCTGGTTTTCGTGGCAGCCTGGCTGGAGCGCATGTGGTCCATGTACGTGCGGCTGGGGCGCGGGCGCGCCTCGGCAGCCGCAGGGCGGGATTGGAGCGCGCTCGCCGTCGGCTATTCGTTCGCACTGGTTGTAAGTGGCGGAATCGTGGAGTTTCTGCTGCGGCGGCACGGGCTGGGCGCGGACGGCCACACCCTGGCTGGCGTGGCCGTGTACGCCGCCTCGCTGGCGCTGCGCTACTGGGCCTTTGCCGAGCTGGGACGCCAGTTCCACATCGACGTCTCTGATCCCGGACGCGACCGCCGGCTGATCCGCACCGGCCCCTACCGTTTCCTCCGCCACCCGATCTATGCCGCCTCGTGCTTGGAGGCTGTAGGGCTTCCGTTACTGCTCGGCGCGTGGTACGCGCTGGCGCTGGCGGTATGCGTCTTCATCCCGTTGGAGGTGGCGCGCGCACGGTATGAAGAGCGCTTCCTGCGCGAAGTTTTCGGCCCGGACTACGACCGGTTCAAGGCCGAAGTTCCCGGCTTCCTGCCGCGGTGGCGAATATAAATCGCCAAGTTTCTTCCGCATTTCCACTTGCCCCCAGGCAGGCATTTGGCCATGATTTGCGGCTTTCCGAACCGCACACCCATGAGGAGAGTCTTGCGATGGGCACCCAAGTGAAGAAAGTCGGCATTCTGACCGCAGGCGGGCTGGCGCCGTGCCTGAGTTCCGCCATCGGCTACCTGGTCGAGCGGTACAGCAAGGTCGCGCCGGACATCGAGATCATCTGCTACGTCAACGGATACATGGGGCTGCTCCAGGGCAGGAGCCTGCGCGTCACACCGGACGTGCGCCGTAGCGCAAAGGCGCTCACGGAGCACGGCGGCAGCCCGATCGGCAACAGCCGCGTGAAGCTCACGAACGTCAAGGATTGCGTCAAGCGCGGCCTTGTTAAGGAAGGCCAGAATCCGCAGAAAGTCGCAGCCGACCAGCTCGTGAAGGACGGCGTGGACGTGCTGCATACCATCGGCGGCGACGACACTAACACTGCCGCTGCGGAGCTGGCAAAATTCCTCCAGGCGAACCACTACGCGCTGACCGTGGTCGGCCTTCCCAAGACGGTCGACAACGATGTCTACCCCATCCGCCAGAGCCTCGGCGCGTGGACTGCGGCCGAACAGGGCGCGCGCTTCTTCGCCAACGTCGTGGCGGAGCACAACGCCAACCCGCGCATGCTGATCGTACACGAGGTCATGGGGCGCAACTGCGGCTGGCTCACGGCCGCCACGGCAGCCGCCTACCGCAAGCTGCTCGACGGCCTGACGTTCGTCCCGGAGATCGGCCTCAGCCGCATGCGCAAGGAGGTCCATGCCGTTTATATCCCGGAGATGGCGCTGGACGTGACGGCCGAGGCCGCGCGCCTGCGGCGGATCATGGATGAGAACGACTGCGTAAACCTCTTCGTCTCCGAGGGCGCATGCGTGGAGAACATCATCCAGGAACTGCAAGCCAGGGGCGAAGAAGTCCCCCGCGACGCCTTCGGCCACCCACGGCTGGACAAGGTCAACGTCGGCGGCTGGTTCGGCAAGCAGTTTGCGGAAATGCTCGGTGCGGAGAAGACGCTCGTGCAGAAGAGCGGCTATTTCAGCCGCGCAGCGCCGTCCAACGCCGCAGACCGCGCCCTGATCCGCCGGTGCGCAAATAAAGCGGTGGCGTGCGCGCTCAAGCGCGTGCCGGGCGTGGTCGGCGAGGACGAGGACCGCGGCAACAAGCTTAGCGCCATTGCCTTCGATCGCATCAAGGGCGGCAAGCCGTTCAACCTCGACACGCCCTGGTTCGACGACCTGCTGCGCGCCATCGGCCAGCCCAAGGGCGCGAAGGTCGAAGTGAAGCACTAGATTTTCTGCGCCAGAAAATCTTTGGTTGAAAATGCGATCGAGTACCGATAGCGACTCCGACCGCCGAATTGCCGTGCCTCCCTCCTTGCCCCTGTCGGCGGACGGGTGTATAAAACGGGCTTCTCAGGTGTGGAGACGGCTGTATGCTGAAATCGCTATTCGCCAAAGTCTCGCCGGGCCTCATTGTCAAGGAAGCCACGGCGGCCGCACGTGCCGTATCCGAACACGAGCAGAGGCTGATGGCCATCTGCCGTCTGCCGGCAGACCAGGCCTTGCAGGAGCTTTCCGCTCCTGTGGGGGGGCTGCCGGACGAGGAGGTTGCACGTCGCCGCGCCACCTATGGCGCCAATACGGCGGGGCAGCGCCAGCGGGCTGGCTTCCTGATGGACATCTTGCGGCGTTTCTGCAACCCGCTGGCCATTCAGCTCCTGATCATCGCGGGCGTTTCCGCCATCATGGACGCTTTTTCGCATGGCGACTACAGCACGACGGCCATAGTCGGCGGCATGGTCGTTCTCAGCGTCGGCCTCTCGTTTGTGCAGGAAACGCGTTCAAGCCGGGCCGTGGAAAAGTTGCGGGCCATGGTGCAATCCTCGGCCGTGGTGTTGCGCGGCGGCGTTGAACTGGAAGTGCCGATCGATGAACTTGTTCCCGGCGATATCCTCCTCCTGCATGCCGGCGCGATCATCCCTGCGGACTTGCGCCTGCTCAGCGCCAAGGATTTTTTTGTCAGCCAGTCCGCCCTGACTGGCGAATCCATGCCGGTGGAGAAGACGGCCGATGCGTCGGACAGCCAGGGACGCGGCGCGTTGGCACTGCCCAACGCCTGCTTCCAGGGGAGCAACGTGCTCAGCGGCACAGGGCGCGGCCTAGTCGTGAACACCGGCACGCGCACCTTCTTCGGCGCCATCACGGAGCGCCTCGCCGGCCAGCGCGTCCAAACCAGTTTCGACAAGGGGATCCGGGATTTTACCTGGCTCATGGTCCGCTTCATGGTGGTCATGGTCGCGCTGGTCTTTCTGATTGTCGGCCTGACCAAGCATAACTGGTTCGAAGCTTTGTTGTTCGGCCTCTCCGTGTCCGTGGGGCTGACGCCCGAAATGCTGCCCATGATCGTGACCGTCAACCTTTCCAAAGGGGCGCTCATGATGTCGCGCAAGAAGGTCATCGTCAAGCAGCTCCCCTCGATCCAGAACTTTGGCGCCATGGATGTGCTCTGCACGGACAAGACCGGCACGCTCACCCAGGATCGCGTGGTGCTCGAGCGTCATGTGGATGTGACCGGCCGCGAGAGCGAGGACGTGCTGCGCTACGCCTACATGAACAGCCATTATCAGACCGGGCTGCGCAATCTTCTGGACCGCGCGGTACTGGCCTGCACCGATCTCGATGTTGAGCGCAATTGCCGCAAGGTGGACGAGATCCCATTCGATTTCACCCGGCGTCGCATGTCCGTGGTGGTCGAATACGGCGACGACAATGTGCTCGTCTGTAAAGGCGCCGTGGAAGAGGTGTACAAATATTGCGACCGCTACCAGGTGGACGATGAGATCTATCCGCTCATCGACATCATCAAAAACGACCTGATCGAGGAGGTAGAAGGACTGTACGCCGATGGCTTCCGCGTGCTGGCCATCGCTTACCGCGAATTCCCGAAAGATAAACAGGTTTTTGGCGTGGCCGACGAAACCCAGATGATCCTGCTCGGCTACATCGCGTTCTTCGATCCGCCCAAGGATTCCACCGCGACGGCACTGGCTTCGCTGCGCGCCGCCGGCGTGCAGGTCAAGATCCTCACCGGCGACAACGCGCTCGTGACGCAAAAGGTCTGCAAGGACGTGGGGCTGGAGATCAAGCGCCTGGTCACGGGCGACGAACTGCAGAATTTGTCGCAGGAAGCCCTCGACAATCTGGCCGAGGAAGGCACCGTCTTCGCCCGGCTCGATCCGGCCCAGAAGGAACAAATCATCCAGGCCCTGCGCCGCCGCGGTCATGTCGTCGGCTACATGGGCGATGGCATCAACGACGCCCCCTCCCTGCGAACGGCCGACGTGGGAATCTCCGTAGATTCGGCCGTGGACGTGGCCAAGGAGGCCGCGGATATCGTGCTGTTAGAAAAGAACCTGCTCGTGCTCGAGGATGGCATCATCGAGGGACGGCGTGTGTTCTGCAACATCGTCAAGTACGTCCGCATGGGCGCCAGTTCCAACTTTGGCAACATGTTCAGCGTGCTCGGCGCCAGCTACCTGCTGCCGTTCCTGCCCATGCAGCCAGTCCAGCTTCTGACGAACAACCTGCTGTACGATTTCTCGCAGGTTGGCATCCCCACGGACCGCGTGGACGAGGAATGGGTCGCGAAACCGCGCCGCTGGAACATGGACGGCATTCGCCGGTTCATGCTCTATATCGGCCCGCTCAGTTCGGTCTTCGACTACGCCACCTTCGGCTTGATGTGGTGGTTCTTCGGCTGCCACGCCTGGCAGGCGTCGGCCGACGGCGCGCCTGCCCCCTACCTAGAGAAGCTTTTCCAGACCGGCTGGTTTGTGGAATCGCTGTTGACGCAGACGCTGATCGTGTACATCATTCGCACGCGTCGCATTCCCTTTATTCAAAGTTCGCCTTCGCCGGTCATGCTTTTTACGACGCTGGTGGTTATGGCGGTTGGCGCATGGATTCCCTATTCGCCGCTGGCGCCGATGTTGGGCTTCGTACCGCTGCCGTGGACCTACTGGCTCTGGATAGCCGGGTTTCTTGTGGTGTATAGCGTGCTGACGCACAATGTGAAAGTCTGGTTCTTTAAACGCTTTGGAATGGATTAAGCCATGCAAGCACTGCTCGACGCCCTGCACAGCGGCCGTCTCATCGAGCTGCCGACAAACCAGAAGGATTCGGCGCTTCAATTGCTGGCGCATCTGATTGAAGCCGTGCCGGACCAGCCTGTGGGCGTGGACGTGGTGGCGGCGGTGCGGGCGCGCGAACTGACCGGCAACACCGGTCTTGGCATGGAATGGGCCTGTCCGCACGCGCGCATTCCCGGCGAGGGCGATCTGCTCTGCGCCATCGGATGGAGCCCGGTCGGCATCGACTATGGCGCGCCCGACGGGCGTGCCGTACGCATGGTCATCATGTACCTGGTCCCCGAAAACCAGCGCAACACCTACCTGAAGGAGGTGTCGATGCTGGCCAAGAGTCTCACGGGAGACGAACGCTTCCAGCACCTGGAATCCGCCACCAACCTGAACGCCGTGCGGTTGCGCCTGATTGACCTGGTCAGCTCCGCGCTAGAAGCCACCGGCCCCGACGCGCGCGCACGCATGATCCGCCTTGAAGCCCGCCAGGCGGCGGCTCCGGCGGCGCAGACTGCGCCTCTTCTGGCCAACGCCGTCATTCTGCCACTCTCCGTGCTGGCGGTTCCAGGCGTCAAATCCATCGTGCTCGCGCTGGATCGAACCCTTGCAGCCGCGCTGGATAATGTGCCGGATCTCGCCGGCACACTGAGCCGACAAGGGCAGGTTGACGCCGGCGGTTTCCGTGTGCTGGTGCGCGGCCATACCAGTTTCGCCGCCGACCGCACGCTCTACGAGTGCCTAGCCATCAAGGTCGACAGCAGCGCCAAAGCAGTCACGCCCGCACCGTCGCCGCGGTAGCGACAATTTGGCCGCTGCGCGTGGCCAAAGTTGCGCAGCCAGTCCGGCGGGCGCTACGAGCCCACCGTTGGCTTGCCGGGTTCGTAGCGCCCGGCCTACTGGCACAATTCAAGCTGCCACCGCAGTGTCATCTAGTTTGAACCACTTTGCGATTCGGCGCACTTACTTTTCACATGAACGAGGATTTGTTACTGCAGCGGATCCGCGACCACGACCCAACCGCGTGGGATACGTTGGTGGAGCTTGTCGGCGACCGCCTGTTCCGCGCCGCCTGCCTGTTCTGCGCAAGTGAAAGCGATGCCGAAAACGCGGTGCAGGAAACGTTCTACCGGTTCGCCAAGACCCTCTCCCATTTTCGCAACGATTCGGCACTCTACACCTGGCTGTATGGCATCCTGTTCAATGTGGTGCGCCAGCACCGTCGAGACAAGTCCCGTTTGTTCTTCACCGAAGATCCACCGGAAGGCGAGGCCGTGCCGGCCGAGGCCGGCGTCGCCCTGGACACGGAAACCGCCGCGCACGCCCTCGATCACGCGCTTCACCAGCTCACCCCGGAACACCGCATGGTGCTGATCCTGCGCTACTATGAACAGTTGCCTGTCAACGAAATCGCGCGACAAATGAGGTGCAACGCCGGAACCGTCAAGTCGCGCCTATTCCACGCCCGCCAACAAATGAGCGTTTTGGTGCCACAAAGTTTGAACCCTTTTGCATCTGAGCGCACATAAGGCGCAGAGGGGAGCCCCATGACCTGTAACCAATGCCAGCGTCAGTTGCCCGCCTATGTGGACGGAAGCCTTGCACGACACATGCACAACGCCGTGGAAACGCATGTGAACGCATGCGCCGAATGCGCAGACGCTCTGGCCGGGGAACGGAAGGGCTTGGCGCAGTTTGCCGCCCTGCTGGACCCTGTGGCACAGCAGCGCCGACTGCGTCCGGCGGCATGCGCCCGGATTGCCGCCGCTGGACGAACTGGCGCGCAGTCGACAATATCCTGGTGGTCTGCTTGGCGCAGGCCATTGGCGGCAGCCGCGGCGTTGCTGGCGCTCGTCGGCGCCAGCAGCATCTGTAGTCCTTCCAGCATGCGCGCCCCCGCGTCGCCAACGCCTTGCGTTATGCTGGCGTCCAGCGGTAGTATGGCTGAATTGACCAACACCCTGAGCCTGTTTGCCCAAACGGCCTGCTTCGCCCCTAGCTCGGACACACTGGCCGTCAATACCGTTCACCGGGTGTCGTGGTAACAATCGGTATTTTCGGTATACCCAGGCGTTGCTCTTTCGGTATAATTCGAGCGCTTTTCAGCGACAAAGAAAGTTGCATTTCTATGGCCAACCGCACCCGCCCCGAAAAAGCAAACAACTGCAACGGAGCCATTCTCGATCCGGTACAGGATTTGCCGAAAACGGAAGAAGTCGCAGAACTTGGAACCGGTGCCGACGCTAAGCACTTTTTCAAGCGCGAGGACTGGTGGGCCGCGGCTGCAGCCTTCCTCTTCTCCACCTTCGTCTTTCTGCGCCACATGGCCCCCGAGGTGACCCTGCAGGACTCGGGCGAACTGGTGACCGGCGCCTTCACTTTCGGCGTGCCGCATCCGCCCGGCTATCCGCTGTGGGCTCTGCTCGGCTATATCTGGAGCCATGTGATCGTGCCGTTCGGCAACCCGGCCTGGCGCATCGGAACCATGTCCGTGGCCACCGGCGGCCTGACCGTCGGCATCCTGACGCTCATGATGACCCGCAGCACCCGCGCGCTGCTGCACTCCCTGCCGTGGACCGCAGCCATCGAGGAGCGCCTGCTGCACTGGATCGCCCTGTCGGTGGGCGTTAGCTCCGCGCTGCTCTTCGGCTTCAACCGCGGCGTCTGGCTCTGGGCCAGCGTCTCCGAGATGCGCGTGCTCAATGCCTTCTCGTTCGTGCTGATCGCCTGCACGTTCTTCGCCTGGATGATTCAGCCCCGCCGCAAGGGCTTCCTCTACGCCACGCTGCTGATCTACGGTCTCAGCATGACCAATCACCAGACCGTGGCCGTCATGGCCCTCGCCCTCGTGGTCGGCACCCTGGCGCTGGGGATCGACGAGTATTTCCGGCGTCGCGAGCAGCTTCCCGCCGGCGGCTCGTTCGATCTTCCCCTGCTGATGTCCTGCCTGACAACCTTCTGGGAACTGAGCGTGGCCGTGCTCTTCAGCCTCTCGGCCGTGTTCCTGCTCTTCGCCTGGCTGCACACCGGCGGCGACCTGACCGACAACATGGTGATCTGGCGCGTCGTGCTGGTAATCGGACTGCTCGTGGCGGGCGTGCTGGGAATGTCCGCCCGCGGCACACAACAGGGAGGGGTGCGAAAGATCCTCGTGCTGGTCGCCGGCGTTGTCCTGTTCCTGCTGTACTATCAGTTTGCCAAGGATCCGCTGCTCTGGAAGGCTGTCACGGCCGAGGACGGGCGCAACCTGCTGACGGAACGGACGGAGCTGCTCGCCTCCTGGGCCATGCTGCTGGCCGGCGCCGTCATGCTCGGCATCGGAAGCCAGAAGGAATGGGTCCGGCCGCGCTACGCGCTTCTTTATACCGCTCTCTTCCTGGCCGGCTGCGCGTTCTATCTTTACATGCCCATCGCCTCGGCCACCAACCCGCCGATGAACTGGGGGTACGCCTCAACCAAGGAAGGGTTCCTCCACGCCATCACGCGCGGCCAGTACGAGAAGCTGCAGATGGCCGACCCGTTCGGGAACGTCATCGGCATCCAGCTCTGGATCTTCATCCGCGGCATGATCAGCCAGTACTCGTGGCCGCTGAGCCTGTTCGGCCTGGTCACGGTCGGCATCGTGACCGTCTGGCTCGTGCGGCGGATGGCCCGGAATTTCGCGGAGAACCGCTGGCTGATCTACGTCTGGCTGGGAGCCCTGCCGCTTTCCATCGGCTTCCTGGCGCTCCTGCGGAAACTGGCCCTCGACCTGCCGCCGGACTCCATCTGGCCGCCGCTGTTCTGGGGCGTCGGCCTGGCCACCATCTTCTGCCTGCTGATCGGCACCGGGCTCTACCTCAACCGCCCCGGCCGCTCCTGGCTGATCTTTGTGTGGGCCGCGTTCCTCGCCTCCAGCATCGGACTGATCCTGATCATCAATCCGAAGCTCGACAAGCAGGAGCAGGAGATCACCATCAAGTTTTTCGCCCCCGCCCACGGTTTCTACGCCATGCTCATCGGCTACGGCATCGCCGTGACCATGGGGTTCGTGCTCCGGATGTGGAAGGACATCCCGCGCCTGCTGGTGCAGCTCTGCTGCGTGGCCCTGCTCGCACTTCCCCTTATCACCTACCGCCAGAACTGGAGTCTCTGTGCGTTAGAGACCCACGACTTCGGCTACCAGTTCGGCTACCGCATGTTCTGCCCCGGCGGCGGCTACCCAGACATGGAGAAGGACGCCGTGCTCTACGGCGGCACCGATCCCGGACGCTTCGTGCCGACCTACATGATCTTCTGCGAGAGCCGCGTGGCTGCCAAGGACCGCTTCCAGAGCCCGTACCTCCTCCCCAAAGACGGCTTCAAGGAGGGGTGCGCCTTCGACCGCTCGGACGTCTACATCATCACGCAGAACGCCCTGGCGGACAACACGTACATGAGTTACATCCGGGACCACTACGACTACTCCCGGCCCGACATCACCAACGCCAGCACGCTCGCCACCTACCCCGCCTGGCGGAAGTTCGTCTTCGGCCTGGGCTGCTCCTGGCTGGAGCGCGATCGCACCTTCCCCCACGCGCCGATCCGCATCCCCTCTCCGGACGACAGCACCAAGGCGTTCCAGCAGTTCGTCGAGGAATGGAAAGCCGGACGCGCGCCACCCGGCGCAGACCTGAAGATGGAGAACGGCCGCGTACAGGTCACCGGCGTGCAGGCTGTCATGGCCATCAATGGCATCCTCGCCAAGTGGATCTTCGACTGGAACAAAGAGACGCACTCCTTTTACGTCGAGGAGAGCTACGTCATCCCGTGGATGTACCCGTACCTGCGGCCCGCCGGCGTGATCATGAAGATTGAGAAGGAGCAACTGCCCCCGCCGCAGCAGGATCCCAAGTTGTGGAACGAGATCGTCGCCAAGGACAAGGCCTACTGGGACCAGCTGACCAGAGACTTCACCAGCCGCGAGGAGTTCCGGCGCAACAAGGACGCGCAGAAGTCGTTCTCCAAGATGCGCTCCGCCATCGCCGGCCTGTACCAGTGGCGCGGCATGCTCCCGGAGGCGGAGTACGCCTACCGCCAATCACTGCAGCTCTGCCCGGACAGCCCCGAGGGGTGCTTCCGGCTCGCCGACCTCTTCCTGGGCCAGCGCCGCTACGGCGACGCCAGCCAGCTGATGGCGGAGTACGCCAAGGTAGACCCGTACAACGGCAGCGTGAGCAGCTTCCGCTCGCAGATCGACGGCCTGCGGAACTGCGAGAAACGCCGCATCGAACTCCAGACGAAGATGGAGCACGGCGCGGAACTCAACGATATTCTGGAACTGCTCACCGTCTACGGCCGGATGAACCTGCAGGGCGAAATGACCACGCTCGGCATGAATCTGCTGAACAACACCAATGTTCCGCCCCTCTGCCTGCTGCAGCTCGCGCAACTGTTCAACGACGCCCGACGTCTGGACCTGCAGCAGGAGGCGCTGCGGCGCTATTTGATCCGCCAGCCCCAGGATTCGCGCATCTGGCTCGAGCTCGGCTGGACGCAGCTCCTGGTGAACCAGAGCAGCGACGCGCTCTCCTCGTGGCGCAAGGCCGTCAGCCTGGGCGGAGACGCAGTCCGCCTCGCGCTGCGCAAAGATCCGCGATTCCAGGCACTCTGGCAACAACGAGATTTGCCGCAGCCATTCCGGGATCTGCTCCAGATCCGTCAGCCGGCCGCCGGAATCGACCTCGGACTGTAGCTGTGGAACTGTTGCCATGAGCGAACTGCGTTGGGAGACGTGGACCCTGCCGGCTGCCAGACTGGGGCCGGAAAATCCCCTCCCGCCGCTCGCCAACATCTGCGTGCCGCAACCCGAGTCACGGATCGACGCCTCCGTGTCGCCGGAGGACCGCGAATACTTCGGCTGGGGGCTCCCCTCCGGTCCGCTGCCCTACTGCTTGCAGGACGGCTACAACCGCGTCCGCACGCCCCGCGCGTTCCCGGTGGCGGTGCTGGAGAACGAATTCCTGCGCGCGACGTTCTTCACGGGCTTTGGCGGCCGCCTCTGGTCACTGGTGCACAAGCCGACCGGCCGCGAACTGCTGGCGCGCAATCCGGTCTTCCAGCCCTGCAACCTCGCAGTGCGCAATGCCTGGTTCAGCGGCGGCGTGGAGTGGAACATCGGCTGGCGCGGCCACTGGCCCTATACCTGTTCGCCGCTGTTCGCCGCGTGCGTCCGGCTGCCGGACGGCACTCCCGCGCTGCGGATGTGGGAGTGGGAG
>Ga0073936_10006006_pt1 | contig 16154 bp, 25 predicted proteins | sample AliMusrvi5mmetaG_FD_87041 | JGI IMG/M metagenome (GOLD analysis project Ga0073936, IMG submission 87041) | Freshwater lake bacterial and archeal communities from Alinen Mustajarvi, Finland, to study Microbial Dark Matter (Phase II) - Alinen... | ecosystem: Environmental > Aquatic > Freshwater >... | reverse complement strand
TCCGGAATAAAGGTTTTCCGCTTCTCTCATCGTAAAGCTCAATCATCGTCTAAATGCCCCTATTTGAATTTTTTACCCCCGACCATCCAACCACACCAGGCCGCCCCCGTTCTCCTCAAGGCGGCCCGCTTCCTCGCTTCCGTTGCCATTTTCTTGCTTACGGCCAATCTTTTTATATCGTCAGCCTGAATTCTTCCATTTTTTGGGCCATTTCCTCATGCGAAAGACCGCTCCCGGCAAGTTCCACCATTTTCCCGTACATCTTGGCGCTTTGCTCCCGCCCCTCGTCCGTCAGGTCGTCATACTCCGGGCCAGCAATCTCTTTGCAGTTCCCCGGGCCTTTCCTCCTCAGTGCTTCAATTGCCGGGCCGTGCATCTCGAAAAGCTGGGCAATGGTAGGAAAATATCTGCTGGACCTTTTCACCATTTTCGATGCTTCCCTAAACTCTTCATCAGACATGGAATCCTCCAGGGTAAAAAAGAACTCCGTGGCAATCGCCTTATCTTCCATCGGTGAGCGTTTCTGTGTTGCCGGGAAAATGACCGTCCAGGTTTTTATCTCCTGCCAAACCGTGTTCTTTGTTAAACGCATTTTTTAACATCTCCTCGGCATAGCCTTCTTTGTGGTTTTCGATTACCGGGCGGGCCGTTTTTCTCCCCCGGCCCTTCCCGTTGTCCTGCTCTTTTCCCAGCCAAGCGCAAATATGGGTCCTGATACCCCGCGCCGTCTTTCTCCTGGCCGGGTTGTTCACGTTCCAAAGACGGCACTTTTTTACTTCCTCCAGGACATCGACCCCGGGAAAGGTGTCTTGCCATTCGTCAAGATCCGATTGAACGACAAGGAAATCTTTTTCTTTTCCAATAATGGGAAAAACAAGGACAGGAACCACCGCCGGTGTCGTGGTGAGAACCACCGCGGCACCTCCTTCTTTTAAGTCTTTATCTTTATCTTTATCTTCCTCTTCCTCTTCCTCTTCCTTAGTTGAACGTTCGTTGAACGTCTGTTGAACATCCGTTGAACGTTTGCCCGCTGAAATCCTCCCCGCCCTGCTCTTTTGGGCCGTTTTGGCCCTCACTTCTGCCAAGTCGGCTTCAATTCGGGGGTGTGTCCAGACATCCCCGTCAATTTCAAAGAATTCAGATAAAACCTGTTGCGCCTCTGTCCATTCGTCGTTGGACATCCGTGCAACGTTCGTTAAACGTCCGTTGAAATTATTCAGCGCGTGACCCTTTTGCCAATAGTTGAAAATCAGCAAGAGGTAAGCCCCATGCTGGGCCGTCGTCAGGTGCGCCGTGTCGGCTAGGTAGTCAGCGATATATAGTTGAATGTATGGTAATGACGCCATCTTATAGCCTCAATATGTTGACGAACTGACGCCACGCTTTTCTTTTGCTAGGGCCATGGCTGCCTCGTACTGGATATCTTTTGCAATCCTTCGGGCCTGAGCCGCAGCCTTCCGCTGTTCCTCTTTCTGAAGGTTTCGCCGGAAAAATGGGTCAAGGTCCGCCTCCTTGATCAGCTTTTCCGGGCTCTTTCCTGCCTTATGCCACGCCGCCCCTGTTCCCTGTCCCTTTCCTTTGCTCATTGTTTTTTTCCTTTCTCTCGTTGATATTCGCTGTGTAAAAGCCCGTTGTTGTACATGCAATCCTTGCAGAGTTCCGCATATTGCGCCCCCTGGCACCATTCAGGGGACACCTTTTCATTTCGCTGCATAGGGCAAATAATGTCTGGATGGTCAGCCATCAATCCACCGACTTTAAAGAGAGCGCGACGTAATTTTCAGCCATTCCAGGGCCGGAATGGATATGTGTGATTTCAAACATACAAACGCATTTTGTAAGGCCGGTGAACCTCAACACATCGCCCCTTTGATAGTCCCGATCATTCAACCGGATTTCTGATTTTTTGAGCCCGGTATTCAGGTTGTGAAGATATTCCGGGCCAATTTTTAAATCATGAATCATTGTCTCACTCCTCACAGGCGAACACAGGGACGCCCGTCAACCGTTTGATTGTTTTCAGCATCAACGCTTCATCGCTGTTGCCGTTCGATAGGTGCAATAAATAGATTTCTTTCAGGTGCGTCAGATCGTTGGCTTTCAGGAACTCTACGACGTTTTCAAGTCCGAAATGCGTTGCGATTATCCGGGCATATTGAGCCTGGCAGATAGCCCCCGCCTTAAGGCTTGCTGAAAGGGCCGCCTCTGAATAATTACACTCAACCATTATGTAGTCCAACCGCCTGAACCGGGGGCCTATATAGGCCGTATCCGTCGCGAATAAAATGAACTCCCCCGTAAGGCAAGACCTGATATAAAAGCCCAAAGTATCCCCGGGGTTTTCGTCTTTTGAATCATGGACAGTAGGGAAAGGGACAACCTGGAAAGATCCGATATGCCGGGGATGTCCAGGCAATAACGCTTTGACAAGGTTTTCCCTATCTACACAAAGGGCAGCCGCGCAACCTGGCGACATATAGCAATGAATACCAAACTTCAGAAGGTCTTTGACCGCCGCCGAATGGTCCCCGTGAGCATGAGACACCAGACAGCCGGATATCTCGTTAAGGGTGAAATTTAGTCCTTTCCTGATCTTTGCAATTGGTAGGCCGCACTCGATCAATAATGAGGTTTTGCCGTCCTTAATTCGGTAGCAGTTCCCTCCTGAACTGCTACCGAATGAAAGGATCTCAATTGCCATTGATCAGAAACCCGGGCCGCCAGTGAACACACCAGCCGGGGGGCCGAAAGAAGAGGGGGCCGGGGTTGAACCCTCTTCTTTCCCGCCTGTAATCTCTCCCGTCTCAAGGTCGATAATTTCGCCCTGGTTCGCGTTTTCTGCAGTATCCCAGGCCATGGCATCCTTTGCCGGGGTCGCGTCCTCATCTGAATTGGTCATAACGTCGATCATCTCCACCGACATAATCCCGTATTTAGACAGCAGCCGCCGCCAGCAGGTTTTGACCGCCATTGCATCGAACTGGAGTTTCCAGGGGGACGAGTCTTTTGCATAAGATTTGCTGTACTTCTTGCCGTGCGCCGCCGCCGCTTCCTTGGTCATATAAACGCACTTTTCAAAGCCGTTTTTGAGCCGGAAATATGCAAAATATCCGACGGGCTCCTCATTGATTTCATTGTCGGAAATCTCAACATCGCCGGACAGCTGGTCAGTGTGGATCTTGGCACCCTTATAAACGATGCCATCATTAAGCCGCTGATATTGCCCGGTGCGCATAGCAAGCTGGATATATCCCTTATAGCCCACCTGAAACGTGGGCCTTCCGTTATAAGGGACCACATAGGCAAAGCCCAGGCCCTTGTTTAGCGGGAGGTTCAAGACGGCCGCTTTAAAGCACTCTGCGATGACAAGGTTAGGGTCGTAAGTCATCAACATTTTGTCGGATGTGTAGATGTCCATGATGCTGGCAATAAACATTTCCGCATTTTTCCCCTTCCCTAATACCCTTTCTATCTTCTCCAGGACATACGGGGTGGAAGTCGCCTGCCTCATCTTTTCAGAAGGGGCAAGGGCGCGGGTTTTCTGTGTTACAGGCATATTTTCAGTCATGATATTTTCCTTAAAAAGAAGTTTTGAGTTAAGCAGCAAGGGCCAGCCGTAAAGTTTTGTCAGCCTCAGAGACAACCAACCGTATTACCTGGGCCTCAATCGGGATCAATTCCGTAACCGATTCCGCGTTGTCGATAAAAATACAGGGGGAAAACCCTTTGACCCTGGAGACGGTGTCAATAATGTCCAGGCCGACGTTGATACGAGCCCCGTTATTCAACGATGTTTCAAAAGGCACCCCGTTATATGTCGTCTTACAACAGGGCGATAGGCCCCCGTTTATCTGTTCTTCAAACAGTTTGAACTTTGCCAGTTTAAACAGCCCGTTTATATCGTTTTCCACCAAAGCCACCTTCGCCCGGGTGAACTCATCAAGAAGGAAAAGATCCCTTTCCAGGGCGTCGAAAGCCTCAACAAGTCCCGCCCGTTCCTTCTCCAGTTCCGCCTTCCGGGCCACCCCGTTCTTGGCAGCTTCGACCAAGGCAATTTTGGCTTTTGCCTCTTCAATCTTTCCAACAAGTATTTGCTTCCGGATCTCGTATTCGGACAGTTTTGAATCGTCGGCAACGCCCGCCTTCTCCAATTCGATCCGATCAAGGATCAATTTCTTTTTGGTCGCCGCCGCTTCCATATCCGGGTCGGCGTCCATCATAAGGACAAGGATGTTTCCATCAGGGTCTTGCAAGGATGCCTCCAGCCGGGACAGTTCCCCTGCCAGGGGGACGTCTTGCGCCTCAAGCTCAACATTCGCCGCCTCCAGGACCGCAATCTTCGCCTTGACCTCTTCGACCTGTGCCACCTTGGCCGTACCATTCCTTCGAATCGTCGCAACCCCATCGGCCAGGGCCTCATTGTGCCGCGCCTTGACCTCTTCCACCTGATCGGCAGGAAGGGCTTGCCCGCAAGCCTCGCAGCATACAAGCCCGGCCAGGGACGCCTTGAAGGCCTCATCCTTCTGGATAAGCTCGGCATATTCATCCCTAAGCCTCTGGAGGCACCTTTCAAGAAAAGCCTGGTCCTCTTGCCGCCTCTCTATGTCGTTGCGGTTATTAAGGACGGTCGCGTCAATATTCGCCAGCCGATCCTTCAACGCCCGGACCTTTACCCGCGTGACATCCTGGGCCGCGTTATATCGCTGGGTAATCCCATTGGCAGCCGTAATCACCTCAGTGTCAGCCGTGGCAAGGTCCCGCTGGAGTTCCAGCAAGGCCCCGTTATTTTTCATGCCGGCCAAGGATGTTTCGATTTTGTCCAGCTCTGCCGACCATTCCGCTATGTTGTCCTGTTCCTCCAAAACAAAAATGCCGGCAACATCGGCCATTCCCTTGACAACCTCGTCAATCCGGACAGGAACAAGCAACAGTTTTTCGTTGATTTCCTTCCGGTTCGCCGCGATAACTTTTCGGTGATCCTCAATAGACCGGGTTGCCAGGATCTCCGACAAAGGGGCAAGTGCCGGGTTGCTGGCTATCACGTCAGCGTCAGGGATATCATGGGCAAGAGACATCAAGAAGGCCCGCCGGTCGGCTGGCTTCATGACCTCAGAGAAATAGAAGGGGGACGTAAGAAGTTTGAAATCTTCTTCAGTTGCGATGCCGGAAACATATTCTTGATACTCTTTTTTTGACTTAGGCACAGAGTCGATATAGTGGTCGGTCGTGTGGCCGGTCATCTCTTTAGTTGCCGCCCCGCGTTTCCGGGTCCATGTCTCTTGATAGACCTTTTTCAATTCAATGACTTTTCCCTCATACTTAAAAAGCCCCTTGACCTCATGGCAAAGGTTATGGACGGGCGCCCCAACTACGGACAAGTTTTTAATCTCAAAATCAGCCTTAAAAGACGAATCCTTGCCGAACAGCAGCCAGCAGAGCCCATCGTACAAAGTTGTCTTGCCGGTCGCGTTATCGCCGCAAACGTCCAGGTTTTTTCCGTGAGCTTCAAGGGTAAAAGTACGCCCCTTGAAGTTAGTGAGGGTAAGGGTTTGAAGTATAAGTTTTCTCATGACATCGCCTCCAGAGAAATTATGTTCGCAATAGTGAAAGACCGCCAGCCGGACGCCTCAATATCAAACACGCTGAAAAGGTGTTCCGCCGGGGCCTTCTTTGTCGTCGGTTCCGAACCTTCCGACGATTCAACCCTGGGCAAAAGGTCAGGATGCAGCGAACAGAGCATGGCCCGCTGGCTCCCATCCTTCTTGATAAAGACGACCCGATTTAATTTTGTTGCCCGGAAATGCTTTGACAGCGATTCCCGCGTATGTTCGATTTTTTCTTGTTCCATTTTTAAAAACTCCGTGGTAAATTAATTATGTGGGTTGTAGTACCTTCCTCTCTTGGCCCGGCCTGGTGTCCCCACATCAGACCGGTTTTTTTTATGCCGCCCCCGCGTCCATAAACTGAGCTCTTGAAATCTTGAGCTGTTCATCGTCTGACAGTTCTCCCTCTCCAGAGAGCAGGAAGTCATTAGTAACAGCCTCATCAATGTGCATCTGCCTGTCAGCCATGGTCATCTTCTTTTTTTCGGCAATCTCCCCGTTATCTGTCCGGACATATCTAACCTCCCCGTTAACAAAATCACGCTCCACAAAACACTCGATATCCTTCATCTCGTAGCGATCCTTGTATTTCCTGGCCGCTGCATTAATCTCAGTGGTAACCGATTCTATTTTCTCCTTGAATGAAGACATTACGGATTTTTTCTGTTCCTCAATGGCTTCCTTGTCCTGGATTTTGATAGCCAATGTTTCAGCGATGTCCCGCAGTTCCACATTATTGAATGTGTATTTTGTCCAGACGGTTTTATATTCTACTTTCATCCTGTGCTCCCCCTCGGTTTGATTGTTAAACAGTCTCAAGGAACCTGAATTTTTCCGGGTTCCTTGTGTAGCTTTTTATCTTCCTTTCCAGCTTTTCCAACACCCGGACCTTGCAGCGATAGACCGCGCTGCAGGCCACAAAAAACTTTTTCTCTTCCCTGATGTATTCAAGCGCCGCCTCTGTTCTGCTCCCCCTCGTTTCCATGGCTTAAACTCCTTTGACGATCTCGATTTTTATAGGTGCGTACAATTCCTCAACCTGCTTCCGTTTGTTGATTGACTCCTGTGTATCCTTGCCTTTTGTGTCGATAAAATGTGTTGTCCCGTCCGCCCTGAACTCGACAAAATCAACCCGGTAAAATACCCCCCCAGGAAGGCGGAAAGGAACCTGCATAAGAAAAACGACAACCTCGCCTATCCTTTTTCTGAGCTTTAAATATTCGTAATATTTCGCCTCCAGTTTTGAGGGAAATTTGATACCGTCGGCCTCCACCGGGACGGCATTGTATTTGTGCTTCAGGAAGGCCATGGTCAAAACTCGATATCGATGTTGAACATGGCAGCAATCTTTAAGAAAAGTTCCTTTACGAGGACATACCTCAGGGCATCGCCGTCACTCTCCACGGCTTTCAGGCAGACAGCCTCACTCTGATCCTTGACATACATCAGGGCATCGCCGTCACTCTCCACGGCTTTCAGGCAGACAGCCTCACTCTGATCCTTGACATACCTCAGGGCATAGCCGGTCCTCTCCACGGCCTTCAGGCAGACAGCCTCACTCTGATCCTTGACATACATCAGGGCATCGCCGTCACTCTCCACGGCTTTCAGGCAGACAGCCTCACTCTGATCCTTGACATACCTCAGGGCATCGCCGGTCCTCTCCACGGCCTTCAGGCAGACAGCCTCACTCTGATCCTTGACATACCTCAGGGCATCGCCGGTCCTCTCCACGGCCTTCAGGCAGACAGCCTCACTCTGATCCTTGACATACCTCAGGGCATAGCCGGTCCTCTCCACGGCCTTCAGGCAGACAGCCTCACTCTGATCCTTGACATACATCAGGGCATCGCCGGTCCTCTCCACGGCCTTCAGGCAGACAGCCTCACTCTGATCCTTGACATGCCTCAGGGCATAGCCGGTCCTCTCCACGGCCTTCAGGCAGACAGCCTCACTCTGATCCTTGACATACATCAGGGCATAGCCGTCACTCTCCACGGCCTTCAGGCAGACAGCCTCACTCTGATCCTTGACATACCTCAGGGCATCGCTGTTCCTCTCCACGGCTTTCAGGGCTGCTTCCACGTCTAAAATTGCTGCAAATTTGGTTTTCATTTTTTTATGTCCTTTTTTTTAATATTTAACGTAATGAGTAGGTTTCACTTACTCGCCAAAAGAGGGGCAACCAGGATAATGGCCATGACGACAAGGCAAAAGACCGGGATGACGAACCGCCATCCTGACTTTTTGGGCTCGCCGACTAAAGGGCAAAATGTCGCGCAATCGCTTTTAGTCCTGAAAATGGTCTGTTTCGGTTTGAATGAATTCGTCACGGTGAAACCTCCAAAGAAAGTAAAAGTGAAATTCCAGAAAGTGCGATGAATACAGCAGGACCGGCAAGGAAGCCGGAAGCAGGGCCGAAAACAACGACAGCCGCGCCGATAAAGACAAGGGCCGGGATAAGGTTCATATCCTTCTTGCTCCTCGCCTGGGCTTGCCCATCGCCCTTTCTGATTTGAGTTTGGTAGACAAAAACCAGGCGTCAGCCTCTTTTCGATCAATAAGGACAGTCAAGCCCGGTTGATACGCAGACACCAGCCCTGCATCAATAGCCCGCCTGATAGTCCGCGGGTTGATCCGGTAGCGTTCCGCCGCCTCGCTGTAAGTGATGGTTTCGGGGATCATGGCTATGCTGCCTGTGCCGGGAAAAAAATAGAAGGTTCGGTGAGTTTGGTAGACCTGGCCTTGATAAGATACCCCTGTTCGGTAAGCCGATTTAGGCGCCTTCCTACCTTGCTGTACGGAAGCCCGGTCAGTCTTGCCACCTCCTTAATGGTTACGGGGCGGTCAAGGGTGGATGATGACAATTTTTGGTAAATAACCTTTTCTGCTTTCGGCTTGGCTTGGCCCTTTATTTCCAGCCGGTCCTTGATCTTGCGTAGTGCGGATTCAAGCGGTTCTATCCTTCCCTTGAGGCGGTCGTACTCGTCTATCATCTCGTTAATTAATGTTACTTGCTGCTGATACCGGAATGTTTTACTCATTTTTTCCTCCTTTTTTATTGAGCTACGCCGCCTTCTGTGTGAGAGAACCGGCCAGCCTGGTAAGCCCCTTGGCGGTAACGAGAACCTGTTCGACGACCTTCTCTCGCCCATCGCTGGTCTGTACGGTGGTGACCTTGTGGGAAAGCAGGCCCTGCTGAATCCGGCCCTGATAGGCAACCCAATTTCGGCCACCGGCACGTTTGTAGATCCAGAGATGTTGAGAAAGGAAGGAGATAAGGTCGATTGGGCGAATCTGAAGCGTCTTGGCTGTGTTGGTGAGGTTGAGTAGGCCGTCAGCCAGGGCGATACGGTCGAATGATTCTACCTTGGGGGCCTGCTCGGTGATGGTGTCCTGGAGTTCGAGGACTTTTTCTACCTGGGTCAGGAGCAGGGTGCGGAGCTGTGCCGGGTCGTTCAGCGCTTTGGTGGCGTCGATGGGGGCCTGTGCCTTTTTCTCGCACTCAAGGAAATACTCTCTGACCTCAAATCCCTTGTCGGTTCCTGAGAGCATGGCGATATGTTTTCCTGCTTCAAGGGTCAGGTGGTAATCCATTGAGGGGCGACCCCCAAAGAGGTTTTCCCCTTTTTGGGGGAGAACTATAAAGTCGCGCCCTTCTGTCAATCTTGCCCGACCGATCTGTTTTTTAATCCAGTCTGAAAAATCCTTTTTCACTCCAAGAAAGAAATGCAGGTCACGAGCATTGACAGTCTGCTTTCCTTCGCCTGAAATTTCCTGATTTCTGATCGTGATAAGTTCGTTCATAATCTCACACCTCTTCTGTTTTTTTGAGTTCCTGTGTAAAACGCGCCCAAGTCTCTTTCCTCTCTACGGTTCGTTTTTTGTCCATCCACATCCCGATGCTTCCCCCAATAACAACGGTTGCTATTTTCGATAATAGGGGTAACTGGGGCTTCTGTTCTTGCGGTTTATGTAAAGATTTGTCAGAGGATTTCTTTGAAAATTTTGTCAGCCATCTTGTCCCACAAAGGGAGCAGTTGAGGAGTCGCCTTGTTATCCACGCTGTCGCCCTTCTCATAATTTCACCCCCGCCGTCCGAACTTCCTTGTTGTCGTAATTGAAAATCGTCAACTCGTTCATACCTTCGCCCTCCTTTTCTTATTTTTTGATGCGACGTTGTTTCTCCGCGTGTCCCTTGCCTGCATTTCTTTAGCAGTCATCAACCCTTGATCGATCAGGGCCAACATGATCTTTTTAGACTTCCCGCAGATCCAAGAGCCACGTTTACCGATCAGGACGGCCTGAACTGTCCTTGGGCTGAATCCGTTATTTTCCGCCCATTTTTTACCTGTAAGGTCTCTGTCCCAAATTCTTTTGCAGATTTCGTTCATTTCTTGCCTTTGGTAGGATAATTGTAGTATCGTTGCTGTATTGTGTAGCGTATGGATAATATATTAACCAAGGAGTAGTTAACATGTCAACCGACAAAATGCATGTGGATAATAATTTATCTCTACGATTAACCACTGCACGAAATTTCAAAAAGATGGACCAGAAAGTAGCAGCCCAAAAAATTGGAATATCTCCAGTAACGTTGAATAGATATGAAAAGAACAGGAGGGAAGCTCCTTTACAGACGGTTAATCTTCTAGCTGACCTGTATGGGGTCCGGTCTGCTTGGCTGTTAACCGGTGAAGGCCCGATGGTGAAAAACATCCCAGAGGAACCAGCCACCTCCATGGGCTGGATGCCAAGCCCGAGAAGAGAGCAGCGCAAGGTCCCGGTCATCTCATGGGTGCAGGCAGGGGCCTGGTCGGAAACAGAGGATCCGTTTCAACCCGGTTACGCCGAAGAGTTCGTTTTGATATTGGAGAACTGCGGTCCAAATACTTTTGCGTTGCGGGTAGTAGGTGATTCGATGGAGCCTGAATTCGTTGCCGGCGACATTCTTCTTGTCGATCCGGCGTGCGACTGGTCGAGTAGGGATTACATCATTGCCAAGAACGGAGATGACGAGGCGACGTTCAAGCAGATCGTGACAGATGGCGGGAAGATTTTTTTGAATCCTCTAAATCGCCGGTACCCTATTCAGGACATGACGGGCAAAAATTTCAAGGTGATTGGGCGGGTTATTCAGAAGGTTAAAAAATACTGAGGGGTAAAAGGATGAAAAGAATACATCAAGAATTAAGGTTCTGCCCTTCGTGCAATAAGAACGTCATTTTTCAAGGGAACAAAAACATCATCAACTGGGTGATGCATATCGCTTTAATATTTTTAGGAGGAATAGGGCTTATCACGTTGCCCTGCGCCCTTATTAATCGTGCCTTAAATGCTCGCGTAGGAGGCAAGCATGGTCTTTTTTGTAGCCAATGCGGAATATCCATTTAACTACCTACTTAAAAAGCAAAGAGGAATCCAATGAAAAGAACCATACTCATGCTGGCAATGTCTTGCCTGCTGGCTGCTTCCATGTTCGGGTGTTCAGACCCGAAAGAATACAAGGTAAAGAGCCTCACGGAAAACCAAAAAAAGGAAATTGTCCAGAAGCTCGGGACTGATGGACAAGCCAAAATTGCAGGGTGGATGATTCGTAATGTAATGATGGGCAACAACCCACCCGATGACACCACTGTCGGGCAAGCTATCAAAGATCAAGATGAATGGCTCGCAAAACAAGCTATTGAAGAAGCGCACGCAGTCGAGTTAAAGAAAAAAGCAGATGCTGAAGCTATAGAATTAAAGAAACAGGCGGATGCAATGAAGGAGAAAGCTGAAGCAGAGCGCAAGGCAAAACTGGAGGAAATTTCAGGCTTGGTTTCCGTTGCCCTTATTGCAAAAAAGAACAAATCACACGAATATGGACAGAAATTTGTATATTTAGAAATGGCTTTTGAAAATAAAAGTAATAAAGACGTTCAGGGGATAAAGGGCGTTTTGACAATAACCGACATATTCGGCGACAAAATCAAAAGCCTTGCTTGGTCTTATGATAAGGGAATAAACGCTAAACAAAAAGCAATCGAGGTTGATCACGGGGCAGATATCAATCAATTCAAGCGGGAAGATCAGAAACTTTGGGACACCGACTTTGACAAGTTAAAATCCTCCTTTGAAGTCTCTACGATAATTTTTAAGGATGGAACCAAAATTGATGCTCCGCAAGCAATGCAGAATTGAAAGACACCGAGGACAGCAAGCGGCAGCTGTGAAAACATATTATTATTTGTCAGGGGCCAAGGGTTTTGTCCCTAGAATTGCCCCTATATCATGGAACATACTAGAAAGATTACTGTTTTCCCTGACTGGCAGTCAAGAGGTCGTCGGTTCGATCCCGACTAGCTCCACCACTTGAATACAAAGGGTTTAACAGTCAAAAAAAGCTGTTAAGCCCTTTTTTTATGCCTTTTTCCCTCTTCTGTCTATAGTGACAGCAGTTGACAGCAGTTGACAGCGGGGGCCGATATTGGCTAGATTGTCCCTGAAAGTGTCCCTGAAAGTGTCCCTAGGAAATAGCAGGTGATAAAATGGCGACCATCGAAGAGAGAAAACAGAAACGCGGCACCGTCTACCGGGTCAAGGTTCGGCTGGCAGGATTACCACACCAGGACGCCACCTTTGACCGCAAGTCTGACGCCGTGCGCTGGGCTGAAGACGTGGAACACGCCCTGCTGAAAGGGCTCTTGCTTCCAGGCCAGGACATCCCCGCCGATGACAAGACGATCCTTGCCGCCGTTGTGGACTACCTGGCTATAAAAGAAAAGGACTTGCGCCGATCTCGCCACACCATCCTTTCTGACAGGGACACCGGCAAGCGATTGATTGCACATTTTGGGGGCCTGACTCTCCGGACCTTAAAAAAAGAGGACATAGAAGAATATAAGGACGCCCGCTTGCAAGAGGTTGGCCCGTCATCCGTCCGCCTGGACTTATCAATGCTCTCCAGGCTCTACGAAACCGCCCGCATAACGTGGCGGATCGAGGGCCTGGAGTATCCAGGGAAAGACATAAAGCGGCCAGCCCCGCCGCCGGAAAGAAAGACCATCCTGCAGGAAAGCCAGTTTCCCCTTTTGCTCGATGCCTGCCGGGCAAGCAAAAACCGGATGCTTTACCCTTTAATTTTTCTACTGATCAATACAGGAATGCGGCCGGAAGAAGCGGTATTGCTTCGGTGGAAAGCCGTGAACCTGGACGGGGGCTTTCTTGACCTGACCAAGACAAAGACGGACCCGCGCCGGGTTCCCTTGTCCATCCCCTGTGTCGAAATGCTGGGGACACTTCCAGGGACAGACGACCCCGCCAGCCTGGTTTTTATTTCTGAACAGACAGCCAGGAAAGACAAGCCTGTTACATTTTTCCGCCGGTCGTTTGAACTCGCCTGTATCAGGGCCGGGATAAACGCGCCGACTAAAAGAGATACAAAAAAAGCGAACCAGGAAGGAAGGGACGCGAACCGGGTTACTCTTTACACCTTGCGCCATTGCGCCGCCACTTACCTTATAATGGCCGGGGTCGACCTCCGAACCGTTGCCGATATCCTGGGCCACAAAAATATTTCCATGACCATGAAATACACCCACATAGCAGACGCCCACAAAAAGAAAGCCGTTGACTCTAAAGGGCTACCATGGCACGACACCTCAAATGCCTAACAAATTGTCAATTACGAATTCCTCAATGATTTCATACCGCCTGACAACGCCTTACTTTTTGCGAAGATGTCGAATTTCAACGAACGGTTGACCTCCCACACAACGACACCTCCTATCTTAATGGTGAAGGCGAGGTCTGTTTGTGACGGTCCTGGGTGATGCCGAATAAGGGCTTTTCTACTGTTAAAAATAGGCAAAAAGCAACGCAAAAATCTTGAAAGATAGGTGCGCTGCTCTCCGGGGTCGTTTAAACAACCTGACCGCCCGCGTTTTTATACGCGCCGGTCAGGGCTGAGAGTTTATTCATTCGCTGCCCATATGTATTGCCGGGCAAGGAAGCCCACCGGGACGAACACAGGGGAATAGCCGCAACGATATTGCCCGCTTCAATCAGGGGCAAAGCGTGGCACTCCTTAATAAGCTGCAGGGCAATAGCGTCCTGATTCGCAGGTGAAAACGTCCCGTCAAGTTTGAGCTGTTTAGTATAGAAATCGAAAATGCGAACCTTGATTTGATACCGTCCCGCCGCCGTACTGTCCGGGGTGCCGTTTTCGAAATGGACAAGTTGCCGGGGGTGATCCGCATACGAGTTGAACAGGACAGGATGGCCGGGGGTTGACCCGACGATAACATTGTACCCGTTATCGGAAGCCGCCAGCAGCTCCGGGCCGATTTCCGACCAGGCTATCATGTCAAGGAACGCTTTTCTATTTGTGGGGATCATTTTTTCTTCCTTTTCGCTGGAACCTCCAGCCGTTTTGTTTTCCCTCAATCGTCGCAGGGCATCCCGCATAATGGGCAATGAGAGCCCTGGATATATTCGTGTTGGCAGTAAGAGCAGATTTTTTTCATTTCTTTTTCACCCTTTGCGGACAGGACAACCTGCAGACCTCGCAGGTTGTGACCTGCTCCGTCAATTTTATTTCCTGGGCCTGTTGACCGTCGCCCAGTTCTTTTATTTTCTCGAAAATGATTAAGATAGTTGCATCGATTTTATTCAGCGACCGTGTCAACAGGTAGCCGACGATACAAGTCAACATCCATAAGACATACCGGACAAGCTCGGACCCGGTGATTGAAACATTAGGCATTTTTCCCCTTCAAAAAAAAAGGTCAGGATGTTTTTAAAACATCCTGACCCGGGTGATCGGTTTAGAAAAGGATTAAGCCAGGGTGAAGGATAGCCCCGCCGGGATATCAACAAGCGGACGCGGCACGTCAACGTCCACAACGTCAGCCTGTCCAGTTAGCTCCGGCCCCATGGGCTGGCCTTCTGTATCAACCGCTTGGGCCGTCATTACATAAGAGCCAGCAGGGACACCAAGGAAGGTGGCGGAATAGGTGGCTGCAGTCACGCGCTGCTTTGGGAAATCGCCAAGGCCGATGTCGATGCCCGCCCACACCTGGCCGGGGAAAGTCTGCGGGTCGGTCGGGGTCGTTCCAACATTCACAATTACATTTCGCATTTTTAAAACCTCATAGAAAAGAAGATTGAAGAGTTGACTACAGGATCAAACTTTATGGGCCCGTAACGCCGTAGGGCTTCGTCAGTACGGCAGGGACCGCCACCGTTTGAATATTGATACTTCCCGCCCCCATGCTTATCACCCCAACGGAAGGGACAGGGCAGGCCTCCAGGACGGCCTTTACAATGTTCGGGTTGCCGGTTGCGTTTCTGGCCAGGGCTCCAACATTCATCGCGCAAGCCTGATCCGACCAAGCAACGAGCCGCATATCATCCGCGCTCTGGACATTCTGTTTGGCGCCCGCGTAATTCTGGGCCGCGTAATTCAATACCGCGCCGCTGCCCTCGTTCATGGACCCACACCCGGCAAGAGGCAGGGTGAAGAGACAGAAGAGAAAGACAAGGACCAGGCTTTTCACCGTAGCCGTTACCTCCTTTGGAATATCGATTTTTTGAGCTGGGAAAATATCCGCACCCGTCCCCTGTTTCGGGTTGATCATAATTAGAAGAGGATAAAGCCACGGTCTAAGCTGGGCCTTCGTCTCTTCCGGGACCGCCGGAATACAAAGGGCGATGACGATAAGAAAGACCAGGGCCACAAGGTAAAACTGAGTTGTTAATGTTTTCATGCTGCCTCAAAATAGGGTTGCCGCCAAAAGCGTTTTTGGATCCAAAATCCCGAACCGCCACAAAGAAAATTTCTGATTCTGCAAAAGGCATCCCCGCCTTGATCGCGTCTGCCCTCATCTCTTTATTTGCTGTTTCCAGCCATACCAGCGGGTCAATCAGGCCCGCCCTGAACATCCGGAATTTTCCATCATGCGGCAAAGACAACATGATTTCCGCTATTGTCTGGGCCGACAGCTGGCCGGGTACGCTTGCTCCGTCCCAACAAAAGCCGGGAAGGAAGACAAATTGCCCCTTTCCGTCATAGGTCAGAAACGGAAGGCTGCAGGGGAAGCCGGTTTTTATTCCCGACTCATAGTGATAGGGGCGGACAAGTTGAAAACATCCGTCCCCGAACTTCTGATAATAAATTTTCGTGTCTTGCATGGGCTGGGCCTCCTTAGACCTTTGGTCGTGCCGGTGGTGCTGGCATCATTGCGACAAAAAGCTCAGTGGTGGCGGGAAGCAAGGCAGGGTTGGCCATAATCGCCGTCTGCTGCTGCTGTGACCACATCCACACCTTGTCCCTGTACTCTAGGGCCTTTGCCGCTTCTGCACTCCATTGAGGATTGGCGCTGGCAGCATAGCCGATACATCTTTCGGTGTCCTTGTATCCCCACCCCTGAAAGACTGTGTCCATTGCCGCCTCGACTGCATCCTCATACTTGGTGATGATATCTTTGGGGGATGGTTGAATGACCGGCTCGATCTCCGACCATGTTTCACCGGGCAACATTTCTGATTTATCGTCCGTCATCCGCCAAC
>Ga0073936_10005996_pt1 | contig 16176 bp, 10 predicted proteins | sample AliMusrvi5mmetaG_FD_87041 | JGI IMG/M metagenome (GOLD analysis project Ga0073936, IMG submission 87041) | Freshwater lake bacterial and archeal communities from Alinen Mustajarvi, Finland, to study Microbial Dark Matter (Phase II) - Alinen... | ecosystem: Environmental > Aquatic > Freshwater >... | reverse complement strand
TGCCCCCGCCGCCCCTCCAATATAACTTACGCAATTGATGCTCGCTCGGTTTGTTTGTCCACCACTGTCTTTAATATAACATCTGACCCCGCCCTTTCATGATACATCCGAATAACCCGCCGCTATAAAACCAACATCGTTTTACAATTTATCGTTTTAATGTTTTGTGAGATTTTGGGATATCTTGAGATATTTGGTATTATAAAAGACGATTTATATACGTCTGGCCAGTTCTAATATGATTCATAATCTGCCGCAGTGTGCTGGCGCTAACAGTTCTTTACATTTGCCCATAGCAGCTAGACACATTTTCATATAGTTTTCCGACGAGCATTTAAAAATGTTAAGGGACTTATGCGCCAGCACACTAGTGTTGTGAAAATAAAAGTTAAATTATTAACGCCAGCGGGAAGGCTGGATATAAGAGGATAATAATAAAAAAATCACTTATGTTTTTCGTGACGCTTGTTGTTTTCGGAATTACCGCAAATGCCGAGAGTACGAAGGGACACATTTATTTAGGATTTGATGGCTTTTTTGTGGCAAATGCGGCTGATAATTGGAAGAAAGATACTCAGAATGCCGTTGACGATTTGGTTAATGTGACTGGGTACGACTCGGCAGGATATGCGATTACAACTTATTCTGGCATGGGTGGAAGGATCGGAGCAGAGTTCCCTTATCAGAAAAGTGGCATAAATTTGGGCTTTAGTATCGGGTATGTTCAAGGTCCTTCATCAATAATAAAAATTGCCGCCGCTTCTACTTCGGCGGGGCCTGCCGCGGCGACGGAAAAAATTAAAACATCTTTTTTTAGATTGATGTTTGAACTTGCAAAAACATTTCCTCTTGGAGAACGTAGTCGGTTTTCTATAGGTGGTGGAATAGGCGCAGCACAGGGCAGGATTGAATCCAACTCTACATATAGTGGATCATTTATAACCGTGCTTGGTGCTCCAGCAAAAGTTACAGATAATAAAACTTGGACCGGAATGACGTGGGAAATTAATCCATCATTTATATTCCCATCTGGTACGACTGACCTTGAATTGGGTGCGCGCTATGCAACTTTCCCAAAACTAAAAAAGTCAGATGATTGGTCTGAGTTTGAATGGATACCATTTGGCATCTACAGCGCGGTTCACTTCTGATATTTAATAGGGTTTATCTTAAATTAGAAAGCGGCAGTCATATCATTGGCGCGGGTGACAGGCATGGGTCGGATCGGGCCGAGGAGGAACCGGCGCGAAGTCGCCGGGCCGGCCGCAGGTCCGATGGGCCCCATGCCTGGCAGGACCCGCGAACCCGGGCTTGCCCCGCACTTTGGCCTGCGGAAAAAGTGCGGGGCGGAGGTCAGCCTTCGCGGCGGACGGTTTCGTGGGAGAAGGCGGGGAGGCAGATGGCGATGTATTCGGCGCCTTCCGGCTCGGGGGTCGAGTAGCGCACTCGTTCGCCGGGCTCCATGATAATGGCCTGGCCGCCGCGCACTTCGAAAACTTCTGAGCGGGTCTCCACCTTCAGCATGCCTTTAAGCACCAGAGTATACTCTCTGAAGCGCGGCTCCTGAGGCGGTTCTACCCAGCCTCCGGGGCTTAACATGCGGGCCACGCTGATCGTGGTGGTAAGGGAATTGACCCGCCCTATATACTCCTCTATTATCTTGGGCATATTGCCCGTCGCCTGCACAATGGAAGGCCCTTTTATAAACACTGCCATTGGTTCTCTCCTCCGCTATCCCGTCATTCCGGCACGTCGCGTGCCCGGCTTAAGCCCGCTGTTCCGCTATACGGGCCAGGATCTCCTCTCTCTGCGCCTGCGTCTCGGTCAAAACGAGGTAAGCGTAGTCGCCCATCACTTTACTGTCCATAGGCATATGGAAAACTATTTCCCGGCCGTAGCGCGCCAGCAGTTCTTCGTGTGAGAGCCGGTAGGGTCTGTCAAAGACGCGCGCCGAGTAGGAGCAGACCATGTCGCGGGTGAACCGGGCGTCCGGATGCTCTCCCGCGCACATGCGCGCGTAGAGGTCCCAGCAGTCTATACCCTTTGAATGATTCACCATGTCCACGGTCAGTACGCCGGGCGGCCTGGCGTTTATCTCAAGGCCGAAGCAGGTCCCGTTCACCCGGAAAAATTCGATATGAAAAAAATTCTTTTTCAGGTCAAAAGCCTTTAACGCCGACAGCCCCGCCCTTTTCAGGTCCTCCGGTATTTCTTCCGTCCTCAGGTTGTTGTAGCTGAGCGGATTGCCGGACACCACTTCGAGGATGCCGTCATTGTAATGGTGGCAGGTGAAGAACACCGGCTCCCCGGCGGCATCGGTAAAACCGTCAAAGGAATAAAGTTCTCTATGCGGCCCGCTTATGAACGCTTCCATGTAATACGGGTACGAGGAGCTGCGGATGTTAAAGAAAAGTTCGGCGTCCTCGCGGCTGCGTATCCGGTAGGTGTCCGAAGCTCCGACGCCCCGGTCTGGTTTGACGATAATATCGCGGCCGGAGCTCTCCAGGAAGGCGAGCATGCCTGACAGGTCATCCGCCATCGCGCCGTCCACCACGGCTACGCCGGCGGCCCTGAAGCGCTCTTTCATCAGCGATTTTCTGATCAGCGGCGCGAGTTCCGGCGGTTTTATGCCGGGTATGTTCAGGTCGCGGCGCAGGGCCGCGTCCAGGGGCAGCCACCATTCGTTGAAAGATTCCAGATACGCCGGCGGGCCGTATTTGTTCTTCAGGTATTGCGCGACGGACAGGACCCGGGCGTATTTTTCGCCCGTAAGGTTTTCGTTCCCGTCATAACAATTGAGATCGGCGCGGCAATATTCGGCAAGGTCCGCCCTGAGCTCGCCGTCCAGAGCGCCCCAGTCCGCGTCGCCTATGCCAAGCACCGTGAAACCGCGGGCTTTCAGCCTGTTGACGAAGAACCGCAGGCGAGGCGGATATTGAGGCGATATGACGATAAAAGGTTTCATAGGGTAAGCGACATTTTTTATCTGCAATAAATTCAACTATTGATGTGTTTGTCGAGCCGGTTCGTGGGTCCTGCCGGGGGACTGGAACGCAAAACCGTAGTCGACCACACCGTGGTCGCTACTCCCGTCCTCGCCTTCGCCGCTACGCAAGGCTCAGGCTCCGGAGGGTTTTGCTAACCCAGCTCCCCCGTCACCCACTCCAATTATATAACAGCCTTAGGTATAGAACCAAAAGCAAGTCAGAATCCAGCATGTCAAATTGGCTTTATGAAATTACTTCCAATTACCAATTTAATTCAACATTTTTGCGAACAGTTATATTTTAGCAAATGGAAGTTGTAGTAGTGGGGAAAAGGCCGCGAATGTGAGAGTAAGCAAATTCAAAAGCGATTTTTGTGGGGATAGAGTCGTAGGGTTTCTATATATCTAAGATGTAACACTCAAACCGTAAGAGTTAAGGGCCATTGAATAATTATATCCTTTCTGTTAGACTATGCTAATTAGGGGTTGCTTTACGAACTACTTCCAAAAAAATATCACTTTGTAAAAGTGCTGTGATTGGCTTATTTAGACGTGAAAGTTAATTGAAAAGTAACTCCGGCGTTATTGTGGCGGCTATTGTAATATTAAAAGTATCGTTGTTAGGGGCGGGTTTTCTCATCGCAATGGTAGTATCGCTTACAGTGTCCATTTTTTTATCCCGTCATTCCAGCAGTTTGTCCTCCGTAGCTTCAGCGAAGGAGGAAAAGCCGGAATCCAGTCCCCGTCGGAATCTGGACACCGGCTTCCGCCGGTGTGACGAACCAATTAAGGTTTTCAGGTAAGTGGAGCGGGTGGCAGGTATGGGTCGGATCGGGCCGAGGAGGAACCGGCGCTCGCCCCGCACTTTGGACGCAACGCTTCGAAGCTCCACGATCTTCCAAAGTGCGGGGCAAGTCGCCGGGCCAGCCGCAGGCTCGATGGGTCCCATACCTGACAGGACCCGTGAACCCTACACCGGGAAATTACACAGAAGTCTTGACGTTACCAACAAGCAATTATTTTTTAGCGTGCGCGGCGGACGGCTTTGCGGGAGATGGGGCGCTTGGCAAAGACGCGGCCAGCTCGCGGGCGGGGGCGTAAGCGGGGTTGAGTTCCAGGCTTCGGCTCACGTAGCTCCGCGCGGCCTTGATATCCCGCTCGAGCGCGCAGACTTTGCCCAGATTGTAGAAAGCCAGATAGTTTTCGGAGTTGAGCGCTATCGAGTCCCGGAAGAAGCGTTCGGCTTTTTTAAAATCGTTCCGGGTGGCGTACAACACGCCTATTTCATTGCTGACCACCGCGCGCTCTCCCGTGTTCGTCGCCAGCGCCAGCGCCCGGTCTAAAGCGGAATACGAGCCGGAGAGATCTCCGGCGTCGCGCAGGACCTCGGCGAGCCTCAATCTGGTCAGGAAGTTACCCGGATTCTTTTCCGCGTCATAGCTCCACAGCGCGATATCGCTCTTCCAGACCGGCAGTCTGGCCTGAATATTTAAGACGAACAGGATGAGCAGCGCGCCGCAAGCCGTCCACACCAGCGCGGGAGAGCGGTACTTCCCGTTCAAATAACGCGCCGCCGCCGCGACGGTCATGGATAAGCCTATCAGCGGCAGATAGGTAAGCCTCTCCGCCATAAAGAAGGTCATAGGCACGATATTGAGCACCGGCAGGAACGCTATCCATAGCCAAAGCAGCCCCAGTGCCGCGGTTTTCCGGCCGCGGGCGCGCAGCAGCGCGGCCAGGACGGCGTACAGCAGGAAGATGGAATCTGATAAAATAAAATAGAACCAGAACCTGGCCAGCCGCAAAAGGATAAGATCGCTGTACGTTATCAGCATGGAGAACGGCCACAATAAAACGTCGAGATATTTGGCAAAAAGCAGAACAGGCAGGGAAATACAGGCCGGCAAAGGCAATTTGAATTGCGGCGCCTGCGCAAGCCCGCCCAGCAGGCTGCCGCGGAGCAGCATGAATAATAATACCGGCAGGGCGAGATACAGCGCGATCTCGCCCAGGTATTTTTTGACCGGGCCGCGGCCGGCGGCCAGGAACGCCAGGGCGAGCAGCGGGACGACCACGGAAATTTCGCGCGTGAACAGCGCGGCGGCGGTGAATAAAGCGGCCGGCGGCAGATATCGCGCGTTCTCCGTTCTTACGCGCTTTATAAAGCAGATCACGGCGCCGAGGATCAGCGCCGTAGATAGAACGGTAGACCGGCTGGTTATCCAGACCACGGATTCCACATTGGCGGGGAAAAATGCGAAAAATGCGCTCATCAGCCCGGCATATATCCACTCAAAGCCAAGCAGCCTGCCCAGGTAAAAAACAAGCAGCACGTTCAAACAATGAAGCAGCAGGTTTATGGCGCGGAAATAGCCGGGGTTTAATCCCGCCAGGGCGTGATCTACGGTGTAGGAGAGTACGGCCAGCGGGCGGTAGCCTTTCGAATTGAGCCCGGGCATATCGGACAGTGTGGAAATGTCGTAGAAGAACCTGAAGGTGTTGTGAAGGCTTTTTATCGCGGGGTTGTTCTCCACGAAGTGGTGATCGTCGAAAACGAAGCCGCCGTCCAGCGACCTTCCGTACGCGAGAAAAACCGCCAGGAAGGCCAGAGGCAGGAACAGCAGGCGGGCGCGTGCTGGCAGGGCTTTCATATTCCGTTAGTTAATGCGCGCTGTGAGGGTTCTTGCTCATGTATTTTTTCTTGAACCAGGTTTCCAGATCGTCGAAAAGCGTGTAGGTGACCGGCGTCATCAGCAGGGTGATGAGGAGCGACAGGGACTGGCCGCCGATGATGACCCAGGCCATCGCGCGGCGGGAACCGGAGCCCGCGCCGGTGCCGAGCGCGGTCGGGACCATGCTGGCCACCAGCGTCAGCGTGGTCATGATGATCGGGCGCAGCCGGGTCTTGTTGGCCTCTATGGAGGCTTCGTGGCGCGCCATGCCTTTGGCACGCAGGGTGTTGGTATAGTCCACCTGGAGGATGGCGTTCTTCTTGACGATGCCGAACAGCATGAAGATGCCCATGATGCTGAACAGCGTCATGCTCTGGCCGGCTATGAACAGCGAAATGACGGCGAACGGCAGCGTAAGAGGGAGCGCGATGATGATGGAGATCGGATAGACGAAGCTTTCGAACTGGCTCGCCAGCACGATGTAAATGAAGATGAACGACATCGCGAAGGCCATCACGAAGCCCATCAGCATGTTGCCCAGTTCCTTCGCGCGGCCGGCCGCGCCGCCTGTGTATTCGGCCGGGGCTTTCTGATCTTTGAAAGCCGTGTCGGCTTCCTTTATCAATTGGCCCAGCGGCATGCCGTTGGTATTGGCCTCCACGGTTATTTTGCGCTGGCGGTTAAAACGCTCGATCTGGGTGGGACCAAGCCCTTCCACCACCTTGGCCACGCTGTCCAGGCGCACCATCCTGCCGCCGGAGGCAGGCACGACCATGGCTTCTATAACGTCTTTCCTGTCGCGGAAATTCTTGTCGGCGCGCACGCGCACCTGGTAAAGGTCGTCGCCGTCCTTGAACTTGGTGATGTCCTCTTCGCCCCCCACCAGCGTGCGCAGCGAGGTGGCTATGTCCTCGATCTTAACTCCCAGGTCGTGCGCGCGGTCGCGGTCGATCTCCACGCGGTATTCGGGCTTGGCGTAGGAGAAGCTCAGGTCCACGTCGACGACGCCTTTGAGGGAGCGGATATGGTCGGCCACGGCTTTGGCGTAGACCTGCAGCTTGTCCAGGTCGGGCCCGGTCACGTTGTACTGCAGTTCCTTCTCGCCGCCGCCGCCGAAGCCGCCTATGGGCGCGACCGAAGTCCTGAGGTTGGTATATTTGGACATCATGGCGCGCGAAGTTTCGAGTATCGTGTTGAGCTTGGGGCGTTTGGACAGGTCCACCAGCTCGACCAGCACATAGCCTTCGTTGGAAGCGGCGGAGCCGAAGTTAGAGCCGGTGCCCGTGCCTATGGAGGAGAGCGTGGTCGTGACGTAGGGGATGGTCTTCGTCTCGGCCTCAACCTGCGCGAACAGCTCTTTCATCACTTCCAGGCTGGTGCCTTCCGGCGCTTTTATCGTTATCTGGTACTGCTCGGTGTCGTCCTGCGGCATGAAGTCCTTGCCGATGAACATGAACAGCGGTATCATGGACAGCATTATTCCTATCGAGCCGGCGACCATGATCTTGCGGTGCGACAGCGCCCATTCGAGCAGCACGATGTAGCGGGTGGCCAGCCAGTCGTTGATATGGTCGGTGAATTTTTGCAGCTTCGTCTTTTCGGCGCTCTTAACTTTAAGGAAAAGCGAGCAGAGCATCGGCGTGAGCGTCAGGGCCACGAAGGTGCTTATCGCGATGGCGAAGGCTATGGTTAGGCCGTAGCTCTTCACGAAGCGGCCCACTATGCCTCCCATGTAGGCCAGCGGCACAAATATTACTATCAGCGAGAGCGACATGGCTATGACCGCGAAGCCTATCTCATCCGCGCCTTCAAGCGCGGCTTTCATGGGGGAGATCTTGTGCTCCTCCATATGGCGGTAGATGTTCTCGAGCATGACTATGGCGTCGTCGATGACCAGGCCGACCGCGATGGTCAGGCCCAGCAGGGTCATATTGTTCAGCGTGAAGCCGGCGTTGTCCATGAACAGGAACGTGGCTATCAGCGAGGCGGGTATGGCCAGGGCGGAATTTATGGTGGACCGGAAATCGCCTATAAACAGCAGCACCATCAGGCCTGCCAGCAGCGCGCCCAGCATCAAATGTTCTTTGACCGTGTCCACCGAGCTCTTTATGAACTCGGACTGGTCGCCCACGATCTTTGTCTGGATGCCGGGAGGGATAAGGGACTGCATGGCGTCAAGTCTCTTGCGGATATTCTTCACCACTTCCACCGTGTTGGTGCCGGACTGTTTTTTTACCACCAGCGTGACGGCCGGTTTGCCGTTGAGGAAAGAAGCCGTGGTCAGTATTCGCCCGTGTCTTCAACGCGGGCGATATCCGAGACGCGTATAGGGGTGCCGTCGACGTTGGCTATAACGATGGAGCTGAAGTCCTTCACATCCTTGATGCGGCCCAGCGTTCTCAGCACGAATTCCTTGTCCCGCTGCTCCACCTTGCCGCCGGGGATCTCGATGTTCTGCTGGGTTATCGCGTCTTTCAGCTGCTTCGTGGAAAGGTTCAGTGAGGCCATTTTCAGCGGATTCACCACTATGTGTATTTCGCGCTCCCTGCCGCCGACCACGTCCACCGATCCGACGCCGCTGACGGTCTCGATGTTCTCCTTGATCTTTTTCTTGGCGAAGCGGGTCAGCTCCACCAGATCGCGGTCGCCGGAGACCACGATGTTCACCACGGCGATGGCGCCGATGTCGAACTTGGACACCACCGGCTGGTCCGTGCCCTGCGGCAGCTGCGACAGCACCGCGTTTATCTTGTCGCGCACTTCCTGGGCGGCCACGTCGCCGTCCTTTTCAAGCACGAACTTTATCATCACCATGGACAGGCCTTCGTAGCTGGTGGAGGTCAGTTCGTCTATGCCGGAGATGGTGTTGACCGATTCTTCTATCGGTTTGGTGATCGAGGATTCTACCTCTTCGGGCCCCGCGCCGCGCAGCGTTGTCTGTACGACCACGAAGGGGAATTCCACGTTGGGGAACAGGTCCACGCCCAGGCGGAAATAAGAAAATACGCCCAGCACCACCAGGGCCATTATCATCATGGTGGTGAAGATAGGCTTTTTGACCGCGATTTCTGTAATTTTCATAAATCTTTCCTATAGATAGGCTGCTGGGCGGCTGGGTTGCCGGAGCTCCGGGCCGGGAGCAGGATTTTTTGTTTCCACTTCTGGAAAGCAGTCTGGCTGTCTCGCTGTCCAGCCGCCCAGCCAAATTCCACCAGGTGGAATTTTGTTAATTCTGTACCTTTATTTTACTGCCGTCCTTCAGACCGTAAAGACCGAAGGTTATCAGTTCTTCTCCGGCTTTAAGCCCGGAGGTGATCTGTGTGAAATCTTCGTTGCCGATGCCGGTCGTAACTTCGCGGCGTGACGCGATCCCGCCGACAGGCGCGAAAATATAGCTTTTTCCGTTTTCGGCGGTCACCGCGGCGGACGGCACCGCCACCGCCCCTTCTTTGGCCCCCACCACCAGGCGTATTTCGGAGAACATGCCGGATTTCAGACGGCCGCCGGAATTGTCGGCGAGCAGTTCTATCGCGGCGCTTCTGGTTTTCGTGTCCACCACGGGGCTCACGCGGTATACTTTGGCGCGGAACAGCGTGTCCGGGAAGGCGTCCACTTTGATATAAGCCTGCTGGCCCATGGAAACTTTGCCCACATAGCGTTCAGGGACGTCCACCACCACGCGCACCTGTCCCTGGCTGACCACCAGCGCTATCGGGGTCGCCGGCGTTACGCTGGCGCCCGAGTCCTGGTAAACGCGGCCAATCACGCCCGTAAGCGTGGAGGGGACCGGCGCCGCTTCGTAGACTACGCCGGGTTCGTCGCGTTCGATCAGGGCTACCGGCTGGTCCTTTTTTACCGCGTCGCCCTCGGTCAGGAGGTTCCGTAAAAGTTTGCCGGATACCCGCGGAAAAAGCACGGCTTCGTCCATGGCTTTTATCGAGCCCACCAAGATCAGATAGTCCTCTAAATTCCTAACCTGGGCCTTTTCGGTTTTCACCAGGAACCTGTCCTTTTCAAGATTATTGAAAGCTTCGAGCTCCTTGTTCTTGCAGCCGGCGGCCATGAAGGCCGCGGCCAAAAGAAGCGAACCGTAAATAGCGGATAGTTTTGTCGTTTTCATATATGCTCCGTGTTAATGTGTTAAGGATGAAATGTTCAGGATCAAGTAGTAAGTATTAAGGATTAAGATCTAAGCTTACTGCATGTTTATTATTTAATCTTTACCGCTTAATCCCTGGCACTTGGTCCTTACTGCTTGATTTATTCTCCCAGCGTCCACTTCAGTTCGGTGTCGGCCGAACAGGTGTCGTGCAGGGCCTGTATATACAAAGTCTGCGACTTGTTGAGCGCGAGCGAAGTGTCGTTGAGCTCCAGTTGGCTGGCCAGTCCGTTCTTGAACCTGACTTCCGTCGCGGTCAGCGCCTTGCGGGCGGTTTCCACCGAGGTGGTCTGGGACTCAAGTCTCATCGAGGCTTCTTTTAGGCCCAGCCAGGCTTCTTTTACCGCTATCTTTATCTTGCGCTCCAGCTCCTTGAGGTCCGTTTCGGCGATATCGGCCTGCAGGCGGGCTTGCGCGACCCTGGAGGAGATGGATCCGCCGGAAAAAAGCGGAAGAGAAAGGCTCAGTCCCGCAGTGGTGGCCCAGCTCTGGCCGGATGCGGCGGGGAAGCCGGAATCGGCCTGCCCCTGGAACTGCCTGGAGGCGAACGCGCTTATATAAGGGTAATGGTCGGCCTGCGATACTTTTATCATTTCCATATAGAGGTCGCGCTGTATCTTGGCATCCCGGTATTCCGGCCGGCTCAAGAGAGCGGTTTTGTAAAGTTCCGTTATTTCGCCCGGGCCGTTCTTGGCGCAGGTTAGGCCGTCCGTGAGAGTTATCTCCGTTTCCGGGTCCAGGCCGAGCAGGTTCTTAAGCTCGATGCGGCCTTCCTCGTAAAGGTTCAGGGCCTGTGTGAGAGCCGGCTCGGTGTTGGAAACCTCCACCTGCTGCCTGAGCACCTCCAGGTCGCTGGCTATGCCCTGCTTGTACTGGGTCTCAATAGTGCTCAGATGTTGGCTGGCGAGGTTCAGTGTCTCCTGCTGTATGGAAGCTAGGGAGCTCGAAAGCAGTACCGCGTAATACATTTGCTTTACCGCTTTTGAGATCCCGTTCTGGGCTGTTTTCAACTGCTCGTCGGAATCGGCCGCGTACATATTGGCCATCCGGATGCCGGTGTGTACCTTGCCGCCGGACCAGAGTACCTGGTTCAGGTTCAGCGCACCGGTATAGGAGTTGTTAAGACCTGTTTTGATCTTTTGGCCGCCTATGAAGAAGGAGGGAGACTCTATATTCCGGGTATATTGGCCGCTGGCGCTGATCTGCGGGTAGACCGTGCCCCAGTATTCCTTTATCTTTTCCTTATATATGTTGCGCGTCTTTTCCGCGGTCACCACCGTGGCATTGTTCTTGAGCGCCGTTCGCACCGCTCCGTTCAGGCTCAGGCCCCGCACTTTGGTCGCGTCGTCAACAGAAAAAGTGCGGGGCAGGTCCCGTACTTTTGGTCCCTGGCTATCGCCGGGCGCCGCGGGGGTTGAGGCATTGACCTCCGCCTGGCCGCCGGAAGGGCGGTTCAGCTCCGGCTCCGCCGCGCGCGCCGAACAGGACAGGATCGAGGAAAGGAGAAGGGCGGCCGCGGCGGCTTTGAACCCCTTTGCCGGGCCATTTTTCTTCTTACCCGGCATCGCCAGTCTTAAGGGCTGGACAGGCAGCTTCCGCTTCGCCGCCAGAAGAGCGGGGCTGGCCCCGCACTTCTGGATCGTTGTTTTTGTGGATTGGCGTAAATGTGTGGCTGGTGGTTTTTGTTTTGTGGCCAGAAGTGCGGGGCTGGCCCCGGCGCAGATTATCCTGGCGAAGCGCGCCGGCATGCCGTTATCCAGGGCCGCAGGACCGTTTTCCTTGGCTTCAATTATAAAATGGGTGATGGCGGCGCTCAGAAGATGCGAGATATCGTTTGCGGCCTCTTTGGCGACTTCGCCTTTCAGCGCCGCGTTATTAATGACCTGCCGGAGCATTTTCCGGTGCTCCTTTTTCATTTCGAGGGCCATTCCGCCCAGCACGCCGTCGGAAGGGGAGGCTATTATCTTGAGGGCGCATTTAGGCATGTCGGGGTTCTTCTTGATGAAGCTAAGGTGATTGCTTAAGATCAGTTCTATCTTTTTTTCGAGCGGGATGGACTCGTCGAGGACCAGCGTGTCGAGCTCGCGGAAATGCCTGGCACCCTCGTGGAAGGCGGCCCGTATCAGGGTCTCCTTATCCTTGAAATAGTAGTAGAGCACGGGTTTGGTGATCTTCAGGTGCAGGGCTATCTCCCGCATCGAAACGGCGTCGGGGCCCTTTTCCGACATCATCTTCGTGGCGGTCTCGATTATCCTGCTCCTGGTCCTGCCGCCTTTGGCGGTCCTGTCTTTTTGTTGTTTTTCCATAAAACTTACCTACCGGTAGATAAATTATAGCAGGACTCGCGCGGGCTTGTCAAGCGGCGGGCCGCGCCCGAATATTATCATGCTAAGCCGCGAAGGCATGAAGGAGAAGCGAAAGTAAGAGGGGAATAAACACAAAGGATACGAAGTTTGGAACAGCTAAGGACACAAAGTTTTTCGGGGATGTTCTTCGTGAACTTTCTGTTGATCAACTTTGTGTTCTTTGTGGTTAAATCGGGAAACTTTGTGTCTTCGTGGCTTTGTGTGAAATGTGTCGCACTTGTAAACAGGATCGGCTTTATTTAAAAAATAGGTCTTTAGGCCTATTTTGGGGTAGGTCTATTTACCAGGTTTTCATGGGTACAAAGTGCCTTGCGGCATCCCCTTAATGAAGGTAATATATATCAACTCTTGTAATCCCCCGAAGAGGCGGGGGAGCATCCACCTCCGGGCCTATGAATCCGGAGTAACCAGGGGAAACGAAATAAGAAATTATTTCCGTTTCCTTATTTTGTTTTGCGCCCGTTCCTGGAACGCAGGTTTCGGAGCGGCGCTTAGACTGGTACCGGATGAAAAAATGAAAATAACAAAGTACGCGATTCTGTTTCCCCTTTTATTCCCTCTTTCGGGACGAGTTTCCGCGCAAGCTGATTTCCCGCCGCCCTCCCCGGAAACGAACCCATACCTTGACCCGGCTTTTCAGGATTATGTCGAGACAGCATACGGTTACCGTAATCCCAATCATGCCCCTAAACACGCGGGTGATTTCCGCGATGCGCTGACCTCACTGTCTTCGGTGACGCTTAAGACCGCGCGCCCGCCCGCCGCCGTCGCTCCGCAGGCCGCGCCTAAAGCGCCGCAAGCCGTGAGCAAGATACAGATCGCGAGCTCCGGCCAGCCCCGCACTTTGGCCCCAGGATCAACAGAAAAAGTGCGGGGCCAGCCCGGCGCCCTCGCCTCCAACTTCAATTCAGCCGCGCCAGGGCAATATTATAAGGTTACTTTTGCCAATGAGAACGGACCTCTTTCCGCTTACGTCAACCCTCTTGATCCCAACGCGCTTTCCGGATTTAAGGCCGGGGATTACGTCTTCATAACCGTGCTTCCGCGAACTGAGGACCACGCTTCGGTGATACGCGACCTTTCCGAGACCGGCTTTAAGTTCGCCGGTGAGAAGACGTATTTTACCGGCGGCGTAAAGAAGACCTTTCTGCTCGGCTGGGCGCCGTATTCAAAACTTGACAGCATATACAAAAATCCCGGGGTGCGCCGCGTGGCTATAGAGAAGAAGACCGCCGGCATTCCGTTCAGAACGCGGATACGGTTCACGCTGCGGGCTCCGGGCGGCCCACTGGCGGGAGTGTTCGTCTCGGGTTTCATACGCCAGCTTAGCGCCGGCACCGGTTTCGCTTCCGAAAATGTCTTCCGCCTGCCTCAAAACGCCGGGAACGCCAAGTTTACCGCATTTGACGTCATCGGAAGCCTGCCAGTGGACAAGATCGGCGAGATTTCCAGCTCGCCTTTTGTGGCCGCCGTGGAATTCAAGGACAAATCGCTTTAGGTAAGTATTAAGGATTAAGTGGTAAGGATTAAGTAATAAGTAAACAGTAAATCTTAAATAAATATTCAGTGAACCCCTCTGTCATTCCCGCCCCGCACTTTTTCCAAAATGGGCCAAAGTGCGGGGCCCGCAAGTCGTTGGCGGCCTGCCACACCACGATGTGGGATGGGAATCCATAAAGCCTACCCCTGCATAGTTTTGGCAGGGGATTGATTGGATTCCTGCTAAAAGATCGCAGGAATGACAGAATGAGACGACGGGTTTACTGAATATTTAAAATCTTAATCCTTAGATCTTAATCCTTAATCCTGGCTTTGCCTGTCCGTCGTCTTCAAAAAAATATACAATCTATATATTCCAAATCCTCCGATAAAGAAGGATTTGGAACCTCCGGGATTGATGTCGGCGTCAATAATAAAGTTTTCACTTCGGCAAATTCATTCCTGAGGTCCCAAAAAATCAGTTTTATCTGGTTTTTTGGGATATATAACTCCGGCCTCTGTCGGCTGGAGTGGGGATTTTTTATATGGAAGAAAACGTTCATCCGCAGCATCATCAGCCGCCACATCATCAGGCGCAGACTCATCAGCACACTCATCCGCAGCAACAGCATCCCGTTGAAGAGCACAATGTCTTCACGGATGAAGTGTCCAAGGCTGAAAACCACCGTCAGCCGGCCAAAAAAGACCGAAAAGGCTACAGGGTGGTTTTTTTGATCGTATTTGCCGGGGCGCTGATGGCTGAAGCCCTCCTTTTCATGCGCGCGCAGGTCCGCGAAATATCCCTGATCCTTAAAGAGGATTTCCGCATAGTCGTGGTCAAGAGCGATAAGGTCAAACAGGCTTCGGAAGTTATGGAGACGGCCTTTAAGGCCCTGCCCGGCACGGACGATGTTTCTTTTATAAACAGGGCCGACCGCCTGCGCAAGCTCCGCGAAGAGGACCCGGACCTGGTGGGCGCGGTGATGAACATGGGCGCCAATCCTCTGCCCGACACGTTCGAGATCTCCCTGGAAGAGTCCGCCCTGGGCGATCTGACGTCCTGGGTCGATGCGGCCTGGAAGATAAACGGCGTGGAAGATATAAAATACAAGCCGCTAGAGGCCTACGCCATTCTGCACGCGCTATTTTACGGACATTACATCCTGGTAACCCTGGCTTCGGCTTTTATGGTCCTGGTGCTCATGGCCCTTATGACGGTGCTTTACCGCAATACGGTCTCCAATCTGCTGGAAAGCCTGCTGCGCGACCGGAACTGGTTTTTTGCCGGGCTCCTGGCCGGCGCGCTGGCGGTAGCGGTTTCTTACGCGCTCGTCTATCCCGTTAAATACCTCAGCCCGCTGTGGCTTTGGCCGGGAGCGCCGGTACAGACGGCCGTCATCGCCGCGGGCGGTGTTTTCGCCTGGGTCATCTTCCAATGGAAAAATACGCACAACTGATACCGCTTTTATTTTTGTTCTCCGGCCTGGGCACTGTTATGGCCCAGGACAAGGTCGCGGCTAAAAAAAAGAGCCTGGAGGAGATACGCGCCCAGCTGGAGGATAAGAAACAGGAACTTGAGAAGTACCGGGAAGAAGAAGACCGCATAAACGCCGAGATCGCCGGCCTCAAAAAAGAGGACAAGCTTAACGTGTCCCGGCAGAAAGAGCTGGAGGCCCAACTCGTCCGCACCCGCTCTAAAAGTTCGGACTCCAAGGAGAAGTTCGATTCGCTTTCCAGGGCCTACAAAGATCTGCAATCCGACCTGTATGGCGAAACGGTCCTCTATTCTCTGGACAAATATTTCTATTACCCTTATTACGGGCTCAGCGATATTTCGCGGGGACTTCTGCTGAAGTCGGCCATACTCGAAAAACACAACCTGATAAACAGGATCAAGGGCGAGAGCGTCAAGGTTAAAGGCGATATACAGAACCTCAGTAGGCAGAACCTTGAGCTCAAAGCCAAAAAAGAACTGGTGGAAAAGCAGCGCTCCGCCCACAGGAATATCGTCAAAGGAAAGATGACGGAACTGGAAAGGACCAGGGAGAAGCAGGCCGCGCTTTCAAAAGAAGTGGAGAACCTGCAGAACGCGGCGCTGGGTCTTACCAAACTGGTGAGAAAACTTGAAAAGCAGGCTCCCTACAGGCCTACGGCCGGTAAATCCGGAGACCTGCCGGTCCCGCGGCATTCGCTGCCCTGGCCGGTGCAGGGCAAGGTCATTAGCCGCTACGGCAGGGAATCCGTTCCGCTGTTAAAAACCTGGATCGTGCGGGAAGGTATACGGATCGGCGCCTCCCAGGATGCCCCCGTTTTTCCGGTGATGAGCGGCAAGGTTATCTATGCCGGGCCGTTCAGGACTTACGGCAATGTCGTGATAGTGGACCATGAGCAGGGCTTTTTCACCATTTACGGCCTGCTGGAAAGTATCCTGGTCTCCAAGAACGACGCCGTGACCCCCGGTTCGCCTTTGGGAAAGGCCGGAGCCGATACTCAGGCGGTTTCCGGCGCGCCGGA
>Ga0073936_10005995_pt1 | contig 16177 bp, 16 predicted proteins | sample AliMusrvi5mmetaG_FD_87041 | JGI IMG/M metagenome (GOLD analysis project Ga0073936, IMG submission 87041) | Freshwater lake bacterial and archeal communities from Alinen Mustajarvi, Finland, to study Microbial Dark Matter (Phase II) - Alinen... | ecosystem: Environmental > Aquatic > Freshwater >... | reverse complement strand
TTTTTCGAGCGGTCGGTCTCCGCCTGCCATTTCGCCTTGAGCGGCTTGCCGGCGGCGGTGATTTGGTAACCCTGGCAGTATTTGGGCTCCGTTTGGGCCGGCGGGTTCGGCTGGCCCGGTGGCATCGCGACGTTCTGATCAAACGACTCCTCGACCGGGAAGCCGAACTTCGCCTTCACCTGCTTGCTGGTGAGGTTTTTCATTATGTAGCGCACCTCCACCTCCGCCTGCGTGGGGCCCAGGTTGGCGGTGAGTTTTTCATCGAGAATCCGGATGTTTTCGGTCGCCACCGGCTCAAACCCGCGCACATCGCCGTTTGCCCGCACGCCGCCCCTGGCGACAAATCCGCCGACGTTGCCCCAGGTGATACCCGACGCGCAACCCAAGATCCATCCGATCCATGTTAAGTGCTTCATGGCCAGAGCATAAGCGGCGGCCGAACCGACGCAAAGGCGAAAGCGAAGGAAGAAAGGAGACTCCGGGACAGACAGATGACAAGAATCCGCTGGCGCCACCTCGCCGGGTGATTTTCGGTTTTTGGTCGAATTCGGATTCCAGGCGAATGCCGCTCACGCACATGTCCTCAAACCACGTGCCGGGCCAGACCTCAAACACCAACCTCGTCACATTCACCTGTTTGGCGTAATCAACGACAGGTAATGTCGCCATCGGTACCCAGCACCGAGCTTGCCACGGCCTTGAAATTGGCGTGCAACATCGACCATGTGTCGTTGCGCTCCACATAGGTAGCTCTGATCTCCGATGAGTGATGCCTGACGGTGATCCTACCACGACGATGAGTCCGTGATGGCCACTCTGAAGTTCCGTCACTGCGTCGCAGTCTCCCTGCCGGCTCGGCTTTCGCCGCGCCGGCATTGAAGTAAATAGGTTCTCTTGGGAATGAAAACAAAACATACCCAAACTGTAACTCAAAACGAAGGCACTAACATTTCCAAGGAACGTCATCTTGGCAAACTCGATCGGCTCGCTGAAGAGATTTATACTTTAGTCCATGGCGCCCTCAAGGATGGCGTGCTCGGCGGAATCCTCTGCGGTCACGAAGATGAAATTCGGCAGGATGCCATCCTTCTGGTCCTTGACTGGCTAATGCGCGAAAGCGCTGAATGCCATGTGACTGGAAACAAAAGAGCCAAGGGGCCGTGGAACCTGTCACGGCTTGTAGCAAAGGCGTTGCGATTCTGCAAATTGCGTGCGCGTCGTCACCTAACCACGGAAACAATTAGATATGAGTCGCTCAATGAATTCAATGGGGGCTCCAGCGTTCATCATACCGATCTGGAACCATGGGAGTGGTCGACTGCGATCCGGCGGCAGATGGCCTTGAGCGCCCTGCGAAATGCCGTAAGATCTGGCAGGCTAAGCGCTTCAAATGCTTGTGTTGCGCGGCAGATCCTGAGTGGGCGCATGTCGGTCGAGGATGTGGCCACGCGCCTCAAGGTTACTGGTAACGCGATCTATCAACGACTAAATCGAATCCGCAGAATATTGCCCGATGTCATCGCAGAAATAGAAGTTCCATTCTTTTGAATCCGCACTTGCGGCACCAAATACAACTCAAACAAACCGACTACAAATATGGACGAAAATACAAAACTAATCGAGGCAGCAGCAACCGGTAATACTGAAGCGGTCCGTCAACTACTCGCCACTGGTGCGGACATCCACACTGACGACCCGAATGACGAGGACGGCTTCAGAGGGGCCCCTTTGCGCGTCGCTGCCTCCGCCGGTCGTACGGAAATTGTTAATATACTGCTCCTTAGCGGTGCCGACATCCACGCTCCAGACAGCGAGGGTCCCGATGCCGCGTTGCGCAATGCCGCCTATGGGGGCCACATTGAAACCGTGAAGGTGCTGCTAGCGAATCATGCCAAGCTGTACACCGGTGACGAGAACAGCACTGGTTGTGTTCTGTGTGCGGCGGCCTCAAACGGACGCATTAACGTTGTGAGACTGCTCCTCGGCTTTGCGCCGTGGCTCGCCGTATCGCAAACCTATGCCCTGGGCAGGGCAGCCGGAAACGGCCACATCGACACTGTGGCATATCTGCTAACAAATGTGATGGATAACGATGAGGTTGTCGGTCTCGCCCTGGTGGATGCAGCGACAAACGGGCAAACCAAAATTGTCGAACTTCTGCTCAGCAAGAAATCCGAAATTGACGAAAATAACGACGCGGCTCTGCTAGCTGCTGCTGGTGCCGGCCATACCGAGACCGTGATGTATCTCCTCGACCGAGTCGGAAATATCAATGCTCCGGATGTGTTTGGAGTCCCCGGAGCGGCCCTTCGCGAGAGCGCAGCAAACGGTCGCACGGCAACCGTAAGGTGCCTCGTTGCTCAAGGGGCTGACATTCACGCCGCGGACGATAACGGTCCCGAAGCCGCATTGCATGCAGCCTACAACAACCGCCATCCGGAAACCGTTGCCGAACTTCTGAGTAATTATACAACGGATGAATTGCGAGCGATTCTAGCTACTGCTGAGGAGCCCATGCTGATGGAGATCATCCGTTCGGAATATATGCGGCGCCTCGGAAATGCAGTTTCGGAGGCGATCAGAAGCCAACCGGACATCGTGATTTGATAGTGCTAACCACCTTGGCACCGCAACATGTTAAGAACAGTGTCCTCATGTGTTCTCCAGTGCCTGTCAGAGCGCCGGGACGAGCACCCTCACATTGCTGCCACTTTCCGTGGCAACAGTCAGAATCAGGCTGTCGTCCTCCTGCTCCATCCGAGTGATGGCGGCTCCATAGGTTCCGCGAGTGGTCGTCACCGATACGATCCCGCCCGGGTCGGTTCGCGTCCGGTAGTTCGACTCCGGCAGTTCGAGCGCCGGGGAAACACCGAGTGAAAGCAGTCCGCGGACGGACTTGCCGCTAACAAGATCGAGTTTCTAGACGGGAAAGTGCATCGTGGTATCACCGCTCTTTCTAATAAACCCTCCGGCGGGTATCCTGATGATGGAGCTTTCAGAAAAGATCCACGGGTCGCCGTAAGCGCCGGTTTGCAACCAGGGCTTCTCGCCCGCATCGCCGGGAACAATTTCGCGATACCAAACCAGTTGACCGCGGGGGTGCTTTTCAATGTCCGACAGGTAGTCGGCCCTTGGGATGAGTATCGTATTTTCAGAGTTGACCACAGTAATTCAAAACAGCTCTTGAAATCGGACTTCAAGCAATCGCTTTCCGATAATTTCCCAGCAAATTCGACACAGGGTGCCTCAATCCCTCCCACGATCATGGAAAATCGTCAAATAATGGTCATTCCCCGCCTTCGGCTTCCCTTGACAGCACAAAGCCTTCCTTGCAGGCGGCCTCAGAGCATCCTCACTGCTCTTGGTGGTGTGATTCCGAATATTGAACCAATGAGTTCCACAATTGATGAAATGACGGCGAGACTATCCGTGCCGGTTGGCTGAACGGGAAACACTTCATCGTTGGAAGTTGTCCATCCGATCATTGATTCTTCTACGGAATCCGCCGGCATCGCTACCATGTCCCACGCGGTCCGAATCGCCACCGTATCCAAGATGTCGTAAAGTCAAAGAGCTGGGTTCATGTCAGAACGGACGTATTTGGATGTCGTACTGAAAGGCGGTGCGGCCCAGCCGAAGGTTGGTAGCGATCTTGTCCTTAATGGCGCGACAAAACCGCCGACGGTGGTGCGGTTAGCGCGGCCGCAGCAACCGGGGCCGCAGTGCGGCCGGTTAATGCACCACGGGCAGCATAGCAGTCCGCACATGTCCACTTCACCATGCACATACTCAAATGCCGTCACCAAGCGTAGCGGGGGGCTACAGGGCTACAAAGGGGAGGCGTCAAGTTAAAAATTGAAACTTGAAACTTGCAAATCGGCCACGTGTGGCCGATTTGAGTGAATCTACGCGTTCCGCAACCGCCCGACTCAAGACTTCGTCGAGCAAATCCGCAGCCACCACCGCGACCCATTCGCCTACTTCGAGTGGGTGTTCGAAAATCTGATGCACCAACCGGCCCCGGACTAACTTCCGGCGCTGCTGCCCCCAACTGGATCAAGGCCACGACCACGCCCCCCCCTGGTGGTCGTAGCCGAGATAGCATAACGCCAGACACCGCCCGCCTCTGGTTGAGGTGCCAGAGGTGCTCTGTTTGCCGCATTCCTAGGTGTTAACCGCAGCGTGACCGCTTTCTCTGGAATTTTTGCGAGGCAAAAATGCCCATCGCCGCCAGGCGAGTATAACACACCGCAGACAGTCTTTGCCTCGAGCCGCTTACCTAAAGCGTGCTAATGCGGCATGACCACTGTCATGCTATAAGCCCTCTGGACCAGTTGACAATCCAGAGCTGTGTGAAAGATGAGATCTTCCTCTCTTGGTTCATCCATTTCCTGGAATGTCTGGTTTGCTCGCAGAGTGGGTAGCGGTGTTTCCTCATTGCCGAGTGCCCTACATATTTTTGACCACAGTGAGTCAAGATGTTCGGTAAAACCAACAAAAGTGTATTTTGAAAAATTCTTGACTGCTTCATTGACAATCTTGCTCTGTGTGGTCTTGTCGTTCATGCGGCGATAATGCATCGATTTGTCGCCAAATACGGTCCAGGTTTGAACATTTGTGGACTGCATAATGACTGCTGGGTCCCTGGATGCCAGGTAATCGCGGAATCCAAGCTGCTTGGCGAATCGGCTGGCTGGTGAGATATAGTCCGGGCAATTTCTTAGGTTCCAATACGATGATCGCAGTCGCGCTATCGGGTCGCGGAGTATTAAGACTTTGATCCATGATCCGTTGATGCGGTCAAATAATTTTGAGCCGACATAGGTTGAAATCAAGTTATAGCTGTTGAGCTCTTGATCGGTCATTAGGGCAACTTCAGCCATGGATTCGAACTCGACTGCTCTTGCATCTGGCTTGCATCCTCGAACGGCGGCGAATATGGAAGTTCCGCCGGTGCGTGGAATATGTGTGAGAATGAATCGCATGCTCGCCTACTGACCCTCTGAAGCGAAGACGCGTTGCAACTGTCTCGCAATTGAGCGGATATATTCAGGCACAAGTCTTCCGTACACGCTACACCACGGTGAGGGGTGGTCCATATTGCCAGTGGCCAGCAAGTTGTGATGTGGGCACCCACCAGCGCACACATGAAAGTATTGGCAGCGAGTGCATGCGCCATTCCTTGCGAGCGAATTGCTTAGCGCGGCATTGGTGGGATCCGAGCGGATACGTGACACTGCCGAGGAAAACTCCTCAGACAGCCCGCTCCCATAGGTGTGGTCCATTCGCATTTGGCAAGCGCAGACATCACCTGAATTGCTAATAGCAAAATAGCTTTTGCACGAGGCGCATGGAACATGTTTCTTGCGATACAAGAACCACTCCGCCATGGCGGCGTATTTGAGAATTGGGAGTTTGGGATCAAGCGTCTCCGCGAGGTTCCGGTAAAGATGAATGAGAGTGTCTGCGATGTCTGACTGCACCTCCATTGATGGTGCGGTAACAGACTTAACTAAACTCAATCTGAATCCCAGTCGTTGATCGTGCGCGAAAGACGCGAACTCGTGGATGTGTGAATAGTTCCCTGGGGTAATTGTGAAGAGAAAGAATGGCCGTATGCCTTCTTTGAGCAGTTGCTCCACGTTTCCCGTTATCTTGTTCCAACTGCCGACTTTTTTTTGATTTACGATCTCAAAACGAATTTGGTCGTGGGAATTCTGATAGCCATCGAGTGATAGGGATATTGAAATGTTGTGACGATGCAACAGGGGGATTAGCTCATCGAAGTCAAACGAGCCGTTCGAGATCATTCCGAAAGTGATCCGAACATCTTGGCTGTGTGCCTGCGCATCGCTACAGAAGGTATCGACCAGAGGAAGATTCAAGGTAGGTTCTCCGCCTGCAAACATGATGCGTAATTCGGGCAGACCCTCGGCCCGGCAGTAAGCAAGCAGGTTGGACAAGAGGGGAGCGATGTTTTTGCGCTGGAAGGAATGTTGTTCGATCTCTTCCCGACTTACTGCTCGCCTGAGATGGGGGATATAGCAATAATGACATGCAAAATTGCAACCGTGGACTAAGTGCAACCAAACCGTAAGTCGCGGCGAGTTATTTGTCCGTGACGGATTTAGTGAAAGCTTGTCAATGGCGGATCTGATTTCCAGATTGTCAGTTGAAAGTTTGTCCGAGTCACCGTTCGCCCTGAGTAGGCGATGGAGATCAGGATGAATCAACTTGACTCCCGCTGGCTTCCCGTAATCAAAGCCGTAACCATAACCATCCGAGAGATCACCCAGCATGAACTGCCTTTTTGCCGGGGCGAATGGCTCAAAATCCATGTTCTTGAATACGGATAACCTTCAGATGGTCTCATTGGACTGCCTCTAGTCCTCATCAACACAGTCCTCGTCTGCAACCCGCGCAATATCTGTAACATCCGCCCAATCAATAACTAAATTTCTTGGGGCCGTGTCACTTGAAGATTCGGTAGTTTGCTCGTTCATGGCTTGAATGTATCTGCTGTCGCAGGGGACTTTAGCTCTTGCCCCGCCGATGGCAAGTATTTTTCTTCAGGGTGTTTTTCTTCTTTAGGGGTGCAAGAAAATACTCTCCAGGCGATGAGGCGTAGGAGGTCGTGGCGCTGTCATTGACATGGTCGCGCCAGAACTCGTCGAGCCGGCGGCTGGCGTGGATGGAGCGGAGGGAGAGGACGGCACCGGCACCCATCCTAGGTCTAGAACCTGCCGGATTGCTTGCCGCGCTGGCCGATAAGTCTGCGGCAGCCTGCCTCGATCATGCCCGAGTCGTTGAAGTCACCCGTGGCCTGGACCTGCCGGATGGCATCCGCTCTGTGTAGTTGACGAAGTAACCAAGCGCGGCGGCCACCGGCGGATCGCGGGCGGTCCCGTCGGCCTCATGCCGGGCGCGGGAGATGACGCGTCCACGCCGTCTGTCAGCAGCAGCTTCGTCCATTCGCGCGGCGGGGGTTTGAACCGGCGTTGGTCCCCCTTGCCCAACCCAGAGCTCTTTCAGCAGCAGAACCCAGCGCGCGCTGGGGTGTGGAACGTAGAGTAATTTTTTCAAGTTAGTCAGGAGGCCGGAGGCACCGTCGACGAACATGACTTGCTCCCTCACCAAATCAAGGCCGCGCCAGATGGCCTCCCGACTCAGGGCAATTCCGAAATCCGAGGAACTTCCAAGACCAGCGAGGTAGGTCGTTGCACCGTGGTCCCGGATGGGCGGCCCTCCCCGTCCTCCTTGTGCTGGGACAGTCGACACAGACCGTGCGTGGCCATGTGAGTCTTGTCGGTGCCGTCCGGGCTTTTGCTGCGGCGGCCCTTGAGCAAGGCAGGGCGGAAGGGCACGCCGGAGGCGTCGGCGCTGAAATAGATCACCGCACGTCGCAGGATTGAGGGGTGACACTATCGGACCGTGGCATCAGGCCAGACCTGTGCCATCTTGCGCTTCCTGGCGTTGTCCATCGTCATGTACCCCGCGTCTCGCGATGGGCTCCTCGCCCGAACTGGGCATAATGGTGCCCAGTTCGGTTCGCGCCCGCTGGCAAATGCCTTTGGGATGAGCCTCTCCACATGATTCCGTTAGCTCTCGGGCGATGATTCTCAAAATCTCCTCTCGCGCCATACTGAGAAACAGATCCTGACGAATCCCATTGAAATCCCCACTCCCGGCTTGCACACGGGCATTAATGTCCTAATTCTCTTTCTAGCGCACGTTGTCCCACGCCCTTGTTCAAAAGAAACGATTTCGGCGCGCCGTCTGCTCCAAAGAAAAGATCCCATGAAATTTTCTGACGCCGTCACCCCCAGATACATCAAAGTACAAAGAACAAACGGAGTGTTTTTGTATTCACTTTGTGCGCTGCGCGTGCCAATCGGTCCGCGCGCACTCACCTCTTTTAGGTAAGGGTACCACTTATGCAAAATCTGATCCAGGAAAATATAGAGAAGCTGCAAGCAGCGGGAGCCACTTACGTAGATGCTCGCTGGTATCCGTTCGAGAGGTCTGATTCGTTGATGATGTTGAATGGCAATCTCAAGAACGCATCGTCATCGAGGGAGAGTGGAATTGGGGTGAGGGTGTTGTACGAGGGCGCATGGGGATTTTCGGCCTCCTCGGATATGGGCGTCATGGGGGCAATTTTCGACAAAGCGCTGGATAACGCCAAGGCCGCCGCGCAGCGGGTCTCTTTCCCTGTGCGCCTTGCGGAAAAGGAAGCCATCCAGGCTGCTTTTGAGAGTCCCTGCCAGATCAACCCGTTTGAAGTCTCGCAGAGCGAGAAAGTAGCATTTTTGAAAGAGATGGACAAGAAAATGAACCAATCGGGGGTCCTCCAGCGATACGGCGGACTGAATTTCGTTCAGAAGAAGATTTTCTACATAGATTCGGAAGGCAGCCACATCGAAAAGCTCATCACAGAGGTGTTCGCCAGGATACATGTCAGCGGGTTGGATGAGCAGCGTGTTTGCCACGAGCGTAAGTTCTACCCCCAGAGATTGGGAGAAAGCCGTGGATGGGAAACAATCGACCGCGCCATTTTCAGTGAGAACGCCGAGCGTATTGTTCGCGAATTGAACGAGGTGCTGGCCGCTCCCGAATGCCCTAAGGAGAATCGCGCGGTCATTTTGCTGCCAGGGATCATGTACCTCCAGACCCATGAAACCATCGGGCATGCCCTGGAACTTGACCGCATTTTGGGCTACGAACTGGCCTACGCCGGCGGTTCCTTTGTGACCTTGAACGATTTTGGGATGTTGCAATATGGTTCCCCCAAGCTGACGGCGCGCGCCGACGCCACGATGGTCAACTCACCTGGTAGTTTCGGCTACGACGACGACGGCGTCGCGGCCCAGGACAATCTGCTGATAGACAAGGGCATTCTGGTCGGCGCGATCACGGGTCGCCAGATGGTCGAAGAAGCCAACGCCACAAAGCCAATTTTCAAGGGCAGCGGCGGAGCCAACCGGGCGACCTCGTTCTACCGCGTGCCAATCGAGCGCATGACCAACATCAATATCGACCCTGGTGCAGATGGCACGCTTGACAACATCATCAGCAAGACGGAAAAGGGCATCATCTTGGATGGTGTGAAAAGCTGGTCGATTGGCTCAAACCGCGAACAGTTCCACTTTGCCCCAGAAATCGGATGGCTAGTTGATGGTGGAAAGGTCACCGGAGTTGTAAAGAACCCGACCTACATGGGCGACACGGTCAAATTCTGGAATTCGCTCTCAATGGTGGGTGATCGGTCCACCTGGCAGGTGCAGTTTGTCGATAGCTGCGGCAAAGGCCAGCCTAACCAGCTGATGCAGTTGGGGCACGGTGTTCCTGTTTGCCGTTTTGACGATGTGAGAATAGGAGAATAGGAGAATAGCCGTGACAGATCAAATTATTCAAACCATACGCGAGTTGCGCGAGTACGCAGTGGACAAAGGATGTGATGTGACGCTGTCCTACCACGAAGAAGACAGCTACCTGATGCGTTTTGCTAACTCGGCGATTTCCCTAAACTCCAACGAACACCTGATTCGCCTCGAGATCAGCGTTTACTCTGATCGCCGGCGTGCAAGCTATGAAATGATTACCGATTTGAGGCATCTCGACGAGATCAAATTCGGCATCGACACGGCGGTGGAAATGGTGCAGCACGCCCAACCGCTGACTTACGAGCCGACTATTCCAACCTATGCGGCCGATTTCATCGACGAAAGCGGTTACGACGCATCTCTGGCGGGTATCTCCAACGATGAGAAACTGAAATATTTCAATCAGGCCGTCGCCGGATTGGAAACAGAGCATCTCAAGCTTTCGGGCATTTTCGCATCCGGCACGAATATCGTTTGCAATATCAACACCCGTTCAGAGCATGTCCAATATTTCTCAACAACTGACGCCCAAGTGTCGATTGTGTTGGCCCACGCCACGCTCAAATGGGAAGTTATTGCCGAACAATCGGCGCAGAAAAAGGCGGATTTGAACACCGCGACCCTGCACCGCGACCTGTCCTGGTTGATAGAACACTACCAAAGGGACCCGTCCCAGCAGATTCCGACCGGAACCTACGACATCGTCTTTGGGGCGGCGGCCATATCGAGCCTGCTCTCGGTCATGAACTGGATCGGTTTCAACGGCGGCTCGATGAAGCGGGACTCTTCCTTCATCGCCGAAGACAAGGTCGGTCACAAAGTGTTTTCCGAGAAATTCACCTTGATTGACGATCCTACCCGGCTCGAAACTTTTCCCTTCAAAAAGGATTTGATGGGCCTTGATCGTCAACCCTTTCCGATATTCGAGAAGGGCGTGTTCAAATCATTTATCTGGTCACAAGATGATGCGGATGAGTTCGGAGCGCAGCCCACCGGCCATACAGTCTCCCACAATAGCCTAGTGCTGGGCGGAAGCGACCATGATGTTAGCACCCTCGAGGCACTTGCGAAGATGCCTCGCAAGCGCGACGTGTTGTATATTCCATTCCTGCACTACTTGAATATTGTCAACCTCTCGAAGGGCGTTATAACAGCCAGTTCACGTTTCGGAGCGCTGCTGTTGAAGAAAGACGGCTCGATTGTCATTCCATTCAACGTTCGCGTGACCCAAAGCCTGCTGGACATCTTCGGCGACAAGGTAGATTGGATCTCTAAGGCGGCCGTTGTCTACAACACCTCTAGCAGCTATGGATCGAGGAATCCCACCGCGCTGGTGGTTCCTGCATTTATGCAGATCAATGACCTGGCGATTTCTCAATCGAACACGTCGTACTAGTCCCCATCAACTGATATGGATTACAGCACTCCTCAAAGGCCAGGACGATCTAAGTTGGGTATTGTGAGCGGCAGGACGACTAGGCATCGGCGACAGTCCGGACCTTTCCCAAGGAGGGTTGGAAATAATAAGACAACCATTTCCTCCGCGAAAATTCAATTTTCATATTTAAATACGCCAATATTTTTGGTTGACGCTACAGTATCTAATATTTATTCCTTATCTTATGCTATCTAAAACGGATCTCTTGCAGATTGCAGCCCGAAGCACTGACATTTACGAAAGGCTATCGGGGAAGGTGGTGTTTGACGGTAATGGTCATTCTGAAGCAATGAATGAGTGGTGTGCCTACGCCACAGAGAATAATAGCAAACTATTCTCTGAGCTTCTTTCGTTTTGGAAATACAAGCAAGATTCTGCAAGATACTTGTTTGGAAATCCAGAGCTGACGACACTGAATTCTATTCCTGATCAGATGTCTCAGCTGGAAATGATTGATAGATTGCTACGGGAGAATGTGGACTCACTTACAGAAAGTGAGGAAGGTATTCCGTTTGCTCACATTTTTGGTTCGCTTGTGTATTGGAGTGAAAAAGAGATGATAAGAATCACCAAGCGGTTCTCCTTAGAACGTCTGGAAGCTTTGGCTCGACAAAATTTGAGAAGCAATCTTTTTGAATCACTTCTATCACTATGTGGCCCAAGTCTACTTGCTGAGTTCGCCGGCTTCAAAGTCAGCACGAAACTATACCAGAATGATTTTGGGGCGCATAGTAATGATGATACTTATTTTTATAGACAATTCGTTGAGCACTTTCAACGTCAAGGAAGCAGTGACTACTTAATGACGTTTCCGGTAATCGCTCGTCTTATTACTGAAATTGTTAGTAATTGGATTGCCAATTCAAGCAATTTTGTTTGCCGTCTTGTGGCCGATACCGGGGCAATTAGCTCTCTATTCGGTATTGAAAACAAAAAACTTTATTGCGTCCATAGCATCGTTACGAACCTTTCAGATTCACATAATGGAGGGCAGAAAACCTGGAAAGTCAATTTCTCATCAGGTGCAATACTTTTGTACAAACCGAAAAGTATTGCATCTGAGGTGGCATGGTGCGAATTACTAGGTTGGCTCAGACAAGTTGGATCTCCAGAATCGGCGACTATATTTAATGTTTTAGATAGAACGACTTATGGATGGGTTGAGTTTGTGGAGAATGCGCCCTGTCTCTTACCGACATGCATTTCTACATACTATAGGAGGGCAGGGGCAACACTATTTATGTTGTACCTGCTCGGGGCTAACGATATACATTACGAGAATGTAATATCTGCAGGGAACGCTCCTGCTGTCATAGATCTGGAGACCCTCTTGCAGCCAACAATAAATGATATAGATCAAAAATCCGGTGAGAATAGAGCTCGAGAGATCGCACGCGGTCGTCTTCGTCATTCGGTCCTATCGACAGGATTTCTTCCAACATTGCTGTTTGGAGTTCGTCCCAACCCGATTCAGATTGGTGGACTTGGAGTGAGGCCGGCAAGAACTCGAAAAATGTGGACCTGGCGTAATGCAAATAGGAACACGATGAATATGACTGTCTCAAGGAGTATGTCTCAATCTGGGTCGAATCTCCCCATGCTGAATGGACTAGAATACGGTCCGGATGGTTTTTGTGATGAAATTTGCAAAGGATATGAGGATATGTTTAGATTTGTTCGTGATACGGAAGGAGTAATTCCGGAGATTCTATCGCGAATTGAAGGCCTTCAATTCATGCCAGTGCGGGTAGTATTGAGACCTACCGAGGCCTATGACCGCCTTCTATCTAGAATATATAATACGCAGAGTCTCACCGATGGCGGATTGTGGTCTATCGGTTTGGATTTCCAGTCGCCGTTACGCGAGTATTACAGAAATGATGTCATTTTTCAAATACAAAAGGCAGAAACACAGTACTTAGCTAGGCTCGATATACCATTATTTTTGGCTTCAGCTGGGTCACGTGAGCTTATATTACCTAAAGGTTATCGCATAAAAAAGTTTTTTAAAGAATGCGGTATAGATAGTGCAGTTTATAGAATAGCCGAATTATCTGACACGCGATTGGATGAAGAAATTGAGATTATTCGTTGCTCCGTTGAGTCAATATATTCGGGTGATAAAGTCAGTGCATGGCCAGATTTGCCACGCCAGGAGAGTCCTGATTTGTCAGAATATGAGGCTGCGAATGTGGCGTTATGTGAAGCTACCAAAATCGGGAAATTGTTAATGCGCAACGCCGTTAGGTCTGGTGACAGCGTTGCGTGGATAGGTGTTACACCTATGCCACGAAATCATGCTGCGCATTTAGATGTAGTTGGGTATGATTACTATTCCGGGACGGCTGGAATAGCACTATTTTTGAGCGCGCTAAGTGTTGCGACGAACAGTCCCGATTGTCGGAATTGGTCTTTGATGACTATTTCTGAGTGCCGAAGTGAGTTGGCTAAGAATAGTGGGCGAGAAAAGCTATTGCGGAAAATGGGTTACGGCGGCGCTAGCGGTATTGCTTCACTCGCATATTGTTTTTGTTTTATTGGCAAAATGCTTCATGAACCTTGCCTAGTTGAAGAGGCAACTGCCCTTATTCGGATTATGAGAGATCGAATGAATGACAGTAAGCTAGAACTGGATGTCGTATCGGGTGCCGCCGGAGTGATACTGGCAGCATTATCTATTTATGATCTTTCGAAAGATCACGACATGCTCCAGGTTGCTAAGCGCTTCGGGAGTGTCCTTGTTGAACGTCAGATCAAGGAGTCTGGCGGTTGGACAACTATTGCAGCGAAACCCCTCTGTGGATTTTCCCACGGATGTGCTGGTATTTCATACGCCCTATTGCGTCTTTCGGACGCATGCGGGGACTCAATCTACTGGCAGACGGCGGAATTGGCACTAAGATTTGAGCGTCGACATTTTAGCAATGAGCTCCAGAACTGGCCTGACTTTCGAACAAAATCCGAAATATCAGAGGGATCGCCAAATGCGTGGTGTCACGGTGGTGTCGGGATTGGGTTGGCGCGGCTTGCGTGCCAGACCTATATTGATACACCTGAAACCGCTGATGAAATCGACGTAGTAACCGCTAAGACTATCGCAGAGACTCTATCAGGAGCTGACCACCTTTGCTGTGGGAATTTCGGAAAAATCGACTTCCTGCTTAGTGTGGCTGCTAGAACTGCTGATAGGAAGCTCTTGAATTTCGCTCAAAACAAGGCAATTTGCCTTTGTGGGCGGTCTCACCTCAACGGAACATTCACCTGGCCGATTGGGACTGATCGTTATAATCCCGGATTTTTTACTGGCCTATCCGGTGTAGGCTACGAACTGCTAAGGGCATCCGATCCAGAGTCATTCCCATCTGTGATTAGCTGGGTATGATGGTTCGCGGCAGGTTGAAGAATTCCCTTTGATAATGGAGGTGGTTTGTATTCGGGACCGGTCCGATACCGGACAGGTCCGGTTCCATCGCGCCCTGCGCTCTCAGCAGCTCGCCTACCTGGTGGCCCCTCGCCATAGGTCAGGGTATTTGGAAGATGCTTTCGGCCTTCTGCTGGTAAGCGTAGCCGCCAGAGGGACCGATTTTCCGCTGTGTGCGACGACAATTAAAGCTGAGCCCGCAGCCAGTTGGCCGGGGAGAGGCTGGCGGCAAACCCTCCACGCATTGGCCGTTCGGCCCACGACCATAGGGCATTTCATCCCCTAAAAATTGTTCGGTCATGCGCCTTTCAAACCGCCGCACGCATCCCCACAATGGTGGTATTTTGGATTGCTATATCGTCGTCATCGTCCTCTAGCCAATTTGCTGCCACACTGCTACCACCGCCACAGCATCCCTTATCTTTCGGCGTTGCCGCCGCAAACACTCCCTTACGGGTTTCAATTGCTTCCATGTCAGCGAATGTCGGAGCGGTGGGTAGAGGGAGCGATGGTAAAGTCAAATACATCTTAGACGGTGTATTTTCCACGACAACAATTTCCATACCATTTGGGGGGTAGACTCCAGATTCTTCTAAAATCTCTCTCGGATTTGACTTGAAACGTGCTTTGTAGGCTTCGTCCCGAAGAGCTCGCGCTACAACAAGACCCAATTGATGACGCTGATCATGCTTGCTCACGGGGCTCAACGTAGCATTTTCGTACCAAGGAGCAAGAAAAAAATGCCCCGACTGGAAAGAATGTGCGCGGCGCGTTGCAGCGAGACGATGAAATGGACCACTTGAACGTCGGATGTGGAGACCTCCCTGGTTTCAGGATTCCCCAGATCCGTCCAGCGAGAATACTGTTTTGAATTGCACCGAATTTCACGTAAATCATTGGCAAGCGCCGCTTCTAGCTCTTCTTTGCTGGATCCCTGCAATCGTTGCAAGGCCGCCGCCGCAGGCTTGGTCGCCAAGGGCGGGCGATCCGACCGGTCCTCGCGTGTCCGCGGCAGCGCGGTCTCCACCCTGCCTACCATCGGCGCGGGTTTGACCAGCCAGGCGAGAGCGAAACCGCAGCCAAAAATGGCAACCGCCGCGAGGGAGGGCTTTAGGTGCATGGCCGGGTGGTTGGAGATTCCTCACGCGCTGTCAATGCCCGGAGGGTTGCGTGGGAGCGCAGAAGCGCTAGCATTCAGGCTTCATGGGTCGCCCAGTGGTCGGTGAATTTGTTGCGGGTTTCCTGCCCGGTCATGGTTTGCTGGATCCGCGTGCGTTCGGCAGCGCCGCCGTCAAGCTTTTCCGCAGTTGCTAACGCCAAAGCCAACACCAACAGTGCAGGTGCCGGCAACCGACAACGCCACGCTCGGGACACCCACCGTCAAGAACACCAGCAGAATTAACCTCCGTAGCGCTCTGGGCGGGCCCAACCAACGAAAACAACCGATCTCTGGCGAAATCCGCGGCAAGCGCTCTGACGCTAGCTAACTCCAGTCGTGGCCCTCGGCAGGATTCAAACCAGCAGCGAATTCGGCACGCCCACAACCAGCACCGCCGACCGTGCCACAATTCTAGAGGCCTGACCGCCGGGATTTCCGACAATTGGCGGGTGTGAAAACCGGATCTGTGACAAGGTCAGAACAACCCTGCCCGTCAACACAGACTGCTCGGTTCTGGTTTCCTTTCGGAACGCCCAAATCCAGCGCCAAAGAAATTTCTTGGTGGGCGATCCATTATCGAGGATAACAGACGATGCGCAAGTCACGCGCTTCAAAAACCATACAAAACTATGAAATCAACAGACGAACTTCAAGTGAATGACATCAAGGCAACAATCATTCTGGACGGACTGACTCTCTATCACGTCGAGCATATTGATCGGGAGTTCTACGACTCCCAGATTTTTGACGCAAAGAAGGCAGGGTGCACGCATCTC
>Ga0073936_10005991_pt1 | contig 16186 bp, 14 predicted proteins | sample AliMusrvi5mmetaG_FD_87041 | JGI IMG/M metagenome (GOLD analysis project Ga0073936, IMG submission 87041) | Freshwater lake bacterial and archeal communities from Alinen Mustajarvi, Finland, to study Microbial Dark Matter (Phase II) - Alinen... | ecosystem: Environmental > Aquatic > Freshwater >... | reverse complement strand
TAATCCCGCCTCCGTTGTCGTGTCCGCGGCGTCAACCGCGGGGATGAGTTTTTATTCGATACACCCATCGTACACGTTCAGCGGAGGCTTATCATTTCAAAATGCTATTTTGGACAAGAGTGACATTAACGCTGATCGTTGCTGTCCGCGCACGACATCTATCTAGGGAGATCGCTCCATGCCTTACGACCTGTTCGTCAGCTACTCGCGAAAAGATAACCAGCAGAACCGCGTGTCGGAGTTGATCTCGCAAATCAAGGGCGACTATCACGCATTCGCTAAGGCTGAACTGAACTGCTTCTTTGACGTCGACGAAATCAACGCAATGGATGACTGGCGCAACCGCATCCTTGGCGCGCTGCGCGAGTCTAATCTGCTTCTCCTCGTCCTCTCCCCCTCCTATCTTGCAAGCCCACACTGCGAATGGGAGATTGTCGAATTTCTCAAGTATGAGAACTCACGTGCCGTTCAAGGACAAGGTATCGCACAGATTTACTTCGTAGAGATTCCGGGGTTGGAATCTCCTGACTTCGAGCACCAGACCAACGACTGGGTGACTCGCGTTCGGCAGCGCAACCATGTGGATCTGCGCCCCTGGCGTGAAGAAGGTGCCTCGGCCCTCCATCGCACCGATATTCGCAGCCGCCTGACCGATCTTGAAAAATCGATCTCCGAACGCCTCACGCGCCTGATCCGCATTTCCAATGCCCCAGGCAATCTTCCTGCGCACAACCCCCGCTTCGTCGGCCGCGAACATGAAATGGAGCGTCTTCACAAGGCTGCAGGTCTGGGCCGGTATGGCATCCTCACCGCAGTGCAAGGCGTCGGTGGCATGGGCAAAACCGCCCTCGCCATCCAATACGCTTACGCCTATGCCGACTTCTATCCGGGAGGCCGCTGGCTGATCGGCTGTCCCCAGCAAACCAGCCTAGCCGCCGCCGTGCGCAGCCTCGACGCTGATCTCAACATCCAATTCTCTGAAGAGGAGAAACTCGACGACGTCCGCGCAGCAAAGCATGTTCTCGCCGTTCTCGAAAAACGCGCCTTTCAGGGTGCCGCCGCACATGCGGGCGAACAGAACCCGCCTGCTCCGAGTGCCTTGCTGATTCTCGACAACGTAGACGATTCCGTTTTGCTTCAGCCGCCCCAAACCGATCTACTTTCTGGGCGCACTTGGCTACACGTGATAGCGACCACCCGGCTCGACCCTCAACGTATCGGCATAGATGACACACGCCACAGCCACCTTCCCGTTGACGAACTGCCTGACGACGATGGATTGCGCCTCATTGAGAGTTATCAGCCGCAGCGACGGTTGACAAACGAGACCGAGCGCTGTGCCGCCTCTGCAATAGTCCGCATGCTGAGCGGCTTCACTTTAGCGGTGGAAGTCGTAGCCGTCTATCTGGGCGAGCGCAAGGGCAAGGTCGCCTGCTCGGCGTTATTGCAGCGACTCAAGCATGAAGGAGTGGACCGCATCGCGGAGAAAACTGTGAATGCGGTGAACCACGTGCAGAAGCTTCTATCCATCACATTGATGCCTACCCTTGAAACGTTGACGGCATCCGAAAACAGGGCCTTGCTCGCGGCTTCGCTCTTGCCAGCCGACAGTGTGCCGCTGCCGTGGGTGCGCACGGTCGTCTCAGAAACCTATCCAGATCTTGGCCGAGACGCCGAACCTGGCTATGACGACCCTTGGCTGACGCTTGTCAATCATCTCATCGGACTGCGCTTGCTTCAGGTCACAGAATGGGCCGAGGATGGCCAAACCCCACGCCTTTGCCGCATCCATCGGCTGGTTCAGTCTGTCGCCAGGCAACACGCCACCAGTGATCTATCCTTTATCGAAAGCAGCCTGATGGCAGTCGTTAAGTCGAGAGCCCTTTTTCTTAGCGACCATTGGCTGGCATGGGATCACCGGTGGGAGTTAATGCCATTGAGTGCTTTTGCCGGCCAGTCCCTTGAAAAAGGCCTGCCCGACGCACTCTGGCTCGCCAATTGCACAACGACCTGCATGATTCAGTTGGGCACAATCGCGCGCGCGGAGCCGCTCTGCCACCTCGCCTTGGAAGCGAGCGAACGGCTGCTTGGTTCAGAACACCCAGACACGCTTCAGAGCATGAGCAACCTGGCAAAGGTGATGAGAAGCAGAGGCGACTACGCAACAGCGGAACCGCTCTTCCGGAGAGCACTCGAGGTCAGTGAACGGGCGCTGGGAACCGAACATCCCATGTCGCTGGCGAGCATGAACAACCTCGCCACACTACTGAGAAACAAAGGCGACTATACGACTGCGGAAAGCCTTTTTCACCGTTCGCTCGAGACCAGCCAACGCGTCCTCGGACTGCATCATCCCGAAACGCTGACAAGAATGGACAACATGGCCGAGCTGTTGGAGAGCAAAGGCGACTACGCAGCCGCAGAGCCCCTCTACCGCCGGACGCTGGAGGCTCGCGAGCGAGTGCTGGGGCCCGAGCACCCCGACACGCTAGTGAGCGTGAATAACTTAGCTCTGCTTCTTTTGGATACAGGACGCTTGGGCGAAGTCGAGCCGTTGTTTCGACGTTCCATAGAAGGCCGGAAAAAAACCTACGGAAACATCCATCCGGCCACTGCGAACAGCTTGGTGAACCTCTCTCGGCTCATTCTGGAGCTCGAGAGGTACGATGAGGCGGATGGACTCGCCCGTGAAGCCCTCGCCATCTGGAAGCAGACCGACGTTCCCGATGATTCCCGGAGCGGCAAGGCCTACTGGGTTCTAGGTTCAGTTGCCGCACGCCGAGGGGACCGCACCTCAGCCCAACGACACCTCACCGATGCCCTCAAGTTATTACTCTTAGGGCATGGCGAACAGCATCCATGGGTGTTTGCTGTTAAAAAAGAACTCGATGCTCTGACATAAGCACACAACACACGGGGTGTGACCTTACTGCTGGTGAGATGACGTCCAGTTGCCGCGGAGATCCTGGCCTTCCTTGTCTTTGACCCCATTGGTTGTTCGGCGCAATTAAGCTCATCAGAGCTTGCCTGTTGACAGGTTAAGCAGAAGCCTCATGCACGTGGACCACGTTCCGGAGCCTCCTGTTGTTTTTGCGCTGGTATTGCCGGTGGCATTCCCTGCCCCTCGGTCAGCAGCGAGGGCTGTACAAAGCACAGACGCCGGAGACGTCAGCATCTTGTGCTGCAAACAAGGAGTTGATAAACGATGTCACTGCGAGCAGCGCAATGTCCCATGATGCAGGACGAGAACGGTGCTGACGCATACCCAATCTCCTCGGTTTCAAACCTCATCAAACAGGATATACGTTCTTGCGCTTATCTCTCGGGATGCCCGGGGTTCCGTCCCCCGTTTCGTTTCGCGCCACCATCCTTGAACCTGACCTCTCTCGGGTAGTGGTCTCTGGGCAGGGCGCCCCAAGGCCCACCACTCGTATGTGAGTAGGACCAGCCGCCATCACGGTAATAATAGTGATATCCTCCGTGGTCGTAGTAGGGCTCTGGGCCCAGCACTACAATCGGAGGAAGAAGCGGCACAAGGGCCAAACTCCCGCCCCGGGGTCCAGGCACCATTAAGCACCCGTGAGCAGGAACGGCATGAGCGACCCAGCCAACGCAATCAATTTCAAGTTCATGGCGGCAACCTTTTGTTTCGTTTCATCGCATACGACTGCGAGCCTGAGGCTATCGCCCATGGTGCCCTGAATCAGGTCCCCCACCCCCGTCAACGTCCAAGACCACAATCGGCGGAGGAACAAGCGGAACCACCGCCACACTCCGGCCGCGATGTCAGGGAAACACCAAACAGCCTGCGCATATGAAAGGCAAAGCCAACACAGCCAATATCAGTCGCATCGAGTTCATAACGATCATTCCTTTTGTCCATTGCGATTTGTAACTGTATATAGGGTGCGCTATTAACGGGCACCTCGCTATGGGGTTTAACCCTACTAAACTGGAATGATCAGAATAGGTATCCTCGCCCTTTTTGAGCCACTTTTCGGGCTCAGTCCGCACCGGTGCGCCTCCCGTTGTCATCATCGAGACAAACAAGAAGAACACCGGGCAAACAAGCCCGGCCACGTTCTTGTCGAAAGCCTCGCGGATGACACACGTGCGCGTGAGCCTGCGTATCGGGTCCGCTTAGAACGTCGCAGCGACCTCAGGTGCCGGTCAGGGTCGCCAATCGTTACTCCGCTGTCAGAGTGCCCACCGGGCGCGCAGTCTGTCCCTCACCGTTGCTTATCTGGTTTCTGCGATACTGATAGTAAGCGTCGCGCAGTGCAACGTAGGGGTCTATGGCGGCTTCTTTAAAGTCTTCGTATTCGCCCGGCCGAAGCGATGTGCCGTTCACGGTCTCGTACGCCTTAATGCCTACGCTATATGCGTAATTAGGGACTAAATAATTGATTGGATCAAGAAAGAGATCCCCCACGTATCCAACGGTATCCCGCACGTTGGAGGGCCCGAGAACAGGCCAGTCGAAGTAGATGGATGGCCCGAGTCCGTACCGGCCCAGTGTCTGGCCGAGGTCCTCATCGCGTTTTTCCATGTTCCACCGGTTCCGCGCGGGATCGCCGAATCCCGCAACGCCGACCGTGGTGTTGATGGCGAAGCGTTCGAGCTCAACCCATGCGCCTTCGAACTCGGCTTGAAGCGTACAGTTTACGAGCCGCACCGGCGTGGCAATATTGGAAAAGAAGTTCTTCACGCAGCGCCGCGCGGGCTGCGGCAGGATTTTGGCATACCCTTTGGACACCGGGCTCAGAACCCAGAAGTATAGCTTGTCGTTGAAATAGAAGAACGCTCGGTTGACAGGCTCAATGGGATCAGGAACCGCAATAGGCTGGGCAGAGAGGACAACGTCGGGAGACTCGCCAATGCCAGGCAAATCCGCGCCCCCTTTTTGCTCGGCAATAGCTACGGGCTGCGACGAAACGCCTGCTGCCCGCACCTGACCCGGCGGCGTGCTGCGACATCCGGACCCTACAAGGATCACAATCGCGAAGAGTGGAAAGGCCGCTTTCATAGTGCGCTCTCTCCTTTCTTTTGCTCCGCCGCAGGCTGAGCTTTCTTTCCAGCCGACTCCGCTGGACCTGCGGCGATTTTCGATTTAATTCTGACGATCAACGTGTCATACGACGAACTGTTAAGGATGGTTCCTATCTGACTGCGATAGTTGTTTACCAGGCTCACACCCTCGATGCTGACATCATAAACCAGCCACGACGTGTCCTTCTTCAAGACTCGGTAACTGACGGGGATGTCGGTGCCTCGGAGAGTGACGATCACGACCTCAACCACCCCGAATGTCCCGTCCACCTTATCGCCTTTATAAAGGATCTTTTCGCCGGAGTAGCTCTCCACCTTGGACATATAGTTCTTCTCGATCAATTCGCTGAAGAGACCGGTGAACTCGGCGCGCTGCGCTTCAGACAATTCGCGCCAGTGCTTTCCCAGGGCACTGCGGGCCATGGCAGCCCAATCGAAACGTTCGTCGACCACTTGCCGCATCTGTTTCTGCCGCTCCGCTTCCTTGTCTGGGCCTTTCAATGCGGGAGCGTCTACGATGGCGAGGATCTTCTCGGTGGTTTGCCTGATCTGATCCGTCGGGGCGCCCGCCATCGCGAAGGCGGGGACGCCGAAGATGAGAAGAAGCAAGACTAGGAGCGTTTGTTTTGAGGACTGTTTCATCGCTGTTCCTTTTCGTTAGTGTTGTCACAGATTGCCGAAGGCATACTTGCTGATAAGCGCTTCAATGTCCACGGACGACTCCGTTTGACGGATTCGTCCGCCCGGCTTGATGATTGCTTCAGCTGCGCCAGCGCTGATCTGAATGAACTTCTCTCCAATCAAGCCCCGCGTTTTGACCGACACGACCGCATCTTCGTGGATCTCCAAGCCCGGGTTGATCTGCAGCACCACTCGGGCCTCATAGTCATCGAGCATGATGCTTTTTACCTGGCCGACATCGACCCCGGCGATCACCACTGGCGAGCCGTTCCTCATCCCGCCGACGTCGCTGAAGATAGCATAAACCTCATAGCCGGAGCGGCCCCATACCTCGATCTTTCCCAGTTTGATGGAAAGATAGCCCAGACACAGTATGCCGACGACCATAAAAACGCCCACAGTCAGTTCGAGATCCAGCCTCCCTTTCATGATACACCCCCTGCCTTTTCTATCGCGTTCAACTGAACCGGAATCTGTTCTCCAAAGCGGAAAGCCTCCGCTGGCAGACTTCCCCGGATAAAATCCCGAACGACACCGTCGTCGGTCTTAAAAATTTCCTTCGGCGTACCCACAAACCGGATGACGCCCCCATACAGCACAGCCACTTTCTGAACGACAGCAAAGATCGCTGGGATCGCATGGGACACCACGATTCCGCTGAACCCGTGACGGGCGTGCATGACGTCGATGAGCGAGTGAATCGAGTTGACGATGATGGGATCGAGCCCCGTGGTCGGCTCGTCAAACAACATGATCTCAGGCGAGAGTACAAGCGCCCGCGCGATGGCCGCGCGTTTGGCCATGCCGCCGCTCAACTGGGCCGGATACTTGTCATCAGCTCCCGTCAGCCCGACCTGTTCAAGTTCTCTCAGAACCCGCTCCTCAATCTCTTTTTCAGTTTGCCGGGTCTTCTCCCTCAACGGAAAGGCCACATTGTCGTAGACCGTCATGGAGTCGAACAGGGCACCGTTCTGGAATAGAAAGCCAAACCGATTTCGCAGTTCGACAAGTTCGGCCCGCCGGAGGCTGCACAGATCCTTGCCGTTAAAAACAATCCGTCCGCTGTCCGGGCGCAGCAAGCCAGCCATAAGTTTGAGAAAGACGCTTTTGCCCTCGCCGCTGGGTCCGATAAGCGCAACGACTTCCCCATCCTGGATATCGAGCGACGCTCCCTTGAGCACCTCGACTCCACCGAACGATTTATGCAGGTTTTCAATCGAGATCATTGCGTGCCTCAGAACAGAACCGACGTCAAAAGATAGTCAAAGACCAGAATCAGAACAGACGACAGCACCACCGCCTGCGTCGTTGCCCGGCTCACGCCTTCCGCACCGAATCCAGCCGTGTACCCTTTATAGCAGCAAACCCAAGCGATGAGGCCCCCGAAACAGATCGACTTGTACAGCCCAACCAGAACATCCTTCGAGCCCATATAGTCCGTCATCGAACCGAAGTACGTTCCAGCGTTGACGCCGAGCAACCGCCCTCCAACCAGATATCCACCAAGAATGCCGACTACGTTGAAAATGGCCGTCAACAGCGGCACGGAAACCAGTGCGGCCAAAAGATTGGGGACGACAAGATAGCGGTAAGGGCTCAGCCCGAGGATCTCCAATTCGTCGATCTGCTCCGTGATGCGCATGATCCCTATCTCCGCCGTCACAGCCGACCCCGCCCGCCCGGTCACCATCAGTGCGGTCATCACGGGCCCTAGTTCGCGCAGCAGCGACAAAGCGACCATCGGGCCGAGAAAGGCCGTGGACCCAACCCGGGAAAGCGTGTAGTAGCCTTGGAACCCGATCACCATGCCGGTGAACGCACCTGTCAGCACGATCACAAGAACCGAGTCGAGTCCGATGAAACGGATTTGTTTCAGGACACGGAAAAACTTCAGCGGCGGCGCAAAGGTGTAAAACACCGCCCGCCCAAGAAACAAGCCCATCCGGCCCAACTCGCCGAGAACCGAGAGGGGTATCAAACCCAATCTCCGGATCGGAGTCAGAATCAAACTCTCGCCCGAAACCCTCATGTGCGTGTCCGCCTTTCGCTTTGGGACTAAGAAATACCCGAGAGCTATGCCCGCTTAAAAAAAATGATTATACCACATTAAGCCCTCACGGGGGGCTTTGTCATTTCATTATCGTTGTCGTTCACCCAACAGCACACATCTCAGGTTGCTTTTGCGCCTTTTTTCGCAGATATAGATTACGCTATCGGAGAACTCCTAACTATGGGGTATAACCCTACCGTATCCCGCACTGCAAATCCAGAAACGACATCTACGGGCTTGGATCATTTCACTTCGGGGACAACATGGATCAACAGGTTGGTCACCTTTTCGGCGTTCTTTGTGAACACGTCAAGGATGGCGTCCCAGCTCACAGGCTCTTCATCCGTTTTCCAGCAGTCGTAGTCGGTGCTCATGGCGACCGCCGCGTATGGTACGCCCGCTTCGTTGGCCAAAATCGCTTCAACGGCAACAGACATGTTGATAATGTCAGCGCCCCACAAACGGAACATGCGCGATTCGGCGCGGGTGGAGAACCGGGGACCCTCAATTGTGACCACGGTCCCTTTCTTGTGATGCGTGTAGCCGAGCAGCTCGCACTTCGAAATCAACAGTTTGCGGAGGTCCTCGTTGAACGGATCCGCCATAGGCGTATGCATCGGCGCATGTGGTTCAAAGGACTCGTGGAAGGTCAGGTTCCGCTGTTTCGTGAAATCGATAAACTGATCGATTATCACCAGATCTCCCCGGCCGATCTCTTCACGAAGCGAGCCCACGGCCGTCGTCGCAAGAATATGCGTACATCCGGCCTGTTTGAGCGCGTGAATGTTGGCGCGATAGTTCACCTGTGTCGGGGGAATCGTGTGTTCGCGACCGTGACGAGCAAGAAGCGCCACAGCCACCCCGCCGATTTTTCCGTGCTTCAGCGGCGACGAAGGTTCACCATAGGGCGTGATGACTGTTTCATCGCGAGGGTCTTCGAAGATGTGAGGGTTGTCCAGACCTGATCCGCCGATGATTCCGATTTTCATTGGACTGTACCTTTCATGTAGACTGCTTTTATCAGCTCAAGTGCCGATCTGACCGAGTCACCGTAAGCGATGATCCCTTCGTCGTGGCCGGCAGTAACAAAGATGCCTCTACTCGCGCCGGCAGAAAGAATCAGCGCCTCGATCGCGCGCGCCAGCTCAGGCGTTCCGAAGGGGATGGCCGGGTCCGTCTCGGGATAGTGCTCGGCACGCATGAAATCAAAGAGCTCCCTGCTGTGAACATGGATCACCGCATTCACAGCAGGAAGCGCCCGATACACCGCACCGTGGCTCATCGATTCGGATGACGCATCAATTTCCCCGACAGATCTGACGCTGTTTTGATCCAGATCAAAGGACTCAACAAAAGCGTAGTGTCCCTTTGAAAGCTCCCGGATTCCGCCGGTGGCGCTTCCTGAGATGATAAATTGCGATCCGCGTACGCGAACACTCACATTGCCGTAGCCGACCCCGTTGGGGCAGATTCCGATCAGTCGCAGATCGTACAGCTCCGTACGGCAGCGGTTCAGTTCCGCAAATCCCTCATGATCAGGAATCGAGCCCTCAACCCGCTGCGCACGATATTTGATGTACCCTTCATCAGCCGCGATTTTCTTTTCGGGGAACAGGCCGAGGATACCCGCTTCCGAAGCATCACAGACACCCCGCTCGCAGATCAGTTTGGTGATCAGCCGAGCCGGCGTGACATCGAACCCCCAGTTACGCGCCGGAGTCGAGTCGGGGCAGATCTGTACAGCCTCGATTTTGCCGTCACAGGTCTTACCGGTTATGAACCGAACTTCGCGGGAATCGCGCTCTTCGATAGGAATGTTTTTTAAGCCATCGACTAGCTCGAAGTCAAAGGTTGACGACGGAAGTGCCACGAAGAAAGGAACCTGGTTGTCCTTGGCGGCAGCAGCCTTGAGATAGGTGCCTATCTTGTTCGCCACATCGCCGTTTCGGCTAACACGGTCCGTACCGGTGATCACCAGATCGACCATGCCGTGCTGCATGAGATGCCCGCCGGCGTTATCAGGAATCAGATCGTGTGGCACGCCGTGCTGACCCAATTCCCACGCCGTGAGGCTCGCGCCCTGGTTGCGGGGCCGGGTTTCATCGACCCAGACATGCAGTTTGACACCCGCATCGAACGCGGCATAAATCGGCGCAGTCGCGGAACCGTAATCCACAAAGGCGAGCCAGCCCGCGTTGCAGTGAGTCAGAATGTGAACCGTTTCGCCCCGTTTTTTCTGGGCGATCTCCGCGATCAGCGCGCACCCGTGCTCACCGATGCGGCGGCAAGACTCCGCATCCTCATCGGCGATGGCGATCGCTGTTTCATAGGCAATCTGGATAACCCCTTGTCGGGTCGTGCGGGTGCGTATCGCAGCGAGTTGACGGTTCACGGCCCAAGCCAAATTTGATGCAGTGGGACGGGTCGCCACAAGAATACTCGCAGACTGTTCGATGAACGCGAGAAAATCGTTTTCAGGCGACGTGAGAGCTGCGATGTACATGCCATACCCGGCCGTCGCACCGATCAGCCCCGCGCCGCGTATGACCATATCTTTAATCGCCGCGCGGAAATCCTCCACCGTGCGAAGGTCCATGATTTCGAATTCATGCGGAAGTTTCTGCTGATTGATCACCTGCACGGTGGACAAATCGCTTGCTTTGAACCAGACTGTACGGTAGTGCGTGCCGTTCACATTCATGGCAGCCTCTCAGGTGTGACAGAATAAGAGCATAAATCGCCTTGCCCAAAAGCAGGTCCAGTCATAGGGCGAATGTATCATATGGTGGCCGCATCATCAACCGGCAACCCTTTGCAGACGGGTGCTGGCGGCTTCATTGCACGGACAACTGAACTTCGGTATAGTTGTGAACACGTGAAAAGAAATGCCGCAAACCGCAGCGAACGCATGATGAGCCAAAAAAGCAAGACCTGTACCGGCAAAAAGACAGGTGCGCCGCTCACAGAGTACGGCTCAGAGAGCGATGCGCGTGCGGCGGCGGTCTACGCCAGCGCAAACTACAAGCGGAACCTTTCGCCGTATCTCTGCCGGGTATGCAACAAATGGCACCTGTCGCCGACCAACCGGCAAACGCCTTCCGAAAAGTGCACCTATTGTGTTGGGGGTGACGGCCAGCAGAAAGACGCATACGACACCGAGAAGGCCGCAAAACTCCGCGCGACCATCATCAGAAAAGAAAGCGGCGTGTCGCTGCGCGCCTACGAATGTAAATTTGGGAACGGCTGGCATTTGACGAAGTCGTAGCGCCGACCGCACGTTCTCGGAGGCCTGCAACACCCCGCTACCGCCTTACGCCATAACAGTACAGGGTGTCATGATACCTCAGAAACAGCCGGCCTTGGCATAGAACAGGGTGAGCCCAGGCGTCTTGACCTTTGCCCTCGGTCGTCAACTGGAGTGTGCCATCGGTCCGGAAGCCAGTCTCCGTCTTCTCCAGCAGCGTCACCACACCCCGCACGGTCAAGCAGTAGAACCGGCCGTCGGCGAAGATCATCGCGCCGTCGGCCAGATCGTTCGCCAGTTTCACCAGCTTGCCAGTCTCAGAATCTATCGCCACCCAACCGAGCATTTCGCCGCGGCTGCTTGCCCCGTACAGCTGGCCGCCTACACAGACCGTCCCGCCGTGGCTGATTTTCAGTTCGCGAGACCACACTTGTGCCGCCGAGTCATCACCTAAGCGGACGCCAAACACGGCACCGTAATCACGGCTGGAATTGGTGAACAGCAGCATCCGTCCAGACAGTGCCGGTGTGGTATTGACCGTATTCTTGGGATCCACTTGTGGCAGTTTCCAAACCAGGTTGCCGTTCTCAGCGTCCACGCCAAACACGTACTTCAGGCCGCCGTTGACCAAGAGCTTGCGCTTGCCCGACTGGAAGAGGATCGGCGACGAATAAGAGGCTTGCTCGCCGTCGAGTGCCGGCGTGGCCCAAACCGGAGCGCCGGTCCGCTTGTCGAGAGCCACCATCAGCCCCTTGGCTCCCGCCGGCGTCGCAAATACGCGATCGCCATGAACCAGCACAGACTCACAGATGCCCCACATGATGTTCTTCGCTTCGTAGCGCTCCAGCACATTCACAGCCCATGCGATGCCCCCCGTCGCCGCATCCAGACACGCCAGATTCCCCTGGGCGTTCATGTGATACAGCTTGCCGTCGTCAAAGCAGCAGGAAGACCGGGCACCGGGAAACGACTTCTTCCAAGGCTCGCCGTTCGCGGTCTTCCAACGCGGCTGGCCGTCGAGCGTGAAGGCGCTAATGACCAATTCTTTGTCTTGGTCGCCCGTGATGTAGACGCCGTTCGCCACGACGATCGGGGACGAGTAACCCCGGCCGATGCCAGAGGCTTTCCACAACAGTTTTGGCCCCCCCTCGGGCCAGGATTGCATCAGCCCCGTTTCCGAAGAGATTCCGTCCCGGTGCAGGCCGCACCATTGCGGCCAGTCCGAGGCCGCAGAGCTCACTAGCGAGGGTGCTGGCTCTTGCGCCGCCGCAGTCCCCCCAAGAAAGACATCCGAAAAACTTAAGCTCACGCACCCAATGACATGAAGCCATTTCCTGATCACTGTGCATCCTCCCCGTCGACTGACGCGAAATCGCTTTCCATCCGACACGAGCATAAAAGCCCGTTAGCATCGGCCTGAAACAACATTTTGGTTGAGGTTGAGACTGCCAAACCGGACGGAATGCGTCAATGGAAAGAGGAAAAGAATCGAGGCCAACCACTGACACAGCTGAAAGTCAGAGCGGATCGTACTTATACGTTCGACACACGCGACAATAAGATCCGCTCCACTATTTTTTTCTCACCCCATCTCACGCCGCTCCGGCGGCATGCACTATTTGATTTCTTTGATCTTGATGTTGCGATACCAGACGGGGGCCTGGGCCTTGCCGTGCAAACCTTGCAGACCGAGGGCGCCTTTGCGGGAAAAATCCTTCAGAGCCGTGGCGAACTTGTTCTTCGTGCCGTCGGGATTCTGATGCGGCTCTTTCCAGTTGTTGAGGTCGATGTCCCAAACCTGTTCGCCGTTGAAGATCAGCGACACCTTGTTGTCGTTGCAGGTGATAGTAAAATGGTTCCACTCACCGACGGGCTTCTGCATTTTCTTCGCCGGCGGCTGAGCGTTGTAAATCGCGCCAACCATGCCATAAAGCGCGCCGTCCTCGGATTCATGAACCTGCACTTCGAGCGCCGACAAAACATCCTTCGTGTTGCCAGACCGCAAAAAGACGCCGCTGTTCGACTCTTTAGCAACCTTGAACTCCAGATCGAGGATGAAATTGTCATATGACGCTTTCGTCCAAAGCGTGTCGTGTGTCTTCGCCACAAGCACGCCGTCCCTCATCTCCCAGCTTCCCGCTGGCATGTCGACATTCGACAGATCCTGCGCGATGAGATCCTTCCAGCCCGTCGTGTCCGGGTGCGAGGCTGGCGCGGCTGAAGCAGAGACGCCGAAGATCAGTCCAACTCCGAAAAGCATCGCGGTTTTGAGTGCGTGGCGTCTTGTAACCGAAGAGAATTCCGAAACAGTGAACTTATGCATGTGACTCGTCCTTTCATATTGAACACGTTCTGATGAAACCACATGCTTGCCTTGACGTCAAGAATTGCCGCACAACCGCAAGGACTAACCGCCGCCGAACGGGCATTGCTGGCGAAGTTGTTGTACGCGGGGCCGTGCTCCGCATTTTCCGCAAGGATGAGGTGGGGACGGCTCTTCGTTCCTGGTTATTGCTAAAGATCACCAGAACTGCCATACTTGCCTTGTTGTCCACAAAAGGACCGACATCGTGTGCTCAAGTTGAGCAATCGTGTGGCAACCCGGAAATCACCGGGGGGGCGGCGGCTGAGGCGCAGCTCACACGAACAGACTGCCCCCTTCCTGCCTGAGAGAGGTTTGGGATGTCACGGGGGCTCGGGCAGCATTGGCTAAGTACGTTTTCAGGAAAAGGATCTGCGATCTGCCGCCTTTGATCCGGTTCCTCTGCTGGTTTTTCGGAACTTGAAGCAAGACCGGTTGATCTCTCCTCATGACCGTATGCTCTGATCAACGATGAAACCTGCTTGTCAAAAACCACAATCCTCAAAGCCCAGAAAGATCTGGTCAGTCTCGGGTACGCCACCATCCTCTCCGGTGGGTGCGGCACCCGCAAAACGATCACTTTCAATCTGACCCCCATCACCGGCATCACACTCAAGCCGCATCAAACGTGATTATTTCGTTTGTCGGGTAATAAGAAGTTCAACTCGCCCTCTTGACTTATTCCCAAAAATTTGAAAACTTAAGGACGTTTTGTTGAGCAATCGTTTCTTCTTGCGAACCCACGGGTTCACAAACCCAAGGAGAAACATGAGCAACAAAACAAGTGAACCCGTGATGGCCGTAATGCCATCGGATATAGCGACTGCCCATAGGCCGTCGAAATGTTGTGTTTTAATCAAGAAAGATTCATCGGATTTGGTGGAAAGGAGAGGTGTTCAGGCCTCTCCCCCCGAGTTTAAACGGAACCTGTTGCCTGAGACAGTCAACTATCACTTCACGTCCACCTGCAACATGCGTTGTAAGTTTTGCTTTGCTGACTTCTGCGATTGTCGTGAATCAAGCCTGTCGCAGCATAAGGATATTATCAGGTCTATTGCCAGCGTGCGACCCATGCCTGGAGGAATGCCACGCCGAATCAATTTTGTCGGTGGCGAGCCCACCGTAAACCCACTTCTTGGCGAACTCGTTGCGGAAGCGATTAAATGTGGTCTTCGCGCCTCTATCGTCACCAATGGCTATAAGCTCGTCAGAAGTACGGCATTGCCAGACTATGTCCGTCACTTAGATATTGTCGGTGTGAGCATCGATAGCCTCAACAGTGAAACCAATCGTAGTACTGGCCGAACTGTTAATGGACAAACCCTTTCTGCCGAAGAGTGGCTTAGGCTTTTCGACAAACTTGCCGCGCTTGGCGTTAAGATCAAAATCAACACCGTGGTCGGTGACTTCAATTGCCGCGTGAACCTGTTGGCGTTCATTCTCAAGGTTAAGCCTAATCTTTTGCGGTGGAAAGTCCTTCAAGCCATGCCGGTCGAAGGGCAAAACTGCGACTCCCTCGACATGTGGAATCAAGGCGTTACAGCCGAAAGATTCAATGAGTTTGTCAAACGGCACCGCCTCGCTGATCCGGTCGTTGAGGGCGAGAGTCTTATGCGTGGTTCCTATGTCATGATTTCACCTGACGGGCGTTTCTTCGACAGCACAACCGGCCAGCATTGTTACAGTTCACCGATTCTCACCGTCGGGCTTGACGCGGCGCTTTCCGAGATTTCGTTTGATGAAGACAAATTCCAGGCAAGGGGGGGGCACAGCGGACTTTGAGAACAGGCGGTCTGAGATACAGACGCGGATCACGCTCGGCGGTCTTGCAGGCAGCGGTAAGTCCACTGTGGCGAGGATCCTTTCGGAACGGACGGGTGCGCCAGTCGTCTCAGCTGGCAAGTTCGCTCGCGAAGTGGCTGAAAGGGAGTACGGGGTTTCAATCAACGAATTTCAGAAATTGTGCGCTAAAAAGCCAGAACTCGATGCTCGTGTTGACGCCAGTATTCAGGGGTGGTGCGCCGAAAATCCGTCGTTTATCGCGGATTACCACCTCGGCTTCAAGTTTGTTCGGAACGCCCTCAAGGTTCTGCTGACGGTGTCCGACCAAGTTGCGGCAGGCAGAATTCAAGGTGCCTCGCGGACGGGCGAAAACACCGACGCCGCGACTATTTGCGAACGCAACGAGAGAATGCGTGCCCGCTTTCTGGAAAAGAACGGCGTCGATGTCACCGATCCGATGCATTACGACCTCATTATTCCGACGGATGCTTTAACACCGTCTGAAATCGCAGACATGATACTTGCGGCTGCTTCACGATAAACAACCGGGCTTAACTGTGAAAACCGGAGTCGGCTTCATCGGCTCGCCCAGCACCAGTTCCCAATAACGAGATTGCTCTATACAGACCAGCATCTGGTCCACTGACGGAGTGTCGTCGGGGAACAACCGGTATTGGTCAAGTATGGCAGGCGTCGGTTCAGGAATATCCTGAACCGGCGTTGACTGCGCCCTGTGTTTCAATTCAAAGGTCAAAAGCGGCGGCAGCGCATTCATAACAGATTCCAATTCATGCCAGCTGATTTTCAGATGGCCGTTGAAATACTGGTGGTCATATTCAAAACTGTTGGAAACAATGAGGGTGACTTTCTTCACTGCCGCATAGGGCATGGCAGTGCAGTGCAAGTGTTTTGTCTGTAAATTCGTGAAGGCGGGTCATGCCGGCATACCCTCCGTGCTAAGATAGATTTTCCCGGTTTCCCATTCCTCGCTGATCTCGGAGAGAACAGCCGAGACAAG
>Ga0073936_10005987_pt1 | contig 16192 bp, 12 predicted proteins | sample AliMusrvi5mmetaG_FD_87041 | JGI IMG/M metagenome (GOLD analysis project Ga0073936, IMG submission 87041) | Freshwater lake bacterial and archeal communities from Alinen Mustajarvi, Finland, to study Microbial Dark Matter (Phase II) - Alinen... | ecosystem: Environmental > Aquatic > Freshwater >... | reverse complement strand
ATACGACATTCACCGGGAGCGATTACGGTAATAACCTCTTCACGTTCGGCGAAGGCGACGGGGCGGTCAGCGTCGATCTTAAAAATCACGCCGTCAGCACGCTCGACCTCGGCGCTGGCATCACCCAAAGCGACGTGACGCTGCAGGCTGACGACTCCACCGGCGCGCTCTCGCTCACGGTCACCAGCACCGGCGATTCAATCACTTTCGCCAATGACAATTGGGGCGCCCAGTTCGGCAATGTCATCAGTTACGGTGATACCAGCGAGTTGGAGAGCATCAACTTCGCCGATGGCAGCTCGATTGCGCTGATCGGCGACGCCGGCAGTCTCCCCACGTTAACCTGGAACGGCACTTCGTCCGATACCACGCTCACCGGCAGTGACTACGGCAAGAACGTGTTTAATTTAGGGACCGGCGGCGACACCGTCAATGCGGGCACCGCCGGCAATACGATCAACTTCGCCTCCGGCGACGGCAGCGCGACGATAAACCTTAACGGCGGCGTCAGTAACAACGTGCTCAATTTCGGGAGCAGCATCGCAGACTCGCAGCTATGGCTCCAGCAATCAGGCAACGATCTGGATATCAACGTTATCGGCACCAGCGATCAGATTACTCTGTCCAACTGGTATACCGCGTATCAATTGCAGGGAGTCACTGCCTCGGGGCTTACGCTCGATACCCAGGTGTCGCAACTGGTGTCGGCCATGGCGACCTACAGCTCAAACAATGGCGGCTTTAACCCCGTCACCGCAAGCGCGATGCCGACCGATTCGACGCTTCAATCGGCCATCGCCGCCGCGTGGCACTCGTAGCGGTTCGGGGGAAATTCGCGACTCATTGCTCCCGGAAGGCCTGTTGCACGTGCCTGCGCAACGGCGAAAGCAAATAGCCAATGATATGGCGGTGGCCGGTTTTGATTTCAGCCGTTATCGCCATGCCGGGCGCAAGATTGACCATGCGGCCGTCGATATCCATTTGCGTCTGCTCAAGAGCGATGCGGGCAGCATAGACCAGTTCCTGTCCCTCTATTTCACTGCTCTCGTTTTCAGCGCCCACTTGCTTCCTGTCGCCGGATTTACCTGCGGGTTTCTCACGCATAATGGCGTCCTGGGATACCGAAATCACCTTGCCGTGGAGCAGGCCGTATCGGGTAAAACTGAACGTATCCACCTTCACATCCACTTCCTGCCCCGCCTGCACAAACCCAATATCTTTATTGGATATCATCGCTTCGATCTCGATGCGGCTGCCGGAAGGCACGATGGACATCAACGCCTGCGCCGGGGTGACCACACCCCCTTCGGTATGCACCGCCAATTGCTGCACCGTGCCATCGACGGGCGAGGTCAGTGTCTGTAATCGGAATTTCTTTGCGGCCTGCAATAACTGCTCGTGAAGACTGCCCGCCTTCTGCTGCGCCTCGACCAGCTTGTCGAGATTCGCATGTTTGAATTCCGCTTCCGCCTGTTTGCGCTGTTCGCGCAATGATTCCAGTTCGCCCGCGGCTTCGGCAAGGCGGCCCTGCTGGACCTGCAATTCCTTCTGATGCTCCACCAGATCCTGCTCCGCCGAGAGTGTTTCGAGTTTGGAGCCGTATCCCTTTTCCGAAAGCGATCTGCGCATCTGCGCGCGCTCTTGCAGCATGGGGAGGGACTGGGTGAGTTTATCAATGGTCGCGACGACCGCGCTGTGATTGCCCTCTTTCTGAGAAATCTGCTGATCGAGGCCAGTGGCTTTCGCGTGGTATTCACTGAGCTGATTGAGCAGCAGGGATTTCTGCGTCTCTATCTGCGTGTCCGTCGCTTCCTCGGGAGGAGAAAATCCTTTTAGCGGATCGGTGGCATCGGACAGCACCGCCTTCAAACGCGCCACATCCAAAGCGGCGCTGATGAATTCATGCGACAGGCGATCGCGCTCGGATTCACTGATCGTCGTATCAATCTCGATCAGCACTTCGCCTGCTTTCACATGCTGGCCGTCCTGCACCTGGATGGAATGCACCACTCCCGCCTCCAGCGGCTGAATCGTCTGCGTGCGGCTGGTGGGGATCACTTTGCCTTGCGCCGTTGCGATGATATCGACGGACCCGATGGAGGCCCATAATACTGCCACCACTAGAAACGTGATGATCGTATAGGCGATGGTGCGCCCGAGCGGCGACGGTGGTGTTTCAAGCACTTCCAGAACGGCGGGATAAAACTCGACCTCGCTGTCGGCTTTGTGGAATGTCCGAAGCCATGCCACAAAATGCGCCAGCAGCCATCGTGCGCGCGGTTCAATGCGGGCGGAATAGAATGTCCTGGCATTCGTAACGGTGTTTTGTGCGAATGCGGAGATCCGGGCCATCATGCACCTTGTATCCGCAGCAAGGTCGCATAGCGACCGTTCGCGCGCAACAGTTCCTCATGCGTTCCCTGTTCGACGATGCGGCCTTTATCCAGCGTGATAATCCGGTGGCAATGGCGTATCGCGGAAAGGCGATGGGCAATGACAATCACCGTGCGCCCGTACACGATATGGCTCATATTCTGCCGGATGATGTATTCGCTTTCGTAATCGAGCGCACTGGTGGCCTCATCAAAAATGAGAATCCGCGGATTGGCGATCAGGGCTCGGGCAATCGCGATGCGCTGGCGCTGGCCCCCGGAGAGATTGGCGCCGCGCTCTCCGACAATCGTGTCGTAGCCTTCGGGCAGTTCCAGAATGAACTCGTGCGCGCCTGCAAGCTGTGCTGCGGCAATGACATGCTCAGTCGCGATGCCCGGATCAATCAACGCGATGTTGTCGCGGATGGAGCGATTGAACAATACGTTGTCCTGCAATACGACCCCGACCTGACGGCGCAGCCACGACACATCCGCCATGGCCAGATCCATCCCGTCGATAAGCACGCGGCCTTTCTCAGGCAGATAAAGCCGCTGCACCAGTTTGGTGAGCGTGGATTTGCCAGAGCCCGATGCTCCCACGATGCCCACGACTTGTCCGGCCGGAATGGCGAGGTTGATGTCCTGCAAGACGGCAGGCCCATCAAGACGGTAGCGAAAACTCACATGCTCAAAAGCGATGTTGCCATTGATGGCGGGCAGGGCGGTCCTGCCGGGAGTAAACATCGGCTCGGGCGGGCTGTTTAAGATATCGCCCAGCCGCGCGATGGAAATGCGGGCCTGATGAAAATCCTGCCAGACCTGCGCCAGGCGCAGCACGGGTTGCGCGACACGACCCGCCAGCATATTGAATGCGACGAGTTCGCCGACGGTCAGATTGCCGTCCATCACCGAGAGCGCACCAAAATACAGCACCAGCGCGGTGACGAGTTTGCTGACCATCTGCACGCCCTGGCTCGCCCAGTTGCCGATATTGAGCACGCGAAAACTGGCCTGCACATAAGCAGCAAGCTGCTCTTCCCAGCGGCGCTGCATCTGCGGTTCCACGGCCATCGCCTTCAGGGTTTCAATGCCGGTGATGGATTCGACCAGAAACGCCTGATTCTCCGCCCCGCGATTGAACTTTTCTTCGAGACGGCGGCGGAAGATCGGGGTCACACCGGCGGAAATCGCGATGTAGAACGGGAAGGACGCCAGAACGATAAAGGTCAGGAACAGCGAATAATACGCCATCACCGCCAGAAAGACGAAGGTAAAGAACAGATCGATGACCAGCGTCAACGCCGATCCGGTGAGGAAATTGCGTATATTCTCAAGCTCCCTGACGCGCGCCACGCTGTCGCCCACGCGCCGCGCCTCGAAATAGGCAATCGGCAGCGATACGAGTTGGCGGAACAATCGCGCGCCGAGTTCCACGTCGATGCGATTGGTGGTGTGGGAAAACACATAGGTGCGCAGCGCGGTAAGCAGGGTCTCGAATCCATAGATGAGAATGAGCCCGATCATCAGCACCTGCAGTGTGGACATGCCGCGATGCACCAGCACTTTGTCGATGATCACCTGAAAGACGATGGGCGAGATGAGCCCGCAGAGCTGTATGAAAAAAGAAGCGACCAGCACTTCGCTTAAGAGACGGCGGTACTTCACCATCGCCTGCAAGAACCAGCCGATGTCAAACCGCTTTGCCCATTCGCCTATACTGGCGCGCCGCGCAATGAGCAACAGGTTGCGGTTCCACACCGCCTCAAACTCGCTGCGGGTAATGAGTTGCGGACGCTCCTGCATGGGGTCCTGAATCAGGAGCTTGTCGTCCACCCGTTTGCCGATGATGATAAAACTTCCGTCTTGCAACTGGGCGATGGCGGGAAGCGCCGTTTTGTAAAGACGTTCCCAACTGCTCTCAATAGCACGCGCCTTCAGCCGCATCTGCTTGGCCAACCGCAGCATCTCCACCGTATCGAGCGGCGCGCCTCCCAACTGATGCCGTATCTGTTGCGGGTCGGCGGCAATGCCTAACAACCGCAGCATGAGGACGAAGCAATGCACCGCCTGACTCGATGCCTGGGAATCTTGCTCATCCACCCGCATCAGGTACCAAACCCAATCCATTTATTGCGGATATGGTCGTAATGTTCTTTGGGGTCGTACAACTGCTCCACGGGCAGATGTAACGCCTGCGCGGTCAGGTCGCCGACGCTGGCTTTGAGCTGCAGTATCGCAATCTTTTCATCATGTTCGGCCTTCGAAAGAGTAAGCCGGGCATTGAGCAGCTCCTGTTCGGCGTTCAGCACATCGAGCGTCGTGCGCGTACCCACCTTGGCTTCTTCCCGGACACCATAGAGCGCCTTATCAGTCGCATCCACCGCTTCCTTATTTACCGAGATCACTTCGCGTGCGGTCATGAGTGTCTGCCATCCGTTGGTCGCGTTTTCCGTGGATTTATTAAGCGCATCCTCCAGTTCCTCGCGGCGCTGATTCTCGGTTTGTATTGCCGCACGTGATTTGGAGTAGTCTGAGCCTGAGCGATAAAGCGGCACCGTCACCTTGGCAAGCACGGAAAAGGAGTCGTCGCGCTGGGGAAGCGTGACATTCTGGTCCACTCCGCGCGCTGCATTGCCGACGAGGCTCACCTCAGGAAGTAAACTGCCTTCCGCGACTCTTACATCCGCCCGAGCCGCCTGCTGGTTATACTGCGCGGCGATCACTTTCGGGTTGTTCTTTTTTGCGGTTTCGACCGCTTCCTCCTGGGTTGCGGGAAGCTCCAGCGTGAGGCTTACGGGGAGCAGAATGCCCGGCATCTGTCCGGTAATGCGGGCATACGTCTTCTGCTTATTGAGCAAATCGCCTTCGGCCTGCAGGCGTGACGCGGCGGCGACTTTAAGACGCGATTCCGCCTGATTCGCATCGGTTTTTGTAAGCTCGCCGATGCGCAGCCGATCCCGCGTTATCACCAGTTGCTTTTGCAGGGCGTTTTCATTCTTGACGTTGATGTCGAGTACTTGCTGCGCTTCCAATACGTCCAGATAGGCCTTGGAGGCATCGAGCAGCAATTGCTGTTCGGCATCCACCAATGCCGCGCGTTCGGCCAGGACGCTTGCTTCCGCTGAGTCCACGCTGCCTTTGGTGCGAAACCCGCGGAACACCGGCTGCGTTAGCGTCAGGCTCGCATTGCGCGGCTTCAACTCGATGGGGTTTACGCCCTGAATATCTTCTTTGTCGCGCCCGGCTTCCCCGGTGGCCTCAAGGTCTGGCCGCCAGTTACTCAGGGCCTGCGACACGCCTTCATCGACGGCGCGAAGCTTCGCACGCTCGGCCTTCAATGACGGGTCGTGCTCATAGGCAAGCACCAGGGCCTGCTCAAACGTCTGCGCATAAGCAGCCAGTGGCATGGCCACTATGACCAAGCCCAGCAACAATAGGCGATGCTTCATGTCCCGCTCTTGTCTTAAAAGTAAAGAAAAATTAAGAGAGCATGGATTCGAATCTGTATCAAGGGGAAACACCATCCGCCATTACGCGCTGATGGTCTGCCCGTAGACGGTCTCCAGCTGGTCGCCGTATTTCGTGGCCAGATATTGCACCGCTTTCGGGCCGATCGCATTGATCGTCCACCATTCGTCCGGCGCATCGCCCTTGATGCGGAACAGTGTTTTCGTCTTCGCCATCCGCTTTAATCGTTTATCACTCTCGTAATCATTCACAAGCCTAAACACGAGTTGGTCCATGTCGTAGGCAATGCTCATCCCTTCGAATTGCTCCGGCGGAACCTGCGTGCAGAGGGTTCGCAGAGCGGTTTCCTCCGCCTCGGACTTCCAGTGAAATAGGAAACTGGCACCCACCGCCTCGTCGAGAACAGAAGCAACCGGGCGGCCGTCCCGGCAGAGCGTTGCGCTGAAGCCTGGTCCTTCCATGCCGGTGAATGTTTTGACGTTCCGTACGGTGTAGGCGGCAAATAGTTGACGATGATCAGCGGGCATAAAGCTCTCCATGAGTTGTTGGTGCGTGCCCAAGAGCGTGACGGCGTGCGCCTGCAACATGGCTTCGCAGGGACCACGCTGCACAAGCGCAGCGCGGAAGCGGGGTGGAAGGCATTTGCGGGCCTTAGCGCGGCGCTCACGCTAGGCACGTCAGAACCAACAACGGGAGGGCTTTACGTAGTTGACGGGGAGGCCAGATACAGCGCCCGCGCGATCAGCAGGCGATAATGGACAGCGATTTGATGGTGTGATTGAATCGGCCGGATCGCTGAACGACGCGTGACGGAACGCGCGGCGCGAGGAGATGCCTATGGAACTGAGGGTTGGAGTTTTGATAATCGGTTCGCTGTTGTGGGACCCGAAGAGAGAGGCCTGGAGATACTCACGGCTGCGGATCGGAGAGTTAATCCCCGTGGCCGTTCCGATCCGGTATGGACGCAGGTCCGCAAGCCGCGGCAGAGTAGGGGGCTCATAGCGGCTCTCCGTCGATTTCATCCGGGGACGCGCGCGTCAAGGTGCGATTCGGATACAGCAGCAAAGTGACGGGCTCCACGTCTTCGGATCGCGTATAACCGATGAAGTCGCCGGGCCGGGCAAAGATGTAGGGCGTTATCCAATCAATGAACTGCCCAATCTCACGGTCATAGTTCTGAAGCGTGCGCCGGATCGTGACGCGATACCTGCCGCTGCTTTCGCTCAGTTCGACGCGCGCATCGCCATAGACCTCGGAATCGAGGTCGGTGCCAGAACCCCTCAGCATATGCCGCCATCGCGCCGTGCCGAACAGCGGATGCTCCGGAAGGCGTTTCGGCTCCTCGTCGTCCTGACCGGTCATGAACAGCAGCGCACGCTCAATCTCCTCGGGCGTATCGCGCTTCAACGAAAACGCGCAATTCAGTTCGGTGTATGTTCCCATGTGACAAATACCGTGCGATGCGGAAACCGTTCAATGTTGCGCTTAATGGCGTGATTGAACGTCTTCGTGGCCGATGGATATACCGGGTTACGTAATAGCAGTCAACTCGAAGACGGTATTTGCAACGTCGTGGCCGCCGGGTCGATTTCGGTCTTGCCAGTGTTCCCTGTGAAAGATAAAATCCGTTATCAATCACGAGACTCTGATGTATCGGAGGTGACCTGCAAAGGGTAATCCGTTCTCGGGTCGGCGGCACCTAGAATTTTACATGGCTGAAGAGCGAACTCGGCTCTTCACTTTTCTTAAATCTGATCCGAATCTGGTTCAGCGTCGCCTGCTCGTCTGCACTCAGTTTCCGGTGAACGTCGCGATGGCTGAGGCTGAGTTTCCGAAGATGTCCCGTCAGATCGAGCAGGATGTCCTTACCAGTATCTTCGCCAAGCCGTCGAGATTTCACAACAACGTCATACGCGACGTGGCTTTTCGTGTCGGTGATGAAGCATTGTACGGTTTTGGCCTTTTCATCTTCGAGCCGAAGTCGGAGATCCTTCGAATCGATTCCGTCACAAATGAACTCGATGACGACTTCCTTCTCCACCCACCCGAGATCAGCTGCGGCCATTGCCAAATAACGCTGCGAAGCTGCCTGGTTCCCAGTTACGATCACCTCCGTCAGTACGGAGAGCGGGCTTCCGACGGCGTGCTCTACGGCGATCAACGTTAGTACGAATCGGCCGTCCTTCATTACCCAATCGACCGCCCAATCACAATACCAGTCTGGAGTCTCGGTACGGGTCAGCGAATCGGATGTAATACGCGCAACTGCCTCCATCACGTCGCGCAACCCCTTGTCGAAGTCCGTCCTGAAATCCGCATATAGTTTGTCCCGCAGAAACATGGGAATCTTACAATCCTCCATGAGTACGGGAAGGACGATGACGCGCTTTTCGTCAAGTTCTCGAATCAGACCGCTGGAAAGCTCCTTTTTGCACCATTCGGATTCAACGGACGCCTTCGAGAGAATCACCAGCAACGCGCTTGCACCCTCGATCGCGTCCTGAATCTTTTGCGTAAGGGAATCACCCACATGCAGTTCCCACTGATCAATCCAGACATTTGCCCGGCGCTTCACGAGTTGGTGAGCCAAGCTCGTAGCGAAATTGCTGTCCGCGCGGGAATAGCTGATGAAAATCGGCATGAGAAGTGAAAGCTGCCAGACAGTCCATCTTATCTATCGCTGCATCGCCGTGCGGCCGACATGAGCCCGGAGTTGGAGGCCTCTTTCGCCGAGCGCTCAGCGTTCTGGGCAAAGAGCCGGGTAGAGAGACATCAACTGGATTCAATTCGGCGGGAGGTTTGATGCAGCCTCGTTACATCCCATAGAGAGGTCATGGGTGACAACAGCTCAACAGGCGCCGACTTGGGTCATTTCGACCTTCTTATCGCCCACCGAACACTCAAGGTGAAAGAGCCAGGCGCGATCCCAATGATCAGGAGATGTGGGCGCGCACCCTTTCGTGGTGGAGCATCGGCCAGCGCTTCAATGTCCTCTATGCCAATGAATTCAATGCCATCATCACCGCCAAACGTTGCCCGTTTGGCCTCCCACCACTTTTCGAATGGCAGTTTGGTCGGGTCGCACTCGTTCGCGTAGACGACCATGGTCTCGTCGATGGCGGCGTTGGACATGAGATAAACGCCTTGGTCACCGACCAGCCAAAGGCCTCTCCCGGTGTCGTCGTCAAAAAGAGGTAAGTACGCTGGCGCCGTTTTCGCCTCCTCGATGACGGCCGCGACGCCTGCCCATGGAAAGTGTAGGTTTCGTTCGTTGCGGGCGGAGGGATGTTTTCTGAGTTTGGGCAGCGAAGATGTCATGGCACGTTCCTTTCGATTGAGTTGCTGGCCCGTGTCAATTGGCGGAGCGCCCGGAGCCGCAACATGAGTTCGCAGGGGCCACTCTGCAACGCAGTGAAGAGGGGTGGAACGAATTTGCGGCAAGACGGGGCGTCTCTGCCAGACGCGGGAAGGTCAGCAACGAAAGGGCGACGACACTCTCAGAGTGTGATCTTCAGGGATAAATTGCACTTATTCTTCATCGCTATTTTGCACTCCCGGAACCTTCGCGCCGGAGGCTGGCCGCACCAACAGAGGGTACGGTGCAAACTATCCCTGAAGATTACATCTGGAATGCTTCTAAGGTACCTCGGATTCCTAACTCGATAAAACACATTATCGGGTTTAAATGTCGGGGAGGCGGGAGGACGGTTCCAGAATGGCATTGCGGTCTCGTTCCGCCAGTATGCGAATCCGCTTGCCAATGTACGTGCTTTATGGCAGAGTTCTCCCACTCAATGTTCGTTGAACCATCACACGGGAAGCATGCATGGAATTGGAATCAAAGCAGGTGTACCACCTCAAAGTGGATTCCTCGGGACGGATTCTCCTTCCGTCCGAGGCGCGGGAGCGCCACCGCATCGCCAGCGGCGATACGCTCGTCGTCACCGAAGACGCCTATGGGATTCGCCTGAAGACCCGCGATGAGGCAATTGCCGAAGCGCAGGCCTACTTCGCCACGCTCGCGCCGCCCGAGGTACTGCTCTCCGACGAGATCAATCAAGACCGCCGCGCCGAGCACGAGCGTGACTAATGTTGTCCTCGATGCATCAGCCGTGATTGCAATTCTGCGCTCCGAGCCGGGTGCGGATACAGTGCGGGCATCGCTCGCGGGCGCCGTCATCTCCGCGGTGAACTATTCAGAAGTCCTGAAGAAGTCCATCGAGCGCGGCGCGGTCCGCGCTGTCGCGGATGGGTATTTTCGCACTCTCTCGGTTGTGGTCATTCCGTTCGACGAAGCTCTTGCGGGACTCAGCGCTGATCTTTATCCGCAAACGAAGGAGTACGGCTTGTCAATGGCCGACCGGGCCTGTCTGGCGCTGGGCATTCAGCGCAATTGCAAAGTGCTGACGTCCGAGCGGCGCATGGCGCTGCCTTCGCTGCCCATCAAGGTAAAGCTGATCCGTCATGAGCACTGACGGAAAGGAACTCGTCACCGTCCCCTCGCCGTCCCTCACCCCGGCGCAATTTGGGGCGCTGGCTGATGTACCGCCGGAACTCGAATGGCTGGGCAATATCCAGAACAAGAAAACCCGCCGTGCCTACAAAATCGACGTGACGGAATTCTCCGCCTTCGCCGGTCTCAAAGCGCCCGCCGAGCTGCGGACCGTGACGCGCGCCCATGTCATCGCTTGGCGCACCGTGCTGGAAAAGCGCGGCGTCGCGGCTTCGACCATCCGGCGGAAACTGTCGGCGCTCTCGTCATTATTTGACTATCTTTCGGAGTGCAACGCGATTGCGGGCAACCCGGTGGATGGCGTCAAAAGGCCAAAAAGCAACGGCAACGAAGGCAGCACGCCCGCGCTCGGAGACGAACAGGCGCGACGGCTGATGGAGGCCCCTCCCCCGGATACGCTGAAGGGTGTAAGGGACCGGGCGATACTGGCCACCCTGCTCTATCACGGCTTCCGCCGCGAAGAATTGTGCAAGCTGCGAATCGGCGATCTTCAGACCCGTCAGGGAGTCATGCATTTCCGGGTCGAAGGCAAAGGCGACAAGACGCGGTTCGTGCCGGCGCATCCGACCGCGCTTCGGATGATTGCGGAATATCTGGAGCTGCTGAAACCCGGCGGAACGCAGGCAGATTCAGATCGGGAGGCTCCCCTCTTCCGGCCGGTGAAGAATAACCGCACGAATACGCTCGACCGGCCGCTCGATCCCGGCTCCATCTATCGCAACATCGTCATCAAATATGGGCGCGAAACCGGAATCCATGCCGAGGTGAACGGACTCTGCGTGCATTCGATGCGCGCCAGCGCCGCGACAAACGCGCTCTCCCATGAAGCGGACATCGCGAAAGTGCAGGAGTGGCTCGGCCATGCGAACATATCGACAACACGGCTCTATGATCGGCGCGGTAGCAAACCGGAGGACAGCCCGACATTCGCAGTGAAATACTAAGGAGCGATACTGCGGGGGATTCAGCCGGGTGAGATGGACGTTGATGTTGACAGTCGTCATGCGGTTTTAGGTAGTTCGTGCGGTGGCTGCTCTTCGATTAAGGATGCAAGTTCATGGTTGAAGTAGTGCTCATCGAAGATTTTGCGGATGCCGGGGGCCTTCATCTGCTTCGCATATTCCCGGACCGCGCTGCCATCCTTCCAGTCAATTTCGTATTTTTTCGTATGGGCCTTTGCCTTTATCAGGCGGGCAAGCGCGGAAGGATGAAAACCTCCACATGTCCAGAACTCAAACCGGAAGGTGCTGTCGCTAAATCGCTCCTGTTCGCGGTGTGCGCCGTTGATGGTTGAAACGCGCTGCGAGAGCCAGTCTTCGATCTCTGCGTCGCTGACCTGCGAAGCTGGCTGGTAGCCCTTGCACTCGTATATGACGACTTTCTTCTCAGCGACACGCCGCACATCTATTTCGGCACGTTGACCTGTCTTGAGGCACATGACCACTGTGCCGATGTCGATCGAGCCGCCTTCGAGCGCCCGGACCATGTGGCCGACCAGAAGCTCGAACAAAGCGCCCCGCAAATTCCCCGCGGAGCCTTCGATTGCGGAGAGGCTGCTGAACAACTGCTCCAGCTTTTGAGGATTTGCGGCGGCGACAGCGGCAGCATTGGATAAGGTTTGCAGCAAATCTCCAAGGGCGCGGGCGACGTCAAGGCCAAACAGCGTATCGGGGCGAGTTGTGATGATGCCGGCTTTGCGGCACTCCTGAAGAGCTTCCGGGGTGAAGTTATCCGCAATCAACATCGGGATAAAGCGCGGAGCATTCCTGAGATTTCCGATGAGGGCACACTTCCTCAAAAAAGGGGATACTCCGGCCTTGTCTAGCTGAATTCCTACCGCAACATCCGCCACAAGAAAGCCAGGCTGCAGCTTGCCTTCTCCCGGTCGGCGGACGGGTCGAAGATAACTCGGGCCGCACAGGTCGAATCTGCAGGTCGTGAACTGAGGCGGGGGCGCTTCGTTTCGAATGCTGGTCACACCGGGACTGGCAAGATTCATCTTTCCGGCCCAACCACGGATTGCATCCAGCAAGACCCCTTCGGTCGTGAGCCGGGCGCGCAACTTGGCCAGCGCGGAATTGTCCGCCGATGAACCGCTGAGAACAACACACTCACCGATGCCGTCGATCTGTGTTTTGGACATGAGATCCACAGAACATAAGCGTTGAAGGATCGTCGTGCCGGAGACTTGGCCCTTCTGTTTTACTGGCGCTCCGGCAATCGTTTCGAAGTCCTGAAGGCGCACACAGCCGCCCTGAGCCCGTACTCCGGCAATGGCAGCCGCATAGGCTGGGTTGGCTTTTTCAATGGCTTCCGTGAGAGCGGACCAGTAAATGTCTTTGCCAAACTGCTGGCTGAGGTAAAGAAACCGCGCGCGTTTAGGAAATGGAAGACCATGAAGGACGGCCACCTGTGGCGAACGCCGCGACACCAGTTGGCGGGCGGCTTCGGGGCTTTTCCCGCGCCCGCGCAGCAGTTCCGCGATGTCACTGGACAACATCGGCCCGCGGTCACGCAGCAATTCCTCAATAAGGCTCATAGGATGTCCTTGATGTCACACAGCGCTATTTATAAGATATGCTACAATCGCTTGGCCATCAAAAACCACTCGAAAATATCGCCTTTGTAATCAGTTGGTTGAAGGTGATCGAGGCGTGGTGTGGGCTTGGAATTGTCACGGTGCGGCTGTCACCATGAACGAAGATTCGGGTTTATGCGGTCACGGCCACGCCCAAGGGAACGCTTTTTGAGAAGGCAGCGAGCGGGTCCGACCACGAACCCAGTATCGCGCTATTTGAGGCACCCCCCTGATTTCGGCTCCGCGATAAACGCTATTATCACGCGGCCAGGAGTCGTTGGCCGAACGAATCAGTTATTGTCGTTTTCGCCTACCGCATTTGCTCCAAGAGGACGATAATGTGTCTTTCGAGTTCTTCGCGAGAACGGGCCGGGTAATTGGTGAGCGCGCGAGCACCCGGTGGGACGATCCGCGTATTGTCCACACATAATATCCAGACGGTTAACTTGCCGGACTCGCGACGCTGAAGCGCTAGCGATAGTTCATCGAAACACCAGTCGCTACATGCATATTCAGCGCACCAGATAGCAACAAAAACGTCCGCTCCATGGATGGCGGCATCGATTTCGTTCGGTATGGCAGAACCGGCACGAAAATCCTTGTCATCGCGGACGACATCGCACTGCCTCCGACGCAGAACGGCCTCCACAAAGTCCGCCTCGCAGGGCCGTGCCCTCGGATAACTAATGAAAATCTTCAAGGGTCTAAGGGTGGAGGTAACCTTCGGCGCATGGCTAGTGGCTTTTATCAGGAGCTCCATTATTTCCGAAGAGCGGTTTGGCTCGTGCAGCGCCGATAGGTCGTCAGAGCCGAACTGATCTTCAAGAATATAGCGCCGGCGGTCGTACGCCTGAGCTGCCGCTCCGCCTAGATAGGTAAGTGGCAGGAGCGGCTTCCTGCGCATGTCCGCTAACGCCAGTAAAAGGCTCGCCGCCTTGCCAGTTTTGCCGCCAAGTGCGATGACGGTGTGGCTTCGATCCATCGCGTATGTCTGCGCGAGCAGCCATGCATACTCAAACTGGTCAACACCTGCATCGTCCTTCGGCGTTGGATGTAAGAAAGATTTCAAAACCGGGGATCGGAAGCGCGCCCGGAATCGCTCCATCTCGGCAACTACTGGCGCCGCGTCTGGATGGTGAAACTCAACAGTGGAAGCCTGCCCGTCGAGTCTGTTTGCTTCCAGGGCTCCGCAAGCCGCCGCAACATCGGCACTTCCTTCAAATGGGCTACAGACGAGCAAATCGTGGCCAGCAGCTGCAATCGAGCGGCCGAGTTCGGTCGTCGACGAAGTAAGCCTGTCCAGTTGGCTCAAATAACCGGGGTCGTCTTTTTCAAGAGTCAGCCCACCTATCAGGAATATTTTCATCGGCACGATGTATGCCCTATGGGCACACTGTAGTCAAACCCCTCAAGATCAGATAGATCATTTCGGGCAGGTTTGATGTTTGAAACAACTGCCTGTTTTCGGCCGCGGAAAGGCCGTTATTTAAGCCGTTAAGCCCCCGCTCCCGAAGGAACCGGAGATCACCCTCGTAGTCGATCAGATCCTCCGTCGCTCGCGTGTTGTAATAGGGCACAAGCTCGCGATAAGCGGGATCTTTCTCCTGCTCTGCCAGCGTCAACTGCGGCGGGGTAGTACCCGTCAGCGCATCGGCAATGAGACGTGTAACACCCCCAAATCCTCCCGCCAAATAGAGGGGCATTCCGTTCCTCATCGCCAGCAAAGCCTCTTCGAGCAATCCCGGATAACGCCCCTTGAAGTCGGTGACTTGCCCCCCGACGAGAATGCGGGCCCTGATATCGCGGGTCATCTCTTTTCTCATGGCCGTCAGGCATCGCGCCCAGATATATCGATGTTCCGTCGTATCCGGAGCGACCGGCCGCGAGCAGTCAACGCCCAGATCGTCCGGCGGGGGAATCTCGCGGAGAATGGCATCCTCGTTCAAGTCGGCTCTTTCACTTGGTGTGATCCCGCAATAAAGTGGCCAGGATAAAAAATTGAGGATCCGCTCGCGAGGCTTGCCAGTCGGCTCATTGTGAACACGGACCAACTCGAACAGCACACGTGTGAAGCCATCGCCGCGCAAGTCTCCCCCGTAAGCGACCGTCGCGCCTTGGGCGAGAAGATGGCGCGCAAACTCGACGGAGGCGTCGCGCAAATGCTCCAGGCTCATTGCCCGGTGTCGCAAATCGGGGCTGTTTGATATTGACAGTCCGATGACGCGGTCCTTTAGTGGGAATGCGTGCCCGGCCTTGCGGGCCGAAATCGACGTCGGAGTCGTTATCGGCGGAAGGGCATCCAGCAGCCCCAGCACCTGAACCTCTTCCGTTCCCAGTGGCGGATCGGGATAGAGAAGAACCATATCGTTTGTTGCGGCGGTCTGTTGCGCGCGGGCCTGCAAATAGGTTAGGACTTCTGGGGCGTTGGCCAGCGTTATGGTGTGATCGAGAAATCCCGCTGTTTTGAGAGATTTCACATGCTCGGTGAAATAGACATTTCGCAGGACCTCCCTTAGCGCCAAATCCACGACTGACTGGCTCCTGGTCTTGGAACGGGGAAGCCAGCGGATGGTCGGAACATTGCCGAGATAGGGAAAGCTGCGGTCCTCGCCACTTTCAATAGCATTCACAACGATGATGGGGCAGCCATAGCGTTTTGCAAGGAGGACTTCACGCCGACACCACTCGCGCGAAGAATATCTGTCGCTGTGGATGACGATCAGGGCGCTCTCCGCGACATTAGCCTCGATTTCCTCGCCAAAGCGGCGTCCGAAGGCGTTGTCGTTGGAATCAAAAAACCGGGCGGCCGGGAGTTTGTCCTCCACGTGGCGCTTGAGCTGAAGAGCGATGTCGAGCCCGTCGGATTTTGCGTGGCTGATGAAAAGCTTCACAGGCGCCAAACTCTTGTCGAGGCGGCGAGCGTCATCCAGGACAACATCTACATTCTTGCCGATGAGCAGCCGGGCGAGTTCGTGTGTGAGTGCCGCGACAAGCCGTTCGGGCTTTAAATCATCGGAAAGCCGGTCAAGCCGAATAAAGTTGTATCCGGTCGCCTTCGCGCTGATCATGTGCGCCCTGTCGTCGCAGGCTACGGGGAGAAAGAGGTGAGAATGACCGGCCGTTTCGATTTTCGCCGCCAGGGCATCAACGCACAATATCCATTCGTCGTTGCCCCGGATGCTGTCGTCCACAAGGGTGATTACGACAGAGCTTTGCGCTGTGTCGGGCATAATCCCATCGGGTAGACCGGCCGCGGCCGGT
>Ga0073936_10005982_pt1 | contig 16203 bp, 13 predicted proteins | sample AliMusrvi5mmetaG_FD_87041 | JGI IMG/M metagenome (GOLD analysis project Ga0073936, IMG submission 87041) | Freshwater lake bacterial and archeal communities from Alinen Mustajarvi, Finland, to study Microbial Dark Matter (Phase II) - Alinen... | ecosystem: Environmental > Aquatic > Freshwater >... | reverse complement strand
GTGTTGGAATGTATGATTCAGAAGATAAACTTATTGAAAAATTTTATAGTATTAATGAAGCTTGTAGAAAAACTAAAATTAATGAAACATCTATTTCTGGAGTTTGCAATGGAAAACATAAAAAAGCAGGAGGATTTGTTTGGAAATTCTTATCAGATCAACTGTTGACCTCATAAAAAATATTTTAAAGATGCTCCCAGTCAGGTTTGAACTGACGACCCTTGACTCATAAGATCAATGCTCTACCAACTGAGCTATAGGAGCGGAACTAGTTTTAAAGATCTAGTAACTTTTTGCCGAAACTGGGGATTGAACCCAGGACCTACAGCTTACAAAGCTGGTGCTCTACCACTGAGCTATTCCGGCAGTACCCACGGTGGGGGTCGAACCCACGATCTTCCGCTTAGAAGGCGGACGCGTTATCCACTGCGCTACGCGGGTTATGTTAATTTTAATGAGATTAACAACTCATATACCGATTGCGGGGCTCGAACCCGCGACATTGGGCTTAAAAGGCCCACGCTACTACCAACTGAGCTAAACCGGTTTTGCCATAAAGGCGTTTACGAGGAATGGGATTCGAACCCATGAGCTTTCGCAGCAGGTCTTGAATCTGCCTCCTTAACCACTCGGACATCCTCGTATTCAGGATTTCTAATAATATAGCGTTTGCTGTGTGAATCCTTGCAGGTTCCCCTTTTTTGTGAAAGTCAAAAGAATTTGTTTGCTGTAGGGAACCTTTTACCGGCTTTTGAAAAGAGCCAGTGAACTTTATTTACACCCAGCGGGAATCGGACCCGCGTCACTACATTGGAAGTGTAGTATTCTACCACTGAACTATGAGTGTTATGAGTGCTTTGACGAAAGCAGTCAGAACGGATCTATGATCACCAGTTACTTTTTATAGAAGTAACAAACTATATTCCGATACCGGGAGTCGAACCCGGGCCAAGGCTGTGAAAGAGCCCTATCCTAACCGCTAGACTATATCGGAAATGGCAGTTTATACTTCTGCCAAAGTTATACTAGGAATGGGATTCGAACCCATGCGTTTTTCAACAGCAGATCTTAAGCCTGCCTCCTTAACCAACTCGGACATCCTAGTTGCGATAGTTTTTAAAGAAACTATCAAAACTTTCTATTCCTATAAAGGAATAAAGGCGCTAGCAGGGATCGAACCTGCGTTAAGAGGTTCAAAGCCTCCTGTCCTAACCACTAGACTATAGCGCCACTAAAGTTCCAAGCTTGCAAGCGTAACGGCTTGTGTCTTGGCAGATTCCAAAATGTATTAAATCATTAATATATTTTTTGCTGTGTGGAATCTTTATAGTATCAGGTTCTGCTGAATGAACCCCTCTGAGTTCTTACAATTGAACTTTCATTATTTATCGCCTTATCTTTGCATACTTGTTACCGCAGCTAAGGACAATTTGATAAATAACGAAAGTTCAAAAGGCACAAGTTCCTAAAATAATAGATGTTTTGCTGTAAGGAACTTTGATTACATTTTCTTGTTTTCTTATTTGTAAATTACACCTTGAATTTGTGGAAAGAGTTTTCTTTAAATTTGTGTGTTAGTGTTTTTAATTTGTCTTTGTCTTTGTCTTTGTCTTTGTCTTATATCTTTTTTCTAGTGTCTTTGTCTAGCAGGCTCCAAAAGAATAATCAATTGGTTGCTGGGTGGAGCCTTGTATTCAATCTGAATTCAACTGAATACTTTAAGTATTGACGCTGCAACCCCGTCAAATTTTTTGACACAGCTAAAAAAAAGCAGATGGATCATATTTTAGGTGCAATTACACTTATTTCACACGAAGACTGTAGTTTCTTATTTTCTACAGAAATGGCTGTAACTGTTGCAACCCCAACAGCAAGAGCAGAAATATGCCCCGAATTAGAAAGTTGTATAATTGAAGAATCTGTGCATTTCCAGATCACCTGTTGATTCGTTGCGCGTTCCGGTAAAAATGTATAAAAAAGCTGAAATCTCCTTCCCACTTCTAACAGAAGTGTGTTTTTAGAAATTGTTAGACTGGAGACAGGTGTTATAACTGTGACGGAGCAAGAAGTAGTAAGAGTAAGATCCGCCGTTGTCAAACTTATAATTGCTTTTCCATTCGAAACTGCTGTAACCCGACCAATCTGATCGACGGTGGCAATGCTAGAATCCGATGAGGCCCATATAACAGTTTTATTAACAACAGTTGTCGGCGTCAAAGTAAATGTAAGATATGATACTTGATTTACTACTAAATTTAAGGATGTCTTATTTAGTAGAATTTGTTTGATTGGTGATGTCACATTAACCAAGACACTTGTTCGTTTTGTTGCATTACCTGCAGAGACAGCTATAATATATGTGCTTCCTTCTGCGACTGCCGTAACTAAACCTGTAGAAGAGACTGTCGCCACTTGCGTATTCAAAGATGACCATTCAATCTGTTTATTAATTGCTCCTATTGGTTGAACTGTGCCCGTTATTTGCTGAGTCTGATTCACTGTAAAAGACACAGATGTCGGTGATACAGATATATCTGTAATTGGTGCAGAATCAGTCAACATAAGAGCTAGTGCATCACCAATAATGCTTCCAAGACCTGATACATTATCATATCCGCTTGTAGCAAAATATTCACCATTGCTTCCAGTCAAAATATCATTAAAACAATTTGGAGCTAAATAGATCTTTGAATTTATGAATCCTGCAGGAGATCCTAGAGCAGCCATATAACCAGCCATTGCTGGTGCAACAATACTTGTTCCTCCAAAAACGGTATATTGACCTCCAACAAAGTATAGGACGCCCGTGTTTGGATCGGCATTTAATGCAAAATCGGGTGTATTTCGCATAGTGCCTTTGATCGAACTTTGGTAAGCTGGTTTCGAAAAATACCGACTTATACCACCTCCACCATCTTTCCAAGCAACTTCAATGGTGTTAGAATTATAGACGTAATCGGGTGAAATTAAAGAAGTTCCACCGCACGCAATTACATTTGGCGATGAAGAAGGATAATCGCAATTTAGACCATTTATTCCATCTGATGATCCACTGTCGCCTGTTGCAACAAAAATATTAATTCCTATCGATACAGCTTGTGCTAATATAGAGTCAATAGCTGAAATAGAATTAAAATATATTTCAGGGGCGCCCCATGAGCATGATAGAATAGATGGAGTCATTGAAATACCATTTACCTGCACAGGTGTTGTGATTGCATAGTTAAAAACGTTTTGAAAACTAGTTAAAGAATTTGGAGCAATATATACAATAATTGTAAGATTTGAGGTAGGACAACACGCTCCAATCATTTCTACATCCAATGTGTTTTCTTGCGTTGCGGCCGTAATTGGATTCATATCATTTGTTGCACCGTCAATAAAGACCATCGCCACAGTTGGTTGATTCTCTGCAGGAATTCCCAATGATGTCCAATAGGCTTGCACATCTCCTTTTGTTAGAATACCGGATAATAGTTGTCCAACAAGTCCTCCACCGAATGAAATAACGCCGACTACAATCGGTGTAGAAGAAGGTTGGGGAAATTTATAGATTGATGCATATTCTGTTGGTTTGAACCATTTACGTTGAGTCTGAGGAAGAGTTGGATCAGTCACATTCGGATCTAACGAAGCTTTGAAAAGTAACTTTGTTGCCATTGGATTCATTACAGACGTAGTTAGCCATTCTTGTGAATTATACTGATTTAGATAAGTCATTAATGTATATGTGTCTGTGTGTGTTAGTATAAGCGTTTTTCTATCTGGAGCTTGATCAACTTGAAATCCTGCTTCTTTTGCTGCCATTTGAAAAAGAAAATTCTTTTGAGGTTGTCGTATTACAACTTGAGCAGATGGCATCCCTATATTACTATACTAAAAAATTGATTATCGCATTTTATTTATTAAATGCTAGAATGTCTGTAATTGTTTATGTTGACCATGAAAATATACCTTTTCATAAGTATGAAAAAATATTTGCAACAGTGCTGAAGGGAAAGAATGTTCTTGCATATAAGATCTTCGCTTCTATTCGGGAAATTACTAAGCTTGATGATTCTATACGACTCAAGCATAAATTTATCTTATGTCAAAGACCTGTTTGTCGCGATAAGAATTCTGCTGATATTTCACTTGTCATTGAAATAATGAAAGATTATTTTAGGAATCCAGCAGTAACAACTTTTATTATTGTTTCAAATGATTCGGATTTTATTCCTATCTGTAAGGAGCTGCAAGAGGGAGGAAAGCATTGTTGGCTTCTTATAGACTCACCGAATGCAAATGATAATATGGATAAGATTTATAACAAGGTAATTGATATTGGAAAAGAAAGTAGAGAAGTAGAAAGGATTGAAGAAGAGATTCGAATGAAAAAATATTTGTCTGATATTCGGTCAAAAATCAAGGAATATATTGAAGAATATAAAATTGTTTATTCAATAACTTATTTAAAAGATGAAGGTAAAATATCTATCAATAAATTTATGAATATTCTTAATCATGCAGAATTTGATTGGAAGCTACTAAATCCTTCTTACAAGGATTTCTTGAAGCTATATTTACCATTGGATTATAAATACTTAGATCTTAAGATGAATGGAGGGTTTATAGTTGAAAAATCTTCAGAAAATACAATTCATATATAATGTCCTACTCCGGTTTGGGTTCCCAATACAACGCTTTTCCCCAATAATTATGTTCGTCACACATTGCATGAGTAATTTCGATTTGCGGTTCATCTTGAAACATAAATCCAAACCACTTCTTTCCAGCAATAAGTCTCTTTCGATGCAAGCGACAAAGAGGCACTCCATGAAAATCTGTTTTTGCTAGATACTTGCATTGCTTTGCCCTAAATGTTTCCGTTGCAGGATGAGAAATATAAATTCTAGCTTGACACGACATTTTTTATTGCTTCAATAAACATTTTTAATAGATCAAATTTTTAGATCCATATTCTAAATATATATGCATTACTCCAATACCACTCCATAAAATATACTTATTTACACGATAACCAAATCTTGCAATACAGAATAGTAGAGCAAACTGATAAAAATAGTCTCCGACCAATGAAGGAGTTATCCAACCATAGATATAATTTAGACCAAGAGATCCTCCATAAAGAATATGCCATCCAAGAGGACTTAACATATTTTTTCTTACAAGTGTCATTAAAAATGCAGCAATTTGAATTGGAAATAGAATTAAGAATAAACGTTCAGTATCTGGCTTTAAAAGAATAATAAGAGTTGCAAAGACTTGACTAACAGAATAATAAAGATTAATACTATTTTTCATTCTAGGAGTTACCCAAACTGGAAATGGCATATCCCTCATTGTTGTATTTTCCTGTAAATAATATTTTGTAGCTAAATCTGCAAGAGAAATTGTGCCAATTACTGTTAATGATCTTGTTAGACTGTTGGAATATCCAGCAGATACTAGGGCCATTGCAACTAATGAACGATATGCAAAAAGAATACTATGTGCTCTAAATTCTGGCCAAATCATAGGTGCTTTTATAGAACGAAAATTGGATAAATAAAAAATCATAGATGATCCACTAAGAATTGCATGGATGCCTAGCCAAAACCAAATATTTGTATTATTAAATCCCATAGTTCCGTGCATTATAAAAGAAGCAAATCTAGCAAAAAAATGAGCTAGTGAAAGAAATCCAATTGTTTTATGTATATGACCATATTTTCCGTCTTGATGTGTAAATAAACTTTCCATTAAAGTATATAAAAAATATATATTTAAGTATTTTTAATTGTGGCTTAACAGACGGGGCTTAACAGACGGGGCTTAACAGACGGGGCTTAACAGACGGGGCTTAACAGACGGGGCTTAGCAGCCCCACTGCGTATAAGCGAAATCCAATGCTTCAAGATGCTTCTGCACAATGACACGAACCGGCTCATACATCGGATCATCAAGCTGAAGCCTCAGTGCCGCAAGGGGAGTCAGCACCTCAACACCCTTTTCCTGCAGAACCTTGAAGAGCGCCGGACTCCAACCGCTGAGCATCACAACACCCTCTTGATCGGCCCTTGCATGGAAATCCGAGTAATCAGCCCTTAGATTCCAGATCACAATGCGGGGAGGCTCGAAGCCAGCTCCGGCACCCCACATGTCTTCTCCAGCCCGCCGGAAATTTTTCCGAATCATCTGGATATGTGTCTGCCACGCCTCCGTCTTTGGATTATGGCGGTAGCTGTTATCCGTATATTGAGACTTCTCCGAAGACGAGTAGGCCTGATCCCAACCCATATCTGTAAAGACAATGAGATCCTTCGGCACATCTTCCGGTCGGCACCTCTTCATCTTGATGTCTGCAAGAACAAGATCCATCGCCTTCTGAAAATCTGTGCTCAACCCATGACCAATGCTACCAATAGATGCAACCTTCTCATAGAGATTGTGCGCAGGATTGAAGATATGCCACTTAGGCACAGAATCAAAGGTCAGAACCTTGTTTGCGTCCGAGACTTCAGCAATGAGAAGACCAAGTGCAAGAGACACCATCTTAGGCACACCATCCATGGATCCACTGAAGTCGCACATGGCAAGACAGTTCTTTAGAGCACCGCCCTCCTTTGCCTTCTTGACGAATGCAGCCCACTGTCCAATCCGAAGATTCTTCTCATCTTCAGAATCAATGCGTCCATACTCATACACAGACTGAATAACCTCATGCGGGTAAACCGTTTCAGCACCTTTCAGTGTGACATCACCCTTAGCTGCAGCGGCAAAATGCTCCGAGAAATGCTTGGCTCCCTCCACACGATCTGCCTCATCCGAGCGAACACCATTACCCGGATGAACCATATGATGACCATTCTGAAAAGTGCTGGTCTGATTGAGAAATGCCCTACGATACTTCTGTAGAGCGCGACCCGGAACATGCGCCGGATCAATTTCTGAGAAATGCCGATCGCACATCTTAACCTCCACAGTCTCAAGATGCTTATTAAGCAGAGAAAGCATCTTGCGATAAGCCTTCATCTGCTCCGAAAGGATAAGCAGAGAAGGAAAGAGACGCTTTGCCAGCATCTTTGCAAGGGGCTTTCCATGCGTCTTCTCCCGCGGCGCCCACTTTGCAAGAAGCGACACTGACTTGTTCTCAGCCATCGCAACCTTATCCTTTCCAAACTGTAGGAGAGCAATGTCAATTACGTGACCGGTAAACTCTACTGTCTCCGCCAGCTTGAAAAGATCACGCCAACAGCCATATTGACTAAACAGAGGAAGAAGAGCTATGCTCAGCTTATACTGCTTCTTTGCAAGAGCCTTCATCATCTCATATGCTAGAGTGCGTTCACCCTTTCCACCGCGGATATTACGAGTCTGAAACATAAGAACACAGAGATCCTCCAACGTATTGGGCTGCTTGAGCACTGATTCCACTCCAGCATTGATCTTCTCCTCAGATAGACCACGAACAAGCATTACGGATAGATCTAGAAGGGCAGATCCGGTGGAGTCGTAGACATCGGAGCCCTTGACTCCCACCTTCATTACAGGCATCTCGATTTCGATAATATTACTAGGATTGCTGGCTGCAGACATTCTGTTTGCTTGATTTATTCTATTTCCGCTTTTTTATATCAAATTTATGCTTTTCAATTTTTTGAGCTCCATAATGCATTTTTCTTTTTTGTCATATTATTTGATAATTGGACAAAAAATATAGGAATATTTAATTTATTTTTATTTTATGAATAAGCGTATGTCTTTACGCAACAGGGACGACCGCCTTGACGTAGTGGCCCTTGAGATACTTCTGGAGGTTGAGGATCGTAAGGTTGTCCTTCTCCGTGAGCCCGAGGAGCTTGCGGAGCGTGGCATCCGGCTTGATCGTCTGCTTGTCCGTTAGACTGTGCTCCTTGGCATACTTCATGAGGCCACGCGTGACATCAGAGCGGCTGATCTGCGTGCCCTTGGCGAGGCCGAGGAAGACGCAGAGCTCATCCGTGATCTGCACCGGCTTGGTGAAGACCGTCGTCGGGTTGGCCTTCTTCTCACCATCGGCACCCGTCTTGCGGCGGCGGCGGCGCTCGGCCTTCTTCTCGAGGCGAGCAACCTGCTTCTCCATCTTCTTCATCTCCGGCGCGAGCTCATTGAGCGCTGTGCGGAGGGCATTGAACTTGGTTAGGAGACCAGCGAAGTTGGCAACTACGCTCTCCTCCTCAACCGCCGCAACCTCAGCGCCAGCTACAGGCGCTACAGCTACGACAACCGGGGCAGGGACTACAGGGGCAGCGGCCGCCTGCTTGCCATGAGCCGCGGCCGTGTGGGCAACGACAGGGGCCGGCGGCGGGACAACGACAGGGGCAGACGGGGACGCAACGGCCGCGGCGGCGGCAGCCTTCGGATTACTCTTCGCATTACTCTTCTTTGCAGGGGTGGCTGAGCTCATGTTATTACTAGTGACAGAGGAAGAAGCAGGCATCTCTAAACGCGGAATGATTTCCACCCTAGGCCAAAACAGGCCTCAAATTTTTATTTGATCAAAAAAAAACTGGACCCAAAAAGTCTCTTTTTGCAACTTTTTTGGTGGGATAGGTCAGGGATCTATTGCCTCTTAAATAAATCTAGCAGAGATAAAATAGAATTGGAATGCCTTCCGATACCCAATGTTGTTCTATACGAAGTAAAAAAAATCCAGAGGCCAGATGCCCTAATTCTGCAAAGACGGATCGGGAGTTTTGCGGATTTCATCTAAAGACAGCAATCCGATGGTCTGCTCCTTTAACAGAAGGAGAGCAAGTTACAGTCCTTTTATCCTCATATGAATCAAAGCTTCCAGCTCTTCAAAAGATACAAGCATGGTATCAAAAAAAGAAATGGTATCACCGCATTCATCTGCATGGCATTGCATATTATGATAGAAGTCTCTGCGTAAATTCAGAAGATTTTTTTAGCACGGACTCCATGAAAGATATTTCAAACAATTATTTTTTCTCCTATCGTGATTTGTCAGAAAATCAGATCTATGGATTTGATATTCGAAGTTTTAATATGTTGTCACAAGCAGCCACAGGAGACGAAGCGCCTAAGAATCCTTACAGCAGATCAATCATTTATCCAAGTATAGCAGCCAAAGCTCAACGACTTATATCATGGTTAACTCGAAGAAAACTTCCTACAATATGGACTCCAACAGTTCCCATTACAGCAGATCAATCCTGGAAGATGAAAGTTGTTGAAATATTTGTTGCAATGGAACAGCTCGAATATGGTGCAGACCCCGAATGGTTTATATCTTTAAGCCTCAGTCAGCAAAAATTATTCTATTTACATCTGCTAGATATTTGGACACATCGAGCAGGTTTATCACAGGAAGATAAAGAAAGAATTGTGCCCACTACACCTAATCTTTTTCACTGGGGAATAACACGAATCACTGCAATTCAGCAATTATCAACAATACGAACTTCTAACACTCATATTATGAAAAGACTTGTTTCTTCAGCTATCCAACAGTCCGATAGAGTGTTAGGAGCAATGTATATTTTAACGGCTCTAACACAAGTAAGTAGTTCTGCAGCAGAAGCATTCCCGTGGTTGTTCGAATCTGCATCCGAGCACCATATTGTCCATTCGTGGATAAGCAATATTTTAAATAGTATCCAGTAGTCTTTTTTACTTAATCAAAAAAATTTGACCGGAGTTTTTGCCCAGCTAAAAAGCATTACCGGTTTGTTGAAATGAGTTCTGTAGCAATGAAGCCTGAGGAATTTGTAAGTGGAAATCTGACTGTAAAGCAGCTTAAGTCGCTCGATAATGGTGCAAAGATGGTGAATCTGGACTATAGTGGACGCTATGGCGTTCAGGTTCAGACTCCTATTGTAACGCTCCCTTACGGCATGAATACCTTTGATAAGGACGGGAAGAATCCCAAGTATAGTGTAGATCTGTCATTCCGTGATGCGGAGACTGATCCTAAGATGAAGGCCTTCTATGAGTTTGCGCTGGCATTTGATCAGCGCATGATCAAGCTTGCCATGGAGAACTCTCAGGCTTGGTTCAAGCTGGCGACTCCGAGCATTGAGGTCATCAAGGCGTTCTACACGCCGATGGTCAAGGTTCCTCTTGATAAGGAGGGACGTGTTAAGCCGTATCCGCCGACGGCCAAGGTGTCGCTCAAGCAGAAGGATGGTGTCTTCACGACCCACTTCTATGACAAGGCCAAGAAGCGCTATGAGGGTGTCCCTGTAGAGGAGCTCCTTGTCCGCGGCACTAAGATGCGCTGCATCATCCAGTGCACGGGTATCTGGATTGCTGGGTCCAAGTTTGGTCCTAGCTGGAAGGCCGAGCAGATCTGTGTTGAGTCTCTACCTGAGCGCATCCGTGGCTATGGCTTCCGTGATGATGAGGATGACTCAGCGCCTGTTGCTCCGGTTTCTAACCGGGCTAACACGGGTGGAGCTGGCGGCGGTTCTAACCGGTTCAGCAATCTGGTTGAGGATGATGATGAGGAGACGGCAGCCCAGCAGAAGGGATCCGCAGAGGATGAGGATGAGGATGAGGTTGTAGAGGCTGTTGTGCCGCCGCCTAAGAAGCAGCCATCTGCTCCTGCAGGTCCTAAGAAGGGTCCGACTAAGAAGCCGTCTGTTGCAAAGTAAATACTCTTGCAGATACTAGACACTAATAACTACACAACCAATAAACCAATAATTTTTTTCTGCGTTTAATTTAAAATGAATCTTCCGCTAACAACACCGCCGTCTTGGGCCTATGATTACTGCTACTTTTTCTATTTTCTTGCAGCCATCCAGTTCTTTGCTGGTGCATACGCGATTTCTAAGATTATTGTTAAGAACCCCACAGTTGCGGCTATCTTGGCCCTGAGCATTGTCATTAACTGCTTGACAACTCTGATGCTTTTCTGGATGTGCCGTGGATCTCTTCGCCGGGAGTATTTTACTACAAATGTTATGGGATGCTCTGCCCCCAAGAGGATGGTGAACGGTCAGTGTGTATAAAATTGAAATATTCTAGCAGAAATTAAAAGCCAAGATGCAAAATCTTGTTCTCAATGATTCGTCCTTAGTGGACTTGCCAGATGTTACAGGCAAGACATTTTATAAAATAAATGTTCGTGGAAATAAGCTAACTCAATTACCCCATTTAGATTGTCATGTTCTTAAGATTGATGCTCGTAAGAATATGATAACTGTGCTACCTGATGCATGGCCTCCAACCATTGAAACTCTTGACCTCGGATTTAATTATATCCATGAAAGTGCTTTCTTAGATATGGTCTTTCCACCCACCTTGAAAGAACTATGGCTAAATAGTAATTTACTTTTCCACTTTCCTGCAAATCTTCCATCCTACTTAGAATTCTTATCCATTGAAAATAATCAAATTCTTGAAATTCCAGCAGATCAAATACCCAAGCAGATTGAAATATTCTTTTGTTCTGCATGTGGAATTAAGAGCATGCCGCCTCTAAACCAATTTGAAAGACTAACAAAGCTGGATTTAGGATATAATAATCTTACAGAAGTTCCTCCGCTACCACCTAATCTGCTAGAACTCTATCTCAATCATAATCAGTTAACGGAATTCCCAGCCTTGCCTCCCAAAGTTCATCATATTGATATTGCAAGAAACAAGCTTCGAAGCCTGAAGACAATAATTCAATCTAGTCTAACAGTTGTTAATGCATCATATAATCAAATTAATGATGTCTTAATTACTCTTAACATGAACTCCCAACTCTGTTCAATAAATCTTTCACACAATTGGCTAACGAAGGAACCAATTATTCTTCAGAGGGATATTCGCCGACGATTTATTATAAATGTAAATCGAAATTGGTTAAATGAGGCTGTTGAATGGAATCAGGTGCTCGTAGCACGCAGATTTCAAACAAATATGTGGATTAAGTTCTGTCGTTGCATTGCAAGAACACAGCGATTTCGGGAAGAGCTTCTAGCTACAGCGATGCATCCTAATCGATGGGGGAACTTTTAGCTTACTGGCCGCCCGGATTTCTCTCGTTGGTCGGGTAAAGACCCGTTGTTCTGAGTGTGGAATACTGCTGGGAAACAAGAGATCCATACTGTCTATTAGGAACAACTTCCTCAGACATCTGAGAAGTCTGTTCCGGTAGAACAACTAGGACAGGATTCTGGCTTAGAGATGCATTCAAAGAAGCCAATCTATAGTTGTAAAGAGTTGCCGCTCTTAACTTCATTGTCGTGACACTTGCATCTAAGTTCTGGAGACCCATTTTCTATCTAGAGAAAAGATTTTTTCAAGGATAATAAGGTCGTATAGATCCCGGACCGCATCCAATAATAGATGGTTTCGGAACTCCTGCATTGATGGGAGTGGTCGGACAAGGTGGAGCCGGTGGTAAAGGTCCTAGGAATTCATTGAAACGCATTGCTGGGTTATTTAAAAATGCAAACAAGGTTGCATCTCTTGCTACCGAAGTTGTAACGGATGCAGATGCGGCACCTGCTGTTGGAATGGCTAATAAATCTAGGGCCATACCTGATACAACTGTCTTTGTCTCCTTGTTAATTGTAACTGTAGTGCACTGTTCCTTTAACATTCGTAGGGATTCTGGCACATTATTGCGGTCAGGCCTTCTAACATAACAGTTTCCAATTAAACCAATAATTTTTGGAGGATAAAGTATCCGATTAATAATTGGTGGAATTGTTACTTTGATTTTCCAGGTTGATGGTGTATAGAGATAATTTTCTGAAGCACCATCTGAACCGAAATTTACCAATTGTAATTTCCACGCACTATAATCAAAGTTATCTGAAACATAATAACTTAGTATCTGATTATCTAAATAAACTGTTTGATCTGTTGCAGTAATTACATATCTTAGAACTTGGCCTGGTAAATATGTAAATACAACTGGATAAATTCCATCAGGCTGTATAAAATTATATCCTTGATAGATACCGGGTGAAGATAAGCCACATCCATAGAACAAGGGAAGAGTAGAATAAGCCTCAAATAGCACAGTGCCTGTATTAAAACCGTTATCTGTAGGTAGTTCGACAGAGATGTCTAAAGTGGGTGCGACAATATCAGTCGAATCAGCTTCATAGTAATAACTATTATTAAAAAATATTGGATTATTATCACTGAACGTTATTGAATAAATGGCAGGAGTAGAGTCAACCGAGCCACCTTCGATTAAAGTAGGAACAGGAAATACACCATAATCATTGTTTATCCATGAAATATTTACAGGTATTGTTTCAAAATCAGGAAGTGGAGGAAGACAACAATCAGTAAATCTCTGTGGTTTTATAATATTTAATGGACTACAACAATTTCTCGGAGAAGGCATTCCTATACTAAATATATTTTCTTCTTTTAGGGATGGCTGATGCTTTGGCTTCTAGAGCAGCTGCATCGGCGGCAGCTAGAGCTAATCAATCAATAACAGATATATTTAAGAATGCGATACCTCTAGCAGGATTATTTGTAGCAATTCTGTTTGGAGTTATCTTATATGTCATGTTTAGTGGATGCAAGAGACAAGAAAACTTTGAAGATTTACCCGGATATTCAGTCTGCCTTGAATTATCCACTAAACTTACAACAGCAATAACAAATATCAAAGGCCGTGTTTGCACTCTAGATAAATTTACAAATACTGGTGTTGCGACTGAATTTGAAACTGTCCTAAATACTCAAGTTGATATTCCTTCAGATAAGGGTCCCGCTGAAATTCAAGCAGTCTATGATGCTGGAAAACCTGACAGAGAAGCAAAAGCTAATTCTCAGATGATGGCTAAACGAAATGATACGCTAGGGAACTCATGCGACGGGACTCCAACACTAGAATGTTTTGATAATATGCCAGGAAATTTGGAAGATTGGTTAGCAATTCAAAAATCAGAAAAAGAAAATGCTAAGATTCTTAAAACAGCTTCTATTATTTTATTCAAATGGGTGTCTCCCAATGTGCATGGATATGGAACAAAAGGCGGCATTGAAGGATTTGCCAACTTAACAGCACTCCAAGAATTTATGAATTCTTGTCCAGCGCCTACCCAGAATCTTCCAGCAGTATCGGATGATTTGAAAAAACAAATCTACGCAGATTTAACCAAACTCACTGCTCTTCTTCCACCTGTTATAGCAGAACTAAAGGTGTGTGAAAAAATTCAACAAAAACTGAAGGAGAAGAGTGATAGGTTAAAAAACGGTCAAATAGATGATAGTGATATTGCAATGGGTGCAACAAATTCACCTGTTGCACCTTAACTATGTAATAAAATCTGAGAAAAGAATCTAAAGAGATCCTATACATTACAAATCAATAGGATGTCTGCAAAAAAGTCAGGATCAAAGTGGTGCGCGGGAATGGATTTGGCGACTACATATTGCTGTGTCGGTCTCTGGCAGAATGATCGCGTTGAAATTCTTGCCTCTGAATCCGGAGCACGCAGTATTCCCTCCTATGTTGCCTTTACGGATTCAGACCGTCTTATCGGTGATGCGGCCAAGTCACAGGCTGCTGGAAACACCTCTAATACAGTATATGATGCTAAGCGTCTAATTGGACGCAAATTTAGTGACCCGACAGTTCAAGATGACATCAAGCGCTATCCGTTTAAGGTTATTGCCGATTCTTCAGACCGGCCTCAGATTGTGGTCACAACCAAGGATGGTGAGAAGAAGTATTATCCCGAGGAGATTTCAGCGATGCTCTTGCAGAAGATGAAGGCGATGGTTGAGGCGCATGTTGGTGAAGAAGTTCGCGATGCAGTAATCACTGTTCCTGCATATTTCAACGATGCGCAGCGCCAGGCTACGAAGGATGCTGGAGTCATTGCGGGTCTTAATGTGCTGCGAATCATCAATGAACCAACGGCTGCAGCGATTGCATATGGTCTTGATAAGACAAAGGGTGAAAAGAACATTCTGATCTTTGATTGTGGTGGTGGCACGCACGATATCTCAATTCTGACAATTGAGGATGGAATCTTTGAAGTTAAGTCTACTGCAGGAAACACGCATTTGGGTGGCGAAGATTTTGATAATATTATTTCCGATTGGGTTTGCGATGAGTTCCGCAAGAAGACTAAGTTGGATCTTAAGACAAATCCTAAGGCCATGCGCCGTCTTCGCACTTCGGTGGAGAGGGCTAAGCGCGTTCTATCTACATCTACGCAGGCTACAATTGAGGTGGATTCAATCTTGGATGGACAGGATTTGAGCATTGTGCTAAGCCGTGCTAAGTTTGAGTCCCTCTGTGAATCTATCTTCCGGAAGGCGATGGAACCGGTGGATCAGGCCATGAAGGATGCCAAGATGAGTAAGAATGATATTCATGATATTGTTCTAGTTGGCGGCTCTACCCGCATTCCTAAGATTCAGCAGCTTTTGCGGGATTATTTTGGTGGCAAGGAACTATGTCAGTCAATCAATCCGGATGAAGCGGTAGCCTATGGTGCAGCGGTGCAGGGTGCAATCCTAATTGGAAGTAATTCATCCAAACTGGATCAGATGATTCTGCTAGATGTTACGCCTTTAACGCTGGGAGTGGAGACGGCAGGTGGTATAATGACACCGCTTATCAAGCGCAACACTACTATTCCCACCAAGAAGTCCCAAACATTCTCAACGTATTCTGATAATCAGACGCAGGTCAAGATTCGAGTCTTTCAGGGTGAACGTGCTATGACGCGGGACTGCCAGCATCTTGGAGATCTTGATCTAAATGGCATTCCACCGATGGCAAGGGGTGTTCCACAGATTGAAATCACCTATGATCTGGATGCAAATGGTATTTTGAGCGTTGCAGCGGCGGAGAAGTCGACAGGCAAGAGCCAGTCAATCACGATCCAGAATTCATCATCAAGGCCGAAGGAGGAGATTGAGCGCATGATCCGTGAAGCTGAACTAGCTGCTGATGATGATAAGAAGGTGATGGAGCGCGTGGAGGCAAAGAATAAGCTGGAGGCATATCTTTACCAGGTTCGCTCCACTTCGCAGGATGAAAAGGTGAAGGAGAAGCTAGGTCAGGATGGAGTAAAGACGCTGGAAGACACAGTAACTGCAGGATTCCAGTGGCTAGAAACTTCGGATTCAGCAAATACGTTGGATTTTGAGGATAAGTATAAGGAAGTTGAAGCGGTGTGCCGGCCTATCATTACTAAGATGTATGAGGGAGCAGGGGGAGAAGGGGGAGCAGGACCTAAG
>Ga0073936_10005980_pt1 | contig 16212 bp, 15 predicted proteins | sample AliMusrvi5mmetaG_FD_87041 | JGI IMG/M metagenome (GOLD analysis project Ga0073936, IMG submission 87041) | Freshwater lake bacterial and archeal communities from Alinen Mustajarvi, Finland, to study Microbial Dark Matter (Phase II) - Alinen... | ecosystem: Environmental > Aquatic > Freshwater >... | reverse complement strand
GCCCCCCCCCCCCGGGTCAAGCGCCGGTTTAAGCTGGGCCGACGCGAAGGGCGGAATTAACAGAACGCCTACAGCAACGATTCCAATCAACCATTTCATGGGTAAATACTAACACATGCAAGGGCCATTGAATTCTCTCACTTCTTTCAATTCTTTTTGTTATTACCATACGGCTTCCATCCACTGCCCTGCGTTTAGGAGAGGACTCCTGCTAATCTCGGACCGGCAGTTCGAATTTGGGAATCTGATGGTTGGACGAATCAGTCAAGGGAGTGCAACGACCAATGCCACGGCGAGTCAAGCAGAGTGGGCTGCAAGTTCAAGGAAGCCAGCGAAGCCGTGAAGGCAGGCCAGATCGTGAAGGCGAAGGTGCTCTCGGCCGATCCCAAGATCAAGCACAGCGAGCTATCGATCAAGGCTCTGGAGGCGCCCTCAACACCACAGGTGAAAGGCCAGCCGCAGCAGCGCCCGCAGCAGAAGCCGCAGCAGGCCCAGCCATCGATGGCTGATAAGCTGGCGGCGCTTTCGAGCAAGTTCCGTACGCGGTAGCGGGTTCCATTAGAGGGGTTGCGGATGCTTGCAGCCCCTCTACGATCCACACTATTTGCATCATTACGCGAATACGCTATGCTTAAATCATGTCTGAGACTGATCCCGATATCTTTGAATCAACTGAGGATGAAGTCGAAGTCGATGCAGAAACCGCTGCTGCGATTGCACGCGGTATCAAGGCAGCCGATGAGGGACGAGTTACTTCTGGCGATGATGTTCGGGTTTTAGTCGATCAATGGATCTCGAAATTGTCTACTCCGAGCCGGCTCTAGCGGAACTCGAAGAGATCATCAACCGGTCGTGGGACCGGCACCCTGAAAGTACACCTCGTTTTGCATCCTCGCTCCTGAATCACGTTGACTTGCTGCGGGGCTGTTCGCGGCTCGGGGCGCCTGTCAAAGGCCATCCAGGTGTTCGCCGTTTTTTCCACTCGCCGTTCCACGTCTATTACCGGTTACATTCGGATCGCCAGATTGAGATTCTGCACTTCTGGCATCGGGCAAGGAAGCCGATGCCACTTCTAATCAAGAAGTGAATACAGCAGGCCCCAGTGGTTTGCGCCGCATTAGGCTAGTTAGTTCGATTGGCAACCGGAGGCCGATTGCGACAACATCAGTGGCTTGAGCAATTAGGAATAAATCTATTCGACCTACCCGACATAAGCGCGCAGCAGCTTCGTATCCCCGTCCGCAACAACCCTGAAATTCGCAGTTCCGGCCTCGATCAACCAGCACTCCCCCGGCTGATACCTGGCGCCGGCGAACGTCCCGGTGCCTTCCAGCACAATCAGCAACTCAAAGCGGCTCTTCCGCGCAGCATACGTGAATGACCCGTGCCAGTTGTGCTTTTCCACTTTGAACAGATCGCACGAGGCTATGGTTCCTACTGGCGCCGGCTTCTGCTCATAAACTCCGCAGTGCGAGACATCCATCGACTGGTCCAGGTGCAGCGGACGGTCCCGTCCGTAATCGTAGAGCCGGTAAGTCACATCGGAAAACTGCTGCACTTCCACCAGCGCCAGTCCCTCGCCCAACGCATGGACCGTGCCCGGCGCGACGAAAAACGTATCGCCGGCGTGTGCTGGAATCCAGTTCAGCAACTCCATAATTTCGCCCGATTGCGCTGACTCGCGCAGTTTCTCCGGCGTCATCTCCTGCTTGAAGCCCAGCGCGATTTTGGCGTCCGGAGTGGCCCGCAGGATGTACCACATCTCGGTTTTGCCCAGCGAGCCGTTTTCATGCGCGCCCGCATAGGCATCGTCCGGATGCACCTGCACGGAAAGCTTCTCCGTGGTAAACAGGAATTTGACCAGTAACGGAGAACCGGCGAAGTGATACCACACTTCGCCGGTCTTTTCCGTGGAATCTGGAAACCAGGGTTGAAGAGCCGTCGCTCCCCAAACTTTACTATGGAACGACGGCTCTAATTTTTTCACGGCCATTATGCACCGACAATAAACTTATGAATACGGTCCAAACCGCGTTCCAACTCGTGCATGGAGGTCGCGTAGGAGATACGCACATGCTTGTCGGTACCGAACGCCTCGCCCGGCACTACAGCCACGTGAGCTTCCGCCAGCAGCTTCTCTGAAAATTCAAAGGCTGTGTTGACGCCGTTCTTGCCCAGTGCCACGCTGATGTTCGGATACGCATAGAACGCGCCCTGCGGTTCTGCCAGCGTCACGCCCGGAATCTGGCGCAGGCGGTCGAGAACATACTGGCGGCGCGTGCGATACTCTTCGAGCATCACGGTGACGCCGTCCTGCGGTCCGCGCACCGCTTCGAGCGCGGCCTTCTGCGCGATGGAGGTCGGGTTCGACGTGCTGTGGCTCTGCAACTTCATAATTGCGCCGGTCACAGCTGCTGGAGCGAGGCCGAAGCCGATGCGCCAACCGGTCATCGCGTACGTCTTTGAAAGCGAACCGGCGACGATTACCGTGCTCTTTGCGCCGGGCAGCGACGCGATGGAGAACGGCTCGCTGTCATAGAGAAAGCGGCAGTAGCACTCATCGGTCATCAGCCAGATGCTGCGCTTGGAGGTCACCTGATAGATCCGCTCGAACTCTTCGCGCGGCAGCACTGCGCCGCTCGGATTGCTCGGCGAATTGATGATCACCATCTTCGTCTTCGGCGTGATGTGCTTCTCGATCATCTCCGCCGTGAGGTTGAAGCCGCTCGCCTCGTCGGTTTCGACGAATACGCACTTGCCGCCGGCATAGTTCACAACATCTTTATAAGTGACCCAATACGGGACCGGGATGATGACTTCATCGCCCGGATTGATCAACACCTGCATGTAGCCGAAGATCACGTGCTTGCCGCCCACCGTGATCACGCACTCCGGCGCCGTGTAGTTGGTGCCGTAGTCGAGCTTGTGGCGTTCGCAGATCGCCTGCTTCAGCTCCTGCGTTCCGCCGGCCGGTGTGTATTTGGTGAAGTTCCCATGGATCGCATCGATCGCGGCCTTCTTGATATTATCCGGCGTAGGAAAATCGGGTTCGCCGGCTCCGAAGTCGACCACGTCGACGCCTTCACGGCGCAAACGGTCGGCTTCCGCCGCTACCTTCATCGTGGAAGAAACGCTGATCGTCGATAAGCGTTCCGAAATGTCCTGTAATCCTGACTGCACGCTGGCTCCCATCTTTGTTACTTAATCTCCTACCTTACTAATCTCCCGACAACCGGCGCTTGAGCCGCGCCGCAATACCCGGCGGCGTCAGGCCGGAAATGTCCCCGCCCAGGCGGGCCACTTCCTTCACCAGACGCGAACTGATGAACGAATAAGCCTCGCCGGACATCAGGAAAACCGTCTCAACTTCCGGTTTCAGCCGGCGGTTCATCAATGCCATCTGCAACTCATACTCATAGTCGGAAACGGCCCGGATGCCGCGGAAAATCACCGCCGCGTTCCGACGGGCCGCGAACTCCACCAGCAGTCCGTCGAAGGCTTCCACCTTCACGCTCTGCAGGTGAATCGATTCGCGGATCATCTCCATCCGCTCCTCGACGCTGAACAACGCATTCTTGTCCGGATGCTGCAGAATCGCTACGATCAGCGTGTCAACCAGCCTGGCCGCGCGATGAATCAGATCCACATGTCCGCTCGTTAACGGATCGAACGAGCCGGGATAGATACCAACACTTGGATGAGGCTTGGATGCCACTAGAGTATTTCAACTATTGTAACGCAGCTGCTCAAAGGAAAGATTGCTGTCGGGTTTAATGGCGGGTTACTGAAACCGACCGCCAGGCCATGTTGCCGGCCGCATCATAAGCCCTCACCTTGATGGCGTTCATGCCGGTCAGCAGCTTGATGTTGGGGCAACTCCAGCTATTGGTCCCGAGCGCCGTGGTTATGCCGGTGTTTGCGTTCTCGCAGGTGACCGAGGTCACGCCGATATTGTCCGATGCCGTGCCTGTGAATGTGATCGTCAGGCTTGATGTCGAAACGCTCGTGAATGACGGTGAATCGATGTTCAGAGCCGGGGGCGTGGTGTCCTTAACGACCGGCGGCGTGTAGGTCACCGCGATCACCGCCGTTGCGGCCGCCCCGCCCGTGCCCGTGGCCGTGAAGGTCAGATTGTTCACGCCGCTCTGCAGCGTGATCGCGCTCGCCACCCAAGTGGTTGTACCGGAAGCTGTTCCCTGGCCGCCTCGCGAATTCACCCACGCGATGGAATTGGCATTGGAGGCTGTTCCGCTCACCGTTAGGGACGCGGCCGTTGTCGAATAGCTGCCGGAACTGACAGGCCCGGTAATCGCAATCACAGGCTTCGATGCCGGCGGAGTCACGGGAGGCGTCACCGGAGGTGTGACTGGAGGAGTCACCGGAGTCGTCGCATCGGGCGCGGCATACAATGTCAGAATCGCCGCGATGTCTTCGGCCGTCAACTTCGTCGCCCGCTGATAGTAGGGATACATCACCGCCCCGGGCTTATCGGAATGCCCCAGCCCCAACGCATGCCCCAGCTCATGCAGGGCCACGCTGTACAGATCGGTATCGGCCCCGATACGCCACGCTTCCTCATCGTCAAAGTGCAGGTCGCCGGCGATCGGTTCCGGATTCGGCGGAGCAGGGTAAAAGGTGTGGGCCAGCACTCTCCCGGGGCCATCGAACGGATACGCGTCGCCATGCGCCCCGGCCGCAAACAGAATGGTGATGGTCTTTACGCCGTCTGTGGAAGTTGGTGTGAACTTGAGCTTCGCCACCCGCGACCACTCTGCCAGCGCCTTCACGATCTCCGCCAGTTGCGCGTCCCCCGTCAGTTTCGCCGTGCTCTTCTGCAAATGATAGAAGATCTCCGCGCCGTTGCGGCCCACGCCGTCCCAGCCATCGCCATTGGTGGCAATGTAATTCCCGATCGGCCCGTAGACGGTCAGTGCACCGGAACACGGCGCCACGGGATCTCCGTTCACCAGCGCATTGCTCGCCGGAAAGATATAGGACACTTCGTCCCACTCCGCCAAATCCGGCAGTGCATCCACCGAACCTCGCACCAGTAACTGGTTGGGCAGCATGTCCGGATTCTCCAGCACCGCAAACCCCTCATCACTTACCAGTCCGCGCGCGACATCCATGTCTACGTCCGGATAAAACTCCACCACATAGATATCGGAGATGTTGCCGTCGATCACCGGGCTCAACTTATCGGCCGCCATCAAACGTCCGCTCCAGCGGACTCCGAAGCCATCCACGTTCAACCGGTCTGGAGCCTTGATCACTAATCCGTTCGATGGCACATAGCCCACGATCGCCGCGCCCAGCCGCTGCAACTCCGCGATCTGCTCCGCTGTCGGAGAGCCCTCGAACTGCACGATTCGGTGCGAATTATCGACATTGTGGCTGCGTACCGGAATCGCAAGGTGTTCGGTGAGGTCCACGTTGGTCCGCAACTCCCGCGCCTTCAGGTGTAACTCAGGTTGTCCCCTGAGAGTAGGCGCGAGAAGCCCCGCGGCAAGGGTGAATAACCCCATCCGAAACTGGCCGGATTTGTACATCGTATGAATAACTCATCGCCGGGGGTGAGAGGAATTCCCACAATTTCCTACTTACTACCTTGGAAAGGATTTCGTATGTTTCGATATCTTCTTGGAATATTCCTGTCTTACACTGCCTGGGGGCAGGGCTATGTCATTCAAACGATAGCGGGCTCGAATGCCACAGGTGACGGCAATCCAGCCGTATACAGCTCACTCGGACAGGCTGAAGGCGTCATCGCCGATGGCGCCGGCAACGTCTACGTCTCTGACGCCGCCGATCACCGCGTCCGCCGCATTGGGCGCGATGGAATCATCACCACGGTCGCCGGCACCGGGTTCCCTGGCTTTCGCGGCGACAGCGGACCCGCCGCGGACTCTCAACTGAATAGCCCCTACGGCCTTGCGCTCGACCGCGGCGGCAGCCTCTACATCGCCGACCTCGGCAACGCCCGTGTCCGCAAGATCACCCCCGATGGCCGAATCCTCACCGTGGCCGGCGGCGGCACTCTTCCGCTAAATCGGAAATCGGAAGGAAGCCAGGCCACCGATATCGCACTCAAAGCGCCGCGCAATCTCGCCTTTGATTCCGCCGGTGCGCTGTACATCTCCGATTTCGGAGCCAACATGGTAGTCCGTGTTGCACCCGATGGAAACACCACCATTGCCGTGGGTAACGGCGGATCCCTGCTTACCTACGATGGGCCTGCCTCGAATGCAAACATCGGCGCCCCAGCGGGGCTTGCCTTCGATTCCTCTGGCGTTCTGTATATTGCGGAAAGTCAGAATGGCCGCATTCGCAAACTATCTGCCGGCTACCTCAGCACGGCGTATCTTTCCTTGGCAGGTATGCCGCAACTGAACACCCCCACCGGTCTCGCCATCGATTCCTCCGGCGCGATTTATGTCTCCGATGGCTTCGGCGGACAGATCATCAAAATGAACAAGAGCGGCACGGTCTCGCAGATCTCCATCTCCGCCCGCGATCTTTGTGTGGATAGCGCGGGCAATGTCCTCGCAGCCCGCGGCCAATTTGTCTGGCGTTTCAACACCAACGGCACGGCAACGTTGGTAGCAGGCGACGGCAAGTACGGCTTCGCGGGCGATGGCTCTGCGGCCGATGCCGCCCGCCTATACCATCCCGCCGCCATTGCCACCGACGCCCAGGGGAATCTCTACATCGCCGACGAGGCCAACAATCGCGTACGCATGGTTTCGCCCACCGGAAAACTCACCACCATCGCTGGCCATGCCTCAGGCGGCTACCTCGGCGACGGAGGCCCGGCCGTGGAAGCGACGCTGAACAATCCCGGAGGCGTCGCCGTTGACACCTACGGCCTGGTCTATATCGCCGACACCGGCGCTAATCGCATCCGCCGCATCTCGCCCGAAGGCACCATCACCACATTCGCCGGCACCGGCAACGGCGGCTTCTACGGCGACGGTGTCTCCGCCCGCAATGCGTCCATCGATCATCCCACCGCCATCATGGTCGACCGCAACGGCTACGTCTATATTGCTGATACCAACAACAACCGCATCCGCCGCATCTCCCCCGATGGGAATATCACCACCGTGGCGGGCAGCACATCCGTGCCCGGATTCGGCGGCGACAATGCGCTGGCGATCTATGCGCAACTCTCCAAGCCCACCGGCCTCGCTCAGGATCGCGCTGGGAATATCTACATCGCCGACACCGGCAACGGCCGCATCCGCCGCCTCGACAAGCTCAGCGGGATCATCACCTCGCTGCCGATCGTGGATCTGACCTCGCCCCGCGGCATCGCATTTGAGGCCGACGATTCCCTCCTCATCGCCGACACAGCCAATCAACGCATCCGCAGGTGGAAAGCCGATGGGACGATCTCCACCATCGCTGGCACCGGCCGCGCCGAGTTCGAGGGCGATGGCGGCAATGCGCTGCAGGCTTCGTTCTTCAATCCGTACGCCGTGCTGCCGAACGCCGATGGCACCATCCTCATCGCTGACTACCTCAACAACCGCGTGCGTAAACTGACGCCATCGGCAGTGCAACCCGCTGCCGTGACTTTCCCCACGGCGACCATTGTCAATGCCGCCAGCTTCGTAGAAGGTCCGGTAGCGCCGGGCGAACTCGTCTCCATCCTCGGTGGCCCCTTCAGCACCCAGGATCCCATCACCGGCAACGCTACCATCCTCGGCGACATTCAGGTGCGGTTCGACGGTCTTGAGGCCGCCCTGACCTATGTTTCGCCGAAGCAGATCAACGCCATCGTGCCCGATGCGATTGCTTATAAGACGACCGTTACAATTGAGATCTACCAGAAGGGTGTGCTCCTGACCTCAAAGGTCGTCGGCTACTCACTGTCTTCCTTAGGCGTCTATACGATCAACGGCGGCTCGGGCCAGGCCGCCGCCTACAATGCCGACGGCTCCGCCAACAGCGCCGCCAATCCGGTGAATCGCGGCGATATCGTCACCATTTTCGTCAACGGCTTAGGAATTCAGAAGCCGTCGGTGTTCTACGCCGGCTATGAATCGGAGTTGCAGTACGTCGGAGGTGGCCAGATCAATTTCCGTGTGCCGGCGGGCTTCGTGCCCACAGGCATCCAGCCCGTCATCGTCCGCGTGGGCAGCGTAGAGAGCCAACCCGGCGTGACGATTGCCGTGCGCTAGCTGCTTTGCTTGGCCGCAACATGCCGCGCGAAACTGTTGAGAATCGCTTGCCACCCGTGCCGCTGCTGCTCCTCGGAATGGGTCGATTCCGCATCGAATGTTTCACGCACGGTGACGCCGTCATCGCCCGCGATAAACTCAACCTGCATCGTCCTGTCACCGAACGCGCACTCGATGAGTTGATGCTCCACGATCCGCGCGTAGGTCCCGGCGAAATCGAAGCCCATGCTGCCATCCTTGGCCTCCATGCGCGATGAGAAGGCGCCGCCCTCACGCAGGTCGACCGACGCTTTGGTGGTGTGCCAGTCGTCGGATGCGGCATTCCATTGAACGATGTCGTCGGGTGTGGTCCACGCGCTCCAGACCTGTTCGATAGGCGCGGCGATTTTGGTTTCAACGGTGATTTTCATGCGGGTGTTTTCCGTCTTAAGAGGTTACCATGGATGCTTCGAACAAGCTCAATGTTCAGGTTGCACAAATTCGGCTTGCTGGTGAGTCGCCGAGCCTGCGGTCCGGCACTGAGAACCGCGAAGTCGGTAATTGCATCCGTTTCGCTGGCTGCTCAAAACCGACCTCGCGCCTGATTAGATCGGGATGAAAGCTCCGCGAACCGGGTAAGAACTCTCGGGTAAAGCGTTAAGATGATAAGAGAGTATACACATGGCAAGTCTTGATTGGTCTAACTGCCCCATCGTCGAGAGCGTGCCGGAACGGCGTCATGGCGAGTGGGTGTTCCGCGGTACGCGGATGCCCGTAGCCACTGTTTTCGAAAATCTGGAAGTGGGCGCGAGCATAGACGAGATCATCGAACAGTACGACGTTACCAGAGAGCAAATCGAGACGGTCCTCGAATTTGCCGCCCGCAGCCTTGCTGCTCCACCTGTTGCTCTAACCACCGTCAGTAACTCCGATGCGCATCCTGTTTGACCAGGGCGTACCGAGGGGTCTCGCTGAGTCACTGCTCGACAGGCATCAGGTTACCGAGGCAAGACAGCTCGGCTGGGAAGAAGTCTCCAACGGCGATTTGATCACTCGCGCAGAAGCCGCGGGTTTTGACCTCTTGCTCGCTACCGATAAGAATTGGCTTTATCCGCAGAATCTTGCGGGCCGCAGAATCTCTCTTGTTGTGCTGGGACAATCTCTGTGGTGGCTGGTGAGGAGTTGCCTTGATGCGGTCGTCACCGCAGTTGATGTGGCAACTCCAGGCAGCTTCGTCGAAATCCCTGTTCCACGGCCGCCTAAGCCGCCGCATCGCTTCATCTTATAAGGCCAACCCGCCCAAACCATCAACGTTAGCGCCCAACCGCCCGGCCGGAGTCATCGTCCCCAGCCCTAAATCTGCTGTTTGAAAACGTCCCGTGGAAATGGTCATCCACCGTCACTGAACTCCCCACATTCAAGCGCACTCCCGCCGGAGCCAACTCCTTAATACGCGGGGAATGTCAGTGGACCTAGTGGAGGCCGTTTCGTTCCAAAACTGGTAAGTTTCAAGATCGCTAATATGCCAGTCGCCGGTCACGCAAACGCTACAGCCTCCTCCATCAATTTCGTATTTGGGTCGGCGGCCGTCTTCGAGTACTGTGCCATGGCGGCCGCAAAGTTCGGGCGCCAGAGTTCGCTCATAAGTGTGATGTCCTCCACCAACGCGACCGGGTACTTATAGTAGTGCACTTCATTCGCCTTGGTGACGGCGTACTTCAGTGAACTCGCCAGATAGTCGCTCCGGACCTTTTCATCGGCGACGTACGACAAAGCAGCATCCGGCAGCGAAAGAATATCCGCTTTCCGCAATTTCGTGTCCAGCTTCTCGGCTTCCAAGCGAGCTTGTCCGGCCCATCCAACAGCCTGCAGAAGAACCAATAATCTTGTACGAGGCTCCGCCGCCATCTGCCAGATGAAATGCATCGCGTTGGCCGAAGTCAGCGCGTGGATCTCGGCGATGTTCCTTTCCCCAATTCGCATCGCCAATTCTGCGGCCGCGAGATGGATTGCGTCCCAAACGCTGGCGGCCGAGGCACCCTTCAGCAGACGATGCATGACGTCGGCACATACTTCACTCGGTGAGGCGGTTCGAATCGCTCTTACGATTTCGCGGGTCGTCGGAGGGTCGGGCGGCGCGCCTGACCGATCCGGAGGCAACGGGTTTGCGGAGAGCCTCCGGTTGGCAGACCATACCTGATCTGCCATGACGTAATGGCCCACGCGTGTGCCCGGTTCGGGATCCAAGAGGGACACAACCAAGGACCGCAGGACAGGAGCCGCATGCTGCCAGCCGAGAGTCATCAGGGTCCGGTATGCGTTGGCCGTATAGATCGCTTTGTGGCCGACGTATCGAAAATCCCGGACAGCGTAAGTCCAAAGCACATCGAAAATCTGTTCAAAGCCGGCATACTTCGATGCCACTGCGATTGCTCGTTCTGCACGACCGGCGTTCCACTCTTGAAGGCCGCGAATCAATTCCGGCACTGCACGATCTGGCGCAGGCATCGGCCCGGTGAGTTCCGCCATTCTGAAGGCACCTGCCTTCTCAGCGGAGCCTCTTGCCTGGCAATCCTTGAATTGATCAAGCGCGAAGTACATAGGCAAGTGTCTCATCGTGGCCGGACACTTCAGCGATAGTTGATGTGCCGCATTGATCAGGAAAACGCAGTGCATGGCGTACCCAGGCGGCCTGGGGTTCACGTTTCTGATGCCGGCGAGGAAAACCGCGGACATCAACTGAACGTAAGGCATTCCGCTTCGCAGTTGCGATGCCAATAATTCAGGGCATTTGGAACGATCCGTCTTTTCGTATAGGGTTGCCAACGGCTCAAGCTCCCCCGCCAGACGGATCATCGCGGGCGTCACCTGTGCCTGGCTTCTTGCCAGGACGAACGGTATGCTACTGCCGATGGCACTTCGTCGGGTAATAAACATCGAGTTCTCTTTGCTCTATCGTACTTCGACCAGCCGACTGCAGCTCGAAAAGCTTGGCGTATCGTCTGCCTAAGCGGCCAATTGATGATGCGCCCGTCGCTCGCGGCATCGCTCATCATCTAACACCAGCGTGCGATTTGGGAAGATCTCACGTTCCCATTTGGGGTAAATCTCGGAACGCAGATTAGACCTACTTAAATCAGGGCTTCGGTAGTCCCAAAATGCAGGCCATGAAAGATCCCAGATACTCCGCCAGCAAGCCCGTCTCTCCGTCAACGCGAAAAACGGGCCAGCGCACAATCAATCCCAAACCCCCACCTAAACCATCAACATCCCGCCATTAATCTCCAACGTCTGCCCATACATATACCGCGCGGCGTCGGAGATCAAGAACAGCACCGTATCAGCGATCTCCTCATTCGTGCCCAACCGCCCGGCCGGAGTCATCGCCACCACGCCATCCAAAATCTGCTTATTCGAAAACGTCTCATGGAAGTGGTTATCCACCGTGCCCGGACTCACCGCATTCACCCGCACGCCCGCCGGAGCCAGCTCTTTCGCCAGCCCCTTGGTCATCGCCGCGATCGCCGCCTTCGCCGCTGCATACACCGTCGCGCCCGGGCCGCCGCCATTGCGCGCTGCAATCGAGCTCAACAGAATCACATGACCGCTCTTCTGCTCCACCATGTGCGGAGCCAGCGCCTGCGTGATGAAGTACACGCTCTTCACGTTCAGGTTCATCACCGTGTCCCACAGCTCCGGCGTATACTCCGGCAGCTTCGCACGCTTCACCAGCGAGCCGGCGTTGTTCACCAGGATATCCACCTTGCGGCCCGCCATCGCGGCCACGAATTCGCTGATGCCCTTGTCCGTCCCCAAATCCGCGCCGATTACTTCCACCTCGGCCCCGGCCTTGCGAGCGGCCTCCGCTGTCTCATCGGCGCCCTGCTTATAGCCGCCGTAGTGAATGATCAACTTCGATACGCCGTTGTTCGCCAGCGTGATCGCCGTCGCCGCGCCAATCCCACGCGACGCACCTGTAACCAGTGCCGTCTTGCCCTTCAAATCGACTGTCAAAATAGTTTCTCCTTAAATCACAAAAGCCAGCGCGCGCACCGGCGATCCCGTGCCCCCGCGAATCTTCAGCGGAGCGGCCACAAACAGGAACTCATAAACCCGGTCGCGAGCCAGTTGCTCCAGGTCCAGCGCTTCAATAATGTGGATCCCCTTTTCCACCAGCAGATGCACATGCACCTCCATACTGCGCGCAGGTACCCTCTCGAATGCTATGGTATCGCTTCCCGCCGCAAAGATGCCATGCGCGCTCAACCATTGGGCCCCTGCCAGTTCTGGACCCGGCCCGTGGACCTCGCGAATATACTTCGCCGCATCGCCCCAATACTGCGCCCAGCCGGTGCGCAGCAACACCACGTCCCCAGGCCCGATCGGCACCCGCGACTTCGCCGCCAATAATTCCGGAGTTACCGTGAAATCCTGCGCCAGCGGACCGTCCTCCACCAGATCGATCAACACCCCGCGGCGCATGATCGGCTGCACCGTATCTACCGACAGCGCTTCCAATCCGCCGCCATAACTCTGCGCCCCAGCCACCTCCGTGCCGTCATGCAGTTTCCCGCAGCACGAAAAGTGCGACAGCGCGTCAATATGCGTGCCTACATGTCCGCCCAGCGCAATCGATTCGGACGCCGAACTCACCTCGCCCGGAGCCACAAAATCGCCGTGCTTCTTCACCAGGCTGTACATGAACGGAGGATGCGTCGGATGATGCGGCATGCCCGTGTAATAGGGCTGCGAGAGGTCATACATCTTGGCTTGCCCAGCAAGCCGGATCAGATCAGCCAGCATGACTAGCCTCCGGTAGAAAGTAAAATACGATCGCCAAAATCAAGTAAACCGCCAGCAGTTGCACACCCTCCAGCCAGTTCGATTCCCCATCGCTCGAAATCTGTCCGCTGATGATCACCGCCAGCGCCACAGCCAACACCTCCGGCGGCGTAAACACCAGGTTCATCGGCGACGGCCCAATCGCATAACTCGCCAGCACCAGCAGCGGAGCCACAAACACAGCGATCTGCACGCTCGACCCCACCGCAATCCCCAGGCTCAAATCCATTCGATTCTTCCGCGCCGCCAGAATCGCCGTGGTGTGCTCGGCCGCATTGCCGATCGTCGCCACCACAATCACGCCCACAAACGCGCTGGTCATCCCGAACGTATGCGCCGCCTGCTCCACTGAGCCCACCAGAATTTCGCTCATCCACGCAATCAACGCCGTGACCACAGCCAGCACGCCAAGCGATTTCCCCAGTGTCCACTCCGCCACGCCATGGCTTTCGCCCGAAAACAACTGCTTGTGCGTATGCAACGAAAACAGCAGGCTTAACCCATACGTCGCCAGCAGCACCACCGAAATCCACAAGCTCAGATCATTCTCGCGAATCCGAGCCGGCCCGCTCACCAGATGATGAAACGCTGCCGGCATCACCAGCGCAATCGCCGCCAGCGTCAGCATCGTCGCCTGCGACCGCGCCGCCACGCCCTGAAACCGCTGGCTCGGATATTTCATCCCGCCCGCAGCGATCGACGCTCCCAGCACCAGCAGCACGTTCCCGATGATCGACCCCGTCAGCGACGCCTTCACCACATCGTGCATGCCCTTCTGTAGCGCCGCCAGCGCAATGATCAACTCTGCCGCATTCCCAAACGTGGCGTTCAGCAATCCACCCACGCCCTCGCCCGTGTGCGCCGCCAGATGCTCAGTCGCTGTCCCCAGCCACCCGGCCAAAGGCAGAATCGCCAGGCACGCCATCAGGAAGATCAGCGTCTGCGACTCCGGCTGCGTGTACCGCAGCACCACCGTCACCGGCACGAACACCAACAGCCAATCGAGTGATGGCTTCATCCGCGCCGCCTCACCACCGCCGCCAGGGTCCCAGCGCAAACCATAGTCATGCCCGCGCCAAACAGCATCATCACCGGAATCCCCAAGGTGTCTCTGTAATAACCCGCCATCAAAATCGCCGCGCCTCCCGCCAGTCCCCCCATCGAATTCAGCATGCCTGCCGCGAACCCGAAATTCGCCACGCCCGCGAACTCATACCCGCTGGCGAAAATGTTTGCCATCACCAATCCCGCAGTCAATCCATAACCAATCGCGCAGGCGATCGTAATCTCCAGCGACTGTGCCGCAAACACGCCATAGGCAAACGGACTGCACAGCATCAACCCCACGCACACCGTCATCGGCCGCGCCCGCAACCGGTCACCCAGATACCCGCCCAACAGAATCCCCACCAGCGAACTCGCCTGCAAATACAATGACCCGATCAAGCCGCTCTGCGTCATCGATAGGCCATACCGCGTATAGATGTGATGCGGCAGCCACGCATAAATCATCCACAACACGCCGCAATGAAAAAAGAACGACGCCAACAAAAGGTTCATCGGCAAACTGCGGAACAACTCCATCGGCGACCCCGGCTTCACCGCCTCCTGTTCCACCGCCGCCGGCTTCGGCATCCATCGCAGCGCCAGATACAACACGCCCGCATAAGCGATGCCCGTCCACGAAAGCAACCGGTACCCCGCCTGCCACCCGATGTTATCCGCCATCCATCCGCCGAACCATCCACCCACCGCGCCGCCCACCAACTGCGCGCTCTGATGCAACGCCAGCGCCCGCGACCTTGCCGCCGCGCTATGATACGACGCAATCAACGCCACCGCCGCCGGAAAATACATCGCTTCGGTCACACCCATTGCCCCGCGCCATCCAAGAAACGAGCCAACCGAATCGCTGCTTCCAGTACCGAGCATCGCCGCGCTCCACAATGCCAGGCTGCCAATAACCAGAGCGGCCTTCGGCAAAAGATCCGCCAATCGCCCTGCCACCGGCATCGATAGCGAGTAAACCCAGATGAACACCGTCCCCACAAACCCTAACTGCACGCCCGTGAAATGCAGATCGCGTTGCAGCGCGGGCAGAATTGAAAACGCCACCTGCCGGTCCGCGTAGTTCAGAAAGAACGCCACCCACAGCAGCCCCACCAAAATCCACGGACGCCGGTCTGTTGTGCGCTCAATCATCAAAGGTTATTATGATTGACGACCGGCAAAACCGCCATGCCCAAAATCAAATACGAAGAATTCACCTGGCCCGAGATCAAAGCGGCCGTCGCCCAGAACAGAGTAGCGGTGCTGCCCGTCGGCACCACCGAACAACACGGGCCGCATCTGCCGCTCGTTACGGACGTTCTCACCGCCACGGAGATGTCGCGCCTCGCTGTCGAACGCATTCCGGAAGAGGCCGTGCTGCTGCCCTCGGTCTACTATTCGTTCAACGAACATCACATGGATTTTCCCGGCACCATCGCCATCGCCGGCGAAACCATCGTCCGCTATGTCACCGACATCGGCACCAGCCTCGCCCGCCACGGCTTCCGCAAGATCCTGATCGTCAATGGACACGGCAGCAACGTGCCGTTCTTAGACATCGCCGCCCGCAACATCACCAACAACTCCGACGCAGTAGCGGCAATGGCCTCCTGGTGGAGCCTCATTCCCAAAGAAGTGATCACCAACAATCGCGAATCGGAATATCCCGGCGGCATGGCCCACGGCTGCGAACTTGAAACGTCCGTGCTGCTACACCTCCGGCCAGACCTCGTGCAAATGGATAAAGCGGAAAAGGACATCAGCTTCCAGGCCACGGAGTTTTTCTACTGGGACCTGCAGAACCCGTCGCCCATCTTCTTCCAGGAATGGTTCAGCCGCTACTCACGTACCGGCACCGTAGGCGACCCCACCAAAGCGAGCGCCGCCAAAGGAGAAATCTTCGTAAACGCCGTAGTGGACCGCATGGTCCGCCTCATAAAGGAATTCCGCGAGCGCACCATCGACCCACGCGTCGACCACCACTAGCACCGTGTAGCGCAGGCACTCCTGCCTGCCGTGTCGACAATCGTGTCGACACGTCTTGCTTCAAGGCAGCGTCAACCTCACACTCTCCCCAGTCCCCAAATAAACCAACTCAAAAGGCCCCTTCTTACCCCCACGAGGGAAATACAAATACCCCGCAACCGCCACCCCAGTC
>Ga0073936_10005975_pt1 | contig 16222 bp, 8 predicted proteins | sample AliMusrvi5mmetaG_FD_87041 | JGI IMG/M metagenome (GOLD analysis project Ga0073936, IMG submission 87041) | Freshwater lake bacterial and archeal communities from Alinen Mustajarvi, Finland, to study Microbial Dark Matter (Phase II) - Alinen... | ecosystem: Environmental > Aquatic > Freshwater >... | reverse complement strand
GTGATATATGATCCATTCCGGCTTCATGGTTGCGCCTCCACTTTCACATCATCCAAGAACAGCGGCCCGCCAGTGCCATCCTTGATATTGACGGCCCGCAATCGAGCGGGAATGTTGTCTTTGAACTTCAGGTTGCTCAGTTTCAGGTTGCCGTTCACCCACAAGCGCCAGGTCTTGTTGGAGTAGTTCTGTTCAACTTTGAGGTCGACCCACTGGGAAACGAACAGCGTGTTCGAGGCCGTGACCCAATTGCCGCCGCCCAGTCCGTCTCCGTCAAAGGCGACAACCCCTGCAGTCGCGTTGAAACTGACGAGTGTTGTGGCCCCGGCGGGCAAGTTTGTGGGCGGCGCGGTTTGGGTGGGATTCCAAAAAGTCCATGTTTCGGCCGTGACAACGGTTGCCGTCGAGGCGAGTCCGTGAGAGTACGTTGCGGCTAGACCGGCGCTCTGTACGGCCTGGAAGCCGGATCTTGCGACTATCGATTGTACCGAAACGCCGTCCGCCGGGGCCGCCGTCCACCCTTGTTGGCCATCAAGAGCCCCCGCCGCATAGCCGTTCGTGCTCTCAAAGCCGGCGGCAAAAGGCAGGGTCGCATTGATCGTATGCGCGGGATCAGTCCCGTAGACGTGCACTTCAGTGCCGTCTGAGATGCCATCGCCGTCAGTATCGCTGTTCGTGGGGCAGGTGCCGTAGCGGTATTCGTCGAAGTTTGACAGGCCATCCCCATCGGGGTCGGCACCGAGTTCGTAGACCGCATGCACCTCGTTACTGGTGAGTTCGTTGCCGTACACCCGCGTGTCGTCGATGACGCCCGCGAAGTAGTTGCTGGGCGTGGTGTCCGTCGAGGCGCCGATTCGGGGGGCGGTCGTTCCCTGGACAATGTTGCCAGCGCCGGGCGGGTCCCAATTGTAGTTGGTGCTAACCAGGAGAACACCGTCCACGTAGAGTCGGTGGTTTGCCCCACCGTAGGTGCCGACCACGTTATGCCAGACTCCATTGGTGAGCGCGTAGGGCAGGCTCACGGTCTTGTTGCCCGAGGCACAGATGAGGAAGACAAGGGCGCCTTGCTCGTAGGAGAGGCGGTAGCCCGTCGAGGCGGTTGGGTCCTTCTTGGAAAAGAAGACCGCCGAGCCGTTGGTGTAGTCGTGGGCCGGTTTGATCCAGAGCGACACGCTGACAGTTGTGGACGTGAGGCTCGCGCTGTTCTGGAACTGGGCGTATGTGTTCGTGCCGTTGAACGTCACGGCGTTACTCATGACGCCATAGGTCCAAGCATTGGAAGGCGCATTGTACAGCACGCCGTTGTTGGCGTTGGCGGTGGAATCCTGGATATTGGTGCCGCTACCCTCGTCGAACTTCCACCAGGCGGCGGCGCTGGCGCCATTGCCATTGAAGGGATCGAGGCCGTATTTGACCTCCCACCAATCGGGCAGGCCGTCACCATCGCTGTCCGGATCGAAGAGGGTAACATTGGCGTTGGTGGCATTGGGACCGAGGTAAATGGAACCGCCGGAGTTCGTGCCCCAGGCTTCCCAGAACGTGTTTGAGTGGTCGGCGTACGTATCCCGCCAAGCCCGGACCCAGTAGTTGGTCGGGGGCAAGTGGGTGATTGCAAAGGGGCCAGGAGAGGCGTTCGTTGTGCACTGGGCCGCGACCCAGCCGGTGGAAGACGTGGAGGCAATCACGTAGATGGTGCCCGTCTGCGGGCCGGCATAGTAAATCGTGCCGCTGATGTTCCACGGGTGGCTGGTGATGTCCGTGGGATCGGTGTTCGCCTGGTATTCTTCAAGATTGCTGTAGGTATCGCCGTCGACATCGTTCGTGCCAGCGGTAACGTTGGTGCCCCCGAAATACTTGATCTCCCACCAGTCGGGCAAGTTGTCGCTATCGCCGTCAGGGTCGGTCAACGTGATGTTCCGGCCGGTCACCTGGTTGGTTACGAGAACCGGGTTGTTCGTGCAGGCGCCCCAGGCTTCGGCGGCGTTGTTCGTGCCGTTGTTGTTGGTGTCCAGCCACGCTTTGAGCCAATAATTCGTGCCGGGCAGGTTGGGGATCTGGTAGGTGACGGAGTTGGTCAGCACCTTGCAGTAGTTCGTTGACCAACTGTTCGACGAGGTGACGGCGATGACCCAGATGGTCCCGGTCTGGCGGCCGGAGTAGAAGATCGTGCCGAGGACATTTGGCGGATCGTTGGGGTCGAGCGGCCTATGCCCGTGGCTGACTTCCCAGCCGTCGCCCATTCCGTCGCCATCCGTATCGAAGAGTTTCGGGTTGGTTCCCCATGTCATCTCGCCTTCGACGTAGCGCCCGCCGTTGGTCGTGGCGCCGCCTGGATAGGCGTTGGTGCTGACAACGCCGCTGTAACCGTCCACCAGGCCGTCACCATCGCTATCAATGTTCGTTTCCGACGTGTGGTAAATGAAATGCTCCCGGGCGTCTGTCAGGCCGTCCGCATCGCTGTCCACGTCCGCATTGTCGGCGTTGTAATAGAACACGTTGGCGGTCATGTTGGTATCGGTCCAGTAGATCGTGTTGGTCCCCGCCGTGGAAAGGTTTGTCGCGAGGAGAGACCAGGTGGCCGGCACCAAATTGATGCAGGCGAAAATCTCCAATCGATTCGTGAACGTGTTGGGGTAGCCGATTTCGAGCTTCATCCCATTGGTTTCATGGGTAAAGGCCTGAATCACGATACTGTTACTGGCGGCGAGCGATCTCATCATCGTCATGCCCCCACCCTGGTTCAGGCTCATCGCGACGGCCGCCTCTTCGGCCAGGGTCGTGAATCGCGTTTCGGCGTAGTCTTCGATCCATTCGGTTGACATCAGTTTCAGTACGATCTGGACGCGGGACGGATCGTAGCAACCCTTCAGCCAGGCTGCGTAGGCGGGGGCGTAACGAGTCGTCGACAGGTCGGGGTAGAGTTGGTTCAGCAGCCGGTACGGGTCATAGTCCTTGTACGGATGAATCGCATAGATGGGCTTGCCATCGGCGTTGTAGAGCGTGAGGTCACGGGTGATGGGATCCTCGTCTACGGTCACCGTGTAGACCGGACATCCCTGCTCGATGGCCGGCACGAGCGTCTTTGTCACTTCCGTAGGGAACCCTTGGGCGTCGAAAGCGATGAGGCCAATGGTCTGACGCAGGATGTAGTTCGGATCGGGGGGCGTGATCCGGAGGTAGAAATCCTGCTCTTCGTTCACGCGGTTGGCGAGGTCGTCCACGCTGGTCAGGACGCGCTCCATCATGTTCTCGGCGAAGGCAGCGCGGCGGTCGAGCGTCACCTTGGTCGAAACGGCGGTGTACGCGAGGGCGGAAATGGCGAGGACGGCGAGGGATGCAACGGCCGTGCGGATGCCGACCGCCCTGCGGGGCCGGAGGGACAGACGATTATGAAGCATAGATCAGCTCCTTCTACTCCTTGCCGTCCCCCGTCTTGGCACGGAATGAATAGGGGGTAACACGGCGCACCTTGCGATGCAAGCACGTTCATTTTCTTTTTTCGCCATTCGAGAAGTGGGCAGACCGGCAAATGTGTCGTAAGCGTATGACGGACAGAATATCGCCACTGAGTGGAGAGATGGCCTTGACGTACGGGGCGGCCCATATTTTGTAGTTTCTTGGTCTGCACTGGGTGCCCGAAATGCTTAACTGTTATCAAGACTCTGGCCCGCCTCTGACTTTGTCATCTTCAGCCGATTCGTCACAAACTCGGCGGTCTCGTGCGGATAGCACAGCCAGTATTTGTCACCCTCGGTGTCAGTCGGCTCAATGGGCACAATCAGAGGCTTCAGCCCAGTTGCCTTGATGACCTCGACGAAGGCCGGAAGGAACACGGCTCTGGTAAAGTCCAGTTCCTTCCCCTGAAGCATGAAGTTCTCAATCAGGATGCCATGCCTTACAAACAGCGACAGGAATGGGGCATAGTAGGATTGAGCGGTTGGCCCCTGCGCCTTGAGCCAGTCTGAACCGTCGTACATGGCGGAACGGTAGTTCGGAAAAGTTGCCAGGAACCACTCGTGATGGAACTCAACAAGTGATTGATCCCATACGGTCCTTACAGAAGACAGCTTCCGCCCGTTGGATGCGTTGAAATCAATCACATCGACTCGGTCGAGGCGGAGACTGCTGTTCTTGCCTGTCCTCCTGCAGAAGTACAGTTTGCCGAGATGAAATTTGCATTCGTTGCGTGTATCAAATCTATCTTCGTGATACTCGAAGAACAGCGGTTCCAAATCGAGCTTGCCGGCAACGCTCAAGAAGCCGCTCACATCGTGATTCGGGGTGACGACATTACGCCACAGCACAGCCTTGGTACCCTCTTCGAACCTTCCGGGCAAAGTCCGGATCGCACGACCGGCTGGACTAGCGGCCCTCCTTCTCAATTCAGTCGCAGCATCTTCAAGCGGCGTGTAAACGAATGCATCGAATGCCGCCCTATCTGCGACGAGTTTCCCAATGTCTATGTCTGCAACTTGCATAGGTTCTTACTTCTTCAGAAGCGTAATCGGCGACCACAATCCCGACCAGACGATGCACCCAATCGCTGTGCTGACCACGAGCACGAAGTAGTCTCGCTTCTTCATACCCTTGCTGTCGAGGTCACGCCTGTACAATGTGGCCAAGAATGGATCATAGAATGACAAGGCAATGAATGCTGGTACATCCCCCCATCGGACAATTCTCCGAAGCCATTTGTGATCCAGGGTTGCCTCGCTGCCCGCTTTCACCCTCTTGATTTCGTCGAATCCGAACAGGTCTTTGTCGAACAGGTCGTAGATCAAGACCATCAGCCAGTTAAGGATGCAGGCTGCCAGAAAGAGCAGAACCATGCTCTTCAGTACGCCATAGCGATAGGTGACGACGGGATAGATGACGTAGTCAAAGACAAAGCCAAACCCGTGAGTGCTCGCGATCCCGCCCACAAAGAGAAGAATGCGTTTCCAAAGGGGGTCTTTTGTGATCGCCTCCGTCAACATGGTTGACCAGGAGCTTCCGTGTTTTCAGGCTGTTGGTTCACAATCCTGCTCATCATTCTTCCGAGGTCTTCTTTAGCCGTCGTAATGCCTCAAGTTCGTACTTCGGTATTCTATATTGCCCGCCGCTGATGAGTTTCAACACTGCCTTCATGTAGGTCTGCAGCGCACCCGCTTTTCTGTAACATTCCAGTTGTGTCTTTGGCACGGATCGGACATCACCTATAGTCTTTCGGCAATACTGAGAGCCGCACTTACAGGTCATTTTCCAAACAGTGGGAGCGATCGTCGCTGAATAGTCGAATGTGAGTTGCTCGCCCTTTGAGATATATCGCAACGCAAACAGTTCACTATTCTTCCTGATGCCCAGGCTTGGGTCGCAACTGTGGTTGAATGTGCGAGATACATCGTCAAGATCAATGTAGGTTCGCCTTCCTACCTGCAACGGATCGTTGGCCCGTTCCTTGCCCGAGTTGACCCTGGCCACGAGATCAAAGACATCCATTCTTTCTCCAGCAAGGACATAGACGACCGATCCCTGTTTGATGGCTTCTCCAGCAAAGACACCCTTTCCGTATTGATTGGTGTGTCTGATGTGCAGCAAGGGGTGCTTGTTTACGTTTGATGATGTCGTCATGGCCGTCACTGCTACAACGTTATGAATCACACCGCCACCCAGTGGAGGGGCGCCGAGAAGTGCCGCTATGCTGAATGTCGCGGCCGGTTCTTCAACGGCACGTTCCCCTATTCGACCTCAATCCGATAGAAAAACGGTCCGGCATTAGTAGTAACACTTGTGTCCTGATACGTGTTGACCAGTGGCGTCGCCACGATGTGCTGTTGAATCGGCGCGAACCCGATACCGTTCACCAAGTCAGTCGCCCGGTCGATGGTGTAGAACTTGTTGGAGATTGAGCCCCATGACAGGAGGAAGCCACCGGACAAGGTGTTTGTTCCCAGGGAAGCCACATCCTGCACGACCAGGAAAGAACGGACATCATGTGGATCGGTTCCGGCGCGCCATTCGGCATAGTTACTCATGCCATCGCCGTCGGCATCATCCTCCCCCCTCGATTTGTCACCCGCCTGGCCAGTCGCATGCCCAAAATACTGCGTCATCCACCAGTTCGGGATTCCGTCGCCGTCGGAATCGATCCATAGGTTCACGGCGAAGGTGGTCGCGTTATTGTTCGTGTTAATGTCCGCGACCGTAATCGCGTCATCCGCTTGAAGGGTGTAGAATGCTTCACCCTCCGGTTGTGTGCCAGTCGGCAAGTCGAGCGCCACTTGGGCCAGACGTCCAGGTTCAAGTGCGGGAACCTCAACGGTCGCCAACGGCGTGCCACCTTGTCCCTGCCGGCGTAGAGCCAGGGTGGTGTTGGTTGCTCCCGGCGCACCTAAGTTCTGAACTTGAGCGATAACACGCATCGAACCGTTGGTCTCTGCGGTCGCCGAGATCAACGCCACCGACAAGTCCGCGCCGCCAATGCTAACATTTTGCGTATTGTTGTTGGCGGTGAATTCCGTGAAGGCCTTCCCGGGATTCGCTATCGCATACACGGTCCTGTTCGTGGCCGGCTCCGGCACAACCCAAAGGGTTGTCAGAACAGCATTTGTCGCCGCGCCTTCCAACCAACCCTCCCACGTGACATTCGTGATCAGTGTTCCACCGGTTGCCGGATCGCCGTGATAGAACGCAACAGCGGCATTGCTGACCGCAATGTCACCAACATTGCGCAGCTTCGCGGAAAGCGTCACGGCGTCACCGGGCAGATAGTTCGCGCCTTGGACCGTAAAGTCGCCGGGCTGTATCGCCACATCGGCAATGAGACGCCGCACCGCAACAGCCACGTCCACACGGCCTTGCTGCGGAACATTCGATACCGTGACCGAGCCCCCGCCTTCCAGATCGAACGTTTCGTTGGTCATGATCATCTCGACCTTGTTATAGGCGAAATTGAGTTGCCCGGCGCTATCCCACACCGGCGCGAATGAATGCTCAATGGGCGCGTCATTGAATAGAGCAACATCTTTGCTCCAGGTGTCTGAAATCGGATCGTAGACCGAATAGTGCGCATCGGAGCCGTTTGTCGTTATCTCCTGCCAAAGCAAGACCATGTTCCCTTGTGGCCCGTAGGTCATCGCGTAGTCCGCAAAACCCGCCGTAGTTGAATCGGGGCGAGCAAGACGGGGCTGATTCGCGAAATCCTTGTCGAAGACGAGATTCTGTCCTCGCTGCCAGACAAGATACACACCGCTCGGTATACCGCCCGGAATCGAAATCGCATCTACCCATGCCTTATCACTTCCACTCGATACCGTGGCGTCCTTCGAGTATGTCCATTTCAGTGTGTGGGTACCACTTGAAAGAGGATATGAGACCGTGGCCCACTCCGCGCTACCGCTCCAAGCGCCTTGCTGTTGCCCGTCAATGCAGAACTGCAGATAGTCCCATCCGGCTTCTGAGCTTACCTTGTAGGCAAAGGACACGGTTCCGGATGTACAGGAGACATCCACTTTCATCGTACTGGACTGGTTATCGCCAATCCCGCCAGATGCCGCAGCAAGTGTTCCTGTGTAGACGGTAGAGTTTTGCACGGTCCATGCAGCGTTGCCCTCGATCGCCCACGGCCAATGCGAAAAATCGCCGGTCTCAAAGCCCTCTGACATCACTGCGTTCCCAGCCGTCGAGAGCGTCGGCGCAACCGCCGCCCGGACATTCTTGTCCGCGACGGTATCGGTTGTCAGTCTCGTGACGGGACCCCACACGTCATCCACCCAAAACCGGTAGTATACTTCTTGATCCGCCTCGTTTGTCAGGACCCCGTCGGCATCCGTGGTCCATGCATACACCGCACGATTGCTCACAGCGGCAAGACTTTGCGAGAGACGGTAGGCGAGTTTGCTTACAATGGTCTCTGGGCTACCCCACGAGTGTGCTGCCGCATTCCATCGAGAACAGAGAACCGTGTCGTTTTCTGCCGCGCCTACTGTACCCGTGCCCATGAGGAGGTTGGCCTCGTTCTTCGTCCAGGTGACAAGTAAGTCGCCGTTGGTCAGTGGCCCAGCCAGAAGGGGCGAGCCGTCGTAGCATGTGTTGGTGGTCAACGCTACCGGCGTAGACCACGTTCCCGCAGTCCGATCCCATCGCGACCAGACGATTTCCATTTCCGCCGCCATCGCGCTCAAATCCGCGTTCGTAAAGTCTGGGTCTGTCACCTTCTGCCATACCGCGACGGCATCGCCGTTGCCGTCAAACGCGACCCGCGGCGCGAAGTCCGCCCGCGTGTCTGTCACAATGGCGGCGGGAGCGCTCCAATCCGTTCCATTGAAATATGAGTAGTGAATATCAGCATACTGCAAGTCGTTGGTATTGGCATTGTCTGCAACCCAGAGCAGCATCAGTTCCTGGCCATAACCCGCAAGACACGGTTCGGAAAACGGAAAGGCATTAGTGATGATGGGCAGTTCGACTTGTGACATTTCGGGAAGACCGACGACCCGCTTCGTGGAAATCGCCTTCGCTTCCTTGAAGTGTTGAGGGGCTTGCTTCATATTCCGGAATGCCTCAAGAGCGGACACCGTCTGCGCGCCCGCCGAAACGCGGGATTGCAGTGCATCGGACGATGCGACCGCAAAACCCTCGGGCCCCCGCCTGAGCTCATTTCGCACTATCGAGCCGGAATCCTTGGTCTTTACAGGAATGACCTTCCACCCGTCGCCTAATGTGCTGCTTATGCCGGGTGTGCCGGCTACAACTGTGTCTCCCAGAATGTGAGGTATGGGCCCATTGTAAAGGATGTACTTTCCCTCAAAGCTCTTGAACCCAAACACGTATGCCTTGATGCTGAAGAAAGCCTCACCGGTCGCATCATGAAAGACCGGCGGCATTGCGAGTTCAACTGGGAAGTTGACGGTTCCGCCGAGCGACATTTCCAGCTTGGCAACGTAAAGGTCAGGTATGTAACTTCCTTTCAGGCCGACTTTTGGGGTCAACAACATCGGATCCCAGTTGGTCTTTTGGAGGTTGTACATGCATTCCAGTTCAATTTTCGCTATGAAATCGAGAGAGAACCTTTGAATACTGTTCGGGTCTACACCGATGACTACCAGAGCGTCGGCGAGATGAAGGACCTGTCCCCCTGGTACAAGGTCGAATATGTAGATTACGAGGAGCGGGTACTCTCCTTCCAACTCGAGATCTACGCCTAGACGATCCAGAGTAACGCCACGCTTTAACGACGCAACGCCCTCACCCTTGATCGTCGCCTGAAAGTCACCCTCCCAACTCCCAAAATGAAGTTTAGGGACCTTACCTCCTCCGCGAAACTCCCACTCGCCGCTCACCAGTTTGTACTTGAACTCCGTCACGAAAGCCAAATTCAGACCGAATGCCTGCAGGTATGGAATCGGCAGGGATGACAATGCATCGCCACCATCCGGAATGGTACACTCGATTGAAAAGGCCGGATCATTGCCGGACGAACCGGCCATGAATGCGGGTGTGGAGTTTGCATTGGCAAGGAACGTCGGCATCGGAATGACCGCCACGTTCCGAGTCAGTGGTTCCGATAGTTGCCCGCCGTCATCTTCCGCTTGCACTACCACAGCGTTATCGCCCATCGTATAACTTCCATGGAAGCCCTGTGCCATATCAACCTGCGCCGTGGCTTTCCCTGAAGTTGTGTTGACGGCGGTGTGTTGGCGCGGAGTTCTTCCCCAATAGAAATGAACCTTGCCCGGTGTCTGTCCACGCCAATCCACCGAGGCGGTATACTCGTTGGCAATGGATGCGCCGGAGAGAAACAACCCATCGTATTTGGGCCGAACGCCGGTGACCACCGGCTTGCTGCCGGACATCGGTTGCAGAGAGATGTCCGGCACCGTCACTCGCGTTGCGCCTGCAGGCGACGAAAGTGTCTGCTCATATGCGGCGAAACCCGCCTTGCTGGCGGTCAACGTGTTACCACTGTTCAATGCAGCATCCGTCAGCAAGTAGCTGCCATCCGCAAGCGTGACCGTGTTAAGTCCGGCAAGGTTGATGCCAACCCCGCTGATGGGAGCACGCGTGATTGCGTCCAATACCTTGCCGGCCACAGTCAAGCCACCTTGCGCACCCCGCAGATCAACCGCGAACGGGGCTGGAATGTTGGTGACCGTCACGCCGCCGGCCGTCGCCACGAGCCGTACGCGAAAGTTGTTGTTATAGGTGTTGGCCGGTAACTGTTGCGCCGCATTCCATGCAATCGTATGGTTGCCGGACCCGATCCCTGGACCGTAGTCGCCCGATAACGTGCCTTGATCTGCCGAGAACCATGACGCCCCGCCGTTGCTGGAGAGTGCCAGCGAAACACTGGCAGCCGAAGCGTTTGCCGTGTTCACGCCATAGTTGACATTGACGAACCCAAGTCGGGTTGGATCGGAAGCGGCTGCCGCAGAAAGCGACAGGGACGCGGGCGATCCCTGGGAAATGATAACATTGTCCATGAGATGGTAGTGCCCCGTCCACCAGCCGTATGTGTCCATCGAGAGCGTGAGCGTTGGCGAAGTTCCTGCGGGTAATGCACCAACGGAATAGGTCATTTGGTTTGTGTTGTTGATGTAATATCCCAAGAGCCCTGATACAGGATCGTAGGTAATCTTCTCGTCGAACCAAGTATCCCACACGGGGTTTATGGCCTCGCTGACATCTCCCTGGGCCGAGAGCAGGTAGGGGCACCCAACGCCATTTCTTGATATGTAGAACCCATGCAACGCTCTGCAGTCTGAAAAAATGTCGTAGTCAAGGTCGTCGTAGTTTATTCGGAATTCCGGCAAAGAGCCGACCTGGAAACACATTTTGGCCCAGAAGAAATGAGTCCGACCGTCGTAGGAATATGACTCTTGGTGGTGGATGAAAACTCTGCGGGTGATTGTGATGATCCCGCCACCACTGATCGGAATAGGTTTACTGCGGAGATTCCCTCCGGCATCCGTGACGTCTTGCCGGACCTGCATGATCTGGTCAGATTCAACCACGGAACTACCCCAGCTCGTCCAGATGGCCGTGTTGATGGAGTTGTCGTCGAAATTGTCCGAGAAGATGACTCCCTGCGACCTCGTTTCCATTGCGAACATCATCAGCAAGGCGCAGTACCTCATTCCACGGGAAATCAGGTAGTTGAAGTTCTTCATTTCGTCTCCTCCGGACAGTTCACCAACAATAAAGAGGGCGTGACCTACTCACGCCCCAACACAGGCACTGGTATGCCCTTACAGGAACGCTTTCGGGCACGCCCAGGGGGGGCGTGCCTCGAACCGTGTCCTGCAAGCAGAAAGTACCAGTTTCGTGTTGGACAGCAGCCGAAGCCGCAAATCTAAATTGTTCGAGCCGTGTTCTAAATCGTCATGTCACCTCGGCGTACGCGGCCGGCGCGAAATGCGGCCACAACTGACCGAAGTAAGGACCTCATGCGCCAGGATTTCAAGTCTTTTTTCAGCCGTGCGAAACTGTTGGCGCGGCCGTACGGGCAAACAGGCCGCCGCGCCGGCCATGCGGACTGCCAGTTTCACGGTGGCGCCTGTGCAGAACGAGCGGGGCCGGCGCGCTGGGCGGATTGGGTGTGGGCTGCGGTTGAGGAGCCGTGGGCGGTCGGGCTTGCTGCGCTATCGCTTCGCGGCGCCTGGGGGAAAGCGGGAGGATTGTGGGCGGTGGAGGGTCGAGGGTGGATCGGACGAGGCGGACGCATTGGGCGTATCGGAGGCGGGGGTGGCGGTGCGAGGAACTGCAGGCGTATGCCGCGGATGACTTCGCCGATGGATTTGAACGTGTCGGGGTTGAGCATGGCGCCGGCACGCCGTCTGTTGCTATTCGGCGAGGATCATGCGGTAGAATCGTTCAAGATTCTGCTCGCCGAGTTCTGTCAGCGAACGCAAAGGCCGAATGAGATCGAGTCTCCTCGTTGCCAAGTCGTGAACCTGGTCCCGCGACAAACCGAGTTCACGGGCCTTTGCCCAGATTGATCGGTACAAACGGTTTCGCCATTCCGCGTTGTCGGTGCGCCGAAGGCGCGGTCGCGCTTTCGCGGCCTCGACGCGTAAGTACTGCATAACAGCAGGGAAGTCTTCGCGCCGAATCAGGTGATACGAATTGCGGCATGGGAACTTCCGGTAGAGGCGTTTGTACCATCCACCATGCGAGTCCGGGCGGCCTGCCTTGACATCGATTTCGGCAAGATCATCCACCATTGCCTTGATCTGTGCCGCCTGTTCGTCGGTTACGTGTTCTGGGCCAGGTTGGATGACGTTACGGGTGGTGTGCTTCTCAGTGAACACGAATGGGCCTTCGGCTTTGATCGTCTTGGCCTGGATACTTCCGGGGCTTCCGACCATAACCTGAGAATCGCGGGCAGCTTTGACGGATATATTGAGAGAGGCATAGAGTTGCTCGGCCATCCGGGCGGCCTCGGGTGGCAGTTCGATTTCGCCCTGCTTCTCATGCATGGTCTTGATGTCTGCGAGGAGATCAGCGGTATACGTCGAGGGGTCGTGGTCGACAATCTGATGGTGCACTTTGCACAGGAGAAGAAGGTTGTCGAAGCCGTGCCGCTGTTCCTGCGTCTGGTTGCGGTCGTAGCGCGGACCTCCTGCACTTGCGGCTCGGATGTGGCACACATCCCCGGTCTGCGCACCAGACGGATGGATGATGGCGGTGTCGCAGTCGTGATGGGCGCAACGGTTGCGCGAGAGGGCAAAGAGGCGTTTGACGGTTTGTAAGGATGGCGACGGCACGGCGGTCTCCTTTCTCTTATAGGGCAGTCCGTAGCTGGTTCAATTCCAGAAGACACTGGAGCATCTGATCATCGGAAACAGCCGGGTTCCACCCGTAGGCGGCGCAGACTGCGGTGTCGAGGGTTCGGTGGGCCAACTCCAGCCAGGTCGGGCGGTCGTTGTAGAGGCGGGTCAATGAGCGCGGCTTCTTGTCGCCGGGATCCGTCCCGGCAAGCCAGGCGTCACGCTTCTCGACCAGTTCGTGGGCGGCGGTGGCAATCGCCGCGTAACGCGGGTCGGTGGCCGGCTCCTGCGCCGGCGGCCACGGCATGGGGAAGGTCTCAAAACAGGTTGTCGGCGTGTAGCGCAGGCCGCGTTCCTGCTCGCGGAGTTGCGTTGCCTGGTGCAGTGCCCAGAGAACGTGCGGCCGGGACTGGAGAACGCCGAGGAAGTAATCGTCGGCACGCGCGAACACGAGCACCTGCTGATTGCATAGGACGTCCGGCGGCACCCACACGAAAAGTCGGTGTTTGGAGACTTCGGGGGTGGCAAGGTAGCGGTTCTTGTCCCGCAGTGCCTTTCGCATACCGGGGCGGGCCTCGGCATATTCCCACCACTTGGCGGCGTAACTGGCGCGCCGGTTCTTCGACCGAATCGGGTAAACGATCTCCTTCACGTACTCAAACGGGGTTTCGTACTGCGCGGCCGCCTCCAGCGGCATGAGGGCGAAATCGATCGTCCACTTGCGACGGTTTGTCCCGACAAGGTCAATGCCGCTGACAACGGGGCGAACCACATCGGCGTTCGGGCGGCCATTGGGATTCCCGGTCGCGGCAAGCATGCGCCGGGCCGTGGGTTCGTCGATGTCGAACGGGGCTTTCGGTGAAGCGCCCATGAAGCAAATCCCGGCGTTCTCCTTCAATACCGCGGCCGTCGTGATGTCGGCCGCCGCGGTCAGATCGGGATTGATCCGGGGCACGGGTTGTTCGTCGAGCAGGCGGGTTTCTTCCACGCCGCCATCGAAAGCGACAAGGCTGACGTGGACCGTTGCGCCATCCAGAATCCAATCCCGGTCCGAGATTGCCCAGAAGATGTCGCCGGTGCCCTTGATGCGCTTCAACACTTCGCGGTTCGCGCCGCCGCGAATGCCCTGGGTGGCGAGTAGGCCGGCGCGTTTGCAGCCGCCTCGCTCGATGTGGGCGCGGGCCTTTTCAAACCAGTAGCAGCAGAGATCGGCAAAGGCCGGGACCCGGCCGGCGTATTGCCGGAAGAGGGTGTCGACGTAGGAGTCGCCGAGTTCCTGGCGGATGCGATTGCCGCCGAGGAATGGCGGATTGCCGACAACGAAGTCGACCTTGGGCCAGTCCGGTTCGACAGGCTCACGGCAGGCCGGTTCGACACTTCGACTTGGCTCAGTGCTGGCAGGCTCACGGCAGGCCGGTTCGGTGGCGTGAGGTTCGCGAGCACTTGCTTCGCTCGCGCTCGCGGCGGTGGTGGTGTGAGGCTCGGGGGTGCTTGCTTCGCTGGCGGTCGGGGCGGGAATTGTGAGGATGGCATCCATGCAGCGGAAGTTGCCGGCCATGGGGCGGAGGATGGGGTCTTGGGGTTGGCCGAAGCCGTTGAACCGGATCCACTGCAGCCAGCCGATCCAGACGGTCATCTGGGCCAGGTCGTAGGCGTAGGGGTTGATCTCGATGCCGTAGAGTTGCCAGGGGCCGACCATGGGCAGGAAACCGCCGAGATCCTTTTCCATGGCGTAGAGGATGACTTCCTTTTCAAGATCCTTGAGTTTGAGGAGCGTGACGTAGAGGAAGTTGCCGGAACCGCAAGCGGGGTCGAGGACCTTGACGGTCTGGAGGCGGTCTAGGAACTGGTGCAGGATCGAGGCGGACTCGCCGGCCGACTTTTTGTAGGACGGCTTCCGCCCTGCGGTCGGGGGCGCCTTGGCGGCCGGGGTGGGCGATTTCTTTCCTATAGTAAGGAGGGACTCGATGGTGGCCTTGGTTTCGGCCCACTCGCGCAGAAGCGGTTGCATCACGACCGCTTCGACCAGGGTTTCGATGTCCTCCCTGCCGGTGAAGTGCGCGCCGAGTTCGGAGCGTTTGGCCGGGTCAAGGCCGCGCTCAAACAGCGTGCCGAAAATGGAGGGGTCGACGGCACTCCAGTCCAGCCGGGACGTGTCGGCGATGCGATTCACGTCGTCGGCGGTCAGTTCCGGGCAGGACGTGGCGTCGAACAGGTTGCCGTTGAAGTGCCGGATGCTCTCAAGGCCGAACTCGCCGCCCTTGGCCATGGCGTCAAACAACTGGCCGATGAACCGGCAGAACCTGGCCGGCTCGCCGGCGGCTTTGTCGACGATACGCGTGAAAATCTGGTTCGGCAGAAGGCCGATATCTTCGGCGAAGAGGCAGAACACTACCCGGTCAAGGAAGTGGGCCACATGGGCGGAATCCACGCCGCGCTTGCGCATGGACTCCGCGATGCCGGCGAACTGCTGGGCCGCCTCCTGGGTGATCGCCTCGCTGGTCTTGCCGGGGCGGAGTTTCTCGGGGTCGAAGAACACGGCGCGCAGGATTTCCAGACTGCGCGGCTCGCCGAGTTGGTCGAGCGCGATCTCATGGGTCGCGGAGGCGGTCTTCGTGAAGTTGGTATGGACGATGATGCGATCCATATCGCACACGACGAGGAGTGGCGGGCTTTCCAGGGCGTCGCGGTACAGGAGCAACTGATCGTAGGCGGCTTCGAGGTTCTTGTGCTTGCCCTTGTATTCGAGACCGAAGAAATCCTTCTTCCAGACATCGGCAAAGCCATCCCCACCGCCGTGTTTGGCGGCGCCCTTCTCGAAGCAGAAGGTCGCGCCAGTGGGATCGGCTTCGGCCGGCGTGGGGTGGCCGACCAGGCGACAGAGGTCAATGAAGTGCTCCTGGGCGGCGGACCGCTCTTTCAGGTCCGTCTTCTTCCACTTGGTTATGAACTCGGCCACGTTCACGGGTTCGCTCCCTGGGGACAACGGCGGGAGTATAGGAGGTATGGGCGGGGATTGCCAGAGAAGGAGTGAACAGTAAACGGGGAACGGACAGAACGGACGGAACGGGGGGAACAGGGTGGCGGAGGGTGAACCCCGAAGATGCGAGGGGTGCCAAGGGGAGAGAAGACGGCGCGCCCGGAGGGCGTCGCCCTACCTTTCGGGGAGGGGCGTCGTGGATTTGGCGCTCCCTGCCGCGCGGCAGGGAGCGGGGAGGCGTCAGACGCGGGCGGTGCGGGACAGGCTTTGGAGGGTGGTATTCAGGGCCTTGAGGAAACGGCCGAGCATGCGTACCGAGACGCCGCGCTTGCCGCACTCAACATATCCAACGTAGTTGACGTTGCAGTCGGCGAGTTCGGCGAATTGCTGTTGCGTCAGACCTTTGGCACGACGGCGTTTGCGGATAGCAACACCGAGGGGGCCGGTTGGGTCGATCTCTGGACGCGCAGTCATGCGCCCAAGACAGCACAACTTT
>Ga0073936_10005972_pt1 | contig 16224 bp, 17 predicted proteins | sample AliMusrvi5mmetaG_FD_87041 | JGI IMG/M metagenome (GOLD analysis project Ga0073936, IMG submission 87041) | Freshwater lake bacterial and archeal communities from Alinen Mustajarvi, Finland, to study Microbial Dark Matter (Phase II) - Alinen... | ecosystem: Environmental > Aquatic > Freshwater >... | reverse complement strand
TACGCTCCGCGCTTCCTTCCCACACTCGGTCGCCCTCATGCAGTTGCGCTTCACTTCGCTCGCTGTGGTCAGCTTGCGGGAGGACTTGCACCTCCGGGAGTGCGCCCATGCTGGGCGCACAAGGAGGAGCCCGCTGTTGCGGGCTTTTTTTTCCTGGAAAAACCGAACGCTTATTTCAGCGACAGCACCCAGGTCGCCAGCTTTCTGGCTTCGGCTTCGTTGACTTGGCTGTTGACCGGCATCGGCACGACGCCCCAGACGCCGGAGCCGCCTTTCATGATCTTGCTGGTCAGCTTGTCAACCGCGTCCTTTTGGCCTGCGTATTTCCTGGCGACGTCCTTGTAGGCCGGGCCGACGATCTTCTTGTCGACCGAATGGCAGGACAGGCAGTTCTTGGCTTGCGCCAGCGCCTGGTCGGCCAGAGCGGGTGCCGACAGCGACAGCGCGGCAGCCAGGGTGAAGAGAGCACGTTTCATTATTGATTCCTGATCGGTTGGGGTACAGTTGGGCGGCGCCATTGTAGGGAAGAAGCGCAAGTCGCGCATGGCGCAACGGGTGTTCGGATTTCGAAGGAGACTTTCAATGTATCTGCTTGGTCTTGGACTGCTTTTGCTGGCCCTGAAATCTCTAGGGATCGGGTCGGTGGCGGCGTGGGACTGGTGGCTTGTCCTTTCGCCTTTCGTGATGGCGGCAGTGTGGTGGTCATGGGCCGACTGGTCCGGCTACACCAAGAAGAAAGCCATGGAGCGCGAAGACCTGCGGCGCAGCGAACGCATCGAGCAAAACCGCGATGCGATGGGTCTGCTGAAGAAGGGCAAGAAGCGCTGAGCCCCTGATCGGTCATCGCGATGGCCGCGTTGCTGCGCCCGCAATGACCGTGAAGCGGATCAGTAGTTGTCCAGCACCGCGCCCTTGCTGGCGGTCGAGGCATTGAAGGCGAACTTGGCCTGCACGCCGCGGGTGTAGCGCGGCGCCGGTGCCGTCCAGGCAGCGCGGCGTTTTGCAATCTCGTCGTCGCTGACATTGAGTTGCAGCAGCAGGCGGTGAGCGTCGATGGTGATCGAGTCACCTTCATGGATGAAGGCGATCGTGCCGCCCGCCGCCGCTTCCGGCGCGACGTGACCCACGACCATGCCCCAGGTGCCGCCCGAGAAGCGGCCGTCGGTGATCAGGCCGACCGACTCGCCCAGGCCTTGCCCGACCAGCGCGCCGGTCGGGGCCAGCATTTCCGGCATGCCGGGGCCGCCCTTGGGTCCAAGGTAGCGCAGCACCATCACATCGCCGGCGACGATCTTGTTGGCCAGGATCGCGGCCAGCGCGGACTGCTCGTCGTCGAAGACGCGCGCCGGACCGGTCATGACCGGATTCTTCAGGCCGGTGATCTTGGCGACGCAGCCTTCCGGGCTCAGGTTGCCCTTGAGGATGGCCAGGTGGCCCTGCTTGTACATCGGGTTCGACAGGGGGCGGATCACGTCCTGGTCGGCGCGCGGCGCGGCCGGAACGTCCTTGAGTACTTCGGCGATGGTCTGGCCGGTGATGGTGATGCAGTCGCCGTGCAGCAGCCCGGCGCTCAACAGCGTCTTCATGACCTGCGGGATGCCGCCGGCGCGGTGCAGGTCCACCGCCAGGTACTGGCCGCTGGGCTTGAGGTCGCACAGCACCGGCGTCTTGACGCGCACGCGCTCGAAATCGTCGATCGTCCAATCCACCCCTGCCGCATGCGCGATCGCCAGAAAGTGCAGCACGGCGTTGGTCGAGCCGCCGGTCGCCATGATCACGGCGACGGCGTTCTCGATCGACTTGCGTGTGACGATGTCGCGCGGCTTGAGATCCTTCTTGATCGCTTCGAGCAGCACCTTGGCTGATTCGCGCGCCGAGTCCACCTTCTCCTCGTGCGGATTGGCCATGGTGCTGGAGTAGGGCAGGGACAGGCCGAGCGCCTCGAATGCCGACGACATCGTGTTGGCGGTGTACATGCCGCCGCAGGAGCCGGAACCGGGCACGGCGCGGCGCTCGATCTCGAGCAGGTCTTCATCGCTCATGCGGCCGGCGGCGTTCTCGCCCACGGCCTCGAACACGCTCACGATGTTCAGATCCTTGCCCTTGTAGCGCCCCGGCAGGATGGTGCCGCCGTAGACGAAGATCGCCGGCACATTGGCGCGCAGCATGCCCATCATGCCGCCGGGCATGTTCTTGTCGCAGCCACCGATCACGATCACCCCGTCGAGCCACTGGCCCTGCACGCAGGTCTCGATGCAGTCGGCAATCACCTCGCGGCTGACCAGGCTGTACTTCATGCCTTCGGTGCCCATCGCCATGCCGTCACTGATGGTCGGCGTGCCGAACACCTGGGCCTTGCCGCCGCCGGTTTCGATCCCGGCGATCGCTGCGTCAGCGAGCTTTTGCAGGCCGCTGTTGCAGGGCGTGATGGTGCTGTGCCCATTGGCCACGCCCACCATCGGCTTGTTGAAGTCCTCCTCCTTGTAGCCCATCGCGTAGTACATGGAGCGGTTCGGCGCGCGTGACTTGCCCTGCGTGATGTTGTGGCTGCGCGGGTTCGGGATGACGGGTTTGGTGTCCATGGGAAGTCTCTGGTGTCGGTTGGAATAGAGGGTCCGGGTGGCAGGCATGCGCTCGCGCGCATGCCTCAACTCCGGTTCATTTTAATTCGGTGCGCACGCACGCCCTGTGCTTCACTTCGGCGCAGCGTTGTCGAACGTGACGGGAGCCTTGATCAGCGCCGCCTGGCAGCTGCCGACCCCGACCACGTTGACCCGGATGTTTGTGCTGGCGTCCAGCGCCCGTGACGCGATCTCGCGCGCGTTGGCGCGCCAGGTGCCATGGAAGTAGGAGATCAGGTAGGAGCGCCCCATCGGCGCCACACCGTCGGCGTTGACATAGAGGAATTCCCGCACGCGCGCTACGGTCTTGGCGCAGGCGGCTTGAAACGACTCGGCGGGCACTTTTTTTGCCGCAATCACGATGTCGATGCGATCCGGATCGATCCGCAGGGAAACGCCCGCACCCTCGACCGGCGTCGGCCAGTCCTTGATTGCATTGAGGGCGTATTCGAGACGGAAACTGCCGAACTCGGCGGCCGACACGGTCGCCGTGCGCAGGTCGTCGAGCGGCGTGGCCTGCACGGTGCTGCCGCCGGCCAGGGCCAGCAACAGGATGGCGATACGGATATTCATCGCGTTGGGGTGGGTCATGAAACACTTCTGGGTTGGTTGGCGCAGCGGGCTCATGCCCTGGTTGCCGATCCAAGTCCGGCCTGAGGGTGGGCGTGACGCCCCGCAACTGTACGCGGTCGATTCTAATTGGCGACCCCATGGCAAGGGTTTGCCATGGGTTTCTTGCGTGCACAATGGCGTCCATGCTGATCCATCCTCAAATCAATCCGGTTGCGCTGCAGCTCGGACCCGTGGCCATCCATTGGTACGGGCTGACTTATCTGGCGGCGTTCGCGCTGTTCATGTTCCTGGGCAACCGGCGCTTGCGCCATGAGCCCTATGTGGCGATGAAGGGCACGGCCGCCTGGACCCGGCGTGACGTCGAGGACATCCTGTTCATGGGCGTGATGGGGGTGGTGCTCGGCGGGCGCATCGGCTACTGCCTGTTCTACAAGCCGCTCTATTACCTGGCGCATCCGCTGGAGATCTTTGCCGTCTGGGCCGGCGGCATGAGTTTTCACGGCGGCATGCTGGGCGTGTTTGTCGCGCTGATCTGGTATTCGCGCTCACGCGGCAAGCCCTGGCTGCAGGTCACCGACTTTGTGGCGCCCTGCGTGCCAACCGGTCTGGCCGCGGGCCGGGTCGGCAACTTCATCAACGGTGAACTGTGGGGGCGCCTGTGCGATCCGGACCTGCCCTGGGGCATGGTGTTTCGCGGTGCCGGCGACTTGCCGCGCCATCCGTCGCAGGTCTACCAGTTCCTCGGCGAGGGCCTGCTGCTGTTCGTTCTGCTGTGGCTGTATGCGCGCAAGGAGCGCAAGCAGGGGCAGGTGTCGGCGTTCTTCCTGATCGGCTACGGGCTGTTTCGCTTCGCCGCCGAGTTCTTCCGCGAGCCCGATGCGCACTTGGGCATCCTGTCGCTGGGCATGAGCATGGGGCAGTGGTTGTGTCTGCCCATGATCGCCGGTGGCATCGGCCTGTGGCTGTGGGCCGGCAGGCGCCCGGCGCGCTGATGGGCTGGGATTGAATTCGGGTATCCGCCCGCATCGATGGTGGGTTGTTGGAACGGAGTGAATTGAGCGCTTTTTAAAATACGCCGGAAAAATATCCGGCGATAACCGAGGAGACAAAAATGACTTTATCGAGACGAAATTTCATCCATGCGGCCGGTGGCGCCGCCGTCACGTCCCTGGCGGGCGGCACCTGGGCGCAAAGCGGCGCTGGTGGCCTGAAGATATCGCACCAGTTCCCCGGTGGCACGCTGACCGAGGGCGATTTCCGCGACCGCCTGTGCCGGCGCTTTGCGGTCGAGGTCGAGAAGCGCACGGCCGGTGCGCTCAAGGCCTCGGTCTATCCGGGCTCGTCGCTGATGAAGACCAACGCCCAGTTTTCCGCTGTGCGCAAGGGCGCGCTCGACATGAGCCTGTTCCCGCTGTCCTACGCCGGCGGCGAGGTGGCCGAGACAAACATCGGCCTGATGCCCGCGCTGGTGCCGAGCTATGAACAGGGCGCGCGCTGGAAGAATGCTGAAGTCGGCAAGCTGCTGTCGAAGATGCTCGACGACAAGGGCGTGATCATCGTCAGCTGGGTCTGGCAGGCCGGTGGGGTGGCGAGCCGCACGCGGCCCTTGCTGACGCCCGATGACGCCAAGGGTCTGAAAGTGCGCGGCGGCAGCCGCGAGATGGACATGATGCTCAAGGCGGCTGGCGCTTCGGTGATCACGCTGCCATCCAACGAGATCTACGCCGCGATGCAGACCGGTGCCATGGACGCGGCGATGACATCGAGCACCAGTTTCATCTCCTTCAAGCTCGAAGAGATTGCCAAGCACCTGACGACCGGGCGCAACAAGACCTACTGGTTCATGCTGGAGCCCTTGATCATCTCGAAGGAGGTGTTCGCGAAACTGCCCAAGGCGCAGCAGGACGTGGTGATGGCGGTTGGGGCCGAGCTTGAAGGCTTCGGCCAGGAAGCGGCGCGCGCCGACGACAAGGCGGTGGCCGAGATATACGCCAAGGCCGGCGCCAAAGTCTACGACATGGACGATGCCGTGCTCAAGAAGTGGCAGGCGATCGCGCGTGAGACGGCCTGGAAGGACTTCGCCGAAAAGAGCGAATCGTGTGCAGCGCTGCTGAAAGCGGCGCAGAAGCTGGCATGACGCACGGCGTCGAAATCGGCTCCGCTGTGCTGGGCGTCGACCCCGACACGCCGCGCCTGCTGCTGCCGCTGGCCATTGTGCTGATGCGGCTCAACCGACTCATGGTGGTTCTCGGCATGTTCGCGCTGCTGGTGGCCTCGGCCGTGCTGACCTACAGCGTGGTTTCGCGCTATGTGATGAAGTCCTCCACCGACTGGCAGGACGAAGCGGCCGTGTTCTGCCTGGTCGGCGCGACCTTCCTGTGCAGTTCCTTCGTGCAGGCCTTGCGCGGCCATGTCGGCATCGAGGCCGTCGCCGGCCTGTTGCCGAACTCGCTCAACCGGGCGCGCCTGCTGCTAGTCGATCTGCTGAGCTGCCTGTTCTGCAGCTTCTTTGCCTGGAAGTCCTGGACGCTGTTCCATGAAGCCTGGGTTGATCACCAGACCACGTCGTCTTCGTGGGCGCCGCCGCTGTCGATCCCCTACGGGCTTATGGCTTTTGGCATGACGCTGCTGAGCCTGCAACTGCTGATCCAGCTAAGTGCGCGCGTCAACGCCATGGTCGGCCAGCTGGCACGGGAGGCACCATGACGATGCTGAGCCTGGGTTTGCTGTTCGGCGCGGTGACGCTGCTGTTCATGTTCTCCGGCGCGCCGATCTCGTTTGCCCTGGGCAGCGTGGCCGTGCTGTTCATGTACCTGTTCATGCCGGCCTCCGCGCTCAACACCGTCACACAGAACGTGTACGAGGAAATGGCCAGCATCACGCTGCTGTCGATTCCGCTGTTCATCCTCAAGGGCGCGGCGATCGGGCGGTCGCGCGCCGGGCAGGACCTGTACGCGGCCATGCACGTCTGGATGGGCCGGATACCGGGCGGCCTGGGCATTGCCAACGTGTTTGCGTGCGCGCTGTTCGCAGCCATGGCGGGGTCGAGCCCGGCCACCTGCTCAGCCATCGGCAGCGCCGGCATTCCGGAGATGCGCAAGCGCGGCTATTCGCCCGGCTTTGCGGCCGGCATCATCGCCGCCGGCGGCACGCTGGGCATCCTGCTGCCGCCGTCGATCACGATGATCCTGTACGCGGTGGCGGCCGAGCAGTCGTTGGGCCGCTTGTTCCTTGCCGGCATCTTCCCCGGTGTCTTGCTGGTGGGCCTGTTTGCGTTTTACGCTGCCATGCGTTACCGCAAGGAACACCGACTGGCCAAGGCCGAATTCGAACGCTCCGGGGCCGCGTCGGCATTGCTGCTCGATGAGACCTTCACGAACCGGCAGAAGTTCGAGATGCTGCCGCGCGTCGTGCCCTTCGTGCTGCTGCTGATCGGTGTCATGGTGGCCTTGTACGGCGGTTTTGCGACGCCGTCCGAAACGGCCGGGCTCGGCGCTTTGCTCGCGCTGGCCCTGATCGCCACGATCTACGGCGTCTGGCGGCCGCGCGACGTGGCGCCGATCCTGACCGCGACGCTGCGCGAATCGACCATGCTGATGATGATCATCGGCATGTCGTTGCTGTTCTCCTACGTGATGAGCTTCCTGCACATCAGCCAGTCCACGGCCGAGTGGGTGGTCGGCATGCATTTGTCGAAGTGGGTGCTGCTGGCGGCCATTTTGCTGATGGTGATCCTGCTCGGCTTCTTCCTGCCGCCGGTCAGCATCATCCTGATGACCGCGCCCATCATCCTGCCGCCGCTCAAGGCGGCGGGCTTTGACCTGATCTGGTTCGGCGTGCTGATGACGATCGTGATGGAGGCCGGCCTGATCCATCCGCCGGTCGGCCTGAACATCTTCGTCATCAAGAACATTGCGCCCGATATTTCCCTGAGTGACATCATCTGGGGCGTGCTGCCTTTTGTGCTGCTGATGTTTCTGGCGGTGTTCCTGATCTGCGTCTTTCCCGGCATCGCCACCGCGTTGCCCGATGCGGTCATGGGTCTGGCGACCGTGCGTTGATGAAAGAATGCTCATGAGTAGTGCGGTGCGGCTGTCGATATACGAAGCGGTGGCCACGGTCACACTGCGCAACCCCGGCAAGCTCAACGCCATGTCGCGCCACATGTGGCAGGACTTGCGCGCGGCGTTCGAGCAGGTTCACGCCGACGCGCAGGTGCGCTGCGTCGTCGTTTGCGGCGAGGAGGGCAATTTCTGCGCCGGCGGCGATATTTCGGAATACGGAGGCTTTCGTTTCGACGAGGCGAGCCTGTGCGATTTTCACGAGAACGATGTCTGGCCGGCCTTGCAGGCGATGCTCGATTGCGACGTGCCGGTGCTCGCACATATCGCGGGCAATTGCATGGGCGCCGGCATGGAGATTGCCAGTTGCTGCGACATCCGCCTGGCCGGCACCGCAGCGCGCTTCGGGGCGCCGATTGCCCGGCTCGGTTTTCCGATGGCGCCGCGCGAGGCCGCGCTGGTGGCGCGCGAAGCCGGCCTGACGGTGGTGCGGCAAATGCTGCTCGAAGCCATGGTGTTCAGCGCTGCGGACATGAAGGCCGCGGGCTTTCTCAGCCGGCTGCTGCCAGACGAGCAACTGGCGGCCGAAGCACAGGTCAGCGCCAGGCGCCTGGCGGCCCTGGCGCCGCAGGCCGCGCGCATGAACAAGCAGACCATCCGCGCGATCCTGAACGCCTCCGGCGCCGGTGTCATCGAAGACGACCAGCGCTATGCCTACGCCGACAGTGCGGAACACCGGGAAGGCATTGCGGCCTTTCTGGATAAACGCAAGCCCGTGTTCTGATCGTTGACGTCACGGCCGCCTTCGCCCCTTCATTTCATTTCCAACCTTGACACTGACATGCAAAAGCGCTTAACTCCCTCTTCTGCAAACGGCAACCTGTTCGCCGCGCTGCGAGCTGGTTTCCCCAACGATCTGGACAGCGTCGCCGTCGAGACCGACAACGGCTTGTCCTACTCCTGGCGCGATGTCGAGCGCGCCAGCGCCATGCTGGCCAACCTGCTCGATTCATTGCAGCTGCCGGCCGGCGCGCGCATCGCGGTGCAGGTCGAGAAATCGGTCGAGGCCATGCTGCTCTACCTCGCGACGCTGCGTGCCGGCTTTGTCTTCCTGCCGCTCAATCCGGCCTATCAGCAGGCCGAGCTCGAATACTTCATCGGCAACGCCGAGCCCGCCGTCGTGGTCTGCACCGGCAGGAACTTCGGCTGGGTCAGCAAGATCGCCTTCAAGGCCGGCACGCAATACGTCTTCACTCTGGGCGAGGACCGCAGCGGCTCGCTGCTGGAGCGCGCCGCGCATTGTTCCGACCAGCATCAGGTCGCGTTCAAGGGAGCAGACGATCTGGCGGCCATCCTTTACACCAGCGGCACCACCGGGCGTTCCAAGTGCGCGATGCTGAGCCACGGCAACCTGCTCAGCAACGCCCTGGTGCTCAAGGACTACTGGGGCTGGCGCGCCGGCGACGTGCTGATCCATGCCCTACCGATCTTCCATGTGCACGGCCTGTTCGTGGCGATCCACGGCGCGCTGCTCAATGGCAGCAGGATGATCTGGCTGGGCAAATTCGATCCGCGCCTGGTGATCGAGAAGCTGCCGCAAGCGACCGTCTTCATGGGCGTGCCGACGCTGTATGTGCGGCTGCTGGCCGAGCCGGGCCTGACGCGCGAAGCGGTGCGCAACATGCGGCTCTTCATCGCCGGATCAGCGCCTTTGCTGATCGAGACCTTCACCGACTGGCAGATGCGCACCGGCCACACGATTCTGGAGCGCTATGGCATGAGCGAGACCGGCATGCTGACATCCAATCCGTATGACCCAGGGCAGGGCGCGCGCCGTGGCGGCACGGTCGGCTTCCCCTTGCCCGGCGTCAGCCTGCGCGTGCAGGACGATGCGGGCGCGGCGCTGGCGACCGATGAGATCGGCGGCATCCAGGTCAAGGGCCCGAACGTGTTCAAGGGCTACTGGCGCATGCCAGAGAAGACGGCCGAGGAGTTCACTGCGGACGGCTACTTCCAGACCGGCGATGTCGGCAAGATCGATGCGCTCGGTTACGTCACGATCGTGGGGCGCAGCAAGGACCTGATCATCAGCGGCGGCTACAACGTCTACCCGGCCGAGGTCGAGGGCTATATCAACGAGTTGCCCGGTGTCGCGGAGAGCGCCGTGATCGGCGTGCCGCACTCCGACTTCGGCGAGGTCGGGCTGGCCGTTCTCACGACCAAGCCCGGCGCCACGCTCGACCCGTTGCAGATCATCAGCCGGCTGAAGTCAATCCTGGCGAATTTCAAGGTGCCCAAGCAGTGCATCGTGGTCGATGCACTGCCGCGCAACAGCATGGGCAAGGTGCAGAAGAATGTCTTGCGCGAGCGCTACGGCGCTGGCAAGCCTTAGCGCAGCACCAGCACCGGCACGTGCGAGTGCGTCAGCACCAGTTGCGTCTCGCTGCCCAGCAGCAGGCGCTTGATGCCGCGCCGGCCGTGCGAGGCCATGACGATCAGGTCGCACTTGTGCTTCTTGGTTGCGGCGATGATGGCTTCGGACACCAGGTCTGATTTCACCGTGATGGGCTTGACCTTCACGCCCTTTGCCTGAGCCGCCTTCTGCACCGCCTCGACGATCGCCTGCCCGTCCTCGGCCCACTGCTTTTCGACCCGGCTCACTTCGGCCGCCTGCAGCGCTAGACCGCCCTCGAAGTAACTCTGCGGATAACGCGGGATCACTTTCAGGGCCACCAACTCGGCACCCGTCAACGCTGCCAGCGAAATGGCGCTGGCGACTGCCCGCTTGGACAGGTTGGAACCATCGGTGGCGACAAGAATTCGTTGGTACATGCTGTGCTCCTGTTGAGTGATGATGCTTTTAGCTTACTCTGCCTGCCTTGTGCTGTCTTGATATCCGTCAGGTAAACTGCTTTCATCGCCGCGCATCTGTGGACCCCTTGGACCTTATGTCATCTGTCAGTCCTGATCTTTCTGCTGCGGCCCACCACCATCCTGCCGAGGCCGACGTCCTGCGCCTGCTTGACGACCCGCTGGAGTGGCCTGCCTTCAGCCGCCCCGACCCGAAACGCGCCGAGTGCTGGGAATCCAACCTGCTGATCGAGGGCATGCACTGTGTGGCCTGCGCGTTGACGATCGAGGACGCCCTGCTGCGCGTGCCCGGCGTCGTCTCGGCCGAGGTCAGCGCCGGCAGCCACCGCGCGCGCGTGGTCTGGGCCAGCGCGCGCGTGCTGCCGTCGAGCTGGATGCGCGCCATCGAGGCCGCAGGCTATCGCGCCGTGCCGGCCAACGATGCGCTGGCGCGCGAGCGCCGGCAACTGCAGGCGCGCAAGGCGCTGTGGCAACTCGGCGTGGCCGGGCTGTGCATGATGCAGGTGATGATGTACGCCTATCCGGCCTATGTCGCGCGACCGGGCGACCTGTCTGCCGAGATGGAGCAGCTGCTGCGCTGGGCGTCCTGGGTGCTGTCGCTGCCAGTCATCCTGTTCTCCTGCGGGCCCTTTTTCAGCAATGCCTGGCGCGATGTCGTGCAGCGCCGCGTCAGCATGGACCTGCCGGTGGCGCTGGGCATGCTGATCACGTTTGCCGTCAGCACCATCGGCACCTTCGATCCGCTGGGTCACTTCGGTCACGAGGTCTATTTCGACTCGCTGACCATGTTTGTCTTCTTCCTGCTCGGCGGGCGCTGGCTGGAACTGCGCCTGCGCGATCGCACCGCCGGCGCGCTCGAGTCCCTGATGAACCGGCTGCCCGGCAGCGTGGCGCGCCGGCAGCCCGATGGCAGCTTTGAGCGCGTCCCGATGCGCCGTCTGCTGGGCGGCGATGTCATCCGCGTTCTGCCGGGCGATACCTTCCCGGCCGACGGCGTCCTGCTGCAGGGCGACGCGCTGGTGGACGAGGCGCTGCTTACCGGCGAGTCGCGTCCGGTGGCGCGCCCGGTTGGTGGCACGGTGATTGCCGGCAGCCACAACCTCGCCAGCGTAGTGCTGGTGCGGGTCGAGCGGATCGGCTCCGAGACCCGCTTCGCCCAGATCGTGGCGCTGATGGAAGCGGCGTCGACGAGCAAGCCGCGCCTGGCGCGCCTGGCCGACCGCATTGCCAGGCCGTTCCTGATCGCCGTGCTGCTGGCGGCTGCGCTCGCCTGTGCGTTCTGGTGGGGGCGCGACCCGGGCCATGCACTGATGGTCGCCGTTGCGGTGCTGGTGGTGACTTGTCCCTGTGCGCTGTCGCTGGCGACGCCGGCCGCCATGCTGGCCGCTGCGGGTACGCTGGCGCGCCAAGGCGTCTTGGTGCGCCGGCTCGAGGCCTTCGAGAGCCTGGCCGGCGTCGATACCGTGCTGTTCGACAAGACCGGGACTCTGACGCGGGACGCCATGGTGCTCGGTGCGACGCAGGTGCGTGAGGGCATCCAGGCCGCGCAGGCGCTGGCGATGGCCGCAGCACTGGCGCAATACTCGCTGCATCCGGTGTCGCGCGCGCTGCTGCGGGCGGCGCAGACGGGCGCGCACGATCGGGGATGGCTGGCCGATTCGGTCCGCGAGGTGGCCGGGCAGGGCGTTTGCGCCCGCGTGCGCCGCGTCGATTCGCCCGAATCAACCGAACTGCGCCTCGGGTCGGCTGCGCTGTGCGGCCTGGTGCGCCCGGCTACCGATGCCATGCACGCTTACCTGAGCGACGAGCACGGTTGGCTGGCCACGTTCGAGCTGCACGAGGATGTGCGGGCAGACGCGGCGGCGACCGTCTCGGCGCTGCGAGCGGCGGGCATCGCCGTGCACCTGCTGTCGGGCGACAGTGCGCCAGCGGTGGCACGCGTGGCGGCGCAGGTCGGCATCACGCAATTTCAGGGCGAGTGCACGCCGCAGGACAAGCTCGACTTCCTGCAACAGGCGCAGCACGGCGGGCGCAAGGTGGCGGTTGTGGGCGACGGGCTCAACGATGGGCCCGTGCTGGCCGGCGCGCATGTCTCGTTCGCCTTCGGTCAGGCCGTGCCGTTGGCGCAGGCGCAGGCCGACTTCGTGGTGCTCGGCGATCAGCTGGGCGCGGTGTCCCAGGCGCTGTTGTTGGCCCGGCGCACCTTGCGCATCGTTCGTCAGAATCTTGTATGGTCCGCTTTCTACAATGCGACCTGCGTGCCGTTGGCGGTGCTCGGCTGGTTGCCGGCGTGGCTGGCCGGACTGGGCATGGGTGCGAGCTCGCTGGTGGTCGTGCTCAACGCCCTGCGTCTGTCTTCGGGCGTCGGGCAAGGGCAAAAAACCTGATGGATATTCTTTATTTGCTGATTCCGCTGTCGGTCATTCTCGTGTTTTTCATTCTCGCGGGCTTGTGGTGGGCGATCCACCGCGGTCAGTTCGAAAATATCGAATCCGAGGGCGAAAGAATCCTTAAGGATTGATAAGATGCGGGCACCGATTTTGAGAAAGACCACGCGGCATCCGGAATTGCCGGCAATTTTGATGACACTAACTGACAAGAGGTGAGAATGATATTTCCCAATTCGCTTGCAACGACCTACAACGACAAAGTTGTCAGGCAGTTTGCCATCATGACTGTCGTGTGGGGCGTGGTCGGCATGCTGGTCGGCGTCATCATTGCCGCGCAGCTGACCTGGCCGGAACTCAATTTCGGCATTCCATGGCTCACCTATGGTCGTCTGCGCCCCCTGCATACCAATGCCGTGATCTTTGCCTTCGGCGGCTGCGGCCTGTTTGCCTCGGCCTATTACGTGGCGCAGCGGACCTGCCAGGTGCGCCTGTTCGGTGACAAGCTCGCAGCATTCACGTTCTGGGGCTGGCAACTGGTCATTCTGGCGGCGGCGATTTCGCTGCCACTGGGCTACACGCAAGGCAAGGAGTACGCCGAGCTCGAATGGCCGATCGACATCCTGATCACGCTGGTCTGGGTCTCGTTCGCCGTCGTCTTCTTCGGCACTATCGGCACGCGCAAGGTGCGCCATATCTATGTGGCGAACTGGTTCTTCGGCGCCTTCATCATCGCCGTGGCGCTGCTGCACCTGGTCAACAGCGCGGCGATCCCGGCCGGCTTCATGAAGTCCTACTCGGCCTATGCCGGCGTGCAGGATGCGATGGTGCAGTGGTGGTACGGTCACAATGCGGTCGGTTTCTTCCTGACCGCCGGCTTCCTGGGCATGATGTACTACTTCGTGCCCAAGCAGGCCGAGCGTCCGGTCTACTCGTACCGCCTGTCGATCGTTCACTTCTGGGCGCTGATCTTCACCTACATGTGGGCCGGTCCGCACCATCTGCATTACACGGCGCTGCCGGACTGGACACAGTCGGTCGGCATGGTGTTCTCGCTGATCCTGCTGGCGCCAAGCTGGGGCGGCATGATCAACGGCATCATGACGCTGTCGGGCGCCTGGCACAAGCTGCGCGATGACCCGATCCTGCGCTTCCTGATCGTGTCGCTCTCGTTCTACGGCATGTCGACCTTCGAAGGCCCGATGATGTCGATCAAGACCGTCAACGCCTTGTCGCATTACACCGACTGGACGATCGGCCACGTGCACTCCGGCGCCCTGGGCTGGGTCGGTCTGGTGACGATGGGCAGCATGTATTACCTGATTCCGCGTCTGTTCGGCCAGAAGCAGATGTACAGCATCAAGGCGATTGAGATCCATTTCTGGACTGCGACCATCGGCATCGTGATCTACATTGCGGCGATGTGGATCGCCGGCGTGATGCAGGGTCTGATGTGGCGCGCCATCAACACGGACGGCACGCTGACCTACACCTTTGTCGAGTCGGTCAAGGCCACCTTCCCGTTCTACGTGCTGCGACTGTTCGGCGGGCTTCTGTACCTGGCCGGCATGCTGATCATGCTCTGGAACGTGCTCAAGACGGCGACGCGCGGGCGCTCCGTCACGGTGACGATTCCAACGGCTCTTGCACACGCCTGAATAGGAAAAAAATACCATGGCAAACAACAATGCAAGCGGCGGACTGTCGCATGAAAAAATCGAGACCAGCAACTTCCTCATGATCGTGCTGATCCTGCTGGTGCTGCTGGTCGGCGGCCTGGTGGAGATCGTGCCGCTGTTCTTCCAGAAATCGACCACGGAGCCGGTCAAGGGTTTGCAGCCCTACACCGCCTTGCAGCTGGCCGGGCGTGACATCTACACGCGCGAAGGTTGCTACAACTGCCATTCGCAGATGATCCGTCCCTTCCGCGCCGAGACCTTGCGCTACGGGCACTATTCGGTGGCCGGCGAATTCGTCTATGACCATCCGTTCCAGTGGGGCAGCAAGCGCACCGGTCCTGATCTGCACCGCGTCGGCGGCAAGTACAGCGACCAATGGCACCGCGACCACCTGAACAACCCGCGTGACGTGGTGCCGGAATCGAACATGCCGGCCTATCCCTGGCTGCTCAAGGACGATGTGGACGCGGCCTCGATGCCGGCGCACATGAAGGCCTTGCGCATCGTCGGCGTGCCTTACACCGACGAGCAGATCGCCAAGTCTTCCGAAGAGCTCAAAGGCAAAAAGGAGATCGAGGCCGTGATCGCCTATCTGCAGGTGCTGGGAACCCTGGTCCGGTAAACGGGAGATCGCGCATGGACTTTGATATCAACACCCTTCGTTCGCTGGCCACCGTCGTCAGCTTCGTCACCTTCATCGGGATCGTTGTCTGGGCCTATTCCGGCCGCAATGCCGACGACTTCGAGTCCGCCGCCAGGCTGCCTTTCGAGCAAGACTGAAGCACCATCTAAGGAACAAAATGAGCGACTTCACAAGCAACTTCTGGTCGATCTATGTGGCGGCCATCACGGTCGTCAGCATCGTGGCCTGCCTCGTGCTGCTGTGGTTCAGCGGCAAGGCCAAGGTCATGTCTTCCTCGGACAACACGACCGGCCATGTCTGGGACGGCGATCTGCGCGAAATGAACAACCCGCTGCCACGCTGGTGGGCTTGGCTGTTCGTCATCACGGTCATTTTTGCGCTGGGCTATCTGGCGCTGTATCCGGGCCTGGGCACCTATGCGGGCAAGTTCGGCTGGAGCTCGACCGGCCAGCATCAGGCCGAGGTGGACAAGGGCAATGCGGATGTCGCGCCCCTGTACGCCAAGTTCATGGCCATGAAGCCCGAAGACGTGGCCAAGGATCCGCAAGCGATGGCGATCGGCGAGCGCTTGTTCATGAACACGTGCGCTGCATGCCACGGTTCTGACGCGCGCGGCAACAAGGGCTTTCCGAACCTGACCGACAACGACTGGCTCGGTGGCGGCACGCCCGAGATCATCAAGGCTGACATCATCAAGGGGCGTCTGGCCCAGATGCCGCCGATGGCAGCAGCGGTTGGCACGGCCGATGATGTCAAGAACCTGGCCAACTATGTCCTGAGCCTGTCCGGCAGTCCGCACGATTCGCTGCGCGCTTCGCTGGGCAAACCGAAGTTCGTGGTGTGTGCCGCCTGTCACGGTCCCGATGGCAAGGGCAATCAGGCCATCGGTTCGGCCAACCTGACGGACGACATCTGGCTGCATGGCTACGGCGAGGCTGCGATCATCTCGATGATCAACAACGGCAAGACCAACCAGATGCCGGCGCAGGGTGACAAGTTCACAGAAGCCCAGATTCACGTGCTCGCCGCCTATGTCTGGAGCCTTTCCAACAACAAGGCCGGCGCTGCTGCGGCTAAGTAAGTGAAGCAACTGCCACGGGTGCCGCGCTGTCCCCTGAAGAAGCACGCTTGAATACCAAGGACCGCGAGCCCCGCAAGGTCATCCCCATCAACGCACAGCCCGCTGATGGGGAACTGGTTTCCCTGTACGCCGCGCAGCGTAAGATCTACCCGCGCAGCACTGCGGGCTTTTTCAGCAACTGGCGCTGGGCCATGGTCTGGCTCACGCAGATCATCTTCTACGGCCTGCCTTGGCTGCAGTGGGGCCAACGCCAGGCCGTGCTGTTTGATCTGGGTGCGCGGCGCTTCTACATCTTCGGCCTGGTGCTG